>Ga0126371_10002903_pt1 | contig 14904 bp, 13 predicted proteins | sample PanSoiMetaPlot_4_FD_110145 | JGI IMG/M metagenome (GOLD analysis project Ga0126371, IMG submission 110145) | Tropical forest soil microbial communities from Panama - MetaG Plot_4 | ecosystem: Environmental > Terrestrial > Soil > Tropical forest > Bulk soil | place: Panama | collected 2016-02-17 | reverse complement strand
TGGAAAAGTCAAAAACCGACTTTCCCATCGCGCTTGGAAATCCCGCCAACACCCGCGGGATTCCCACTTTCCCACAGCTTCGACTGCTGCTGTCCACAAGACGAATAGTTGTCGAACAGACGGGGACATTTCTATCGAGGTAAACTTGGGGACATTTCTATCGAGCTACGACAAGCAGACAAAAAAGCAGACAAAAAAGCATTGACAAACAAATCCTTAGCCACCATAATCTCGGCTACTTCCTCCCAACATTTGCAGTTCGTGTGATTTGCTCGGGCCCCACATTCCAATCGGCTGCCGGGGAGAGCGCCATATGCCATACGATGTGCCGCAATTGCTGAAAATGTCCAACGATCAACTCGATCAGCTTTTCGGGGGAAGCGCTGCAGGAGACATCCCTGATGGTCCCGCGAAGGGTACCGCCATCATCGCTTCCGGTACCCAGTTCAGCAGCGAGATCGCAGAACTGGTGAACCTGTTCGCCTGGAAGGGCAAGACATTTGATGCAAAGCGGGGAGTGCTTCGAAACAGAATCCTTCCCCTTGGACTGAATGCCATAGTAGCCACCGTCTACAAGGCGCCGAGCTGGCTCGATAACAAAGAATGCATCGTTCTGGACTACTCCGAGACGTCATTAATCGCACAATGGATTCGCGATGAGATTCGGCTTATCGGTCCCAATTTCTATTTGGGTCGTGTGTATTGGGAGAAGAAGCCGTTAATTCATTTCTTGTTGCAATTTCAGACGGCCGACGCCTTTTAATTGCTGCGGGCGAGCCGATTTCCCCACATAGTTCCTCATGATGCCCCAAGCTAATATCTTTGTGGCCGCGCCGATAAAGGCGGAATTGGCATTGGATCTGCGGCGACTGCTGGCGTCAATGAACACCGCTCCCGGCCGGGTCGACCCAGGCAATCCAATCGTTCCATTCGGCCAGTTTGAGCGGCTGCATTTCGCGCGCTTCGTGATCTTGCAGGATCAGACGTTGGACGACATACAGGTAGCTTATGGGCTGCCTCGCCGTGACTATCACCTCATGCTGGCTTTGATCGCGGATTTCGATGGTAACGCCGACGATTTCAGAGCGGAGTTGGCACGCAAAGCCGCCGTGGGGCTTGAGCAAATCTTTTCCTGCTGCGAAGGATTTACCCGAGGGTCTGACTTGCCCCAATGGATGAAAGATCACGAACAACCGCCCGCCGCGGCCTATGTCAACTGGGCGGGAAGAACCGTCCGACAGATCCATCAGGAAGATGCCCTGCGGTTGGCCCTGGAGGCGCACCTGCAGAGGAACGCGCCCCAGTTCGGCTCAAAACGCCCCCGTGAGGCGCACCTCTTGCTTAAGCAATTTGCGGACTCTGAGGTCGCGGCAGGGCGCATCCGCCTCAGCGAAGAGGAACCCACACCACTCGGCTGGAAGCTGCGACAAGTGCTGCACTTGTTGGGAGTGCCGCTGATCCTCCTCCTTTTGAGTCCACTGTTGCTGCTTTATTCGCCAATCTTCATCTATCAACTTCGCAACCGTGAAAAAAGTGATATGGAGATTGCTCCACGGCCCGATGCTGAACATGAAGCGAGCCTATCCCGTCTCGAAGACCACGACGTGACAAATCAGTTCAGCGCAATGGGGAGCATCAAGCCGGGACGGTTCCGATGCTGGACATTGGCCTTCTTGCTGTGGCTCGTCAACTACACGGCGCGCCACATCTACATTCGCGGCCACCTTGCGCGTGTGCCCACAATTCATTTTGCCCGCTGGGTCTTTATCAATGACAAAAAGAGGATGGTCTTCGCTAGCAACTATGACGGAAGTCTCGATAGCTACATGGATGACTTCATTAACAAAGTCGGATGGGGACTGAACCTCGTCTTCGGTAACGGTCTAGGTTATCCCCGGACAAATTGGCTGGTGCTGGACGGGTCGAAAAACGAGCAGAAATTCAAGTATTTCCTGCGTCGCCACGAATTGCCCACAGAGGTGTGGTACAACGCACATCCAGGCTTGACAGCTTTTGACCTGAAAAGAAATTCGCTGATTCGGCAGGGAATCTGTCGAGACGATATGACCGACGCTGAACTGCAACAATGGGTGGCGCTGTTGTGAAGGAATATAAGTAATGTCACCGGTCGACTATAGCGATGTGCAAGGGATCGTGCGCTTCGGTCACGCGCACATGAAGGAGGGTTGTTATCTTCTATTGAAGGTCAAAAATTTCTCGGCGGCCTGTTCTTGGTTGACGACTGCCCCAGTTACAACCGCGATCAAGACAGATCCTCGTCCCAACACAGCTTTGCAGGTGGCATTCACCCGCCAGGGGCTCGAGGCCCTAAACGTTCCCGCGAACGTGATCGATGGGTTTTCCGCAGAGTTCATCACAGGGATGGCAGCGGATGAGAATCGCTCTCTCCGCCTGGGCGACGTCGGCGCAAATTCCCCCGCGAATTGGCGATGGGGCACGGCGAGCCACGTTCCGCATGTGCTGCTAATGCTGTTCGCTGCTCAAGGTCAACTCGACTCCTGGCGACAGACGATTCGGGGACGGTCTTGGGCGGACGCATTCGAAGAAATCGCTTGCCTCCCAACCTCGGACATGGGTGGCCGGGAATCGTTTGGTTTCATCGACGGCATTAGCCAGCCGGAAATCGATTGGGACCAAGCACGATCGCCTTCGATCAATTGTTACGAGCGCAAGTACAGCAATGTGGTTTGCCTGGGCGAGTTCTTACTCGGATATCGGAATGAGTATCAGGCGTATACCGATCGTCCGTTGATCGGGAGCGACGAACGAGCGGCCTCCGAATTGCCCTTTGCCGAGGACCGGCCGGGCTTGCACGATGTTGGTCGCAATGGGACTTACCTGGTGATGCGTCACCTATCGCAGGACGTCCGCGGCTTCTGGCAATTCTGGAACAAAGCGGCCAATTCGGATCCAACCCAACTTTATAGATTGGCCGGTCTTGCAGCCGGGCGAAATTTTACCGATGGTTCCTCTCTAGTGCCGCTCAACGATGAAGCGATTCCGGGAATCGGAGATGGAGGAAAAGACCCTCAGCTCAATCAATTTACCTTCGACACGGACGTTGATGGGACACATTGCCCTTACGGTGCTCATATTCGGCGCGCCAACCCGCGCAACGCAGATGTACTGGGAAATCCGCAGGGCGTTATTGCCACCCTGATCCGCACACTCGGCTTTGGCAATAAGAATGTCCGCGATGATCTGATTGCCTCGACACGGTTTCATCGTATTCTTCGCCGTGGACGCGAGTACGGGCGCGCCCTCAGCGTAGAACAGGCGCTCCAACCCGCTGGCGAAGAGGAAATCGAGAGCGGATTGCATTTCTTCGCCATCAACGCCAATCTTCAACGTCAGTTTGAGTTCATCCAGACGGCATGGCTGATGCGCACGAAATTTGACGGGATGACCGAAGAAAGCGATCCATTGTTGGGGAACAGGTCTCCAGTTCCGGGATGTCTGTTTACGAGTACGTTTTCAATTCCGCAAGCAGGGAGCGTCCGGCAACGCATTGCTGACCTTCCCCAGTTCATTACGGTTCGAGGCGGTGCTTATTTCTTCCTCCCCGGTATACGAGCCTTACGGTATTTGAGCAAAGTCGGAGCGTGAGAAGAAGTTCAACGGAGGTCCACTGTGTCGAATGTGCAAAAACATGGCCATTCAAAACTCTTGATCACACTGCTCATCCTGATTGCTTTGGGAGTGATTGCGTATAGTTTCCCCCGGGGTCCACGCCCGGGACATGTGCTGGATGAGGCGTTGCAGGCCGGCCGCGATCCGTCCACGTTTCCTGCTGCTGACGAAGACTATTTTCACGACATGGATTGGGTTCCGAACGCTGTCCCATTGGACAAGGCCGAAATCCAGGGCCGCAACACATGGATCGTTTGGACCGCTGGGAATGACCGGCTCTGGGATCAGCTTATCTACAACAGTGCCGGTGCGCTGGACTTTCTGAAAATTTTGTCTACCAACCCGAACTTGCCTTCGATGCTTGGGCGTGACCATCGCTGGGAATATCTTGGCCTGATCAATGACCCATGTTTTGAAAAGGCAACTGCTGCGGATCCCGAGAGATGGGGCTTATGGCTGGACAAGCGCCGCGCTGACTGCAAACCGGATCCATTCGAGAACGAAACGAAATACCCGGGCGTAAAAGTCGGCGCTCGTGGAACGGAGGTCGGACCAAAAGGCGAAAAGCTGGAAGTGGGCTCTTATTACGGTTACGAAACCGGAATCGTAGGCATGCGTCTCTTTCCGAATCCACGGTTCGACAAGAAAGCGGCAGCGCACTGGGATGCCAGCCGCTACTACACCGACCCCTCCTACTACAATGACAAGAATCTGATACGACCATACCGTGTCGCCATGTCGTGCGGCTTTTGTCACGTTGGACCCAACCCTCTTAAACCTCCCCAGGATCCCAACAATCCCAAGTGGGAGAATCTCAGTTCAAATGTGGGTGCTCAGTACTTTTGGATCGATCGTATTTTCTATTGGGAAGGCGATAAGTCAAATTTCGTGTGGCAGCTCTTTCATACGTCGCGTCCGGGTTCGTTGGATACCTCTTTTGTCTCAACCGACAACATCAACAATGCGCGGACTATGAATGCCGTGTACCTATTGAAAGAACGCCTGGAGCACGCGCGGCGCTGGGGCAAAGAAACTCTGTCGGGCGGACAACGAAACAATAAGCAGCTAAACGATTACATCCCCAATGGACCGCTCACCAATTATTACAAAGCTCCCGATACGGTCTGGACGCCTCGAGTTCTTAAGGACGGGTCCGATTCTGTTGGCGCATTGGGCGCACTCAATCGTGTCTATTTGAACATCGGAACGTTCAGCGAAGAATGGCTGCTTCATTTCAACGCATTGGTGGGTGGAAAACCGATTAGTCCGATCGAGATTTCAGTAGCTCGCAAGAACTCGGCGTACTTCGCAGCAACTGAGTCACAGACGCCCGCTATGGCGTTGTTCTTCCTCAAGACCACCCAGCCGCACCACCTCGAAGATTTGCGCAACGTCGACCCTGCCGCGAAGAAAGCACTCGAACTGGACGATGCGTTGGTTTCCCACGGCAAAGAGGTCTTCGCCTTGCGCTGTGCGCGCTGTCACTCCAGCAAGCTGCCCACACCACCTTCCGACATTGCCGCGATCGCGATCGACGAGGGCCAGGGATGCGCAGGAAAAAACTATCTTGATTGCTGGAACAAGTATTGGCAATGGACCAAAACGGACGACTTCCAAAAGAAGATGTTGGAAATGGTCAAGCAACCAGATTTTCTGAATGAGAACTACCTCTCCAGCGAATTGCGCATTCCGGTGACGTTGCTTCAAACCAATGCCTGCAGCCCGCTCGCGACCAACGCACTTGGGGATAACATCTGGGACAATTTCTCCTCGCAATCGTACAAGGACCTGCCATCGGTGGGTACCATCACGTGGTACCACCCCTACACGGGCGAGGCTCGCACGTACACCATGCCTGCGGGAGGCCGCGGTTACACGCGCCCGCCTTCTTTGATCAGTCTGTGGTCGACCGCACCCTTTCTGTTGAACAACACAGTAGGAGATCTCGATCCAAGCAATCCCAAATGCTCTGAGAGTGCGGGAGGTTCGTCTGGAAATAAGTATGACGAGTGTCTGAATCCGGCTCCCAGCGTCGCAAAGCGCCTGGAGGCGTTTCAGGACGGCATCGAAAAGATGCTTTGGCCGGAAAAGCGGGATAAAGATGCTTTGCTCGGAGACAAGATTCCCGGCAAGATCGACCGTACGACGCAGTCGAGTTATCTGAAAATCTCCTACGGATATCTCCCGGATGCACTCCAGAATCTTCGCGGATTCTCGCGTTTTTTCCCTTGGCTCGTCGACGATAAAGACAAGATCATCAAAATCGGTCCTATCCCAGCGGGAACTCCGGTTGGTCTTCTAACCAATGTGAATCCATTTTCTGAGAGTTCCAACCCTGGTGAGCGCCTGGTCCACGGAAAGAAATTGCTGGATTTGGTGCTCAAGATCAACAACGACCTGCAGAAACTGCCTCCCGGAGCAACCGATGAGGACGCGAAGAAAGTCTTTGCTCCACTCGTAGATCCATTGCTGGAGCTGAGTAAGTGTCCGGATCTGATTGTGAATCGCGGACACTATTTTGGAACCGGCCAGTTCAGTGGTGGCGAGCCTGGATTAAGCGACGCTGACAAGCGGGCACTGATTGCCTTTCTAAAAAGGCTATGAACGGAAGTGTCTAATCGAAGTGCCTAATCGACGATCGTGGCGATAAGTTTGTCAGGCTTTGAGACAGTGGTCATGGAGGGCCAAGATGCCCGGGGATTACGTATCAGAGTTAGTCGCTCGCGCATTTCGAATGATCGAGGCCGGTGAGGGCATAGAGTTTGTCAAAGCCGCACAGCAGCCGGTCGACGCCGGCACGCTTGAGAACAAACTGAACTTGCGACCGGATCTGCAGGCGCACGCCGCGTCGATAACGGGCTACACACCGAGCAAATGGCTGCTGGAACATGAGCTCACCATCATCCGGGAGAGGCGCAAAAAACTGAAGATCGAGTGCGCCGAGCCGGATCCAGACCCCTATCGCCACGCCACAGAGTCGGGCTTGATGGGTCTGTGCTTCTCCGGCGGGGGAATTCGTAGCGCGACTTTCAATCTCGGAATATTGCAAGCACTGGCCGAACTCAAGCTGTTGCGTTGTTTTGACTATCTTTCCACTGTTTCCGGCGGGGGCTACATCCATCAGTGGTTCGCTGCATGGACTAAGCGTCGGGGATTTGAAGGGGTTGAAAGGGAACTAATACCGCTTCCAGACACTGGCAATCCTGGAACGCATCCGGAACCCATCCGCTGGTTGCGGCGATATAGCAACTACCTCACTCCTCAGGAAGGCCTTCTCAGCGGGGACACATGGGTAGCATTTGCTATCTGGCTTCGCAATGCGTTGCTCAATCAGATCATTCTAGTAAGCGGATTGCTGTTTTTAATGCTTGTACCACATGTACTTGAAAAGCTGACCTTCGTCCCGCGCGGCGTCGCTTTGACATCGGGGCTCATTGTCACGCTGCATCTGGTTGCAATCTATTTCGTTGGAAAAGAATTGTTAACCTTCCAGACAGGAGAAGGGGAACAGCCAAACGCCTTAGGCCAAGTCGGCGTCTATCTTGCAGTTGTGTTGCCACTGGTGGTTTCGGCTGTATTGCTCACCCTGCTGATTCCATATCTCTCGGGCCCGACCCTGGGCGTCGATCTTCTGCTCTTACTCTTGGGCATGGCGCTTACCATCACCTTTGCCGGTGGTGCTCCTCTTGCTTATCTCAAAACACACGAGCGTACCTCGCAATTCAGCACCGTCAGTGAGTTTTGGAATGGTCCGAAATGCTGGGCACATTTGAAATTTGTATTCGTTGTTATCGGTCAGATCCTGACCTGTGTTCTGGCTACTGTGGCCGGTGCTGCGTGGGTACTTGGAAGTCTCTATGGCTTGCTCGAATATGTGCCCTCAATCTGTGTGACCTTAAAAGTGCCGGGGACTAGCCCGCTGCTATGGCAAATCTTCCTGATCGTTGCCCCGCCGCTCCTCCTTGGTGGTCCTCTTGTAATGATGCTCTTCGTCGTTGGATTTCTTGGCCGTACATTCCGAAACTCACACCGCGAGTGGCTTTCTAGGACCGCCGCCTGGATGGGCATCTTCATGCTTCTATGGGTTTTGGCCACGAGTTTTTCCCTCTTAGGTTACAAGGCGGTTACGTGGCTGAAGCACCAGGTGTGGGTTGCCGTACCGTTGATTACCAGTTGGATTGCCGGATCATTGGGTGGATTGCTCGCGGGCAAGAGTGGGAGCTCTTCCGGTGGTAGGGATGATAAGGCGCCGGCGCGGACACCGGTCGAGCTGATTGCAGTCGTCGGACCGTACATTTTCATCTTCGGGCTGTTGCTTGCGCTAGCCGCATTGGCGGACACAATCTTGATGCACGTTGCCGGGGCGCTTGCGGTTGCCGGTGTTTATAGTGGTTTTTTTCTAATATGCGTGCTCTTTGCCTGGAGAGTCGATATCAATGAATTCTCGCTTCACGCTTTCTACCGAAACCGTTTAACTCGCTGTTATCTGGGAGCGTCGCATGTTCCCCGCCGGCCCAATCCGTTCACGGGTTTTGATGACAATGATGCCGATATCGCGGTCTGCGATTTGACTCCCGAGAAAGGTTACGGAGGGCCGTTCCCGATTTTTTGTACGACTCTCAATCTCACCTTCGGGCAGGACCTCGCCTGGCAAGAGCGAAAAGGCGCCTCTTTCGTGTTTACTCCACTCTATTCCGGCTATGATGTTCCCTGGACATCGGCAAGGGGCGACACAAATCTTCGTTTCAATGGCTTTGTAAGAACGCCGCACTACGCCTATCCGGAAACCGGTATTCACCTCAATACTGCCGTGGCCATTTCTGGGGCGGCGCTTAGCCCAAATATGGGTTACCACACCAATGCGGCGACTTCATTCTTGATGACTGTGTTCAGCGTGCGCCTCGGCTGGTGGCTGACCAATCCCCGCAGACTTGATGAAAATGGGATGAGGTTGAATTGTCCCGACAGCTTTCCACGTCCGTCGCCCATCTTTTCTCTGATGGCGCTGGGAAGGGAACTGCTTGGCCGCACCGACGACAGGAGTTCTTACGTTTATTTGAGCGATGGCGGCCACTTTGACAACATGGGCCTGTACGAGCTTGTGCGCCGGCGCTGTCGCTATATTGTGATCTGCGACAGTGAGGATGATGGAGATCTCAAGTTCTCCGGCGTAGGAATGGCGATCCGAAAGTGCCGGATCGATCTCGGTGTAGAAGTCAGCCTTGATCTCCGCCCCCTCAACCGTGCGAAAGACTCCCCACACAGTTCTGCGCATTGTGTGGTGGGCACGGTACGATATCCGGAGGACCCCAACAATCCCGGAACGGTCATCTATCTGAAGTCGACTCTTACGGGGGATGAACCGGCCGATGTCCTGAATTACAAGAGCGAGCATCCATGTTTTCCCCATGACAGCACAACCAACCAGTGGTTCACTGAGTCACAGTTTGAGAGTTACCGGCGCCTCGGTCACCACATAGCGTTCTCCGTCTTCGAACCAGTGATTCCGCGCCCGGTCGTCGATTGCGGAATTCAGCGCAACGACTGTGAGTGCGTCTGCCATACTATCGAGGGCCGGAAAACAATCTTCGAAAACCTGCAATGCACGTGGTGGGCTCCGACGGCAGAAATGGAGCGCTTCGGGGCGAAACACACAGATCGCTACGAGGCGCTTTTGTTCAAGGCGCGCACGGATGATAGGCTTCCAGGATTCTTCAATATGATGGCAGGCGGTGACGGTAAATGGAAGAAAGGACGCAGTTTGGAGGAGATTGAGTACGCCATCCAATTCTCGTCCGAGTTGATCGAATTCATTTGGATGGTCTTTGACCAACTCAACCTCGTGTTGCCCGACAAACGCGATCACCCCTATTCGAAAGGCTGGTCTCGCATTTTCACAAAGTGGACAAAAATCGACGTCATGCAAGAAGCGTGGAAAAGATACCGCGACTCTTACTCGAGCGGATTCAAGCGGTATGCGGAGAGTGCGTGCGTGAAGATGCCCGTTCCAGGCGAAACGGCCTGAGTTCGCAGCAAAATCATGGCGGATAGAAAAATGGCCCTACGCCATAAAAAAGTGATGCCAGTGATACCGTTTTTGTGGTCACTGGAGGTCATTCGAGCGTCGTGGGGGGCAATGGAGTAGCGGCTGAGAAAACATCGCGAGTGAAAATCAGCATTCCCGGTACCAACAGCACGGCGTTATAGAGCGCAAACAAGCCCGGCATGATCAACAGTTGTAACGCTAGTACCATGGGAAGGCCTCTCATGAAGTCCGGATCGGAGCGCCTTTTCCAAAGGCGGCTGGCGAGCAAGAGAAGCACAAGTGTTGTGAAAAGGAATCCTAGTTTTGCGCCGATCAGGATTTCAGCGCAACTCGCGCCTCCGTATTTACGATATGCGGCTAACGCCGACAGAAAGTCCGAGATCCAGCCAGGTGACGCGAGTTCGCCAGTTATTATCAAAGCCACTAAAGTTAGGACAAAGCCGAAAACCAGTTTTTTCCTCGATCGCCAATCGTTTAAGGTCCAGAAAAAGAAAAATGCGAGGGGTAGCAACACTTCCTGCGGTTTGACGGTAGCAAAGGCTAGGAATGCACCGGCAAGGGATAGTTTTCCATTCTTTGCCGAGGCGGCTGATGCCGCGATCATGCCGGCTACAAAGAGCCCCAATTGCCGCAAGTCAAGTCCCTGCAATACAGGAGGACTTACCAGAGTCGCAACGATTAATCCGATCAGAACAATGTTACTCGTTTTCCAATTTAGGGCATCCAGCCAGCAAAAGAGGCTGCTTATCGTAATGCCGATCAATATAAGCAGGGTAAATGTTTCTGCTTTATTGAGAGGTAGTTTCATCACTGGAATCAGGAGGAAGGTCGCGTAGACAGGATAGGCAAACCGACGCTGATCAAGTTGTGACTCAGCGGGCTGTAGTTCGCGACCATAGAATGAGAGTTGTGAATCCGAAGTCAGCTGATTACTGTATGGATTTCGCCGCTCGAAGAAGACAGCGCGCGCTGCACGCCAGGGAAGATAAATATCACTTTGTACACGCCGATGATGAAAATGCTTCCAGTATGCGACGCCCACAGCGAAGCTAAGGAGAATTAGAATCGCTGGTGCCAGCCTGCAGTGGATTGGTGCAAATCGCATTTAAAGAAACCATCACCCCCTCGCAGGCTCTTATAACTGCTGCCCGACTCGGTCGCTATCGTAATACATAAACGAAAAAAGCTATTGATGCAAAACAGATAGCTCCGGCGGCGCTATGCTTCTTTAAGTGGTCTCACAAACTGTGGGAACCATGTACTTTCGTCGATTTCGACGAAGGGGTCAACTCGGCCGTCAAGCGCCTCAGGGCTTGTCTCGGGGACTCGGCGGACAAGCCGCCTTACATCGAAACGGTTTCCCGCTCGGGCTATCGGTTCGTTGCGCCGGTTATCACGTTTATTCCCACAGACAGACGTTCGGCAGACTCCGAGCTCCCCCGTAACCCAGGAGCCCCGGGTAGCGGAATCCGAATCAAAGAAACTCCCTGATCGACGCCCCTGGTTTCGGATCGCAATCATTGCGGGCGTAATGCTAGCCTCGGTCGCAAGCTATTCGACCTGGCGGCGCCGTACCAAGGCCTTATCTGCGGATATTCATTCCGTCGTAGTGCTTCCTCTGCAGAACCTATCGGGAGATCCCTGGCAGGAATACTTTGCAGATGGCATCACCGACGAGATCACGACCGTCCTCGCAAAGCTGGCTGGCCCTAGAGTGATTTCCCGAACTTCATCGATGCAGTACAAGAACACACACAAATCGGTTCCTGAGATCGCACCGAGCTTAACGTAGCAGCACTTTATCGAGGGTTCCGTTGAGCGGTCGGGCGACCGCGTGCGGGTGCGCATTCAGCTGATCGAAGCTTCCACCGACCGGCACTCGTGGGCAGAAGAATACGACCGGGAGCTGAACGACGTGCTTCAGTTTGAGGGTGAACTCGCCCAAGACGTTGCCCGAGAGGTGTAGTTGCAATTAACTGAACCCCAGCGTCAGGAATTCGCCCTATCCACTCTGTTAATCCTCGAGCATTCGAGAATTACTTGCAGGGACGCCAGTATTGGTCTTTGTGCACTAAAGACAGTTTGAACGAAGCGGTCGAATACTTTCGCCGCGCACTTGAAGAAGACCAGGCAGCTAGGCAGGGTTGGCGCACTGCTGCATGGTGATGCCAATGCTCACCGGAATGCCGCAGGCGGCAAGCATTTGACAAAGCCCGCGACGCCTCCGCCAAGGCTTTGGCCATGGACGATTCACTTCCGGAGGCCCATTTAGCCAATGCCGAAGTGTTGCTCTATTATGACTGGAAGTTCACGGATGCAGAGCGAGAATTTGTTGGTACGCTACAACTGAATCCAAACTATTCGACCGCCTATCAGTGGTACGCCGAATTTCTCGGCCTGATGGCTCGGCATGATCAGGCAATCGACCAGGCACGGCGGGCAATCGCACTCGACCCACTCTCCGCCATTATTCACCATCAGGCGGGGAATGTTCTCCACAACGCGGGTACGAAGGGGCCATCGCGGAATACAACACCGCCCTGAAAATCTCTCCATCCTTTCAGATTGCCAACGTAGAAATGGTTCGGATCTTTGTGCTCGAGGGCAAGTTTCCGGCGGCCATTGCATTGGTCCGAACTGTCATCGGCGGCTGCGCCGCTGAACTTCACTACGATCCTGGTATGGTTCGCGAGGTTAATGGGCTATCGGCAGCGTACGCAGCTGATGGAGCGAAAGGCTTCCATCGTCAGGCTTTAAAGATCGATCACTACTTGGCGCGCCCGCGCTATGACCTCGCGCGATGACTATGTTCGATTGGGGGATCGCGACTCCTCGCTCGCCGAGCTAACCCATTCCTATCAAAGCCACGACCTGGAGATCCTCTGGATTCTGACTGACCCTGACATGGATTCTCTGCGTCCGGATCCACGCTTCCAGCGCCTGGTAAAAGCGATCGGTTTTCCGAACTAGGGTGGTGGGGAGCAGCAACTCGAAAAAGGCGGTCATTAATAAATAGCTTCTTGCCGCCCTGGGATTTAAACACCAACCTCGAGGATTCCGGGCGAGCCTCAGTTTCGATAGTCCGAAATCCTAGCCGACCGCTCTTTTAGAGAATCCGTCCGACTCCAACGGCACGCGGACATGGATTGTAGTTCCGCTCATCGGTTTCGATTTCACCAGGATGGTTCCATTCAATAATCGAACTCGCTCCTGCATATTAGTCAGGCCTAGCCCGCGCCCCTGCTTTGCGGCATTCAGATCGAAACCCTTACCTGCATCAGTGATGACCAGGTGAACTTCATGCGAGTGTTTTGCCAGTTGCACTACGATGCGTTTTACGCCGCTGTGCTTAACGGCATTGTGAAGGGCCTCCTGCAGAACACGAAACAGACAGAGCCCGACTTCAGGCGGCAGAGCGCTCGCTATATCGCTGCTGAAGTCAATCTCCATCGTCTGCCGCTCACCAAATTCCTTGCACCAACTTCTTATTCCCCCAACGACACCCAAATATTGTAGCTTCGCCGAATGCAACTCATGCGACAGGGCCTGCACATCGTTGGAAATCTCCGTTGTTTGCTTGCGGAGTTTGATCACACGCGTTTGTACATCCGCGGGATTCTGTTGCAGTTGGTCGAGCTCGGCCGATAACATTGCCAGCCTCTGACTGATATCGTCGTGAAGCTCCCTTCCGATCCGGAGGCGTTCCTGTTCTTGCGATTCAATGAGCTTGCGGCTCATGCTGGAGAGCGTTTCTTCCATCTGGGATGCCAATTCCCGGCGCGCAAGGTACTCCTTGATGTAGGCTGCGCTTGCAAGACACACGAGGGTAGCGACTGCGACCAGCAACCGGAGTGTTCGCAACCCTGTATTTTCATTCCTCCGAAGAAGCTCCCACACAATCGGAATCGAGATCATTACAACCGCGAGCATGGCCCAGACCGACGACTGGGAGTTGTCGCCACGGTCCGGACCGCGACTTGCGACTCTTCCACCGTCTAGATGTCGTGCCTGTAGCGGTACCCAAACAGACCAGCAAACAGATACCGTTAGCCCCAGACCGTAGAGCTTTCCGTTAACGTATCCTCCCGAGTCAATCGCCAGATTGGCGACTGCGGAGCATACTGCATACAAGGCGGATGCGCCCAGCAAATGAAGGTAAATTCGTTTCCACGGCTGCTCGATGCGAAGAGTCACGATGCCGGCACCTAAAATCAAAGCCAGATTTTCCAGCAAATAGATCACATCAAAGCGCAGTGCGTAGCTTGAAGTGGAATACAGGTACTGGTAGGGAAAAACACTGTACCCGTAAAGAAATGTCCAGAAGAACAGTAGCAGCAGCGAGTCGATAAGCACGCGATATAACTTGCGGTCCGATGCATTCCGGTTGGGCAGTGTGACGACCGCCGCCATCAACGGCACGACGTGCAGAAACAGCAGCGTATCGGCAATCGACTCGTCAGGGGTCTCGATGTGTCGAACGAGTTCGTAGTAAAGCTGAATAGCCTGATTCAGCGCCCAGAGACCATAGGCGCTTCCGAGAAACACCCAGAAACTCCGGCTTCCCGATGTTTTCTGGAATGCGTTACGAGTCGCAAAACCCGTCGCCAAAAGCAGCAGAAGCAGATAACTGATCCCGCTGTACGAGACTACGAACGAGCCAGGCTTCACCGCGACGGAAAGAACCGCCTTGATGACTACGATTCCTATCAGGGCCGCCTGCCAGGAAGAAGATCTTAGCCTCATCTTGCACGTGTCGAGAATCGTCTTCTCATACGATCTGGAAAATCGCTCAACTGGGACTGCCAAGCATAGCGGAAAGGATATCTTATACCGGGAAATAATGGATGCCGCAAGTCAACTGCGGCATACGTAAATCAGAGCTCCCGGCGAATCGGCCACGCGCCTTGTGACCCTGTCCAAGTCTGACCTGATTCTCACCAATCACAATCCTAGCGAAGCTAGTAGACGCAGTTGCCGCGCAACAGAACGCGAGCGCCGAGCGGCGGAATGGAAACAAGATGAAGACCCGTCAAGGGAGGCCCCTATTTCTGATTCTCTTCGTGTTGAGCGCTGCTTTCATTTCAGACGCGCAGCAAAAGGGACAGTACGTTCCGGGGACAGTACGGGCTGAATGCTGGCGTCGCTATTATGCCTCCCCCGCGATTTACCTTTGCCAATCTCGACATCAACTACTCGGCCAACGCTTT
>Ga0126371_10002902_pt1 | contig 14905 bp, 9 predicted proteins | sample PanSoiMetaPlot_4_FD_110145 | JGI IMG/M metagenome (GOLD analysis project Ga0126371, IMG submission 110145) | Tropical forest soil microbial communities from Panama - MetaG Plot_4 | ecosystem: Environmental > Terrestrial > Soil > Tropical forest > Bulk soil | place: Panama | collected 2016-02-17 | reverse complement strand
GACCTCCAACAGCATTCTGTTGATCAGCTTTTCGAAAGAAAGGCTGCAAGCGGGCAAGACTTCGATCGAAGCGGCTCTCGATGCCGGATACACACGTTTCCGCCCCGTCCTGATGACGGCACTGGCCATGATCATCGGCATGCTCCCGATGTCGCTGGGGCTTGGCGAAGGCGGGGAGCAGAATGCGCCGCTCGGGCGGGCCGTCATCGGGGGCCTACTGTTCGCCACCGTGGCCACCCTTTTCTTTGTCCCGGTGGTTTTCAGCGTTCTCCACGGCTCGGGCCAAGAGGATAGGACGGGGGCGGCAGCTTGAAACGAACGCAGGTCTCTGATCGTCTCATGAACTGACAAGCCTTCGGCCAGAAACGCATGACGCGTCAACAGGAAAGTGGACAATTGTCGTCGGAGTCGCACTACGTCGCCCCCGGGCGCGGGCGTACCCGCGGTCTGCTGGGCGTGGTCATCGCCTTGCTGATCATCACCGTGGTGGTCATCGCCGGTATTGTGCCCCGGCGGAGAGCCCGAGCCGAGCTTGCCAATCAGACAAAAGAACTGGCCATTCCGAGCGTTGCGGTGGTGCGCCCGACACCAGGGACGCCCCAGGTGGAAATCGTTCTTCCCGGGAACCTGCAAGCCTATTCTGACTCGCCGATTTATGCCCGGACCAACGGATATCTCAAGAAGTGGTACGTCGATATCGGAGCGCGGGCGAAAGCGGGGCAATTGCTCGCGGAGATCGAAACGCCGGAGGTTGACCAGGAGCTCGATCAGGCGCGGGCCGACCTGAACACAGCGCGTGCGAATTACAGGCTGTCTGAGATCACGGCCGCACGGTACGCGGATTTGCTGAAGACGGATTCGGTCTCCAAGCAAGATGTGGACAACGCCAATGGAGATTTTGAAGCGAAAAGGGCCACGGTCGCATCGGCCGAGTCCAACGTGCGGCGACTCCAAGAGCTCCAATCATTCGAGAAGGTTTATGCGCCGTTCGATGGCGTGATCACGGCCCGAAACACAGATATCGGGCACTTGATCAATTCCGGCGCGGGGACACCGGCCACAGAGTTGTTTCACATTGCCGCCATCCAGACGCTTCGTGTCTATGTCAATGTACCGCAGGATTACTCGCAATCTGCGCACGTGGGGCTGAAAGCCGATTTGGAATTTCAGGAATTTCCGGGCCGGCGCTTTCAAGGCACGCTCGTCCGCACGGCCGAAGCAATCGATGTTGCTTCGCGGACGCTGCTTGTCGAAGTGGACGTTGATAATCGAAATGGCGAACTCTTGCCTGGCGCGTATGCGCAGGTTCATCTCAAGGTGCCTACAACCGTGCGGACGCTCGTGTTGCCAGTAAGCGCGCTGATATTCCGCTCGCAGGGACTGCAAGTGGGAACGGTCGACCACAATAATCGCGCTGTTTTGAGGAGCGTCACACTCGGGCGCGACATGGGAAGCACAGCGGAAGTCGTTTCGGGACTCTCGCCCGACGACATGGTGATTACCAATCCTCCCGACTCGCTCATCGACGGAGAGGAAGTGCGAATCGTCGAAACTAACCAGGGACCGGCGGGCACCCCAGCACCCAATGCGGACTACTGAAGCTGTCGTTCTGTAAGACTAGCCAAGGGAAAAAGCAATCCTTTACGAGGGGGAACTCGATGAAAACGCTGGAGAAAGCTCTGATCTGTTGGGGGCTCGCACTCGTATTATTTGGTGTTTGGCGCGCTGGTTTTGCGGGCGCCCAAGGGCAAGGCGGCCGGCCCGCGATGCCGCCGGGCCATCCCGTTGATCCCAACGCGAAAGCGGGGACTCCCGGTGTCTTTACCGATTTCAAGGGCGAAGAGCCCGGGAAGGTGCACCACATCACGGCGGCGGACCTGCCCGATCCGTATGCTACGAAATCCTCAGCTATCTTCTCACGCCCGATGCCAAGGCCCGCCGATGCGTGGCCAAAAGCTCCCGAAGGCTTCAAGGTGACACTTTACGCCGAGGACCTGAAAACAGACGACGGCAAGCCACTCGCTCCGCGAACCATTATCACGGCGCCCAACGGCGACTTCTTTGTTGCCTCGACAAATCGGGGAGAAATTGTGGTTTTGCACGACATGACCGCCGATGGAAAGTTCGAAAAAATGGACGTGTTTGCCGAGGGGCTCAAGTTGCCGTTCGGCCTAGCATTTTATCCGCCGGGACCCAATCCCCAGTATTTGTACGTTGGCGATACCGACTCGGTCCTGCGGTTTCCGTACAAGGCCGGGGACACCAAGGCAAGTGCAAAGCCGGAAACAATTGTGCCCAATTTGCCGGCAGGCCCGAACCATTTCGCGCGCGGCGTGGCTTTCTCGCTCGACGGCAAGCATATGTACATCTCAGTTGGCTCGCACACCAACGTCACCGACATCGATACCGATACGAGCGAGTATCATCGGGCCGACATTCTCGTCGCCAATCCCGACGGCTCCGACTTGCAGGTTTACGCGACGGGAATTCGCAATGGTTCCGGCGTAGCTATCAATCGCAAGACAGGCGAGCTTTGGACTTCGGTTAACGAGCGCGACGAACTTGGCGACAATCTGCCGCCGGACTACATCACCCACGTACAGGAGAGCGGCTTCTATGGCTGGCCCTGGTATTACACGGGTGGTCACCAGGATCCGCGCTTCCCGGATAAGCATCCGGAACTGAAGGACAAAGCTATTGTGCCGGATGTGCTGCTCGAGCCGCACAACGCCTCGCTGAACATCACGTTCTACGAAGGAAAGATGTTCCCCAAACAATACGATGGGCAGCTCTTCGCCGCGGAGCATGGATCATGGAACCGTTCGGTACGCACGGGCTATGAGGTCATAATGGTGCCGGTAAAGGACGGGCATGCGTTGGGCAATTATGAGGACTTCCTGACCGGATTCGTGACGCCGAACGGCGATTGCTGGGGACGCCCTGTGGGAGTGGCGGTTGCCAAGGATGGTTCCTTGATGGTGACTGATGACGGCACGAACTCGATCTGGCGAGTTACGTACGCGAAGAAATAGTTCGGCGTCAATCAGCACGCTTTCGCCCTATGGGTCGCTTCGGCGCGCTCGCCGGGCTGCGGCTCTCGGCGCCACCACGCTTCTGCTCGCAGGCTGCGCTGTGGGACCAAACTACACGCAACCCACCACGGAAATCTCGGCGGACTACAAGGAAGCCGGTCAGTTCAAAGAGGCGCAACCGAGCGATGCAATCGCCAAGGGCAAGTGGTGGGAAATTTACAATGACCCACAGCTCAATGCCCTCGAAGAGCAAATCAACGTCTCCAACCCATCGCTCAAGGGTGCTCAGGAGCAGTTTCTAGAGGCTCGCGCCGCGCTGCGCATTGCGCGGGCTGGTTATTATCCGAACGTCTCAGTCAGCCCATCAGCCACGGGCATTCGTCAGTCCCAAACCAAGGTTTTTAAACCGAGCGTCATTACCTACTCGGACTATCTCATCCCCGTGGATGCTTCTTGGGAGCCGGATGTATGGGGCCGCGTTCGCCGCTCTGTGGAAGCCTCGCGCTCGGAGGTGCAAGCGAGCGCAGCGGATCTCGCCAACATCAGTCTGAGCCTTCATGCGGAACTGGCAATCGACTATTTCCAGTTGCGCGGGCTCGACTCGCAAAAACAGCTGCTGGATTCGACAGTCGCGTCCTATGAAAAAGCACTGGACTTGACCGAAAGCCGTTTCAGGGGAGGGGTGGCGTCGGCCGTCGATGTCGCGCAGGCGCAAACGCAACTGGAAACGACGCGGGCGCGTGATCAGGATGTGGAGGTTCAACGCGCCGCCTTCGAGCACGCTGTCGCTGTGCTCATTGGAAAGCCTCCCGCCGAATTCAGCCAACCACAATTGCCTCTCACTGGCCCGCCGCCAGCGATTCCGCCGGGGCTTCCCTCTGAATTGCTCGAACGCAGACCCGACATTGCTGCGGCGGAGCGGCGGGTTGAGGCAGCGAATGCTCAGATTGGCGTGGCCAAGGCGGCCTATTTCCCCGTCTTTACGCTGACGGGCGCGGGCGGCTTTGAAAGCCAGGCCATCAGCATGCTACTCACTGGGCCGAGCGGTTTCTGGTCGCTGGCAGGGTCAGCCGCCCAATTGATTATTGATGGAGGCCAACGCCGCGGCGTCAGCGAGCAAGCACGCGCAGCCTATCGGCAATCGGTCGACAACTACCGCCAGACCGCACTGAGTGCCTTTCAGGATGTCGAAGACAATCTAGCCGCGCTCCGGATTTTGGAACAAGAAGCGAAAACGCAGGAAGGCGCGGTCGCTGCCGCGCAGCATTCTCTCGATCTCTCGAACAATCGCTATAAAGGTGGCGTTGCTAACTATCTGGAAGTCACCACGGCGCAATTTGCCGCCCTCGGCGACGAGGTCACCGCGGTCGACATCCTCACCCGGCGCGTCGTTGCCAGCGTCCTTTTGATCAAGGCGCTCGGCGGCGGCTGGAACGCCTCCCAAATCCTCAACGCTTCGCGGTAGTATGCTGCCGTGCCGAGTCGGTCTCGGCGGGCGATGATTCTTCACTGCAATATCACACGAGCTGTCTTCGGCGGGCTCGCCTGTGGCCTTACCTTATTCTTAATCGCTCTAGGCGGGGTAGCTCAGTCCACACCGAGCCGCTCCATCGTGCTGGATCGCAACTGGATGCTCCAGTCGTCCTGCCAGGTCACCGCCACAGGCGCACAGATTTCCCTACCTGGGTTTCCAACCGATGACTGGCACACAACCAAGGTGCCGTCTACGGTGCTCGCTGCTCTGGTTGCCGACAAAACCTTTCCCGATCCTTACTTCGGCATGAATCTTCGTTCCATCCCAGGCACCACATATCCAATCGGCAAGAATTTTTCCGAAATACCGCTCGCCAAAGACAGCCCTTTTCGCTGCCCCTGGTGGTATCGGACCGAAATCCACGTGCCGGACAACTTTGGAGGTCCATACGCGTGGCTTGAGTTGGATGGCATCAACAACCGCGCCAACGTTTGGCTGAATGGCAGCCAGATCGCCTCAAAGGACGATGTCGCGGGTGCCTATCGCGCCTATGAGTTCGACGTGAGCCGAGTTCTGGCCCGCCACGGCGCGAATGCGCTCGCAGTGGAAGTGTTTGCGCAAGAAGAGCACGATCTTGGCATCAATTGGAATGACTGGAATCCGACTCCTCCCGACAAAGACATGGGCCTGTGGCGCGGTGTTTGTCTTCATCTGACGGGGGCTGTCACCATTCGATCTCCGCAAGTGATCACGCATTTCCCGGCGAAATCTCTCGAGGAAGCAGATCTCACCGTCGAGGCCCAGGTCCGCAACGGGAGTTCAAACGGCCTCACGGCCTGGATCGAAGCAGACCTCGAAGGATCGCACCTCACACAATCGATCCCCGTCTCCCCTCGTGAAACTCGCATCGTGCGTTTCACGCCCGACCGTTTTCCGAGTCTCCGTGTTCGAAATCCCCCATTGTGGTGGCCGCACCAAATGGGCGTTCCCGAGCTCCGCCGGCTCACCCTAAGGGTATCGACTGATAACCATCTCTCCGATGTGGCCGCGGTGCGCTACGGCATTCGGGAAGTCACTTCCGAACTCGATGCGCAGGGTCACCGGCTGTTTCACGTAAATGGCAAACGCATTCTGATTCGTGGGGCCGGCTGGGCGCCTGATATGATGCTTCGCAGCGATCCCGAGCGCCTCAAGGCCGAATTTCGCTACCTCCGCGATCTGAACCTGAATGCCATCCGTCTGGAAGGCCCGATGGTTTCCGAGTCCTTCTATAACCTCGCCGATGAGCAGGGTATCTTGGTACTCGCCGGCTGGACCTGCTGCGACTACTGGATGCATTGGAAAAAATGGACGCCCGCCGATGTGGCCATCGCACGCTCTTCGCTTCGCTCGCAGATTCTCGAGATGCGCAGCCATCCGAGCGTGATCGTGTGGATGAACGGGAGCGACGAAGCACCTCCGCCAGCAATCGAGCAAGCCTATGTTGCTGAGTTGCAGGCGCTCGATTGGGCGAACCCGCATCTCGCGTCGGCATCGGACCAGAAGGTCTCGCTGGGCGAGCCGTCGGGAATGAAGATGCGGGGACCGTATGACTACACGCCGCCGGATTATTGGCTGAAGGATACGAAATTTGGCGGCGCCTTCGGATTCGCATCGGAAGTTTCGGCTGGTCCCGCAATCCCGCTCGAAAGCAGCTTGCGAAAATTTTTCGCGCCTGCCGACCTCACCCCCAACAGCACGGCATGGAACTATCACGCGGGCGGCGAGCGGTTTACGCGCTTGACTCACTTTGACGAGGCGATGAACGCCATCTATGGGCCGCCCACCACGCTCGCTGATTACGACCGCAAAGCGCAGGCCATGGCGTACGACGCCGAGAGGGCCCTATTCGAAGCCTATTCGCGGAACAAATATCGCTCAACCGGCGTGATTCAGTGGATGCTCAACAACGCCTGGCCTTCTCTAATCTGGCATCTCTATGACTACTACTTGCAGCCGGCGGGCAGCTATTTTGGAACAAAGAAGGCCTGTAGGCCAATTCACGTGCAGTATTCATATGAAGACAAAAGCGTCGCCGTGGTGAACAGCACCTACGCGCGCAGCGGTCCCCTGCATCTGACTGCAACCATCTACGACGCCGGGTTGCGACCACAGTACCAGAGGCAAACGGCCACGGAGGTGGATGCAGACGGCGTCCGCAAGGCTCTCACCCTTCCAGCAGAGGCGTTCTCGTCGGCCTCGCCGGTGAGTTTTGTCGAACTTACCCTGGAAGACTCGACTGGCCAAAGGATCGACGAGAATTTCTACTGGCTTTCAGGCAAAACGAACGTCTATAACTGGGCGCATACCGACGCGTACACAGAAATCTCCTCGTATGAGGACTTGAGGGCAGTTCAATCCCTTCCCAGCGCCGGCCAGATGGATGTCAGAGCGACGGTCGGCGAATCCCAGCAGGGACCACTCGTGTTCGTGAAAATCACTAACCCCAGCGATCACCTTGCCTTTCAAATTCGCCTCGGAGTCCGCCGCCAGAACGAAGACGTGGAAATCTTGCCCGTCCTCTGGCAGGACAATTACATCGAATTAATGCCGGGCGAATCCCGCGCGCTCAGCGCTCAGTTTCTGTCCTCCGATGCCCTCCGTGGCGCTTCAGAATTGACCGTCGATGGTTGGAATATTGAGCGCTCTGCTTTGCCTCTAAAGCAAGCCAAGTCGCACCCGGCAGAATCCGGCGGAGCGCGATAAATGGTCGCCGGTACGGCCTCGACGGCCGCAACCCGCTGCTTCGTTTGGCTGAATTTGAGCCGGCCGGCGAACATGGCCAGAACCTTGTGGAGGGTGGTGGGGATGATCTACGGGGCCATCCAGACGCGAGGATTTCGGGGCAGCGCTTGTTCGCTTCGAAGCACGGATGAAACGGGTCAGTCTGGTTCCTGGGTGACGATATGCACGTCAACGGCGGGAGCATCGCGCAAAAACCGGCTGATTGCATTCATGTAGCGCAGCTTGTTGAGTCCTTCCGTGGCCGTCCTGCCGAAGATGACTTGCGTGATGTGCTTCTCGCGCACGAATTTTGCGGCGGCATCAGGGACGCTGTCGCCCTTTAGCCGTATGATCTTGGCGCCCAAGCTTTCGGCGAATTTCAAGTTCGCTTCGAGTGACTTGATGTCTTCTGGACTCGGGTGATTGCCCAGGTCCACGTGCAGGGCATAGAATTCGGCATCCATGCGTCGGGCCATGCGGGCGGCCCTGGCTAACAGATACTGCGCACGCGGGTTCGAGCTGATGCAGACGGCCAGGCGCTCGCGCACCGCCCAATTCTCCTGAATGTCTTTCTCGTCCATGTAGGATGAAAGGCTACGGTCAACCTGCTCGGCTACCTGCCGCAGCGCGAGCTCGCGCAAGGCGATTAAATTGCCGCGGCGGAAAAAGTTCCTGAGCGACTGCTCGACTTTTTCCTTGCCGTACACGTCTCCGCGCTTCATCCGGTTTTGAAGCGCTTCGGGAGTGAGGTCTACCATGACCGTTTCGCCGGCCATCTGCAAAACCCAGTCCGGCACCGTCTCGCGAACGACTACGCCCGTAAAAGCGGTCACGGTCGGCGCGATACTTTCGATGTGCTGGATGTTCACGGTCGATAGCACGTCGATTTTCGCGGCGAGAATTTCGAGAACGTCCTCATACCACTTGCGATGCTTGCTGCCTGGAATATTTGTGTGGGCCAGTTCATCGACCAAGACCACCTGGGGATGGCGCTCGATGATCGCGTCAACGTCCATCTCTTCGAACAGGGTGCCTTTATATTCGATCTTCTTGCGAGGTAGGATTTCGAGCTGGGGCAGTAATTCGGAAATTCCTTTTCGACCGTGCGTTTCGACGACTCCGACGACCACATCTTCGCCTCGGCTGTGGCGGCGAATCGCCTCGGTGAGCATGCTGTAGGTCTTGCCCACACCGGGAGCGTAGCCCAGAAACAGCTTGAGCGTCCCTTTCGTCTTTTCCGGTGGAGGAGAGATTTCCGCCAGCAGTTGCTCAGGAGTCTTGCGCGCGCCCATATCTCTTACACAAATCCGACAAGCTGGCTAGAATACGTGGGTGCATTTTTTCTCATTTAATCGTCTTCTGCAATTGGCGGGAGCGCTTGTTCTGGTAGCCGGCATTACCGCCCTTTACCTCAAGGTTTTTCATGCCAATCACACCACGGTCGCGCTGACCTTCATCTTGGTTATTCTAGCTATTTCCAGCTTTTGGGACAGCGCCGTTTCGGTGACCATGTCGATTGCTGCAGTACTGGCGCTCAACTATTTTTTCCTGCCGCCAACCGGAAAATTCACTGTCGCGGACCCGCGCAATTGGGCATCCCTAGGGATGTTTCTAATTGTTGCTTTCCTGGCAGTTCATCTGGCCAATCGCGCGCGCCAAAAGGCGGCAGACGCGTCGGCCCGGCGCCACGAGATCGAACGGCTGTATTCCTTCAGTCGAGGATTGTTGCAGGCGCGCAATGTGATGGAACTGCTGAACCGCGTTCCCGCGCAGATTGTGGGGGCCTTCGAAGTTGGCGCGGCAGCGATCTTCTTAGCCGACAAGCAAAAAGTTTATCGCTCCGGACCGGTCATTCCTCAACTGGACACCGACACCCTGAAAGCCATCATGGCGCGCGAGGAACCGGTCATCGATCTAGCGAACAGCACCTGCTTTCTTCCCGTGCGCCTGGGGGTGCGCCCGATCGGCAGTTTGGGAATCTCAGGACAGATTCTTCCTCGGCAAACGCTCCAGGCGATCGGTACCCTGGTGGGGATTGCCATGGAACATGCGCGGGCCATGGAGCAAGTCGGACAAACAGAAGCGGCCCGTGAGGCGGAAAAGCTGCGGACGGCATTACTCGACGCGGTGACTCATGAGCTTCGCACGCCGCTTACCTCCATCAAGGCCTCCGTGACGAACCTTCTCTCGAATCCTGAGCTGAAGCCAGAGCAGCGCCAGGAGTTACTGACTATCATCAACGAAGAAAGCGACCGCCTGAACCACCTGGTTGGCGAGGCGGCGGAAATGGCGCGTCTCGAGGCGGGAGAAGTAGAACTCAGGACCGAGCCGCGACCGATCGAGGACGTCATCCATGCGGCGCTCGAATATTGCCGCACCTCGCTCGGAAGTCGACAAGTGAAAGTGCAAATCACCGAGGGCCTGTCGCCGGTTCGTGTGGATGTTGAACGTGCCCGCGAGGTGCTGGTGCAACTGATCGAAAACGCAAACCGCTACTCTCCGCCAGATCAACCCATCACCATCACGGCCGAGGAGGCCGGCGATTTTGTGGTTACTAGCGTGGCAGATCGCGGCGCGGGCATCGACGATCAAGAACAGCCACTGATCTTTGATAAATTCTACCGTGGCCGGGACCAGCGCTACAGCGTCGAGGGAACCGGCATGGGCTTGCCGATCGCGAAAGCCATCGTCGAGGCGCACAGCGGCACGATCAGCTTGACCAGCCAACGTGGCCATGGCTCCGTCTTTTCCTTCACCTTGCCGGTCGAGCACAGCCGGGCGGCTCAGCTCGCCACCCCCGTACGCGCAGCAGGACTTCGTGAGCCTTAGATTATGAGTGCCGCCAAAATACTCGTTGTCGACGATGAACCGCAAATCCGGCGGGTGATGCGCACGACGCTAACGTCGCAAGGCTATTCGGTGGCGGAGGCGAAAACCGGGGAAGAAGCGCTTCATGTGATCCCCGCCGAGCGTCCCGATTTGATCTTACTGGACGTGAATATGCCTGGCCGCTCAGGTCTCGAAACCTGCCGCGAGATCCGCCTCGCTTCGGACGTGCCGATCATCATGCTTACGGTTCGCAACTCGGAGCGCGACAAAGTGCAGGCGCTCGATGCCGGCGCCGATGATTACGTGGTAAAGCCTTTCGGCTCCGAGGAGCTGCTGGCGCGCATTCGTGCAGCGCTACGCCGCACAACACCATCGGAGGCCTTGCCGCCTTTTGTGTCTGCCGATTTGAACATCGATTTTGAGAGACGAGCGGTGACGGTGAACGATCAGCCGGTGCGTCTCACGCCGAAAGAATTCGAACTCCTGCACCATTTGGTCGCCAATCAGGGAAAAACGGAAACTCACCGCCGGCTCTTGCAAGCCGTGTGGGGTCCAGACTACGGCGAAGAAACCGAATATTTGCGCGTTTTCATCAACCAACTGCGGAAGAAAATAGAACCTGATCCGCGGCACCCGCGCTACATCCATACCGAGCCGTGGGTCGGCTACCGCTTTGACCCTCCACGCGAAAAAGCCCGTTCGAGCCGCCCGGACAAAATAACAGGAGCCTAGCGACCTGCAAACGAGCGAAGCATCCTCGATTTGCGCTCCGGACGTCAAGCGCGAAAGTAGAAACAATGCAGGACGCCTTCCCTACCGCCATCGAGCAAGCTGAAACTGCTCCTCATCGTGTACGATGAGATCGAGGCGATTGGTGTCCGCCCGGCACAAAGTGGTCATCATCGGCGGAGGGTTCGGCGGACTGAGCGCCGCGCGCAGACTGAAATCTGTTCCCGTCGACGTCACCCTGATCGATCGCTCGAACTACCATCTCTTCCAGCCGCTGTTGTATCAGGTAGCGACTGGCGCGCTCTCGCCCGCGAATATCGCTTCTCCCCTCCGCAACATCCTCAAAAGACAGACCAATGCGCGTGTGCTTCTCGCCGAGGCAGTAGGCCTTGAGACCCAAAACCGGCGCGTGATCCTGAGCGACGGAACACTCGACTACGACACGCTGATCGTTGCGACCGGCTCGAGCCATCAGTATTTCGGTCATGAAGAGTGGGCGCAGTTCGCGCCGGGCCTGAAAACCGTTGATGATGCGACGGATATGCGGCGCCGGATTCTGCTTGCTTTTGAAACCGCCGAGCGCGAGCCTGATGGCGCGAAAGTCCACGCCCTGCTCACTTTTGTGATCGTCGGCGGCGGGCCCACAGGCGCTGAGCTTGCCGGCGCTCTCGGTGAAATCGCCAACGACACGCTGCGCCACGATTTCCGCAAAATCGATCCCTCGCAAGCGCGGATCATTCTCATCGAAGGCGCGGACCGCGTGCTTCCGACGTATTCGCCGCGATTGTCAGCGGCGGCCCGCCGCATGCTCGAGCAGCTCGGGGTCTTAATCCGCGTGGGCGCTTTTGTGACCGATGTGCACCCTGACAGCGTGACCATTCGCGACGGCCAGCGCACCGAAACCATTCCGACGCGTACGATTCTCTGGGCCGCCGGCGTTCTCGCCTCGCCGCTCGGCCGCGTCCTCTGCGAAGTTTGCGGAGCGCAACTCGATAAATCGGGGCGGGTCATCGTTGAGCCGGACTGCACGATTCCCGGCCATCCTGAAATTTTCGTCATCGGCGACCTGGCGAATTTTAGCCATCAAACCGGAAAGCCACTACCTGGCGTTGCACAGCCTGCCATTCAGCAGGGCCGTTACGTTGCTCGGTTGATCGAAAAGCGTTTGCGGCGCGAAAAAATGGCGCCTTTTCATTATTGGAACAAAGGCAATCTGGCGGTGATCGGCCGCGGCGATGCCGTCGCCGAGTTGAGCCGATTCGAACTCTGGGGATGGCCGGCCTGGCTCATCTGGATTTTCATTCATCTGCTTTACATCGTGGAATTTCAAAATCGTTTGCTGGTGTTCATTCAGTGGGGCTGGTTCTACTTCACCTATGATCGCTCCGCGCGTCTGATCACCGGCCAGAGCCCGCTGCCGCTCGATCTTTAGGGGCGCGGCACCAGCGGTCCAATTTCTCATGGCGAAGTTCCCGCGCCGTATTACAATTTCGCCTCCGGCCGCCTTCGATGAAACGCATCGATACAGCGATCCTGGCAGGTTTGCTGGCCCTGCTAGCAGCAGCTCTGGGCGCCGCGCTCATGACCCGCGGCTGGGCGGATTACCGCAACCGTTTGCATTTGAGTTCGCACCGCGCGTCCGAGCCGGTGGATATGCGACCGCTCGAAACAGCCCAGCAGCTGGCGCAGCAAGCCGTGACTCATACGGAGCAAGACTACGCCCAGCAAGCCTTGCGTTTGGCGGATCATGCTGTTGATCTGGCGTTCGCAGCGGCTGTTGAAGAAGCCACCGAAACTCCGCCGCACCTTGACCCCACCCTCAGCAAGCTTTCGGCGCGCGTCAAAAGTGGCGAAGCTGCCGTGGGGGCGGATCAAAATCGGATTACGCAATTCACGGCCGCTCTCACTCGTGCACAGGGGAGTTCGAAGGACGACCTCCAGCAGCTGATTGTGATCGCTCAGGCACAGCTCGCACTCGATCAGGACGATCTCGAAGACGCCCAGCAGCAGCTCATCGCGGCAGGCGGTAACAAGCGAGCGACCCTCCAGCAATTGCTCGATCAGCACAAATCTTCCGATTTGCAGGGTGCCGCGACGCAGGTCGGTGCTTCTGCGGCAGTTGCCGATACGGAGCGCGCGCGGGCCAGAAACATCGTTGCCGAATATCGGGCCTGGTCGTCACTCTACGCCAAAGAGACCAGCCTGGGACAGGCCGAACAGCAAGCGCTGGCGCGGGCGGCCGCTCTTTCCGCTCAGCATCACACGCTTGAAAAGCAACTCGACGAAGGAACGCCAGCTGGTTCTGAAAACAGTTCCCCGCTGGCCATTTTGCAGCAGCAGACGCGAGAGACGAAAAGGCTGGCCGGATTCGGTTTACGAATTCAGACCGAACAGCAGCTGGCCGGCGTCTACTCGAATTGGGCCGATTTAGTAAACGCGCGGGCCAAAAGCTTCGTGCACGAGATGCTCATTTCCACGCTGTGGATCGTGACCATCGTCCTCGGGGTGTGGACCGCAAATTACTGGCTCAAGCGCTTCTTCACGCAGATCGCGCGCGACAACCGGGAGATGCGTACGGCGCACACCGTGATTCTACTCGTCCTGCAGGCCGTGGGCGTAATTCTCGTCCTGCTCGTGATCTTCGGAATCCCGAGTAACTTCGCGACAGTCCTGGCACTGGCAGGCGCAGGACTCACGGTTGCGCTCAAGGATTTCATCGTTGGATTCCTGGGTTGGTTCGTGTTGATGGGCAAAGACGGAATCCGCGTGGGCGATTGGGTCGAGATCAACGGGGTGGGAGGCGAAGTGCTGAGGGTGGGAGCGCTGCACACGGTCGTGCTCGAAACGGGCAATTGGACCGACGCGGGACACCCAACTGGACGCAAAGTCTCCTTCGTGAACAGTTTCGCGATCGAAGGCCACTACTTCAATTTTTCCACCTCCGGGCAATGGTTGTGGGATGAAATCGAAGTGCAGGTGCCGGAAAGCGCCGAGCCTTACGCGATGGCCGAAGCGATTCAGAAAATCGCCGCCGACGAAACGTCCAAGAACGCTGAGCTCGCAGGAGTGGAGTGGAATCGCGTAATCGCCGGACGGTCATTCAATGCGACGCCGTCTCTGAGCGTGCGCCCAACGGGGGCGGGCGTGACCGTCGTGCTGCGTTATATCACCCGAGCGAACGAACGCTTCGAAACCCGGGCGCGTCTGTACCGCGCGATTGTCGAGCTGCTGCACAAGAGGAACGTTGTTGGCTCCGCCGTCTTGGGGCCCTCGCCAGTTACCGCCGATCGCTCCTAGGTGCGGTTTGCCCTTGGCTGCTCGCCGTTACTTACGCGAAGGCGCCAAAGACCGTCCATGCTTCCCGGCAACTGCGCTGTGTCAGGCGGCGTCGGATCGTGCGGGCAGGCGCCGCGTGCGAATTGCTTTGGCCAACGCTCGGTGGTCCTGTTCGGTTTGATCCGCGTAGGCCACGGCGAATTCCTCTATGGCCTCATCGAACGCGTCGCTCTTGCCGAGATACCCCGAGATGCGCGCGGGATCTCCGGTACGAGCGTGGGCGCGGGCCAGAGCCCATCCGCACAATCCGATATATTCGAGCCAGTCCTGGCGGGACATCTTGCTCACGTCGATTTTCATGCGCATGTCGCGGAGCTGGCGGAAGTAGTAATCGCGGCCATCATCGTCGCGGGTCCAACCGAGAAAGACATCGCTCGCGGCTTGCAGCATGCGCTGTCCAGTGACGACACGCTCTCCCTGATTGTCGTAACGGCTCTTGCCGGCATACGGAGCGAGCACCGATTCGCGGGCCTCTTTGAATTGCAGAAACAGCGGATCGTGCTTGCCCGCCAGTAGCAAGGCAACGGCACAGCGAGTTCCGACGCTGCCCACGCCGACCACTTTGCGCGCCACGTCCCGAACATGATAGCGATCGAGAATCACCCGCCGCTCTTCGGGTAGAGTCCGGCGGTAGCGCTCGAAGAGTTCCTCGACCCGCCTGCCCGTGGCGGAAAACTGGGGAGGATGATAAATCAGAGGCGGATGATCAAGGATTCGTGCCCGGCCATTCTTCACCGTCGTG
>Ga0126371_10002901_pt1 | contig 14907 bp, 9 predicted proteins | sample PanSoiMetaPlot_4_FD_110145 | JGI IMG/M metagenome (GOLD analysis project Ga0126371, IMG submission 110145) | Tropical forest soil microbial communities from Panama - MetaG Plot_4 | ecosystem: Environmental > Terrestrial > Soil > Tropical forest > Bulk soil | place: Panama | collected 2016-02-17 | reverse complement strand
AGATGATACTGGCGCCAGCACGAATGGCGGTTTTGCCATCACCGAAGGGATCCCAAACGATGCCCAAGCGCGGGCCGAAGTTGTTGTGGTCGCCGTTATAGGGAGAGCTGATCTGCTGGCCCACTTGCAACAAGCCGAGGTTGGGATCGAAATTGCCGAGCAGGTCGTGGGAGTCCTTGATGACCGTGTTTAGATCATAGCGAAGCCCGGCATTGATAGTCAGGTGCGGAGTCACGCGCCAGTCGTCCTGGGCGTAGGCACCAAAAGTCTTCATGCTGATATGACGGTGAGAATCACCGACGAAAAGGCGGCCGACAGCAGGAGTTCCCGCGAGAAAGTCTTCAAGTGGCGTGCTTTGAAAAGGCATTCCGGATGCGGGATCGATGCCAAAGCAATCACCGAGACCATCTGGGCAAAGTGCATTGGCACCACCCCCCTCGAAACGGAACCGGCCTTTGCCGTAGCGGTCGCGAACGTTGTCGGCCATTCCATTGCGCCATTCGCCGCCGAATTTGAACGCGTGTTTCCCGTGCGTGTAAGAAAGGTTGTCGCCGATGACGTAGGTCTGGTTGGGGGTGGTGAGCAAGGGCCAGCCGTGGTTGCCGCCGAGAGAGTTGAAACCTGAGATGGCGATCTCCGGAAAACCGAAGTTGACCGGTGTGGTTACGCCGGTGTTGATGCCATAGTCGGTGGGATTCTTACCGGCGTCCACGGTGAGGATGGTCTGCCAGAAGCGGTTGTAGCCAAACTTGACTTCGTTGGCCAGATGCGGCGTAAGGACCCGCGTCCAGTTCACCCCGAACACCTGCGGCCGCGTGACTGCCTGCGATTCCCAAAATGGCTGCAAGACCTGAACGTCCTGCTCGGTTTGAATGCTGTCGCCGATGAAGTAGCGGCCGGTGATGGTGTCGTTGTTGGTAGGATGCCAGTCCATCTTCACCAGGCCGTTGTCTTCACGGTTGCGGTTGGGGAAGCCAAGCTGCAGGTTCTGGGGATTGCTGGCATCGAGCGTGGCGGGATTGCTGGGAAAAAGGTCAAGGAGACTGGTGCTCAGAGTACTCAGGGGAATCCCATGAGCTTGCAACGCAGCTTCGGCGTCGGGAATGCTGTTCGCGGCATCTCCCCCAAGGCCGACGGTGGCCGGGGTCTGTAAAACGCCGGAGTTGCCCACCACGGCGCGCAGGCCTTCATACGCCACGAAGTAGAACAGCTTGTCCTTGATGATGGCGCCGCCGATGGTGGCGCCGAAATCGTGGAAATGCAGGGGCTTTTGCGGAGAAGGAACTAGGCCGCCGCTGGCTGAGCCCACCAGGCGGGTGTTGAAATCGTTGCGGGCGTCAAAGGCGTTGTTGCGCGTGAAGTAATAAACGCTGCCGTGATAGTTGTTGGTGCCGGATTTGAGGCCCACGTTGACGATGGCCCCGGGCTTGAGGCCGTACTCGGCCGGGGGATTTTCCTCGGCGTTGAATTCCTGGATGGCGTCAATCGGGAGATGGCTGGCCGGCGTGCCCTGAACGCCTTCCGCGTTGATGATGGTGGTGGCGTAGTAGGGGTCGTTGCCGTCGATGCCGTCGACGACGAAGTTGTTATCCTCAGGCCGGTTGCCGTTGGAGCTGATGGAAAGGAAGCCGCCGCCGGGATAGCGCTGGACGCCGGGACGCAGCGTAACCAGGTTCTGGAAGTCGCGGCCGTTGAGCGGCAATTCGTTGATCGCTTCATTGCTCAGCGTCCCGCCCAGAGTGTTGTTCACCACGTCGAGCAAGGGCACCGCTTCGGTAACCGTGACGGTGTCCACGATTGAGCCGGGTACCAGCGTGAAGTCGATGCGCAAGTCCCTGTTCACTTCGAGGACTATGCCGGTGCGTTCGAGAATCTTGAAGCCCTGCGACTCGGCGCGCAGCTTGTAGTTTCCCGGAGGCAGGTTGCCAACAACATAGTCGCCGCTCTCGTCGGTGGTTACGGTGCGCGCTGTGCCGCGATCGACATCGGTGACGGTGACCTTGGCGCCGTTGATGGAAGCGCCTGAAGGATCGTGGACGCTGCCGATAAAGCGTCCGGTGGTGGTTTGCGCAGAAAGAGAGCCAGCCAGAATCGAGGACAGGAAGAACAAGAAAAACGATTTAGCGAGACGCCGGGTGAACATCGTTGCCTCCGTAGATTAGAACGAACCAAACACAAGGGCCCCGCACGGCCTGCACCGTCGAAGCGAAAACACCCAAGGGGTGAATGGATTGCGGAATCATAACCGCGTGCGGCGGGAATTTCAAAACAAGTTTTTCTGAGGGAGAGTATTAAGGAAAGGAATAAAAGGGGGGACTCGTCGGCCGTAAGCCATTAGCCAATAGCAAGAAGGAGAGACTGCGGGTTATAGGAGGCACACGGGCCTGAGCGGGCCGGCACGGCTAGCCATGCGGTACTTCTCGCGGGACCCTTAGCCGTGATCAGGCGGAGCGGGAGAGGGAGCACTGCCGAAGGTAGGATTCCAGTTGCGCGAGGGCTTCGGGCATGTTCTTGCGGCCGAAGCCGAAGCGGATGTGGCGCGGTTCGTCGTAGACGGTGCCGGGAAGAAGGAGGACACCGGCGTCGCGGACAGTGTTTTCGCAGAAGGCAAGAACGTCCTGTTGCGGCTTGAAGCGCGCGAAGCCGATGGTGCTCGCGTTGGGCGGAGTCCAGTCGAAGAGGTCGGAGTGGCGCGCGAAGAACGCGGTGAGCAGCGGAAGATTGTGACGGACAATCTGCAGGTTGCGGTCGATGAGCTTCTGGCGATGGCGGAAAGCCAGCGCGGTAAGAAATTCGCTGGGGGCGCTGGCGCAGATGGTGGTGTAGTGCTTTAGGGAGATGATTTTTTCGAGCATGTCCTTGTCGTGGGAGGCGAGCCACGCGAGACGCAGGCCGGGGAGGCCATAGGTTTTGCTGACGGAGCCGAGGCTGACGGCGCGGTCATAAAGGTCGCAGGCGGCCGGGAGGCGGGTGGCCGGGTCGTGCTCGAGTTCGCGGTAAACTTCGTCGGAGAATACGGAGATGCTGTGTTTGGCGGCGAGGTCGAGAACACCCCGGAAGGTTTTCGGGGGCAGGTTCAGCCCGGTAGGGTTGTGCGGCGTATTGATGTAGAGTGCGCGCGTGTTGGGGCGAATGAGGGCTTCGAGAGCGGCGAGATCGTGGGCCCAGCCATTTTCCGGTTTGCGGTGCCATTCGCTGACGGAGGCTCCGGTGGATTTGGGGATCGTCAGCGCGCTTTCATAGCAAGGCGTTTCAACGATGGCATGGTCCTGGGGAGTGAGCAGGGCGTGGTAGAAGAGAAAGATGGCTTCCTCGGCGGCGGAGACGACGATGAGCTGGTTGGAAGCGATGGAGGAATAGATCGGAACTAGGGCTTCGCGAAGCCAGGGCGCGCCGGGAGATTCGGTGTAGCCACACCAGTGCTTGAGGAAAGCGTCGTGGGCGCCGGGTTCGAAGGCGAGCAGGTCGGCGATGGTGACGGATTCAGCGTCGGAAGAGGAGAGGAGATACCTGGCCGCGAATTCGTATTTGGCCATGTATTCTTCGATGCGGAACGGTGTAATTTGCATAAGGGAAGTGTGGCAGGCCGGGCTCGAGGTGTCGAGAAACAAATTGGAAGGGAAAAGCAATAAAGCTAAGCGCCTAAGTACTGGAGAAGACGATGAGGAGCACATTCGGAAGAGCGGCCGTCGCCGGGGGATTGCTCCTGGCGGGTACGGCGGGGCTCGGCGGAGAGAGGCCTGCAAAACAATATTGGGTGAAGCTGGTGTGCGAGTCGGCGGACCGAATTGCGACGGTGCGGTTTCGGGCAGAGGGCGCGTCGGTCGAGAAGACCACAGAGACCCGCATTTTGCAGAGCGACATCAGCGGGCCGCACGGGATCGCGTTTTCGCCGGACAAAAGGAATTTCTTCGTGACCATCGGGCATGGGCGTCCGTTCGGAACGGCGGTGAAGTACGACACGGCTAGCGAGAAGGTGGTGAAACAGGTGACGCTCGGTTATTTTCCGGCCACCGCGGATGTGACGCCGGATGGGAATTTTTTGTTTGCGGTGAATTTCAATCTGCACGGCGATCCCGTGCCGAGCAGCGTGTCCGTGGTGGATACAAACGAGATGGCCGAAGTGGCGCGCATTCCTACGTGCGTGATGCCGCACGGGTCGCGGATCAACCGGGATGGGAGCAAACAATATTCGGCGTGCATGATGAGCGACCTGCTGGTGGAGATCGACACGGAGAAAATGAAGGTGGCGCGAAGTTTCCGCGTGAGCGCGGGAAAAGAGCAGGGCTACCCAGGGATTCCCGAGGATATCGAGCATCACGAGGGCATGACCATGCCGATGAACATGGCGGCGATTACGTGCAGCCCGACGTGGGCGCAGCCATCGAGTGACGGGAGCCGGGTATACGTGGCGTGCAACAAATCGAATGAGATTGTGGAAGTGGATGCGAAAGAGTGGAAACTGGTGCGGCGAATTCCCGCACGCAACGGCGTTTATAACCTCGGAGTCAGCGCGGACGGGAAATGGTTGCTGGCCACCAACAAACGCGACGCGTCGGTTTCGATTTATAGCGCAGGCGACGGGAAGGAACTGGCACGGCTGGCGACGAAAAGAAAAGTGGTGCATGGGGTGGTGGTGTCGCCGGACAGTTTGTACGCGTTTGTGACGGTGGAGGGAGTGGGGGAAGAGCCGGGGACGGTGGAGGTAGTGGATTTGGCGGCGCAGAAGATTGTGGCGGAGGTGGATACGCCGTCGCAGGCCGCAGGGATTGATTTCTGGAAAGTGGAGTAGTACGCGCCTATCTGGCGACGGATTTGGCTGCGTAGCGGAGGCCAGCGACGACGAGGCGGATGTCTTCATAGGTAATTTCGGCGGGGAGCGACTCCTTGATGGGTTTCAGGAGATCGAAACCCAGCTTGCCGGTGGATTGGCGGATCTGTTCAGCACGCGTGGAATCGACCCAATCGGGATGGAGGGTCACTTCGCCCATTTCGACGAGGTTGGCGACCAGAGAAATCACGGAAGAGACTTTGCGGCCGCGGAGTTGCGCGATTTCTTGAAAGGTACGGCCTTCCGCGAGGAGTTCGAGGGTCTCGCGCGACGGATCCGAAGCGCGGCGGTGCCAGTCTTGGCTGGCGCGTTCCCCTTTTTCGAAGCGGCGCAAAGCTCGCAGGATCTCTTCGCCGTAGGCTTCGCACTTTTTTTCACCCATGCCCGAGATGGCACGGAGGTCTGGCATCGTTTTCGGGTTGCGCCGGCATAGTTCCTCAAGAGTGGAGTCATGCAATACGACAAAGGCGGCCACCATCTTTTCCCGCGCGGTGTTTTTTCGCCATTCGCGAAGAAACTCGCGTAACGCTTCATCCGCCGGCGAATCCGATTCCCTCTGAAACAGGGAGGGAGCAGCGGCGGAGCGGGGCGCAGATTTTGCTCTGGAGTGGGCTAGACGGGCGAGCCAGGCAGGCGGCTGGGAGCAGTTGTCGCAAACGCCGCAGCCGTTCCATTTGACGGTTTCGCCAAAATGTTCGCAAATGGCTTTCTGGCGGCAGCCATTCGCGGCGACAAAATCCTGCATGCGGTGATAGCGCTGCCAGGCGCGGTCTTTTTCCCGGGCGTCGCCCATCTGGTTAATGAAGAAGGCACGCAAGGCGTTGTCTTTTTTTTGCCAGAAAAGAAAGCAATCCGCAGGCAAGCCGTCGCGGCCGGCCCGGCCGGTCTCTTGATAAAACTGTTCGATACTGTCGGGCATGCCGAGGCGGATGACAGCGCGAACATTTGGTTTGTTGATGCCCAGGCCGAACGCGATTGTGCCAACCAGGACGTGAACTTCTTCGGCCATCCACTTTTCCTGGTTGACACGGCGTGAAGCGGCATCCATCTGACCGTGGTAGCCGACAGCGGCCATGCCCGATTCTTCCAGGGCGTCAACGAGCTCGCCGACGCGGGCAATCGTAGGGCAATACACGATGACGTTACCGCCTTGCGCCTGCCTGGAGGCTTCAACTACCAGGCGATCCTGTTGGGCCTCCTTGGCCTGGCGGACTACATAGCGCAGATTGTCGCGGCGGAAGCTGGAGACCGACTTCAGAGGATCGCGGAGTTGCAGCTGATCGACGATGTCGTGACGGACCTGCCGCGTGGCGCTGGCGGTGAACGCGGCAAGAGGCTGCCGGGGAAAGGCGGCGCGGAGTTTGCCGAGTTGGCGATACTCGGGGCGGAAGTCGTGGCCCCATTCGGAGATGCAATGAGCCTCGTCGATGGCGAAGAAAGAGACTGAGACGTTTTTTAGCCAGCGCTCCGTGCTTTCCAAGACGGCCCGTTCCGGAGAGACGTAGATCAAGCGGTATTCGCCGGCCTGGGCTTTTTCGCGGATTTCGCGGCGATCGGACGCAACGACAGCGCTGTTCAGGAAGATGGCGGGGACACCCATCTGGCGGAGCTGCGCGACCTGGTCATGCATCAAGGCGATCAGTGGGGAGATGACGATGGCGGTACGGTCTTCCGCAAGCACTGCAGGAAGTTGGTAGCAGAGAGACTTGCCGCCGCCGGTGGGCATGACCACGCAGACATCCCGCCCCATGTCGAGGGCGCGGACAATTTCTTCCTGGCAGGGACGAAAGGAATCGTAGCCCCAGTAGCGTTTGAGGGGCGCGAGGTAGCGGGAGGCGGGCGGAAGCTGGGAAACGGGAGAAGGCATGGCGTTATTTTCGCTTTTGATTCGCCATGCGTCAAGTTAGATGTGTATCCGCTTAAATTATAGAGTTAGGAATTGCGGAAAAAACCCAAAACGGGAACCCGCTCCCAGAGGAGAGGCGCTGCCCCACAGCCGCAAGAGCAAAAATGGATCGCCCTTCCGGGGCTTGGCGGTTTCTATGATCGGAACGCAGCGCTTAATTAAGGGCTGGGCTATCTTGTGTCGCGCTTGTGGCGCTGGTTCCCCGCCTTTGGCCCCGGCTCTGGCTATTGTAATGGCGGGTCGGTGGTGGAGGAGTAGGGTTTGGGTTTGCCGAGGCGGATGATCCAGAGGCCGGAGTTGGTGTCGTTGACGTAGATGAGGCCTTTGTAGGGAAAGGCGCCCCAGGCGAAGGGAAGATTGGGACGGAAGCCCTGGGGATCGGCGGACCAGAAATGGGCGACTTCCCTGCCCTGATTGTAGAGCTCGCCGCGGAGTTCGCCGGAAACATCGAGGACGCGGCCACCGCCGTTGTAGTAACCCATGCACAGAACATCGTCGAAGACCCAGATGTTGTGAGCACCGCCTTCGGGAACGGAATAGGTGGCCACTTCGCGCGGGTGCGCGAGGTCGCTGACGTCGAGCACGTGTAGGATGCCGCGGACGGCAATGCGGTCTTTGGAAGCGATTTCGAAGCTGGCAGGAAAGACTTCATCGCCGACAAAAAGAAAGTTCTTGTAACGGTAGATGGCGTGCGCGCCGGAAAGCCAGCCGGAGCCGTAAAGCTCGTCATAGTTGAAACGGTAGTTGGCTACGAGTTGCGGGTGTTCGGGCGAGCCGCCCTTGATGCCGTTGCCAACGTCCAAAATGATGGCGCCGTCGCGCCAGTAGGCGAGATAGGCGAGGCCATCGGCGACCTGCAGGTCGTGGAGATAACGGCCGACCATGGTGAAGCCGCCACCTTCGTCCTGAGGAATGGGGATACGCATCTGTTGGGAGCTCTCCACCTGCCAGCGGGCGACTTGCTTGGGATTTTTCACGTCGGCGAAATCGATGACGCGCATAGAGCCGGTGGCGTCGTCGGTGAGATAGACGTAGTGCGAATTGATGTAGGCGCTGTGCACGCCGCCGGTGACCGTCGCGGTGTACTCGGAAATCGCTTTGGGATGCATGGGGTCGGACGCATCGAAGAAAACGATGCCGTTCTTGCGGCTCGAAGCCGCTTCGCGGGTGAGCACGCCGATTTTGCCGTCGGCGGTGACGCTGACGTCGTTGACCAGGCGGGCATCAACCTTCAGCGGATCGCCGGTTTGTGGGTGCGCGGGGTCGGCAATGTCGACGGGATAGACCTTGTCGCCGATGGTGGAGAGATAGGCGTAATGGTCCCAGATCCATTCCTCGGCGAACTGTTCATCCTTGGGCATAACATGGGCGACGACTTCGGTTTGGCGAGAGATATTGCGGGGGGCGACGACGATGCTAGCCGAGGCCAGGCGGTCGCCGACCGCCGCCTGGATGGTATAAGTGCCGGGCCGGTCGGCAACGAAGGCGCCGTCGGGATACATCTGCGCGCCGGAGTTCTGTACGGACCATTCGATTTCTACGGAGATGGCGCCGCCCTTTTTGTCCTTGGCGGCGAAATGAACCACGTCGCCAGTCTTGGCGGTGGAGGTTGCCGGAAAGATTTCAAGAGCAGCGATGGAGTTTTTCACGACGGTGACCATGGAGTCGCCAGTGGCACCGTCGCCGGAGGCATGGATTTTCGCCGTGCCGGGTTTGTGTGCGTGCACGAGGCCGGCGGCATCTACCGAGGCGATGCCGGGACTGTCCGAGGTCCACGTGATGGCGATATCGCTGCGCGGATCTCCGCTGGGGTTGCGCGGCGTGGCCGCCAGTCGGTAAGCGGAACCGGCAGCAAGGGACGCCGGGGGAGCCGAAACATCGATCCGAGCGATATGCGGCTTGGAAACCAGGATGTGGGCGTAGCCGAGCTTCTTGCCGATCAGCGCGCTGACCGTGATTTCGCCTGGTTGCACAAAGGAGACTTCACCGTTCGGGTCGGCGGCACCGGAGTCAAAGGGAGCCACGAACCAGTTCTTTACCGGGTCAGGGAGAGGCTGGCCGTTGGCGTCCTTGGCGACGGCCTTGAATGGGAGCTTGCCACCGACGGCGGAGGTGGCTTGCGCGGGAGTGACTTCGACGGAGGCGACCTTGGAGGGCTCTTCGGGCTTTTTGTCGGTGTCCTGGGCCAGAGTCAGGGAGCCGGAAATCAGGACATACGAAGAAATGGACAAAAGACAAAGAGGAAGCGAGCGAAGATGGCGCATGAAAATGCCTCGATTCGAAACTATGTACTTGTCGGAATGTCGCGGGCCAACGCCGCGCGAGTGTATGGCAGCCGCGTGGGGGTGTCAATGGAGCAGGAAAGCCAGGTTCACAATGGAGAGCGTGGGAGGACTACAATAGGCAGGACGGCGAATTGTTGATGCAATAAGGGGAAACTATGGTCACGGCACAGAAAGCACTGGAGCGGGCCTGGCACGTTCGGCTGGTGGAAGACCTCAACGCCAGCGATGAAATCGCCAGGAGGTTGGTCAACGGACTCAACGAGGAACAGCTGAATTGGCCGCCGGCCCCGGGAAGCTGGAGCATGGGGCAGTGCTTGGAACATTTGTGCATCACGAACGAAGCCTATCTTCCGGCGATTACGGAGACCTTGAAGGAAAAGCCGGATGCTCCGGTGGCGCAGATTGTTCCGGGGTGGTTTGGAGGCTGGTTTATCCGCAGCTTTGTCGAGCCTTCGCCGCAGACGAAGCGTGCTTCCGCACCGCCGAAGATTCGGCCCACAGCGCGTGTCGGCCTAGCGGTGCTCGATCGCTTCCTGTCCGGAAATGAGGCGTGCCGGAAGCTCATTACGGATGCCCATAACAAGGACGTGAACCATATTCGCTTCTGGAATCCCTTTGTGAAAGGGATTCGTTTCACCGTTGGCACCGGGCTCGAGATCATTGCCGGTCACGAACGTCGCCATCTCCTGCAAGCCGAGCGCGTGCGGAATTCAGCAAACTTCCCGCGCTAGTTTCTAGCCGTTTCACAACCCCGAGTAGGATGGGTTTTTTAAAGGGGGAGGAGTATGATATGGCTCCTTAGTCCCCCAGCAGTGGCCGCACCCCGGGAGGGCCTCGATGGCTCACCGCTTCACGATCGGTGTCGAAGAGGAATTCCAAATCATTGATCCGGAAACGCTGGAGCTGCGTTCGCACGTGGTGCAGCTGATCAGCTCGGCGGCGGCGCGGGGCGTGGGCGACCTGGTGAAGCAGGAGATGCACCAGTCCATCGTGGAGACGGGAACGAAGATTTGCGAAAACGTTAGCGAGCTGCGCCTGGAGATGCATCGCACGCGCAGCGAACTGGTGATGGCGGCGGAAAGCACGGGGCTACGGGTGGCGGCGGCGGGGACGCACCCGTTTTCAAGCTGGATCGACCAGGTGATTTCGCCGGGAGAGCGCTACCAGCACATCGTGGAAGAGATGGGGCAGCTGGCGCGGTCGTTGCTGATTTTCGGTATGCACATCCATGTGGCTATGCCAGACAAGCAGACGACGATTGACCTGATGAACATGGTGCGGTATTTCCTGCCGCACCTGCTGGCGCTTTCGACGAGTTCGCCGTTCTGGATGGGGAGAAATACCGGGCTGAAATCGTTCCGCACGACGGTGTTCCGGAGATTTCCGCGGACGGGGATTCCGGACATTTTCGAGTCGTGGAGCGAGTACGAAAATTTCGTGAACCTGCTGATCAAGTTGAACTGCATCGATAATGGAAAAAAGATCTGGTGGGATGTGCGGCCGCACCCGACTTACGGGACACTGGAATTCCGCATGTTCGACACCGCGACGCGCGTGGAAGAGGCCGTGGCGATCGCGGCATTGACGCAGGCAATCGTGGTGAAGCTGCACCGGCTGTACACGCACAACCAGAGCTGGCGGATTTACCGGCGAGCGCTGATTGACGAAAACAAATGGCGCGCGGCGCGTTATGGAATTGAAGGAAAGCTCGTTGACTTCGGGCGCGAGGCGGAAGTGCCGGTGCGCGAACTGATGCTGGAGTTAATGGACCTTCTGGATGACGTAGTGGACGATTTGGGGAGCCGGAGCGCGGTCGAGTATATCCACACGATTTTGAACGAAGGGACGAGCGCGGAGCGGCAGTTGCGGGTATACCAGCAGACGGGGGATTTGAAAGAAGTCGTCAAGCACCTGGTGATGGAGACGCGCGCCAGCGTGATGGATTCGAAAACGAATTCGGCGGGCGCGATTAACTGACAACCAGAGGTGGAAACCGGGAATTAGAGATCACTTAACAGACCCGCGACGGCGACATGCGATCTGTTTAACACCGGGGACACCCTTCGACTTCGCTCAGGGCTAGCAGTGGCGGAGCACAGAGGGCACGGAGTAGAAGGAAGAAGAGCAGAGCCACCCTTAAGCTTCGAGGGTGGGGCACCCAAGAGGAGGAGCCATGGCGAAGGTCGGTTTGCTGTGCGGGCGTGAGTTCAGTTTTCCTCCGGCGTTTATCGAGAAGGTGAACGAGCTTGGCAAGAAGGATGGCGTCACGGCCGACTTCGTGAAGCTGGGCGGCACGAAGATGAACGAACCCCCGCAATACAAGGTCATCGTGGACCGGATTTCGCACGAAGTTGAGTATTACCGCGGCTATCTGAAGCACGCTGCATTACAGGGGACCTACGTTATCAATAATCCGTTCTGGTGGACTGCGGACGACAAGTATTTCAATTATTCCGTGATGGCGAAGCTAGGCATCGCCATCCCGAAGACGGTGCTGCTGCCACAAAAAGGCTATCCGGCGGATGTGGACATTACGTCAGAGTCCTTGCGGAATCTGACGTACCCGATTGATTGGGACGGTTTGCTGGATTACGTGGGGCGGCCGGCGATTTTGAAGCCGTTTTCGGGGGGCGGCTGGAAGCACGTCTACAAGGTGAACAACAAGGAAGAGCTGTGGGCGGCGTATGACCAGACGGCGCCCTATTGCATGACCCTACAAGAGTTCATCGACTTCACGCAGTATGTGCGCTGCTTCACGTTCGGGAAGATGGACATTATTCCGGTGGCCTACGACCCGAAAGCGCGGAAATACAACGTTGAGCACAACTATCTGACGAAGGAACTGGGCGCGCGGGTGGTCAAGGACGCGCAAACTATTAATCAGGCGCTAGGCTACGAGATGAATACCATCGAATTCGCGATCAAGGATGGCGTGCCCTATGCGATCGACTTCCTGAATCCCGCGCCGGACTTCGAGCGCGACCGCATCACGGAATTTTATTTCGAGCACGTGGTGGAAAAGATGGCACGGCTAGTGGTTGACCGCGCAGTGCACGGAAATATTTCGAACACGTGGCCGAAATGGGAGGAGATGCTGGGCATCGGCGTGGCGGCGGGATTCACGGCGGCACCGCGGGCGGCGCAGGCCCAGGCGCAAGCGGCACAGAGCGCGCCCTCCGGAACATCGAAGCGATGAAGGCGAGCGCGACAGCGCCGGTAGAGGACCCGGTGGAGTGCTGGAATGAACTGCTGCGCCCAGTTCTCGAAAAGACCCCGGATTTCCCCAAGGAATTCCTGAAAAAACTGAAACTGGCCAAGCTGACTTTTGGCCAGCGGGTGCACTGCCCGTTCCTGCGGCCGGTTTTTCTTTCTCCGCAGGATGAAAAACGCGTGCGCCGCGCCGCGGAGGTGCTTGCGCGCCTGGGCGAGCGCGTGGCGCTGTTGGCGCTGGAAGACAAGGCACTACTGGCGCAATTCCATCTGCGGCCGGAGGAGGAGCGACTGGTGCGCTTTCCCGCCGGGCGCGGGCCGGCCAGCACGGCTTCGCGTGTCGACGCATTTTTGCTCCCCGATTCCCTCAAATTTACGGAATACAACGGCGAGTCGCCGGCGGGGGCGGGCTACACAGAAGTGCTGGCGGAGGTCTTCCGCAACACTCCGGTGATGAAGGCGTTTGCGAACAAATTTGAGGTGCACAGCTATTCGTTGAGCGCGCGGCTGCTGGACGCGTTGATGGCGACCTACCGCGATTGGGGCGGAACGGGCCTGAAGCCGCAGATGCTGATCACGGACTGGAAGGAAGTCCCGACCTGGAGCGAGTTTGAGATTCTGAAAGAACGCTTTGAAAAGCTGCGCGTGCCGGTGGTGCTGGCCGATCCGCGGCAACTCGATTGGGACGGAAAGAAGCTTAGCGCCAAGGGCAAGAAGATCGATTTTGTCTACCGGCGCGTGTTGATTAACGACATTGTGGCGCGGCCGAAGGAATGCGATGCGCTGGTGAAAGCCTATGAGGCGCAGGCCGTTTGCGTGGCTAACAATTTCCGCTGCAAGATTCCCCACGTGAAGGCGTTTTTCGCGGTGCTGACCGAGGAGAAGAACGCGAAGCTATTTTCGGCCGAGGAGCGCGAGGTGATCCATCAGCACGTGCCGTGGACGCGCGTGGTGGAAGACGCGAAGACCGACTATCACGGAAAGCTGATCGAGTTGCTCGAATATATCCGCAAAAACCAGAGCGACTTGGTGCTGAAACCGAGTGACGAATATGGCGGAACCGGCGTAACGCTGGGCTGGGAAACCGACGCGAAGAAATGGGAAGAGGTGATCCAGGCGGCGCTGCCCGGAAAGGGCCATGGGTGCTGGATTGTCCAGGAAAAGATCAGCATGCGCCGCGGTGAGTTCCCGTATATCGGCGCGAATAACAAGGTAGAGTTCCGGGACATGCTGATGGACTTTGCCCCTTATTTGTTCCGCGGGCAGTTGGCGGGATTTTTGACACGCTTGAGCGCCAGCAGCCTGGCAAATGTCACCAGCGGCGGCGGGCAAATTCCCTCGTTTCGGGTGGAGTTAAAGAAAATCGCGGCTCGCCAATAATGGCGAAAGCATCTTGGAAATTAGGCAAATTGGGGTGCATAGAGGGTTAGTGCGGAGAGGAAATCCGGTAAAATAAATAGATGCACTTTGGAACCGCACCGAATGAGTTGATGCCCGGCGCGAAAAACGCCGTGGAGGTGTGTCTGGGTGTACAGCCAGGCGAAAAGGTCGCGCTAATTGCGGATGAAGTTAGCCGGAGCGTGGCGGCCAGCCTCGAGAAGGCGATGCAAGACTCCGGCGCCGTTGCTACCGGCTTGCTGCTGGAAGATTTCGGACCGCGGCCGATGAAGGGCGCGCCGGAGGCGGTGCTGGAGGCGCTGGAGACGGCCGATGTAGGTGTGCTGTGCATGACGCCACAGCCGGGAGAGCTGGGCGCGAGGATGTCGATTGTCAAAGTGGTGGAGCGGCGGCAGATTCGCTATGCACACATGGTGGGTGTAACGCCGGAGATCATGCAGCAGGGCATGCGCGCGGATTACCGCATGGTGGACAAGCTGAGCGACCGACTGCGCGAGCGCATGTTAAAGGCGGAGACACTGACGGTGAAAACCGAGGCGGGGACTTCGTTTTCGGCGCATTTCGACCGGCAGCTGGATTGGGTGAAGACGAGCGGGCTGATCAGCCCTCGTTATTGGTCGAATTTGCCGGCTGGCGAAGTCTTCACTACGCCGGGAACGGTGGACGGGCGTTTTGTCTGCGACGCGACCGCGGGCGACTATTTCAATGGGAAATACGGCGATTTACAAGCTACGCCGATGGTGTTGGAAATTATCGGCGGGCGCCTGGTGCACGTGGAGTGCAAGCGTAAGGACCTGGAAGAGGAGTTCTGGAAGTATTGCCACACCGATGAGAACAGCGACCGCGTTGGCGAGCTCGCGTTTGGAACGAACCTCGGCCTAACGCGGATGATCGGGATTCTATTGCAGGACGAGAAATTTCCCGGCGTGCATATCGCGTTCGGGGATCCCTACGGGAGCCAGACGCACGCGGATTGGAAGTCGCGCACGCACGTGGACGTGTTGACCCGCGAGTGCGACGTGTGGATCGATCAGGACCAAGTCCTCGAAAAGGGCCGATACCAGATGGACCATCTAGGGCTGGCGTAGCGACGTCTCGCTCAGGAAACCTTCAGTCTTTCCACGGATTCACGACGGGGACAGAAAGATCTTCGAAGTGGGCCACATTTCTCGTAGCCAGTGTCGCGCGAGTAGCGAGAACTATGCCTGCGATCATCGTGTCCCAACAGAAAACGATATCACGCTATCAAACGTTTAGTAGAGCTGGGCGAGGTAGGT
>Ga0126371_10002900_pt1 | contig 14909 bp, 10 predicted proteins | sample PanSoiMetaPlot_4_FD_110145 | JGI IMG/M metagenome (GOLD analysis project Ga0126371, IMG submission 110145) | Tropical forest soil microbial communities from Panama - MetaG Plot_4 | ecosystem: Environmental > Terrestrial > Soil > Tropical forest > Bulk soil | place: Panama | collected 2016-02-17 | reverse complement strand
GTCGCTGCTGCGCCTGATCCCGGATCCGCCCGGCCGTATCGTCGGTGGCAGCATCACGCTTGACGGCACTGATTTGCTCGCGCTCGACGAGCAGGAGATGCGCGGCATCCGCGGCCAGGACATCTCGATGATCTTCCAGGAGCCGATGACCTCGCTCAATCCGGTGATGCGGATCGGCGACCAGATCGTCGAAGCGCTGCGGCTGCACCAGGCCATGTCGGCGAAGCAGGCCTGGGACCGCGCCGCCGAGATGCTGCGCCTCGTGCGTATTCCGGAGCCGGCGCGGCGCGCGCAGGAATATCCGCACCAGCTCTCCGGCGGCATGCGCCAGCGCGCGATGATCGCGATGGCGCTGGCCTGCCGGCCGGCGCTCTTGATCGCGGACGAGCCGACCACGGCACTCGACGTCACCATCCAGGCTCAGATCCTGGCACTGATGCTCGATTTGCAGAAAGAACTCGGCATGGGGCTGATCCTGATCACGCACGATCTCGGCGTGGTCGCGCAGACCGCGCAGCGCGTCATCGTCATGTATGCCGGTAAGAAGGTCGAGGAGGCCGATGTCGAGACGTTGTTTGCGAGCCCGCGGCATCCTTATACGCGGGGGCTGATGGCATCGATTCCGGGGCTGCCGACAGCGGACGTCGGGCAGGCGGCGCGCCTCGCCGAAATTCCGGGCACGGTGCCGTCCCTGACCAGGCTGCCGGTGGGCTGCGCCTTTGCGCCGCGTTGCTCGCTCGCGGTCGATCGCTGCCGCGAGCAATATCCGCCGCTTGAGGACTGGGGCGGCGGTCATCTGGCGGCGTGCTGGCGTGCCGCGGAAACGTTGGCCCTGCCATGACCGAGCAACGGCCGCTGCTTGAGATTACCGATCTCGTCAAGCACTACCCAGTGCGGGCGGGGGTGCTGCGCCGTTCGGTCGGGACCGTCCATGCAGTCGATGGCGTGAGCTTCGCGCTCGGGGTCGGCGAGACGCTCGGGCTGGTCGGCGAGTCCGGGTGCGGCAAATCGACGGTGGCGCGCAGCGTGCTGCGGCTGGTTGAGCCGACCGCCGGCAGCATCCGGCTTGACGGAAAGGACATCACCCATCTGAGCAAGGCCGAGCTGCGCCCGCACCGCCGCTCGATGCAGATCGTATTTCAGGACCCCTTTGCCTCCCTCAATCCGCGCATGACGGCGGGCGATATCGTCGGCGAGCCGCTCAGTGTGCATGGGTTGGCCACGGGCCGCGAGAAGCAGGAACGGGTCGCGAGGTTGTTCGACCAGGTGGGTTTGCGGCCGGACCAGACGCGGAATTATCCGCATCAATTTTCCGGCGGTCAGCGCCAGCGCATCTGCATCGCCCGCGCGCTCGCGCTCGGGCCGCGGCTGATCGTGTGCGACGAGCCGGTCTCGGCGCTCGACGTCTCGATCCAGGCGCAGGTGATCAATCTTCTGATCGATCTGCAGCGCGAGCACGGCTTCTCCTATCTGTTCATCGCGCATGATCTCGCGGTCGTCGCGCATATCAGCCATCGTGTCGCGGTGATGTATCTTGGCCGCATTGTCGAGATTGCCGACAAGTCCGAGCTGTTCAAGAACCCTCGCCATCCCTATACCCAGGCGCTGCTCGCCTCGGTGCCGGTCGCCGACCCCAGGTCGAAGCGCCTCAGACCGCTCGTCGATGGCGACGTGCCGAGCCCGGTCAATCCACCCTCTGGTTGTGCGTTTCACACCCGCTGCCGCTATGCGATGGCGCGCTGCAAAACCGAGAGGCCGGCGCTGCGTGACGCCGGGCCGCGACATCAGGTCGCGTGCTTGCTCAACGATGGGACCGGGCGGGCGGAGTAAGTCACCGCGGCGGACATATGGCTAGTTCGTGATCGCCGGGACGATCGAGCGGCCCGTCCGGCGTAGTTGAATCGAATCCTTACAATGTGTAGCTTCGAGCAAGGCGGCGATGTCACATTGCGCGCTTCAAAATCCGCAATGAATGGAAAGGTCATCGCATTGCTGAGAAATGTTGCGTCTGTCGTCGCGGCGGCTGCGCTGCTCCTTCTGTCCGGGCTATATCCTGCCTCGGCGAGGCAATGGCGAGCCACGCCAGATGCCATCGCCCGTGACTATGCCACGATTACCGATACGCGGCCCAATGGCGAGCTGATCATGCTGATGTGGATCGTGCCGCGCATGGTGCTGCCGAACTCGCCCGGAGCGGCCGCCGCGATCACGATGGTTCAAAAATATGTGCTGGTGGTCGCGGTGCACGGCCATCTCGACAAGGCGACCGGCATCATGACGTTTGACGACGTCGAAAGTCTAGAAGTCCGTGATCAGGCCGGAAAGGCGCTCACCCCTGTGACCAAGGCTGACCTGCCGCCGACCAACACCGCGATGCTCGCGGCGCTGGAAGCGATGTTCCGGCAATCGATCGGCGCCATGGGCAAGGGCATGAAGATGTTCGTGTTCGAGGGCGGCAATATCGACTCCTGCAAGAAGGGGCAGTTGTCGGTCCCGCTGGCGAGCGAAACCTACACCTGGGATACGCCCTTTCCCGGCTGCGACCAGAAGAGCTGATGCGGCGACTAGAGCACGATCCGGAAAAGCATGCCCTCGGGCCACGACTCGATGGGTGTGTAGCGGTTTTCCCTCGCGACAAACGCGGAACGCGTTTGCGCGGAGATCATGCTCAAACATTGGAGCGCGATGGGGTCACGTCTCGATCTCGATCACGATCTGGCCGGTCGTGACCTGGTCGCCCTCGGCCACGTCGATCGCGGCGACCGTGCCGGCTACTCCCGCGACATGCACGTGCTCCATCTTCATGGCTTCCAGCGTCATCACGGGCTGGCCGGCCGCGACGCGTTCACCGGCCTTCACCAGCAGGGCGACCACGCGGCCATTCATGGCGGCCCGCACCTTGCCGTCGCCGCCGCCCGCGGCTGCCGTCTCGGGAGCGGCGAGCGTGAGGTCACGCACCGCATGCGTGACGCCATGACGCTGAAAAAATAGCCGATCGCCATCGCGCAGGAATCTGGCGCTCTCCATCACACCATCATGGTGGAAACGGATGAGGTCACCGCTCACCTCGTCGATCTCGAACCGGAACTCGGCATCGGCCAGGCTCACGATACTGCCACCCTCGCGTTCGCGTCGGATCTCCAGCTCGCGCGTGGCGTGATCGATCTCGATCCGCATGGGAACCGGAAACGTCGCGGCCAGAGTCCGTCCGCTTCGCCAGGGCGGCGCGTGCGGATTCGTCACGTAAAGCAGCAATGCCGCGAGCGCGACATCCAACGCGTCATCCTTGCGTGAGGCCAACAGCGCCTCGCGATGCTGCCCGATGTAGGCGGTCGTCGCCTCGGCGCGCGCAAACACGGGATGCCGCAGGCACGACATCAGGAAAACCTGATTGGTTGTCACGCCGAACGCGATCGTCTGCTCCAGTCCGCGGAGCAGTCTGCCGCGCGCCTCCTCGCGCGTGGCCCCATGGCTGACGAGCTTGGCGATCATGGAATCGTAGAATGGCGAAATCGCCGCGCCTGCCCGCAAGGCGTGCTCGGCGCGGAGCCCGTCGGGCATCTGCCATGATGCCATCGTGCCGGATTGTGGCATGAAATCACGATGCGCGTCTTCCGAACACAGCCGCACTTCGATCGCGTGCCCGGTGAAGTTGATATCCTGCTGCCGCAGGCCCAGCGGCTCGCCGCGCGCGACCCGCAATTGCAGCTCGACGAGATCCAGCCCCGTGATCGCCTCGGTGACGGGATGCTCGACCTGCAGGCGGGTGTTCATCTCCATGAAGTAGAAGTTGCCCGCGCCGTCGAACAGGAATTCCAGCGTGCCCGCGCCCTCGTAAGCCAGCGACTTGACCGCCGCCACGGCGACGGCTCCCATCGTCTCGCGCAGCTCGGGCGTCACCGCGGGCGATGGCGCCTCCTCGATCAGCTTCTGATGGCGCCGCTGCACCGAGCAGTCGCGCTCGCCCAGGTGAATGGCGTTGCCATGGCGATCGCCGAACACCTGGATTTCGATATGACGGGGATTTGGGATCGCCCGCTCCAATATCAACGTGCCATCTCCAAATGCCGCCTGAGCTTCGGATCGTGCACTACGCAGCGCATCGGCAAATGCCACGGCATCCGCGACCAGCCGCATGCCCCGTCCACCGCCGCCCGCGACGGCCTTGATCATGACCGGAAAGCCGATGGCTTCTGCCTCGGCGCGCATCACCGCATCGCGCTGGTCCTCGCCTTGATAGCCGGGAACGCAGGGCACGCCGGCATCCCGCATGATCGCCTTTGCGCCCGCCTTGTTGCCCATCGCCCTGATCGCGTCCGGCGACGGGCCGATGAAGACCAGGCCGGCGTCCTTGCAGGCTTGGGCGAAATCCCCGTTCTCGGCGAGAAAGCCGTAGCCGGGATGCACGGCATCCGCGCCACTTGCCTTCGCGGCGGTGATGATGGCCTGAATGTTCAGATAAGATCGCGCGGGCGGCGCCTCGCCGATCCGCACGGCCGCATCGGCCTCGCGGACATGAAGCGCATCGCTGTCGGCATCGGAATAGACCGCAACGATGCCGTAGCCGAGCCGGCGCGCGGTGCGCATGATGCGCAGCGCGATCTCGCCGCGATTGGCGATCAGGATCTTGAAGAACGGCGTGCGACGCACAGGCTCACCACTCATGGCCGCGCGACCGAAAACTGCATGCGCTGCGGCGTGCGCGCTTCTGCCTCACGGCAGACCGCGAGCACTTCGGCGAGCACGCTGCGGGTGTCGCGCGGATCAATCACGCCATCGTCGAGCACCCGCGCGCTGGTCGAGAAGACATCCATCTGGCCGTCAAAGACGCCGATGATCTCGGCCTTCATCGCCTCCAGCTTCTCCTTTTCGATCGGCCTGCCGCGCCGCGCGGCCGCGGCCTCGGTCACGATCGCCATGGTCTCCGCGGCCTGCTCGCCGCCCATCACGGCGGTCTTGGCGTTCGGCCAGGAGAAGCAGAAGCGCGGATGGAAGCCGCGTCCGCACATGCCGTAATTGCCGGCGCCGAAGGAGGCGCCGCAATAGATCGTGATCTGCGGCACCGTGGCCGATGTCACGGCCTGGATCATCTTCGATCCGTGCTTGATCATGCCGGCCTCTTCATAGGCGCGGCCGACCATGTAGCCGGTGGTGTTGTTGAGATAGAGCAGGGGCGTGCGGGTCTGGCAGCAGGCCTGAATGAAATGCGTGGCCTTGTTGGCGCCGGGAACATCGAGCGGACCGTTATTGGTAATGATGCCGATCGCCTGCCCCTCGATGCGGGCATGACCGCAGACGGTCGCCGGGCCGTAATTGGCGCCGAACTCGGCAAAATCCGAATCGTCGATAAAGCGCGCGATCGCCTGCCGCATGTCGACCGGGCGCTTGTGATCCATCGGCATGATTCCGAGCAGTTCCTCCTGGTCGTAGCGCGGCGGCTTGTGCGCCGCGCGGTTCGCGGCCGGCCGATCCCATTCGAGCGCGGCCATGATCTCGCGCGCGATGCGGAGCGCGTCGCGGTCGTCCTCGGCGAGATAATCGCCGAGGCCGGAGATCGTGGTGTGCATCTCCGCGCCGCCGAGCTCTTCTTCGGTGGCGATTTCGCCGGTCGCGGCCTTCAGCAGCGGCGGACCGGCAAGAAAGGCGCGGGTGCGGCCGCGCACCATCACAATGTAGTCGGACAGTCCGGTCTGGTAGGCGCCGCCCGCGGTGGATGAACCGTGGGTGACGGTCACCACCGGCAGGCCCGCCGCCGACAGCCGCGCGAGATTGCGAAAGATGTTGCCGCCGCGCACGAAATCCTCGACACGGTAACGCAAGAGATTGGCGCCGGCGCTCTCGACGAGCTGCACATAAGGCAGCGTGTTTTCGAGCGCGAGCTCCTGAACCCGCAGCGTCTTGTCGAGGCCGTAGGGCTGCAGCGCGCCGGCGTCGATCCCGGCATCGTTGGCGCTGACCATGCAGCGGATGCCCGAGACGAAGCCGATGCCCGCGACCAATCCGCCGCCGGGCACGCTTTTTGCCGCATCGGGCACGTCGAACATGTAGCCCGCGAGGGTCGACAGCTCGATGAAGGGCGCGCCGGGATCGAGAACCAGCGCGACGCGTTCGCGCGGCAGGAGCTGCCCGCGCTTGTGGAAGCGATCCTTCGCGGCGGCGGACGCCGCGCGCGTCCGCTCTTCGAGCGCGCGCATCCGCGCGATCAGCGCCAGCATCCCCTCGCGATTGGCCTTGAACGCGTCGCTAACGGGCGAGATGGTGTTTTCGATGATGGCCATCAGGACACGCTTTCGTCATTCCGGGTCTACGCGGAGCCTGCCATCGGGCCGGCCAAAAGGCCGGACCCGTTGGCGTATCCCGGAATGACGGTGTGACAATCAATGCCTCACTCCGAAAATCTGCCGCGCCTCGGAGGGGTTCGCGATGTCGCGTCCGGCGCGGCGCGCGCAGGCGGCAAGCGCTTCGATCAATTGTCCGTTCGAGGTCACCTTGGTGCCGTCGCCGAGATAGAACGTATCCTCGAGCCCGGTGCGCAAATGCCCGCCGAGATCGGCGCAGCGTTGATGCAACGGCCAGATCTCCGCGCGTCCGATCGCGGTGACCTGCCAATGCGCCTCCGGCCGCTTCAGCTTCAACAGGATCGGCAGGAGTTCGGGATCGGCCGGCATGCCGGAGGCCACGCCCATCACGAAGTTATATTCCAGCGGCCCGGAATACATGCCGGTCTGGCAATACATGCCGACGCAGCGCACGATGCCGACGTCGAAACATTCGAACTCGGGAATCGTCCCGGCCTCTTTCATGACATCGAGATAGTCCTGCACCTTTTCGACGGCGTTGTCGAACAGCATCGGCGGCCAGGCCCAGCTGTTGTCCGCCTTCACCTTCAGATAGTTCAGCGAGCCGGCGTTGCAGGCGGCGATTTCCGGCTTCGTCTCACGCACGCAGGCGAGCGCGCCCTGGTAGTTCGGGCCTGACGTGCCGGTGGTGTGATTGATGATGACGCCGGGGCAGGCCTCGCGGATTGCCTGCTGGATCTCGCGGGAGACGCCGACCTCCCAGGACGGCAGTTGACCCTTGCCGGGCGCTTGCTGGCGCAGATGGATATGCATCACGCTGGCGCCGGCGTTGAATGCAGCCTTGGCCTCGCGGGCCATTTCCTCGGGCGTCACCGGCACATGATGTTGTTTCGGATCGGTGAGCACGCCGTTCAGCGCGCAGGTGATGACGGCCTTGTCGCTCATGACAACTCGTTCCCTTAAACGAATTGCCATGATGGCGGGCCGGTCGCCGCGGCTTCTTGCGTTGACTGGCTATGAGGCTTGCGGCTTCCCTGACAGCCCGTCAGCCGTGAACCAGCCGCCAGACGATCACGCCCAGCGCGCCGAGCAGCAGCACGATGCAGGCGGACGCCTGGATGCCGAAGCCGGGGCCGCGTTTCTCCACGGCATTCGTATAGCCGATCATGTAGAGGACGCGGCCGACGATCCAGACGACACCGATCGCGGCGGCGATCGTGTCGCTGACATAGACCGCGAACAGCCAGAGCGAGGGCAGGAAGATCGGCATCCATTCCAGCGTGTTCATCTGTACGCGGAACACCCGTTCGAAGTCGGGATGGCCGGATATCGCAGGTAGCCTGACCCCATAGACGACGCGCGCCCGAGCCACTCGGACGGACGTGAAGAAATAGAACAGGATCGCGAGACAGGTGACGAGTGCAGTGAGATGATACATTCCAAGTTCCTTTTGCGAGAGCATGATCCGGAAAAGTGGACACCGGTTTTCCGAAAAGATCATGCTCAGACAATAAGCTAGAGCGCGATGACGAACTCATCGCGCTCTGGCAGCGCCTCAATAGCCAGTCATCTCAAGATAGCCTACGCCTGTGTGACTCCCATGAAAGCCGATCGGGCCCTCCCAATAAGGGGTACTCGTGCCCATCCAGGACCTGGGATTGACCGGCGCGGTCTCGATTGAAAGCGACAGAGACGGGATCGACACCTGCCACCGGACGGGAAGTTTTCGTCCTTCGATCTCAACCGGATCGTGCGGCGTCATGGCGATGTCCGAGGTCTTAAGTTGTCGTGTCTTGCCATCAGGCATGATCCAATTGCCGGATGCGTAATCATTGCCGTCCTTCTCGCGCATCCGGTAGAGCATCAGCTTTTCGCCGGTCTTGACATGCAGCGCGAACCAGTCCCAGCCCGACTGGTCCGGCGCAAGCGGCTGGCTGCTCCATTCGCGATCCATCCAGGCCTGTCCGGTGACGTCCACGGGCTTGTCGTCGATGGTGATGCGGCCGGAGGCTTTGAAAAAGGGTTGGCTGTAATAATAGGAGGCCTGCTCGCGCAGCGATTTGCGGCTGTAACCGCCATCGCCCTGCAGGACCAGCGGGCGGTCTGCTTCAAGATGCAGCGCGTAGGAGAAGTCCTTCGCCGATGCCGTCAGTTCGAGCGGGGAGATGGTGTTGGGGTCGGTCCGTTCGGAGCCGCGCATCTGCCATGAATCGATCCAGGCGTGGAAAGGCCGCGTCTCGACGCCAGCCTGCCCGACGCCGCCGCGCGCGAAAGTCTCGCTGGTGCGATGGGTGTCGGCGCGGGTGACCGCGGCATGCGCCATCCAGATCTGCTGGCTGGCCCAGCCTTCGACGTCGCCGCCCGGCGCCATCGCGAGGCGGAACAACGTCCATTGCGCGCCATAGGCTGTGCCGCCGGCATCGGTGAGATTCGTCGTCAGGTACCACCATTCTATGCGATAGGCGGGGTGCGGGCCGTGATCGGCGGGAAAGCTGAATGTCTTGCCGGGCGTGACCGCCGCATATCCGCTCGCGCTCTCACCGAGCCCGGCGAAACCTTGCGCGAGCGCCGGCGCGCTGCCGAGGCCGAAAAGGGCAACGCCGCGCGTGAAGGCGCGGCGGGAAAGTGCGACATTAGCGCTCATTGGCAAAAACCTTGACCAGATCGGCGGGCTGCATGCGCGCCAGCCGCGCCACCGGAAGCAGCGAGGCGGCGAGCGATGCCATGAGTGCAACGCCAAGCAACTTCATCAGTTGCAGCGGGAACACGTGAAACGGCAGCCGCCAGCCGAACGCCTTCACATTGACGATCGCAATCAGGCACCAGGCGACGGCGAGACCGAGCGGCAGCGCCAACAGCGCCGTCATCGCCGCGACGGACATGGTTTTTGTCAGTTCGATTGCAGCGAGGCGGCGCCGCGTCACGCCGATGCCCCAGAGTGGCGCGAGCTGCGGCAGGCGGGAATTGGCGAGTGTCAACAGGCTGGTCAAGAGCGCGACGCCGGCAACGCCCAGCGTGAAGCCGTTCAACGCCGCCGTGACGGCGAAGGTGCGATTGAAGATCCGTGTCGACTCCGCCTTCACGGTCGTCTGATCGACGACATTGCGGCCGTCGAGGCCGAATTTGTCTGATAGCGCTGTGATCAGTGCGGGGACGTCGCGGGGAGCGACGCGCAGGCCGAGCCGCGTCCGCGGCGTATCCGGAAAGTGGCTGATCAGCGCGGCGACATTGACGGTGATCTGGGCCTTGGGGTTGCCGTAGTCGGCATAGATGCCGGCGACCGCGAGCGGCCAGTCGCCGCGTGGTGTCGGCACCGCGATCCGGTCGCCGACCGCGAGATTGAGGCGCCGCGACAATTGTTCGCTGATGAAGCAGGCTCCGCCGGCGGCAAGGCTGGCCCAGCCGTCCTGGATCGATTGCAGCAGCGGCCAATGATCCCGGTAGGTCGCATGATCGGTGAGGCCGAGAATTTCAACGGGCAGGCCGTCCATCTGCGTCTCGGCGCGGGCGCCGGGTAGAACGGCCTGCACTTCGGCGCGCCCGCCGAGCCACGCCTTGATGTCAGCGGCCTGCGCATTGTCGATTGCGGTGATATAGACGTCAGCGGCGAGCCGGCCGTCGAGCCAGGTCAGGAAGGTACGGCTGAAGCTTTCCACCATGGTGGCGACGCCGACATTGACGGCGAGCGCAAGCAAGAGCGCCATCAGCGCTAGCGATAACCCGGAGAGTTGCTGGCGGCTGTCGGCCCAGAACCAGACGGCGAGCGCATCGCGCGCGCCGCGCTGGCCCAGCGATAAGAGCATCTCCAGGATTGCGGGCAGGATCAGCGCTGCGCCAAGCAGCAGCGCGGCGAGCAAGGCAAAACCTGCGAGCAGTGAATTGCCCGACCATAACAGCCATCCGGCGAAAGCAAACACCGCCATCGCGAGCGCGCTCTGGATCGTCAGCCATCGATGTTGCGCCTGTTGCCAGGCATAGGGCTCGGCTGTCGCCAGGATTGGAAGGCGGATCGCCTTGATTAAGCTGGCGGTCGCGGCAATCAGCGCGCCAACCACGCTGATGATGAGGCCCGCGATCCACCATTCCGGCTTCAGCGTCAGCTCGCCGGGAATCTGCGCGCCATAGAGCCCGCGAAGCGAGGCGGAGACATCCGGCAGAAGCTGCGCCGCGATCAGGTAGCCGCAGACCAGTCCGGCGAGGCCGCCGACCAGCGCCAACGAAACCAGTTCGAGCACCAGCACCGCGTTCAAAAGACGCGCGGAGACGCCGCAGGCGCGCAGGGTCCGCAGCATCGGCAAGCGTTGTTCAAAGGCGAGCCCGATCGCCGAATTGACGATGAAAAGGCCGACGAAGAACGACAGCAGTCCGAACGCGGTCAGGTTGAGATGAAAGCTGTCGGTGAGCCGTTCGAGATCGGTTTCGGCGTCCGGCTCGACGAGGCGGAGCGCGCTGCCCGCCGCGCTCTCCAGCGGCTCGCGCGGGCCCATGGTCTTGCCGACGAGCAGGCGCGAAACCTGATCGGGCCTGTTCAGAAGCTTTTGCGCGATTCCGATATCGACCACCAGCACGTCCGGGACAAGCTGCGCCTGCACCTGTAGCGGCGGCAGCGCCGCGCCGCCGCTCGCGGTCGGCGAGGCGCCTTCGGCAAGGTCGAGGTCGGAAAGCGTTTCAGGCGCGACCAGCGTCCGTCCAGGCGGCGTGACGAATGCTTGCAGGCCTGACCTGCCGATCGTCGGCGCGTTGCCGACTTCGGCCGGCAACGTGACAGGCTCGATGCCGAGCAGGCGGTAGGATCGTCCGCCGATCTGGACGCGGCCTTCGAGCACCGGAGAGACCGGCCAGCCGGCGCGGCGCAGCTTGACGAACAGCGCTTGTGGGAATGTCCCGCCGCCTGGCGCGACCAGCATGGGCGTTCGCGCGCCGCCAAAAACGGCCGCGGCGCGATCGTAGGAATTGCGCGCCTGCTGATTGAGCGCCTGCACGCCGCTCCACAGCGCGGTCGCCGAAATCAGGCCGATCAGCAAGGTCGCAAGCTGCATCGGGTGCCTCCGCCAGTGGCTTGCGAGAACCGCTATAATCCAGATCGCGCGCCTCATGTGACAAGCCCCGCGTGAAGCGTCACTTGCCGGTCGAGCGTCGCGGCAAGGCGCGTGCTGTGGGTGACCATCAGGAAGGCGCAGCCGGTTCGCGCGACCAGGTCACGCGCCAGAGCGATCACATCGTCGGCGGTTGCCTCGTCGAGATTGCCGGTGGGCTCGTCGGCAAGCAGCAGCAGCGGCTTGGTCGCGAGCGCCCGGCCGATCGCGACGCGTTGCTGCTGACCACCGGACAATTGTTCGGGATAGCGCTTCAAGAGGCCGCCGAGACCGAGCCGCTCGATCAGTTCAGCGTGCCAGGCGGCGTCATGCCGGCCGGCGATGCGCGACTGGAAGGCGAGATTGTCGGCGACATTCAGGCTCGGAATCAGGTTGAATTGCTGGAACACCAGCCCCAACCGCTCGCGCCGCAACGCAGCGCGGGCGGCGTCGGAGAGGTCGGTCACGCAGACGCCGTCGAGACGGATCTCGCCGCCATCGACCGAGTCTAATCCCGCGATCAGATGCAACAGCGTGCTCTTCCCCGAGCCGGATTCGCCCGTCAGCGCGACGCGTTCGCCGGCTGAGACATCAAGGTCGACGCCGCGGAGCACCGCGATCTCTTCGCCGGCCGATCGATAGGTCTTGGACAGATTGCGAACGCTCAGCACGATCTCGTTACCATCTGCCATGCCGGGCGCAGCAAAGCCTTTCGAAGATGATGTGTACAACATAGCAGGGCTCTTACGCGGGATCACGGGCTCAATCATACCAGTGGTGCGGTCGTGAACTGCTCAAAAGACGAGGACGGACCGCCGGGTTGCACAGGCCGTCGTCCGGCGGGTAGCATCGCAGACCGCCCGGCCGACTGGGCCAACGAGCTGATATGGATGGGGAAGGAGATCATGGCCACGCAACCGACGCCCAGTGAGATGCCGCCAAGAGAGACGTCGCCAAGAGAGACACCCAAGGGCGCCTGGAGGATCACCTTTCTGCTGTTCCTGTTCATGCTGGTCAATTTCGCCGACAAGATCGTGGTCGGCCTTGCCGGCGTGCCGATCATGAACGAGCTGAAACTTGAGCCGGAGCAGTTCGGCCTGCTCGGCTCGTCCTTCTTCTTCCTGTTCTCCATCTCCGCCATCGTGGTCGGCTTCATCGTCAACCGCGTCCCGACGCGCTGGGTGCTTCTGGTGCTGGCTTTGATCTGGGCGCTGGCGCAGTTTCCGATGGTGGGCACGATCGGGTTCACCACGCTTCTGATCTGTCGCATCATCCTGGGCGCAGGCGAGGGACCGGCCTTTGCGGTCGCCACGCATGCGATCTACAAATGGTTTCCCGACGAGAAGCGAACGCTGCCGACCGCGATCCTGACCCAGGGTTCGGCGTTCGGCGTGATCCTGGCGGTGCCGGCGCTGAATTTTCTGATCGTGCACTATAGCTGGCATTATGCATTCGGCGCGCTTGGCGCGTTCGGCCTGCTGTGGGTTGCCGCATGGCTCATGCTGGGCGAGGAGGGACCGCTGGTCGAGACCAGGGCCTCAGTGGCGAGCGAACGGAAGATCCCGTATTTCCAACTGTTGACGTCGCGCACCTTCATCGGCTGTTGTGCCGCGACCTTCGGGGCCTCTTGGGCGCTGTCGCTGGGGCTGACCTGGTTCACGCCCTTCATTGTCAATGGGCTCGGCTTCTCGCAACAGCAGGCCGGCTTCATCTCGATCCTGCCCTGGGTGTTCGGCGCCACGGTCGTGCTGCTGACCGGGTGGTTCTCGCAGGTTCTCATGGCGCGCGGCGTCTCCACCCGCGGTGCGCGCGGCGTGGTGGGTTCGGTGCCGCTGATCGTCGGCGGCTCCGTTCTGGCAATGATGCCGCATGTCGACGGGACGAGCCTGCAGATCGCGCTGCTCGTTGTCGGCGCCGGCCAGTGCGGCTCGATCTACGTGGTCTGCCCGCCGATGCTCGGGGAGTTCACGCCGGTGTCGCAGCGCGGCGCCATCATCGCGATTTATGGCGCGATCTATAACCTCGCGGGGATCATCGCGCCGTCGGTCATGGGGCATGTCATCCAGTCATCGGCGACACCGATCGGCGGTTACATGACCGGATACACCATCAATGCCGCGATCATGATTGCCTCCGGATTGCTCGGCCTGCTGCTGCTCTGGCCGAACACCGAACGCGCCCGGCTCAGGGCGGCTCGCGACGCCGTCGCGCCGGAATTCGCGTAGAGTAAAATGCTCTCCGTCGTCCGGCGACCGCCGGGACCTATGCCGCGGAATCCATCGTTTTTGCGAGGTTGCAGACGTTTCTTCGTCCGCAACGGAGGCCTGTGGTTATGGATCCCCGCTTTCGCGGGGACGACACCGAATATGACGTAGGCAATCTCAGCTAATTCAAGCCTCCCTGCGCTCCTCGCAGCAGCCGGCCGGGGCGCGCGCCGGTGGCGGCGCCGTCGCGTTGCGTGATGACGCCGGAGACGATGGTTGCGTCGTAACCGTCGACCTGCTGCAAGAGACGCCGTCCGCCGACCGGCAGATCATGATGCACTTTCGGCGGATGCAGATGCAGCCGACCGTAGTCGATCACGTTGACGTCGGCCTTGTAGCCCGGCGAGATCAGGCCGCGGTCGGCGAGCCCGACCGACAGCGCGGTCTTGCGCGACTGCGCCGCGACCACGAAGGGGATCGACAGTTTTTCGCCGCGCGTGCGGTCGCGTGTCCAATGGGTCAACAGATAGGTCGGAAAGCTCGCGTCGCAGATGATGCCGCAATGCGCGCCGCCGTCGCTCAGGCCCGGCACCGCACGCGGGTCGCATAGCATCTCGCGCGTCGCATCGAGATTGCCGTCGGCATAGTTCAGGAACGGCACATAGAGCATGCCGCGGCCATCATCCGTCAGCATCGCGTCATAGGCCAGTTCTTCCGGCCGTCGGCCTTCGCGGCGGGCCTGCGCCGCCAGCGCCTTCTCCGGCGGCTGTTCGTAATCCGGGGGATCGCCGAGCAGATACATCTTGTCGTAGTTCGGTCGGAAGAACAGCGGATCGTCCGTCTCGCCGGCGGTCTCGCTCAGGATGGCCGCGCGTACCTCCGGCTGGCGTAGCCGCGCCACCCGCTCGGCGAGCGGCAGCTTTGCAATCGCCTTGTAGGTCGGATGGGTCTGGAGCGGATTGCGCGACAATTCGAGCCCGAGCAGCAGCCCGACCGGCCGCGCAGCGATTTGCGCGGTGACGTTAAGTCCGCGCGCGGCGGCTTCATTGATGGTCGCGAGCGTCTGACGCCAGCGCCGCGGCGCCCGGTCGTTCTGTGTGATGGAGAAGGTGATCGGGCATTTGGTGTTCTCGGCCACCCGCAGCATCATCGGCAGATCTTCATCGAGGGTCGATAGATCAAGCACGAATTGCAGCACGCTGGGGCCGACCCCGTGCATCGCATCCGCGATCGCCGTCAGTTCATCCTCGCCGGCTTTCAAGGTGGGCGTGAAGTCGCCGGTCGAGGTGCGGTGGTTGAGGGTGCGCGAGGTCGAGAAACCGAGCGCGCCG
>Ga0126371_10002899_pt1 | contig 14917 bp, 13 predicted proteins | sample PanSoiMetaPlot_4_FD_110145 | JGI IMG/M metagenome (GOLD analysis project Ga0126371, IMG submission 110145) | Tropical forest soil microbial communities from Panama - MetaG Plot_4 | ecosystem: Environmental > Terrestrial > Soil > Tropical forest > Bulk soil | place: Panama | collected 2016-02-17 | reverse complement strand
TGGCCGAGTGCCATCACATGGCTCTGCACGGTCTTGATGGTTTTGAGGGTTGCGCCTTTCGGCGCCATCAGCTGATTGCGGATCGGGAGAAACCATTCGGCGATGATGTGCAGGCCCGCGGTCGGCATCAAATGATGGATATCGGCGACCCGTCCTGCCACCGAGTTTTCGATCGGAATCATGCCGAGGTTGACGTCGCCGGCAACAAGCGCGCTGAAGCAATCCTCAAATGTCGGGCAGGGGACCGGCTCGTAATCCGGATAGGCTTCGCGACAGGCGAGGTGCGAATTAGCTCCCGCCTCGCCCTGAAAGATGATCTTCTTCTTGGCCATGTCTCACCGCGTCTGATGCGTTTGATCCGCCTAAACCGCTGCCGGGATCATATGCTGGAAGTTGCGTACGCAGACCTTCGCACTTGAGTCAACCGGCAAGCATCCTGCGTGCTTTTTCCAGTTCCTCCGGAGTATCGACACCAAGGGGCACACTTTCGACCACCACCACATCGATGCGCATGCCGGCGTCCAATGCCCGCAGCTGCTCCAATTTCTCGCGTTGCTCGTTCGCTGATGGTGGCAACTTAACGAAGCGCTCCAGGGCTGCGCGGCGGTAGGTATAGAGCCCGATATGATGATAATGCGGTCCGGCGCCGGTCGCATTTTCTCGGGTGAAGGTTCTTGCCTGAAAGCGTGAAGGCTCAATGGGTGATCCCGAAACCTTGACGACGTTTGGGTTTAGGCGCTCGGCAGGGTCGATAATGATGGCCGCCAGCGTTGCGATGTCGACCTGCTTGTCGCCGAGCGGCGCCAGGGCGGCGCGGATGTCGGCAGGGTTGATTGTCGGAAGATCGCCCTGCACGTTGACGACGAAGTCGATGCGGTGCTCTGGATCGATGGCTTCCAATGCTTCGTAGATGCGGTCCGATCCAGAGAGGTGATCGCTCCGCGTCATGACGGCACGGCCGCCGGCTTTTTCCACAGCGGCTGCAACCGGCTCGGAATCGGTCGCGACAATGACTTCGCCGATGTCGGCGGCCTCGGCGCGCCGCAGGACATGCACGATCATCGGTGCGCCATGCAGGTCAGCAAGCGGTTTGCCGGGCAAACGGGTGGAGGCGAGGCGCGCCGGGATAAGAACAATTGCGTCTGGCATCGAGTTTGCCGGAAGTCCCGGCTGGATATAGCGGTATCGATAATGCCGCAGGCGCTTATACGGGTTGCCACGGGCCAGGCAAACCGGTATCTCATCGCCGCCGCCTGGGATTCCCAGTGGTCCGTCCCGCACTGTCTTGCCCCGCTCCGGGAGCTACCTTTCGATGAATTCCTTCGAACTCAACAAGATCCTCGGCGCCATCCTCGGCACCTGTTTGATTTTGCTTGCGCTCAATATTGGCGCCGGCGCCATTTTCGCGCCAGAAAAACCCAGCAAGCCCGGCTACAACATCGCCGTTAAAGAAGAGGGCACGGCTGAGAAGGCCGGCGCGCCCAAGGAGGCGGAGCAGCCGATCGAGACTTTGCTCGCCAAGGCGTCAGTCGAAAAGGGTCAGGCAACGGCAAAGCAATGCCAGGCTTGCCATACTTTCGAGAAAGGTGGTCCTAATCGGGTCGGGCCAAATCTGTGGAACATTGTTGGAAGTGGGCGCGGTGAAGATCGCGGCGGCTTTAACTTCTCTGCTGCCATGAAGGGCAAGGGCGGCACTTGGTCATTTGATGAGCTCAACAAGTTCCTGACAAACCCGCGAGGCTACATCCCGGGGACGGCCATGACGTTCGCCGGGCTGTCACGCGCGGAGCAGCGCGCTGACGTGATCGACTATCTGCGCACCCTTGCCGACAACCCGGTCCCGCTGCCGAAGGCGGCGGAGGGCAGCCCGCCGGCGGGCGGCGGCGAGCCGGCAAAGAAATAACGAGACGTTATCTGAAGGCCGGGCCACAACCCGGCCTTCGTTTTAGGGGCGCGGCGTTTGGCCACGGAAATTTGACGATCGACCCGTCGCTGGGCGGCTCCAATGGCTGGCGAGGTATCGAAAAACCGACATAATCGCCAATGACTCCATGGAGCGGAGAGCCGGAGTAGTCGTATGAGAATGAGCCGTCGGTCCGTTCTGCGCGCCACCGCCGCGACAGTCGCAGCGCCCGCCCTGGGCATGTTGGGACCTGCGCCGTTCGGGCGAGCATCAGCGCAGACGCAGAATTGGCGCCATGCGCTGTCGCTGTTCGGGGACATCAAGTATCCCGAAGGCTTCAAGCATTTTGACTATGTCAATCCGAATGCTCCGCAGGGCGGCAACCTGCGCCAAAGTGCTCTCGGCACATTCGACAATTTCAATACTGTGGTGTCGGGCGTGAAGGGTAGCATCGCCATTGGCACCGAGCTTTTCATGGAAACGCTTACGACACCGTCACTCGACGAGGTGTCGACCGAGTATGGCTTGCTGGCAGAAGCGATCAGTTATCCGGCCGACTATTCCGCAGTCACTTACCGCTTGCGCGCCAACGCACGCTGGCATGATGGCAAACCGATCACGCCTGATGACGTTCTTTACTCATTCGACGTGTTGAAGAAGAACAGCCCATTCTACGGCGCCTATTACCGACATGTTGTGAAGGCAGAAAACACAGGCGAGCGAGAAGTGACATTCACTTTCGACGGGCCTGGCAATCGCGAATTACCGCAGATCGTCGGTCAGCTAACAGTCCTGCCGAAACATTGGTGGGAAGGCACGGACAAGTCCGGCCGTAAGCGCGATGTCACGCAAACCACGCTGGAGCCGCCTCTCGGCTCCGGACCGTATCGGCTCAAGGATTTCGCGCCGGGCCGGACCCTGGTTTACGAAAAGGTCGATGACTATTGGGGCAAGGATCTCAACGTCATCATCGGCACTCGCAACTTCCAGACGATCCGCTACGAATTTTTTCGGGACTCCACGGTCGCGCTTGAGGCCTTCAAGGCCGATCAGGTCGACTGGCGCATCGAGAACAGCGCCAAAGAGTGGGCGAACTCCTATGATTTCCCCGCCGTGCGGGAGGGCCGGGTGGTGCGTGAAGAGTTTCCGACACGCAATATCGGCATCATGCAGGCGTTTGCCTTCAATATTCGCCGCGACAAATTCAAAGATCCGCGTGTGCGTCGCGCCTTTAACTTCGCCTTCGATTTCGAGGAAATGAATCGTCAGCTTTTTTTCGGCCAATACAAGCGGATCGCCAGCTACTTCGAGGGCACCGAACTCGCCGCTACCGGCGTGCCGTCCGGAAAAGAACTGGAAATACTCGAGACCGTCCGCCACAAGGTGCCGGACGAATTGTTTACAGCGCCTTATACCAATCCGGTCGGTGGTAATCCCGACGCCGTACGCAACAACTTCCGCGAGGCACTGAAATTGTTTCGGGAAGCCGGCTACGAAATCAAGAACACCAAACTGGTTGATGCTAAGACTGGCAAACCATTCACGGTCGAATTCCTCGTTGATGAGCCGGCTACCGAACGCTTTGTGCTGTTTTACAAGCCCTCCTTGGATCGATTGGGAATGACAGTGAGCGTGCGCGTGGTCGATGCCGCCCAGTACGAGAACAGATTACGCCAGTGGGATTTCGACATCATCGTCGCGTCCTGGCCGCAGTCACTTTCGCCAGGAAACGAGCAGCGTGGTTTCTGGGGTTCGCAGGCTGCGGATCAGCCGGGCTCGCGCAATCTGATCGGGATCAAAGATCCAGCAATCGATTCGCTGATCGAGCGGGTCATTTTTACCAGGGATCGCGAGGATCTTGTCGCCGCCACGAAGGCGCTCGACCGGGCCCTGCTTTGGAATTTTTACGTCGTGCCCCAATGGACCTACGGCAAACAGCGCACCGCGCGCTGGGATCGCTTTGGTCGCCCCGAGACGATGCCAAAATACGGGGCGTCAGCATTCCCGGCCATCTGGTGGTGGGATGCGGCGAGAGCGGCCAAAGTGCCGCAACGGTCCTAATTCGATGATGCTGAGCCGTCGACGCGCGTTGGGCCTACTGATCAGTGCTGCTGTGGCCGGCCCCAGCGGCGGAATTGGTAAGGCCTCCGCGCAAGATGAGGCCGACCGGCATGGCATGTCGGCCTTCGGCGACCTCAAATATCCGCCGGATTTTCCCTACTTCAGCTACGTAAATCCGAACGCGCCGAAAGGCGGCGTTTTCTCGCAGATTGGTCCATCCCGGCAGTTCAACCAGTCATTCCAGACTTTCAATTCGCTTAACAGCTACATCCTCAAAGGGGACGCCGCGCAAGGGATGGAACTGACGTTTGCGTCCCTCATGGTGCGCTCTGGAGATGAACCCGACGGTATGTATGGGCTTGCCGCGAGCAGCGTCCGCATATCGGATAATGGGCTGACCTATCGTTTCACGGTGCGCGAACAAGCAAGATTTCACGACGGCACGCCGCTGACAGCGCACGACGTCGTCTGGTCTCTTGCGACGCTGAAAGAAAAAGGCCATCCGATCATCACGCAACAGCTGCGCGATTTCGCGAGCGCGGAGGCGGCTGACGATCGTACAGTGGTCGTGCGATTTGCCGAAAAGCGTGGGCGCGACGTGCCCCTTTTCGTCGCCGCGCTTCCGATCTTTTCGCGTGCCTATTATTCGAAAAAACCATTCGACGAGTCGACGCTTGATACTCCTCTTGGCAGCGGCGCCTACAAAGTCGGGCGCTTCCAGGTCGGACATTTCATCGAGTTTGAGCGCGTCAAGGATTGGTGGGGCGCCGATCTCCCCGTATCGCGCGGACAGAGCAATTTCGACATCGTTCGCTTCGAATATTATCGCGACCGGGAGGTTGGTTTCGAAGGCTTCACCGCAAAAAACTATCTGTTCCGCGAGGAGTTCACCTCGCGTACCTGGGCGACGCGCTACGATTTTCCGGCATTCAAGGATGGGCGCGTCAAGCGAACCGTGCTGCCCGACGACACGCCCTCCGGCGCGCAAGGCTGGTTCATCAACACGCGGCGTGACAAGTTCAAGGACCGGCGCGTGCGCGAAGCGCTGATCGATGCTTTCGATTTCGAGTGGACCAACAAGAACATCATGTACGGGTCCTACGAGCGAACGCATTCGGTGTTCCAGAATTCGCCGATGATGGCGGAAGGCAAGCCGGGTGCGGCCGAGCTCGCATTGCTCGAGCCATTTCGTGGCAAGTTACCCGACGAAGTATTCGGTGACCCCTATCTTCCACCTGTTACGGATGGGTCGGGACAAGATCGCCAATGGCTCCGGCGCGGCGCACAATTACTCATTGATGCTGGGTGCGAACTCAAGAATGGCAAGCGAGTGTTGCCGAACGGGAAGCCGATTACGATCGAATTTCTGATCGACGAACCGACGTTCCAGCCACATCACCTGCCATACATTAAAAATCTGGGTGTGCTTGGCATCGACGCCACATTGCGTGTTGTCGATCCGGTTCAATATCGTGCGCGCGTGGACGCCTTCGACTTCGACATCACCGTTGAGCGTTTCAGTTTTTCGGAAACTCCGGGTGATTCGCTGCGTACCTTTTTTTCGTCGCAAGCTGCGGAAACGAAAGGGACACAGAACCTCGCCGGCATTGCCGACCCCGCAGTGGATGCGCTCATTGACACCATTATTGCAGCCAAAACGCGACCGGAACTGACGGCCGCGTGTAAGGCGCTTGACCGGGTCATTCGTGCCGGGCGGTACTGGATCCCGCATTGGTATAAAGCGTCCCACTGGATCGCTTTTTGGGATGTATTCGGCTATCCAGCCAAACAGCCCCGATATTTTCGCGGTATTCCGGAAACCTGGTGGTACGATCGCGACAAAGCGGCGAAACTAGAACAAAAGGGATAAGGAAACGCCGCGGCCCTACGGCGGGCGGAGGAATGAGAGACACATGAGTGCGTACATTATACGCCGCATTCTGTTCATGGTGCCCACGATGTTCGGCATCATGCTGGTGGCGTTTACCGTTGTGCAGTTCGCGCCTGGTGGGCCGGTCGAGCAGGTGATTGCCAAACTTACCGGCTCCGATACAGGTGCGACTTCGCGTATTTCCGGCTCCGCGGGCGGTGATTTCGGCAGCCGCGGAATGGCGCAGGGTGCCTCACAGATCGACGCGACAACCTCCAAATATCGTGGGGCGCAGGGCCTCGATCCTGAATTCATCAAGAAATTGGAAAAACAATTCGGCTTCGACAAGCCCGCGCCCGAGCGCTTCGCGCTGATGCTGTGGAACTATGCGCGCTTCGACTTCGGGAAAAGTTATTTCCGCGACGTGAGCGTGTTGCAGTTGATCAAAGAAAAGCTGCCGGTGTCGATGTCGCTCGGCATCTGGATGACGCTGCTGACATATCTGATCTCAATTCCACTCGGCATCCGCAAGGCGATGCATGATGGTTCTCGCTTCGATATGTGGACGTCTACAGTGATCGTGATCGGCTACGCGATCCCGGGCTTTCTGTTCGCAATCCTTCTGATCATCTTGTTCGCCGGCGGATCGTTCTTCGATTGGTTTCCCTTGCGCGGTCTCGTTTCGGAAAACTGGTCGCAATTGCCGTGGTGGCAGAAAATCCTCGACTATTTCTGGCATCTGACGCTGCCAATCATTTCGATGGCGCTTTCGGCCTTCGCGACCATGACGCTACTGACGAAGAACTCATTCCTTGAAGAAATTCGCAAGCAATACGTGCTCACGGCGCGCGCTAAGGGATGCACACAGACGCAAGTGCTCTATGGTCATGTTTTCCGCAACGCCATGCTGATCGTGATTGCAGGATTTCCCTCCGCTTTTGTGCACGCCTTTTTCACCGGTTCGCTACTGATCGAGACCATATTCTCGCTGGACGGTCTCGGCCTGCTCGGCTTTGAAAGCGTTCTCAACCGCGATTACCCTGTGGTGTTTGCTACGCTGTACATTTTCTCGCTAATTGGCGTGGTGGTGAATTTGATTTCGGACCTGACTTACACGTGGATCGATCCGCGTATCGACTTTGAGACGCGGGAGGTCTGAGGTGGACGCACGCACGGGCATTAAGCCACCGGAGACCTCCGTTTCGCCTATGGGGTTGGCGGCCCCACCGACGGCCAAGGCGATAAGCATTTCGCCGCTCAACAAGCGACGCTGGGAGAATTTCAAGGCCAATCGGCGCGGCTACTGGGCGCTGTGGATTTTCTTGACGCTGTTCATAGTGTCGCTGTTCGCCGAATTTATCGCCAACGACAAACCGATTTTCATCTACGTGAACGGCCGGCCGTTTTTCCCGGCTATCGTCACATACCCGGATACGGCCTTTGCCAAGGAACAGGATCCCAATCTGTTCGGCACTGCAGCCGACTTTCGCGATGATTACCTGATGGGATTGATCCACAAGGAGGGAGGCATCGTTATCTGGCCGCCGATCCGCTTTTCCTACAACACGCAAGTGAGCAAACCGCCCTCTCCATTTCCATCCAAGCCCACCTGGCTTCTGACGCAGAAGGATTGCGAATTCGCCGCGACCCACGGTTTTGCCAAATGTGATGAAGTTGAAACGAACTGGCTTGGTACCGACGACGGTGGCCGGGATGTCGTGGCGCGACTGATTTATGGATTCCGAATTTCGGTCCTGTTCGGATTGGCGCTCACGATCGTTTCTTCGATCATAGGTGTCGCGGCCGGCGCTGTGCAGGGATATTTCGGCGGCTGGACCGATCTCCTGTTCCAGAGGTTCATCGAGATCTGGACATCGATCCCGTCACTCTATTTGCTGCTGATCATCTCTTCAGTCCTGGTGCCGGGTTTCTTTGTGTTGCTTGGCATCTTGCTCCTATTTTCCTGGGTTTCGCTCGTTGGTCTTGTGCGCGCGGAATTCTTGCGCGGCCGCAATTTTGAGTACATCCAGGCAGCGCGTGCACTCGGTGTGTCGAACATGACCATCATCTTTCGCCACTTGTTGCCGAACGCGATGGTGGCGACAATGACATTCTTGCCGTTCATCCTGTCGTCTTCGGTAATGACACTGACGGCGCTCGACTTCCTCGGTTTCGGGTTGCCGCCCGGATCACCCTCACTTGGTGAACTGCTGTCGCAAGGCAAAGCCAACGTGCAGGCACCGTGGCTTGGTTTCACCGGATTTTTCAGCATCGCCTTCATGCTCTCGCTCTTGATCTTCATCGGCGAGGCCGTGCGCGACGCCTTCGATCCAAGGAAGACTTTCCGATGAGTGCGCCCGAACCGATTCTTTCGATTCGTGATTTGTCGATCGCCTTCGGGTATGGCGCCCGGGAGGTTCTGGCGGTCGATCGCGTGTCGTTCGACATCCGTAAAGGCGAGACGATGGCGTTGGTCGGAGAGTCCGGTTCGGGCAAGTCGGTTACGGCACTATCGGTGATGAAGTTGTTGCCCTACCCCGCCGCGCACCATCCCTCCGGGTCCATCACGTTTCAGGGCCGCGAGTTGTTGACGATGGCGGAACAGAAAATTCGCGAAGTCCGCGGCAACGATATCGCGATCATTTTTCAGGAACCCATGACTTCGCTCAATCCGTTGCACACGATTGAGAAACAAATTCGAGAAATTCTATCGCTGCATCAGGGTCTTAATGGAGAGGCCGCGCGCGGCAGAATTGTCGAATTGCTGGGGCAAGTGGGAATTCCCGATCCGACGGGCCGACTGGGAAGTTATCCGCACCAACTCTCCGGAGGGCAACGCCAGCGCGTGATGATCGCCATGGCGCTCGCCAACAAGCCGGACCTTCTGATTGCCGATGAGCCCACCACAGCACTTGACGTGACCGTCCAGGCGCAAATTCTGAAGTTGTTGAAGGACACCCAAACGCAGCTCGGCATGTCGATGCTGTTCATCACCCATGACCTTGGCATCGTGCGCAAACTTGCCGACAGGGTCTGCGTCATGCAGCGCGGAAAAATCGTCGAGCAGGGCGAGGTGGAGCGTGTCTTCACTGCGCCTGAACATCCCTACACCCGCGCGTTGCTGGCGGCCGAGCCACGGCCTGATCCTGCGCCACCGTGTCCGGACGCACCCGTCGTGATCGAGACGAAGGACCTGAAGGTGTGGTTTCCGATCAAACGCGGCGTGCTGCGTAAGGTGGTCGGACACATCAAAGCCGTTGATGGCCTCAGTATCGAACTGCGGAAGGGCGAGACGCTTGGTGTCGTCGGCGAATCGGGCTCCGGCAAAACTACGCTCGGTCTTGCCATCCTGCGGCTGATCTCTTCCTCGGGGCCGATCGTGTTCATGGGCAACGAGATTGAAAACCTCAAGTTCAAGCAGATGCGGCCTTTCCGTCACGCCATGCAGATCGTTTTCCAGGATCCGTACGGTTCGCTGTCCCCCCGCATGTCGGTGTCCGACATCATCGAAGAAGGTCTGTGGGTGCATCATCCGAGCCTCTCGCGAACGGAGCGCGAGCAGCGCGTTGTGGCCGCACTGAACGACGTTGGCCTGGATCCGGAGACCCGGTTCCGTTATCCGCACGAGTTCTCGGGCGGCCAACGCCAGAGGATCGCGGTTGCCCGGGCGCTTGTCCTGGAGCCCACTTTCATCGTTCTCGACGAACCCACCAGCGCGTTGGACATGCTTATACAATCGCAGATGGTGGACCTGCTGCGCGATCTGCAGAAGCGCCACGACCTGACTTACATGTTTATCTCGCATGATTTGCGAGTGGTGGCCGCTATGGCGAGTCGTCTGCTGGTCATGCGTAACGGCAAAATGGTCGAGGAAGGTGCGGCCGCGGAACTGTTCAAGGCGCCCAAAACGGATTACACGCGCGCACTGTTCGCCGCTGCCTTCAAACTGGAAACGGCCCCCGAGGGCACAGTGTCGCAGTAGCAGTCATGTCGGAACGACGGGAGCTCGCGGATTTATCTGCGGACGTTGTTGTCTCGCGCCCTCGAGTACTCGCCAAGGGCTACCGCGAGTACCATCATTATAGCGCGACCCTCAAGGGCGACACCGGTCCGCTCGTGCAGAAGCGCGACGTCTTGATGGCCGGCAAGGTGGTCGTAGTCATTCCGATCGACATCTTGCGCCAGGAAATCGTATTGATCCGTCAATTTCGTTTGTCGGCGCATCTTGCCAATGGTCACGGCGATCTCGTCGAGTTCGTCGCCGGACGCGTCGAGTCGGGCGAATCGTTGATCGAGGCGGCACGGCGCGAGTGCACGGAAGAGATCGGTGTTGCTCCGGGAAAATTGATCGAACTATTCACTTACTTGAGCACGCCCGGAGTGACCGACGAGGAGATCACAATGTTTATCGCCGCCGTAGACGCTACGACGGTGCGTGAGGGGACCCTGACAGCCCCCGACGGCGAGCATGTCTCCGTTCAACGAGTTTCAGTCGGTGCCGTGCTCGGTGCACTTGATCGCCACAAGATGCGTGCTGGTCCAATGGTCATTGGATTACAGTGGTTGTCGCTCAATCGGCACCGCATTCCTGAACTGCTGCGTTAGGTCACCCGCTTCACAGCCGTGATTTCGGCACCCAGCGCCTTAATGCGCGCAACCGCTTCCGTCGGCGGTTCGATCGCCACCATCATATGGTGCGCGTTTGCGTGGATCACGGTCTCGGGATCACGGGCGATCGCGACATGACCTTTCCAGAAAAGCAGATCACCGCGGCGCAGGCTCGCGAGCGATGACAATTTGCCAAGCGTCAGTTCCTGCAGGTCGCTATCGCGCGGACAGGCAATGCCGGCCGCCTGGAGCGAGATTTGCACCAGGCCGGAGCAATCCAGGCCAAGGGAAGTCTTGCCGCCCCACAGATATGGCGTGCCTAGAAACTGCTCGGCCACAGCCACGAAATCAGAACTCCGTGCCTTAATCGGCACGAGACAGACCGTCGGCACGTGCCATCCGGTCGCGGTCACGGCGAAGCGTTCGTCTTGCCGTACAACGGTCAAGCACGCGCCCATAGGCAGTCCGGCGATCGGCGGCAGCTTGATGTCCGGCCCGGGAAATGCAAGTGCGCGCAATACTGCGACTTTGTGAGTCGGTGCCGGACCACTTGGTCCGAGCGCATTGGCTGACAGCCAGCCCACATGCCCATCGTTTTCCAGTTGGCCCCAGGCCCAGCCTTCCTCGGTCGTTTCGTAAATCATCACGCGCTCGCCGAGCAGGGCTTCGCTGTCGAGCCGCGCGTCATGCGATGGTGTGCGGCGAAGGGCGGTGGCCGGCTCAATGATCTGATGGCGCCTGCCTTCAACAAACCGCTTGGCCTCGACTTGACCTTGCAAATGCTTCGCTGCGATCTCAGGTCGAAACGGATTTATGCGGGGATCGAGGGCGACCATGTCAGTGTTTCATTTGGCACATGATCCGAATCTAAAAGCCGATGTTCATTTTCGGGATCAGGCACTAAGAGTAACGGGCGCAGAGTAACGCATAAAGTGCACGCGCAACCTGGCATTCGGCGCCTTCTGGACGTCCAGGTTTGGCCGCCGGTGTCCATGCGAAAATATCAAAGTGCAGCCAGGTTTTTGCCGTGATGAAGCGTCGCAAAAACAACGCGGCAGTGATAGCGCCTCCATGGCCCCCGGTCGCAACATTGTTGAGGTCGGCAACTTTTGACTCGAGCATTGCGTTATAGGGCCGCCACAAGGGCATACGCCAGACCGGATCGTTCTCGGCGGCGCCGGCGCGCCCAAGTTCCTCGGCAAGTGAATCGTCGTCAGTGAAGAATGGCGACACCTCGGGTCCGAGCGCGACGCGGGCAGCACCGGTCAGTGTGGCGAAATCGGCGACCAGAGCAGGCTTGTCTTCGTCAGCGAGTGCGAGCGCGTCGGCGAGGATCAACCGGCCCTCTGCATCGGTGTTTCCGATCTCGACTGAAATGCCCTTGCGTGAAACGAAGATGTCGCGCGGACGAAAGCTGGTACCGGAGATCGAGTTTTCAACCGCAGGAATTATGACGCGTAGCCTGACTTTCAATCCCCGCGCCATGATCATGTGAGCGAGTCCCAACGCGGTTGCCGCGCCGCCCATGTCCTTTTTCATGTTGAGCATGCCGGTGTCCGGCTTGATGTCGAGGCCGCCGGTATCGAAACAGACACCCTTGCCGACGAGAGTGATTTTGGGATGGATCGTTTTGCCCCAAGTCAAATCGATCAATCGCGGTGCTCGCGCCGAGCCGGCGCCGACTGCCTGCACCAGCGGGAAATTTTTGGCGAGCGCTCCGCCACGGATGACCTGTATTTTGGCGCCATGCTTTTTTGCGAGGGCCCGACTTGCCGCCTCAAGTTCGGCCGGTCCCATATCGTTCGACGGCGTATTCGTGAGGTCCCTGCATAGCGTCACGCCCTCGACGATGCGACTGAGGTCTTTGCCATCAGTACCCTCGGGGAGCACGAGGCGCACATGGCGACCATCCGCCTTTCGGTAGCGCGCGAATTGGTAGGCGCCGAGCGCGAAGGCAAGCGCAGCCAGCCGCGAATCATGCGGGGTATTGGCGAATCGGTAGGTCCCTGGCGGCAATTGGCCGGACAGTTGCCCGGGTCGGAAGCGATCGATCCCACTATCCCGAGGGGCTTCGATCCCGAACAGCGCGCCGGCGAGCGTTCCATCCGAAGCGGGAAGCAGCATCAGCCGGCCGGCTTTGGGCTCGAAACCCGCCGAAGCGATGAAGGCGCGCTCCCGCTCGTTGATGTCTTTACGGACCGAATCGAAATTTCCCGAATGAACAAACCAGATTGGTGTCGCCTGCGATTTGCCGGCGCTTGCAAAAACAGGGTGCATGAAGGCTCCGAGAGTGGCGCATCGAAGATCATGCGCAATCAACATCAGTTTACAAGTTAACCGGCCGTTAGGGTTAACGTTTTATTGCTCGAGGTATGGGGCTGAAGACCAACGTCGCGCAAATTCTCGCGTCTGCTGCCGTGGCCGTCGCGCTCGCCGTGTCGGCAGGCGGCTGCTCCAATATTGCCTCGCGGGACACGACCGGTTCGATAGCCGCAGCCCCTGCCACTCAGGACGAAGCGCGGCGCTCTCTGGAAGCGCTGGGCGCTCGCTATCGGGACAATCCGAACGACGCCGATGCCGCCATAGCCTATGCACGCGCATTGCGTATGACCGAACAACGGGCTCAGGCGGTGGCCGTGCTTGAACAAGCCTCAATTCGCAATCCGCGCTACATGCCATTGCTCGGTGCCTACGGCCGTGCACTGGCCGAGGCCGGCCAATACCCGCAGGCGCTTGCGACCCTCGATCGCGCCCACCAGCCGGACAACCCGGATTGGCGCATTCTCAACGTACAGGGCGCGGTGCTCGATCAGATGGGCCGTCATGCCGAAGCGCAAAGTCACTATGCTTCGGCACTTAAAATTATGCCCGACGAACCATCAGTGCTGTCGAATCTCGGGTTGTCTTATCTGCTGACGAAAGATTTGAAGAACGCCGAAATTACGCTGCGCCGAGCAGTGGCTCAACCGAATGCCGGTCCCCAAGTGCGGCAGAATCTGGCCCTGACCGTGGGCTTGCGTGGCCGATTTGAGGAAGCGGAGAAAATCGCCCGCGCGGATCTGCCTGAGAATGAAGCGGCTGCGAACGTCAGTTATCTACGGCAGATGTTGGCCCAGCAGCACGATTTGAAAAAAGTGGGCCGCGCTTACACGCCGACGCCTGACGCCGGCTCTTGATCGCAATTACTTGCACTGAACGCCGTTGTAGTCCGGCGGCTGGATACGCGGGGCCATATACATTTTGTCCGACAGCGTAATTCCTGTCGCGGCAATGTGACTGAAGCCCGGACTGAAGCCGGTGACTGGAACGTATTGGTACCCCACCTCAGCGAGGATGAGATAGGTAACGACTCCCGCCGTCTTGAGATCGTTGGGAATCGTGATCGCCTCGCCAGTACTATGGGCTGTTGTTCCCGTTGTTGCCGCGCCCCATCGCACAGTCGACCCGCCACCCGCATCGATTTTAACGCAGGATACCTTCGCAGACACGGTGTTCGTATAAGGGTTCATGATGGCGGTCGATGCGGCGAAGATGTTGTCCATGTCGGCCGTCACCAGCGTCGTGACCTGAGACGTGAGATTGGCGAGCGTCCCTGCGGTCAAGGTGACCTTGCGATCCGCGGCCACGCCATCGGAAATCTCGACGCAGCCGATATAGAGTGTGAGCATCAGCGGCGCGAGAAGCGCGAATTCGAGTGCCGACGCGCCGCGTTGTTCGCGGCCGAAACGGCGCAGGAGTTGGGTTATACGGGAGGCCGATATTTTCATGACACAACGCTTCAATGATACGGCTCGTTGCGGAAGACTGCGGTGGCCACGAGGAGCCGCGTGTTGCCCACGTTCGACAGATTGTTGCCAAGCAACGAGACATAGATTGGCCACTGATAGTAGAGCGTGACAACCTCGATATTGCCGACGTCGCCCGGGCTATAGTTGACTTTGGTAGAGTCGAGTTGGCCGTTCGTTATGGGCGGGTCACTGGTAATCGCGGAAAAGTTCGCATACGTCTTGACGTCGACGTAAACGCCGTTCGCGCAGTCAAACAATCCGTGGATGTGGCTGCATACGGCGGTTTTGAAGTCGTCCTTGCTCCACCCGAGCGTTTGCGCCTGACCTGTCATAATCAGCCGCGACGAATCGGCCACTGCGGTTTCGAGCACCTGGCCGGCAAAAAACACTAGCGCTGTCTCGAGAATGGCGAAGGTCAACCCCAGAAATGGGAGAGCGACCATACCGAATTCGACCGCCGCGGCGCCTTCTTGGTGGCGCACAAAGCGGCGCACCAAGCGCAACGGGAACAGCCGAAAGACACAAGCTGAAATCTTGCTGCGTGTGATTGGCATAACGAGCGACTCGATTGCTAAGCGGTGCCGAACCGGCAAAAGCAATAGCAAGAGCGTGTTTTTTAATTCTTGCCAAAATCCTAAGGAACCGGGCCAATTGCGTTAAGCAATTGTTAACCGTGCCTGGTCTCGG
>Ga0126371_10002898_pt1 | contig 14918 bp, 9 predicted proteins | sample PanSoiMetaPlot_4_FD_110145 | JGI IMG/M metagenome (GOLD analysis project Ga0126371, IMG submission 110145) | Tropical forest soil microbial communities from Panama - MetaG Plot_4 | ecosystem: Environmental > Terrestrial > Soil > Tropical forest > Bulk soil | place: Panama | collected 2016-02-17 | reverse complement strand
TGTGGAAGCAATGGAAGCACGGACGAAAGCGGTTTCGCGAACTTCGCAAGCGCGGTGTCGGAAAGGACCTAGCGGCGCAAACTGCCGGTAGTCCCCACGGCCCGTGGCGACTCGCGAACTTGCCCGCCCTGAGCATTGCCTTGCCCAATGCCTACTTCGCAGAGCTCGGGCTCCCACCCATGGTCTGTGCGGGTTTAGCTTAATCCGCCGAACCGCCCGGTGCGGACCCGCATGCCGGGTGGTGTGGCAGGGGAGAGTGGGCAACCACTCCCCCTGTGCCGATTACTAGATAAGGTTTAGAAGAACAACTGCAATCCGAATTGGATGCGGCGCGGGATGTTGCACTGGCTGCTGGTATTCCCAAACCCGCCAGTTCCCCACGTCTGCCCGACGGGGCAGAAATACACTCGGTTGAAGGCGTTGCCTGCATCCGCCTCGAACCGCACGTACTTTGCCTCGCCAAAGAAAGTATCCTTCTGGATCGAGATGTCTTCGTTGTAATAGGGGAAGCCACGAACGTGCTGGTCATTGCGTGGGGCGTTGCCAAACAACAAGCAGCCTTGGCATCCTGCCTCAGGATCCGCCCAGCCCGCCGAGTTCAGGTAAGAAGTGGTCACTCCGTTTCCACTGGCTCGTCCACTGCCAACCTTGTTCGGGAACTTGGCATTGTTGAATAGAAATCCCCCCAGATCGTTCGGCATGGTGATGGACAGCGGTCTCCCTGCCGAGTAGCTGTGTATACCCGAAATCTGCCAATCGCCGACAAGCTTGTTGACGAATCCGGATGCGTTGCTGAGCAAAGGCCTTCCATGGCCAAACGGGAACTTGTAAATCCAGCCGAAGGAGAAGATGTGCGGAACGTCGTCGGAGCTGACGGTGTATAGGTTCCGCATGTCGTTGGGATTCTGTACTGGAGGTCCGCCCGATCCCAAACCAGTTTCAGCGCCATTGTTCATCAGTCTCGAGTAGGTGTACGCCACCTTGAGTTGGAGTCCAGCGCTCATGCGGCGCTCAAACGAAGCTTGCAATGCGTTGTAGTGGCTGTTCCCGAAGGGGAAGAAACGCCAGTTGATGATCTGATACTGTGGCCAAGGCCGGAGCGCCTGAGCCACATCTCCGTTAAAGCCGGCATACGGTGCAGTAACACCGCCGCAGGTTCCCTGGCACACACCGTTCACAAAACCCGTATTGAGAACGTTGGCTCCCAGAGCTAGCACGCTCGCGTTGTTCATGTTGTCGTACACGCCCGCTGAGCTGCGCCCATCGACCAAACGCGTTCCGTGATTGCCGACGTATGCTAGATCGATCGCCATATTCTGGCTGAGCTGGCGTTGGAACGAGACCGACCAGTTCTGGTATCTGGGCATCGTGTAGGTTCTTGGGTCAACCCCGACGGGATTGCCTCCATTGGCGACGTCAGGACGCAGTTGGGGTGGGAGAACGATCGTACCGCTCGGCCAGGTGCAGCTTATAGTTGTGCTTGGCAGCCGAGTGAGAGTTTGGGGACAAGTTCCCTTGCCTTGGAGATAGAAAGATGGCGATAAGCCGTTGGTGAGGTTTGGCGCGACCGGATTGGTTTGGTAACCATCTACAGGGTACGGATCCCATGAGTCCGCCTGAACGCCCGCGTAGTACATGCCATAGCCACCGCGAATCACTGTCCTCGGATTCAGGGAATATGCAAATCCGAAGCGTGGACCAACGTTCCATTCCGTCTTTCCGTTCGCTTTCGGAGTGTGGAACACCGTCGCACCAGGTACGCCGACCGGGTTCTGAGCCGACGGATCAAACGTCGAGAAGCGGCCGAACTCTTCCGTTAATCCTCCCTGTATGTCAACGCGCAGCCCAACTGTGATGTTGAGATTATGCGTAAGCTTTATATCGTCGTTGCCCCAGAAAGCGCCATATTTCATTCTGGGCATGTATTTAAATGGTACCGAGAAATTCGCGCTATCCACCTGACCCAAAATGAAGGAGGCGAATTCGTTCCCAGTTCCATTTGAGGCGTTCATCAGTTTGCCGGTCGAATCGTAGCCCGCGGTTTCGTTGTCGTTGAAGTTGAAATTTCCGCCGGTGTTTACGGCCCAACCGGTCTGCGGGAAAGTCATATAGCGGAATTCGCCGCCGGCCTTAATCGTATGCTTTCCAGTCGTCCAACTTACGTCATCAAGGAACTGATAACGGTTGTTGATATCTGCGCCGCCGCTGGCCCACGGAGTACCAAAATGCGTGTAACCGTAGCGACCGTTGAAATTCAATTGCGGGAATCCTGCATTATTAAAGATGGGCTCATCGGGGAGACCGAGTCCGAGCTGTTGGTTCCATCCCACCCCACCGGCTAATTGATGGCCAAGCATCATCCAGCGGTCGTAGGCAACGGTCGTATGGTTGAACAGGTTCGGTCTGATGATCCAGTTCATTTGGACATGGTCGAAGTGGTTGGTGATGCGCTGGTAGAAACCCTGTCCAATGTAGGTGTCATTCGCGACGGAATCGGTTTCGCCGTTGTGTAATGTATTGCACCCGCCCGGACCACCGCAGTGCGCAATGCGTGGGCGAATATTTTCGTAATACGTGTTGGAGATCGAGAACTTGTCATTGAACGTATGATCAAAGCGGAACAACCATGTCCTCACGTTGATCTTGTCATTGTCGTCGGAGTTCCCGCCGAATCCGTTGGCTAGCATTCCGCCATTCTGGAAGATCGTTGTGCGATCGAGTGCGGGAATGTTGGGAATCACTGCGGCTGCCACCGAACTCCTCAGGGCGTCACTCGCTGGAATGACGTTGGGCATGGAAGTACATGTGGCGGAGAGCGCCGTGCAAGGTCTGCCACCCCCAGGGCCAAGGGTAGTGTCGAAACCGAAGCCGTTTCGAACCGGGATGTTCGTCACGACGCCATTGATCACCGTAGGCACATATTGGGTTGACGCAGGGTCGAAGACCTCGCCTTGGTACAACGGCCTGCCAAGCACGTCCGTCCCAACCTGCTTGGTCGTGTCCAATAATTCACTGAAATCCCCTGTTCGCTGAAGCGGAGTTGCCATTACGTTCACATACCCGGTATTTACCGTGCTGTGATAGTCCAAACCATCAAGGTTAAAGAACCAGAACGTCTTCTTTAGCTTCGGAATCGGACCACCGACCGCAAATCCCCAGTTGTTCTGGCCAAGCGGCAACGTGGTGCCCAATCCTTGCGCTTTGAGTTGAGGCCCAACGAAGTAGTTCGAAGCATCAACCTTGTTGTTGGTGTAGAAGTCGTACAGGTTTCCGTGGAATTTGCTTGTACCCGACTTGGTTGCGTAGGTAATGAACCCGCCGCTGGTGTGCCCATATTGTGCCGAGAATGTATTCTGCACAACCGTCATTTCTTGCACGGAAGGATAGGGGAGGGAACTTTCCTGAGTTTGCTGATGGCCTTCTGCGTAGCCGAAAGCAGCGCCGTCAAACCAGTTCTCGGTGGCCATTGTCTGACCGCCGTTCATGCGTGAGGTGAATTGGCTGCCACGGAAAATGGCATCGCCGTTGGGCTGCATGGGAACGTAGCCAGGCTGCAACTGGAGCAAGGATTCCGCCAGACGAATATCGGCGCCCATGACTGCCGGAAGCTCTTTGTAGTAGGTGTTGTCGAGCGTATGGGATACGGTCGGATTCTCGGTGTTGATCTGCTCGGTCACTTCCTTAACTTCGACCGTCTCCGTGACTTGCCCGACTTCGAGCTTGGCGTCCTGGCGATAGGTAACACCACCGGTCAGGGTGATTCCCTCGCGGAAGAATCCCTTAAAGCCCTCTTTCGACACATCCACGCGGTAGGTGCCGAGAATTAGTGGCGGAGTACTGTAGTTGCCGGCGCTATTCGTGCCGACCACGGTTTGCACACCTGTCCCTTTGTCGGTGATGGTAACGCGCGCGTCGGGAACGGCCGCCCCGGTCGCATCGGTCACCACGCCCGTGATCACCGCGCGATCGGCAAACTGCGCGTACGAAAGGCTATTGAACGACCCCAAGGCGAACAGCAGAGAAAAGACGGCGGAAGATACAAAACGCTTCATGGCGCCTCCCGTATTGCCCAGTGAACCCCAACCGCGACGCCCGAGAAAACCTTTTCTCAGTTGGCGCATTTTTTACAACCGGGTTAACTGCTTTGTCAAGCTAATTCTTTTCTATTAGCACAGATGGCGCTCTTGGAATGCTAGTCCGGGACGAGATTCCTGGATACTCGAGCCCCCTTGGGGAATCAGAAACAGGGGGAAAACGGGAGGGATATCGATTGTAAAAGACTGAAAAATAGGCATATTATGGCGCTACACGTGGGTGGCGCGTAGATCAGAAGCTTATGGACGCGGTTATTTGGCCGATGTTCGCTGGTCGGCCCGACACTTCATGAGTTCATGATTCCTTGCTCGCATAGGGCCGGCCTACAAGGCGGCCCTTTAAAGAGCTTCGGCGCACTGGACTCGGGGGGTATCTGAGAAAGCGATTTCTGGGTTCCGCCATTGACTGGGATCTGGGGAAAATTGGGATTGAGACCGGTTCAGAATTTCTGCTGACGGATGATTCCGGCCGATTCCCGGATCACGACCAGTTGATTGGCAGCGACATTTGGGATGGTCTCAGTGGCGCCGTTAGTCCATCGGATGCTCAGGTTGGCAACCGCTGCGCTGCCCAACCCGAAGTGCAGGCGGCGGTCATTCACAGAATAGAAACTGCTCTGCGCAGTCACCTCTTGAGACTGTTGCCGATCCCCGTAGTGCGCTGTGACGCGGGAGCCGATGGCGCTGCGATTGGTGCGGGAGCCAACGAGCAGGACCTTGAGCCAATGGCCATTTCCTGACAGGTCGTTTCGAAGTAGCGATGGAGGCTCGTTCATATTCCAGACGAGAACATCGATATCGCCATCGTTGTCGAAGTCCCCAAATGCCGAACCTCGGCTGGCATGTACATCGGACACGCCAGGGCCAGCTTCTTCGATCAATTCCTCGAATCTCCCATCGCCCAAGTTGCGAAAGACCAGACGCGGAGTGTGAAATGGATAGGCCGGCACTTTCTTCTCCACTTCGGGATACACGCTGCCGGTCACAACGAACAAATCAGGATAGCCGTCGTTGTCCACATCGACGATCCCGGTGCCCCATCCGACGTAACGCGTTTCAACGCCTAAGCCGGAATGAATGGTGACATCGTCAAAGTTGCCTTTGCCGTCGTTGTGATAGAGGACGTTGGTATCGTCTGCGAAGTTGGTTTTGAAGATATCGAGGTTGCCGTCTAGGTCGATGTCCCCGACAGCAACGCCCATACCGGCTTGCTCCAGTCCATCTTCGCTGAGCGCTACTCCACGCTCCAAGGCCTCTTCACGAAAGGTGCCGTCGTGCTGATTGCGGAAAAGCCAACTGGGCGTGGAGTCGCACGCGACGTAGATGTCGGGCCAGCCGTCGTTATCGTAGTCCGCGGCTACTGCGGTCATCGGATAAGACCCGGACGCGGCCGCTACGCCGCTCTGCTTGCTTACCTCGGTAAAAGTCCCGTCGCCGTTGTTGTGAAATAACTGCACGCAGCCGGCGGGAAGTCCGCGCGGACCGCAATTCACCGCCACACCTTTCCATGTGCAGTCCGGATTTGTTCCCGGCTTCGGCAACTTGTCGAGAGTCGTGCTGAGATAGTTGGCGACGAAAAGATCGACGTGCCCGTCGCGATCGTAATCCACCCAAGTGCAGCCGGAACCGTAGCGAACGTCGCTTTGCAGGAGTCCGGCCTTCTTGGTCACGTCTGTGAAGGTGCCATTGCCATTATTGTGATAGAGCACGTTGTGGCCGTAGCAGGTAATGAAGATGTCGTCGAAACCGTCGTTGTCGTAATCCGCTACCGTCACAGCCGAAGCCCAACCGGCGTGGGTTAATCCCGCCTTTGCCGTCACCTCGGTAAACGTCCCATCTCGATTGTTCTTATACAGGCGGTTGGTCACCCCAGCAGGATCGCCTTCAAGCCTGGTACCGTTGAGCACAAAGAGATCCATCCAGCCATCATTGTCGTAGTCGACGAAGGCGACACCGGCCCCAACGACTTCGACGATGTAATTCTTCGCATCGCTACCGCCGTAAACGATGGGCTCTATTAATCCAGCTTCTTTTGCGACGTCAATGAAGTGCGCAAGGAAGGGGCGGCCCGATGGCTTACCCCGCGGTCGCGGCTTTACTCCGCGAGAAGAAATGCCTTGAGCTACAGCAAATCGCGGTGGAAGAAATAAGGCCGAGCCCGCCGCGGTTGCGATTCTGAAAATTAGTTCCCGCCGATTCATCATTGGGTGGGTTCGACCGCTTTAAGGAACTGGCGGGCTTTGACGTCCTCGAATTTTTGCACGATCCCCGACGGCCATCGAATTTCAACCAGCTTGGCGCTGGAGTCTTTGCCCAATCCAGCAATTACGCGCTTGTCGCTGGCGGAAAGATAGCCGACCGCAGTGTTCACCGTAAAGTACTGCGTGAGACCGGGGGCCGAAACAACTTTAATGCGCGCGCCAATACCATCGCGATTGGACTTGGTTCCGACGGTCTGAATGCCAATCCAGTTGTTTTTGTTTCCGCCATCATTTCTCAGGACGTAAGCTTTTTGGCCCAGGTTGCTGACGACCACGTCAACGTCCCCATCATTGTCAATGTCGCCAAAAGCCGCGCCCCGCCCCGCCCAATCCTGCCGAAAAGCATCTCCGGGGATCACGCGCGAAAAATGGCCCGAGCTGTTGCGGAGCAGCAGGGGCGGCTCGAGGTAGCGTAAGTTCGGCGAGGTTTTCTCAATCGTATCCATGACGTGAGATTGGGCAACGAACAGGTCTTTCCAGCCATCGTTATCGTAATCGAAGAGGTGGGTGCTCCATCCGGAGAAGGCGAGGGTCGCGCTGCCGATGCCGGATGTGTTCGTTACGTCGCGAAACGTGCCCGTACCCTCGTTGCGAAACAGCATGTATCTTTCGTTGGATAGGTCGGTTACTACGATATCGGGATGACCATCATTGTCGTAGTCGCTGAAGTCGATTCCCATGCCAGCGAAGGTCTTGCCATCCTCGTTATAGCCGACGCCGGCAAGAAGGCCGACTTCGTTGAACGTACCGTTTCCATTATTGTGGTAGAGAAAGCATTGGACAGAGTCGTTTGCGACAAAAATATCCGTGAAGCCATCCCCATCGTAGTCGGCAAAGGAAACACCCAGCGCCTTGCCATGAGGATTGGCGATTCCAGCCCTTTGAGAAACGTCGGTGAAGGTACCGTCACCGTTGTTGTGATACAGGATATTCGTCAAGCCATCGTAGTTATCAGGATGGCAGTAAGAACGGACCCCATTCGGCGGTCTTTCGCCGCAATAGCGGTTGGTCTTGAATGTCCAATCAACGTAGCGAGTGACGAATAGGTCGAGCTTGCCGTCGTTGTCGTAATCGAAGAATCCCGCGCTCGCGCTCCAGCCGCCTCCTTTGACCCCGGCTTTTTCCGTGACATCGGTAAACGTTCCATCGCCGTTGTTGTGATAGAGAATGTTGCCGCCGTAGCCGGTCACATAGAGGTCTTCAAAGCCATCGTTGTCGAAGTCGCCGACGGCCACGCCCATGCTGTAGTAGCCCTGAGGCATTCCGGTCAAACCAGCACGCTCGGTGACGTCGGTAAAGGTACCATCAATGTTTTGGTGGAACAGGCGGTTCCAGTATTTCTTGTTGGATTTGTCGGGTAGTTTCCCATCGGGCATGGGATCAGTGATCAGCGCGCCGCTCGTGAAAAAGATGTCCAGCCGTCCATCGTTGTCATAGTCGAAAAGTGCGACACCACCACCCATGGTTTCGATCAGATACTTATTCGATGTCGCTGAATTCTCTTGCGTGAATTCGACGTCGCTCTGAGAAGTAATATCGGTGAAGTGCACGTCGGGTGCTTGGGCGACGGTTGCGAGCGATATCGATATCAGTAAAGCGACCCGGCCCAGGTTCCACACGGAGTTATGCAGCCACTCGACGGCCGAGCGACTACTCACGATCACCTCCGGGGTGGGGTGCGTTTCTGCTCTTCGACATGTCGTGCCGTATTTTTTCCAGTTCGTTGTTTTCCTGATCGAGGCGTGTGAATGATTCCAGCGCCTTCTTGCTCTCCTCGAGATTACCGAGTCTGCGGTAGATTCCTGACAGAACATAGTAATAAGAAGATGAACGCGGATTCAGAGCGACCGCATGATTCAGCGAATCCGCGGCCTCCTGAAGATGCCCTTGCCGCTCCTCTGCGCGCGCCTTTTGAAACCAGGCAGCATCGGATTTGGGATCGAGTTCCAGCGCTTTCTGAGCATACTCAAGAGCTTTCGGCGACTCCCCAGTGCGATTGTAGAAAGCGCTCAAGTTCACATGGGCCGCGACGAACTTTCCATGACGCTCGCCGTTTAGGGCAATAGCTTTTTGATAAGTCTGAAGCGCTGCGGCATTATCTCCGAGAGCCTCTTGAGCAAATCCCAGAGAGTCGATGGCTTCAAGATAAGACGGCTCCAGCCGGATCGCCTCCTCGAACTGTTTGCGGGCCGCCAGCCAGTTGTCCTGAAGCGAAAACAATTTGCCCAGATCGTAGTGGCCCTCACTCGATTGAGGCGCGTAGAGAATGGACTGTTCGAACTCGGTTTGTGCGGCGTCAAAACGACCGATCGCCATCAGATCGCGGCCAAGAATTTTATGGGAGTCTGCATTCTTTACATTCAAGCTCAAGGATCTGGCCAACGATTTGATGGACTCGCCAATCTTTTTCTGGGCGAACTGGCTATAGCCCAGGGCATACCAGCCCCACGAGGAATTTGCGTGCGCGGTTAAGTAAGAAGCCAGCAATGGCTCTACTTCCTGATACCGATTCTCACGAATGTAGTTTTCGAACTCGGAGATCTTGGCGGGATCGTCCGCAACAGATTTAGTCTCGTCAGTGCTCCCGGCCGCTTCGACTAGTTTTGAACCTTCAACGACAGATGCTTCGGGTGGCCTCAACCTGTTTACACTCTGCCTGGCACTCAAATCGCCGGGGTTTAGTTCGACCGCCTTTGCATAGGCCACGACAGCGTCATTGACATTGCCCTCTTTTTCAAGGGTCAGACCTAACAAATGCTGAGCTACGGGAGAGTTGGGCTGAAGTTTTATGGCATGCCGGAATTTCGCGTCCGCTTGCTGAAGTTCATCCTTTTGGAGGGCCGCCTGGCCTTCCGAAATATCCAACTCTGCATTCTGATTGCGTTCGTCGGCGGAGGAGAGCTCTCGTCCTTTTTTAACTTCCGCAGCACCCTCTTGTTGCTGGCCGCTCCTCGCTAATGCCAACCCAAGCTGGTAGTGTGCTTCGCCGCTTGCAGGATCCAGTCGAGTCGCTTCGCGAAGTTCCGCCACGGCATCGTTGACCTTGCCGTCATGCAACAGGGCCTTTCCCAGGGCCAGGTGCGCCCGTGCAAAGTCTGGAGCTATTGAAATGATCTTTTTTAGTTGTTCAATTTGCTTAGTGGAACCGTGGCTCGAGCTGTTGCCGTAGGCTTCCGCAAGGTTGAATTGAGCACTTATCAACGTTGGGTCGAGAGTGACCGCTCTTTCTAACTCCGCAATCGCCTCGTCTACATCCGAAAGCAAGAGCACGGCGCCCAGGTTGGCATGCGCATCGGCATAATCTGCACGAACGCGAGTAGCCTCGCGAAATTCTGCAGTAGCTTTCTCGTCTTCACTGCTCTGAGCCAGCACCAAGCCCATATTGTTGTGGGCTTCGGCATAGTCGGGACGCAAACGAAGAGCTTGCCGAAATTCAGCGAGCACCTGGTTGCTGTCAGCGCCTTTGCGGCCAAGCAAAAGACCGAGCATGTTGTGCAATTCCGGTGTGTCGGGCCCTTTTGAAGCCGTTTCCTGAAGAGCGCTGATCGCTCCATCCCAGTCAGGCGCCGGAACCGCCGATGTGGCATTGAGTCCAGCTTCAAATTGTGCCAAGCCTCTTTGAGTTTGAGCTTGCCGCAGGAAAACTGTTCCAAGATCGATGAAGGTGGCTGCGCTGGTTGGGGACAGTGCGATAGCTCTCTCAAGGCTGAGCTTGGCCCCGGCTAGATCCCCTTCGTCCCGTTGGGCGATACCAAGCAGTCCGTAGCTGGCCGCAGCTGACGGATCGAGGCGGATGCTTGTCTTGAGTTCAGAGATTGCTTTCTGCTTCTGTCCGCCGTACCACAAGGCGGCGCCATAGTCGTAGTGAACCTCGGCCGAGTCGGGCCGCGAGGCGGCCGCACGCTCCAAATGCGGGAGTGCAGACACTGTGTCGCCCTGTTGACCCAAGATGAAGCCGAGTAGGTTGTGGGCATCGCCATCGTTGTCATCGGCGGCCAAAGCTTGCAGAACTTGTTCCTTGGCCGAGTTCAAATCACCTTTGGTAAGCGCCTCCTGCGCAGCCTTGGTGTGAGAATTCATTGCGAGAGGAGCGCTGGAACTCTTATGCGTCGCAGCAGCCTGCTGCTTTAGCGTGAAGCCCAGCCCGTAGTAGGCTTCGCGCATTTCCGGATCGATCTCCAGTGCACGCTCAAACGCGGCTGCGGCCGCGGACAATTCACGGTTCTGGCGAAGTGTTTTCCCGAGCTCACAATGCACCGTCGGATTCTTTGGTTGAGCCTGCGCGACACGGCGGAGGTGTATCAACGCTTTGGCGGCATCTCCGTTCTCACGCAGAGCCAGTCCGAGGTTCAGATGTGCAGTCCAACTATTGGGTTCAAGAACCAAGGCCTTTTGGAAGGCGGTTACCGCTCCGGCAAGGTCGCCGCTCTTGGCGAGAGCGGAACCTAAATTGGTATACGCCCGCGCATACTTCGGATCCAGAGATACCGCTTTGCGTAACTCCGAAATCGAATCAGTCAGATTGCCACGTCCCATCAGGAACGCACCCATCCAGTTGTGGGTTTCGGCTGAAGTCGGCGCAAGCGCTACAGCCTGCTTGAAGGCATCGAATGCTGGTTGATAGTCGCCACTATTCCAATACAATCGCCCGAGCTTCACATAGAGGTCGGCATTCTTCGGATCGCGCTTAATAGAATTCTGGATTTCCGAAGAAAGAGCGGCTTCGGTCCCCTTTGCCGGTGGTTGTCTATCGTTAGGAAGAGGAACCTGTGCGAAGCTACGGACGAAAACGGCGGACAAAACCACCGTAGCAGATGCAAGCCGGAGGGTAAGCCTCATGGATGGGCCGGAAACACCTAAAAGTGTATTCCACGTATGCTCTCACCACCGGGCGAAGTACGCAACACGTCTTCTGGCGGCGACACCCAAGCGAATCAATTCGTTGAGGTTTCTTCGAGGGAGGGCTCACGACTGGTGGAGCAATTGCGCCTTTCCGCCGTATGCGGGTCAGGCTAGCTGCCGAATAGTCAGAGACTTGTTGGTGAATCTTCAACTACTTCGCAAGTGCATCCCGATTCTCCTTTGCCCAGTCACTGTTTGCGGGGACGGCCTTCATTGGTGGCCCACCTTCTGTGCCGCAGGCACACGGACCTTGCATTTTAGCTTCAGTCATACAAGAGCAAGATTTTGTCTTCAAACAAGCGCACACGTATACGACGTTGCCCTTGTTTTCTTTGTGATCTTTGGCCGATGCAGAAGTCTGAAAGGCATCGCTCGAGAGGCTAACAACCATCGCGAGCATCAATACGAGAAAAGCTGGTGAGAAACGAATGCGATTCTTCATGACTTGGTCTCCGGGATTGACACTGTTCCAGTAGCAGAATGCCTTCGATGAACGGCTCGGGCAATAGCCATTTAAGTGATTTGTTGCATAGCCACTTTTCGAGCGAACCTAATTAAGGATTCGCGCTCCGCAAAGAAGGGAACCGAGTCTATAGGGCACGTTTCTTGCTACCGCCTGGTCGCAACGGGATAAGAAACGCTGTTAACGCTCTGCAAGTAATCCAGCCTGTCAAGGCATCCATTCCAGTTCTAGTTTTTTTGACAGTCGTTGCTCTCTATGGTGAGCGATACGTTTGGACGTCCAGCAACTTCTACCCGAGAAGCGTGCTGAGAGCGATGCCGGACAAGCGAGCTCCCTTCCGGGAGCCGCGCGTGCACTCGCTGGCCACAGGTTGTGAGATGAAGTTCCTAACGTGTCTGCTCAGTACTTGCTGCCTGACTCTATTGACGATGGCGTGTGGGGCACCCGGTGCAACGAAAGCTACTTTTACCACCGCCGTAGCCGGACCGCTCGCGATTGGTTCGCTGGTCCCAAACAGTGCACCCACGAATAGTGTGCCGTTCACTATGGTTGTGAATGGCACGAATTTCAACACCGGCGCGCAGGTATTCTGGAACAATGCGCCTCAATCTACGGTGTTTGTCAATTCAAGCCAACTTCTGGTCTCTGTGACCGCGACGGACATGTCCTTTCCCGGTTCGGCTGCAGTGTATGTGCGTAGCAACGGCACGAATTCCAACACGGTTGAATTTTCCGTGACCTTTTGAGTCCTACGCGCTACGCCGTTGCGAAAACCGACGCAAGCGCTACTCGCCAACCATTAGTTGTGTGTCCGCAGATCAACGGCTTACTCGCGTGCTAATGGCACAAGTTCGCCGGTACAACGGCGAATAAGTAGCCCAGTAACTCGCAGTATTGCCAGATTCGACGGGCATCCACGTGTGGCTAACATGACATCGATCCAAGCATTTTAAAGGTCCTGAGTTTGGCGACGGGGGGAGGAGATTTGCGAGATGGTGAATATATTAGAAGAAAAGAGCTCGGTTGTTGCAATCTTTGGGCAGCACTCTGCTGCCGAGCAAGCGATAAAAGAGCTGGAGAATGCGAAGTTCGACATCAAGAAACTGTCAATTATAGGAAAGGACTATCACACTGAGGACAGTGTCGTCGGCTTTTACAGCACCGGCGATCGAATAAAGTATTGGGGAAAGCTCGGTGCATTCTGGGGAGGAATTTGGGGTCTTTTAGTGGGGGCGGCCGTCCTTTTCATCCCCGGAGTGGGGCCAATCGTGGTAGCTGGTTCCATCGTGACCTGGATTGCCGCAGCGTTAGAGGGCGCACTCGTGGTGGGCGGTTTGAGTGCGTTGGGGGCGGGACTATACAGCCTTGGTGTTCCCAAGGACAGCATTCTGAAGTATGAAACGTCTGTGCAAGCAGGCAAGTTCATCCTGATTGCACACGGGACAGCGGACGAAGTGGAGAAAGCGCGCGGCATTCTGCAGGCCGCGGATGCAGAGCAGGTCAATGTGCATGCACCATCGGGGGAGGCGACTCAGGCCGCCTGAGAAAGTGCGACCTGGATGATCTCAGCCGATGATCGCAGCGAAAAACTCCAAGAATGAACTTCCTGCCAAACGCAGTTCGTGTGATTCCTGTAAGTAATGGCAGTATGCGGCTCGGTATCGGCAGCCAACACTAATTGAGTGTAAAGCTCTGCTAACGAGCGTTGGAAATTACTATGTACTTTGCATACCGATTTAGCGTTTTGTGCACGGTGATCTTGGAAGTGACCTTGTTGGCGGCGCAGAGTCGTGAGACAGACTTTCCCGTTGGCCCCCAGTATTTGGTGACAACACCCTCCACCATATTTCTACAACCAATCGCCACGCCATCCGCGTCTGCGGCGCAGATGCTTGGCATGGTGTCTCCGCAAACGGGACAAGCTGAACCGGTTAGCATTAATGGTGAGCCGGCGAACTTACCGGCGATTTACTGGGGATGGACGTCGCCTGGCCAAACTACGATCTGGGTGGCGGCTTCACCAGCTCTATCTGGCGGTTTGCCAGCCGGTTTCCTGGATTTGGGTGTCAGTGCAATCGTGACCGACGAATGGCTCCGGGAATTTCAACGCAATAATAGTGTGGCAGAGGCATCTCGTTATTGGAAGACGAATACAAATCGAGCGACGCACCTCTACACCAATGCGGACATTGAGCGTCTCCGGCAAGGGGCAAACTAAGGATTGGGAACTTTGTGTGTTCTGCGAGCACAAACTCGTCGGTCGGAATGTGCGGACCTAGTATGAACTGTTCAGAAGTGCTCGGCAGATTGAGTGTTTTCCAAAAAGTGAGGGCTGGAAGGAGGAATCCGTGAAAAGGTTAACATCGCTCTTGATAGGACTATGTTTCATGACTGTGACGGTCTTAGGGCAGCAGGTCTCCGTTAACTACAACCACGACGCCGATTTTTCGCAATTTCACACCTACGCCTGGGGCAGCAATAACGCCAACGCCATTAAGGATTCGATTCTGGCACAGGTAGCGCAACAGGATATTAATGCCGCGATGCAAAGCAAAGGGCTCACGATGGTGCAGGAGAATCAAAATCCTGACCTTCTGCTTACTGCCAACGGCGGGATGCGGGAGCAAACTTCGTGGAATGCGTGGGGAATGCGCGGGTGGGGCGGAGGAATGGGTAGCATCACGCCTGAACAGAATGTGGTGGGAACAATGATCGTTGATTTATTTAATGCGAAGAGTCAAGAATTGGTTTGGCGAGGAATTGCTGAGAACACATTGAACAACAAGGGAAGCAAGAATCAGGAGATGGTTCAGAAGGCCGTCGAGAAGATGTTCAAGCAATGGCCGAAGCGATAACGAACCCAACTTTAGTCGCTAGAAATCGCTGGTAAGAGTGACAGTGGCGCGTGTGGCCACATCTGGCTATGGTTGAAGAAATCTAATGGGATGGCCCAGCACCCTCTTGCACACGTACCCCCAGATTCCCGCAAGAGGGTGCTTCAATTTGCAATCGAAAAGATTGGCTTCACTGTTGAATCATGAAATCTCCTCTGGGGTCTGCAGGTCACTGCACTAATCGATAGGAACAGAGTGTCGACTCCTCTCCGTGGGGCGTTTTACTAGCGCACAGGAACTCATGGCCGATTGTGCTCGGCTTCGACTGTTTTCGAGAGCTGATACTTCTGACAGTTCGCGGAGC
>Ga0126371_10002897_pt1 | contig 14925 bp, 12 predicted proteins | sample PanSoiMetaPlot_4_FD_110145 | JGI IMG/M metagenome (GOLD analysis project Ga0126371, IMG submission 110145) | Tropical forest soil microbial communities from Panama - MetaG Plot_4 | ecosystem: Environmental > Terrestrial > Soil > Tropical forest > Bulk soil | place: Panama | collected 2016-02-17 | reverse complement strand
TGCCGATTTCATGATCGGATCGCATGCGTTAGCCCAGGCAGATCGTCTGATGACGCCCGATCCGACGCAACGAACAGGATTTTCCGGAACTGAAACTGACCTAGTCGGCCGTCTTCCCGGGGGGCCTTTCTTAAGTCAAACCGATGATCGTAGCGCAGACATAGAAACTCGATCGCATGCAGCGCAGCTGAGTTGCTTTGATTTCGGTAGAATGGCGGAAGAGAGTGGTGGGCGATAAAGGACTTGAACCTTTGACCTCTCGCGTGTGAGGCGAGCGCTCTAACCACTGAGCTAATCGCCCGTCTTTAACGGGTAGCCCCTTTTGCAGGGGGGCTCCGGCGAAGCGCTGCCGCAACACCGCTCATCTATTTAAGCAGGAACACTTGGGGTTTTCAACCGATGCCGATCGCCACGTCGCAAGTGGTCTCGCAACTTCAGCGCTCCATAGCCCGGGCCGTCTACGGGAAGGAAGACGTCATCCAACTGGCACTGGTGACCCTGCTAGCGCGCGGCCACCTGTTGATCGAAGACGTTCCCGGAACCGGCAAGACTACGCTGGCGCACGCCCTCGCGAAATCCTTTCAGTGCACCTTTCAGCGCGTCCAGTTCACGTCCGATCTTTTACCCAGCGATGTCCTGGGCGTAAGCGTCTATAACCCGGAAACCCGCGAATTCGAATTCCGCCACGGCCCGATCTTCGCCAACGTCGTCCTGGCCGATGAAATCAATCGCACCACGCCGCGCACGCAATCCGCGCTCCTCGAAGCGATGAATGAGGCCCAGGTCACAGTGGATGGGCGTTCCTTGCCCCTGCCGCAGCCGTTTCTGGTAATCGCCACGCAAAACCCCGTGGAGCATCACGGCACCTATCCGCTCCCGGAATCCCAGCTCGACCGCTTCCTGATGCGCATCAAGATGGGTTATCCGTCTCACGAAATTGAAAAGGAGATCCTGCGCAGCCGCTCGCTCGAGGATCCCATCGGTTCGATCGAACCGGTCGCCGATATTTCTGATGTGCTGGCCATGCAGCTGGCGGTTACTAAGATAAGAGTCGATTCTAGCCTTCTTGACTACGCACTCGAAATCGTTAACCGCACCCGAAAATCCGATCAGCTCGCCCTTGGTGTGAGTCCCCGCGGTGCTCTGATGCTTCAGCGCGCTGCGCAAGCCCGGGCGTATTTGGAAGGACGCGATTTCTGTATTCCAGACGATTTCAAACGACTGGCGGTGGCCGTGTTTTCGCATCGCGTCGTCGCCAGCGCACGCCATGCGTCGCTTCAAAAGAAATCAGAGACCACGGAAAATGTGGTGCGGGAGATTATCGACTCCGTGCGGGTCCCGCTGTGAACCGGCTTTGAATCGTTAATGGGGTTTCTTGGGATTAAATCCGTTGCATGTCATGGCTGCGCCAACCTCTACCGTCAATTCGCTGCTCGCCAAATCCGGCCGTCCCGGTGTCCGCGCGTTTCTTCTTTCCATAGCGGCGTTGACCATCGCCCTGCTCCTCGCACTCTATTCCGGTGCCGCGGCGCGGCTTGGCAACTTGGTGCTGGCCAGCGCTTCGGCGCTCACGGCGCTGGTCATCGCCGGTTGGGTTGCCGTCACCCTGGTTCCGACCCTTGCCAAGCGCACGCCCCTTCGCTGGATCGGTTACCGTATGGAGTATCGCATCACCCGTGAGGGGTGGGTTTACATCCTTGGGATCGTGCTGGTTGCTCTGGCTGCGATCAATACCGGCAACAATCTCCTGTTTCTGATTCTCGCCAGTCTCGTCGCTTCCATTCTCATGTCCGGCATCCTCTCTTCCATTACTTTGGCTGGTGTGGAACTGGGACTGCATCTTCCAGAGCACATCTTCGCGGGACAATCCATTCGCGCCTCGGTCGACCTCCGAAACGAAAAGCTTACGTTGCCCTCGTTTTCTCTGCGTGTCGAAGCGGCGAAAAAGACAAGCCAGGGTGCCGCCGCGTTCCTGCAGACCCCCGTCTACTTTCCCTACCTGCCGCGAGAGAAGTCGCTAAGACAGAGTGTGCCCTTGCTCTTTCCCGCGCGTGGTGTTTATCGCCAGGAAGCCTTTCGCATCGTCACCCGCTTCCCCTTTGGCTTCATGCAAAAGGCCCGTCGCGTGGACCTGGCCACAGAAGCTCTCGTCTATCCAGCAGTTGCTGCCTCGTCGGAATTCCTTGAAGTCCTTCCCGGGTTGCAAGGCGCTATGGAGAGTTATGTTAAAGGCCGCGGCCAGGATCTCTACGCTCTGCGCAGGTATTTGCCAAACGACAGCGCCCGCCACGTGCACTGGAAAGCTTCCGCGCGCTTTGGCGAGCTGATGGTGCGGGAATTCGCACGCGAAGACGATTGCCGCGTGCTGCTGGTCTTCGATCCTCAGAGCGCCGCAGCACAATCCACGGGCGCGTCGCAGGAAAAACAACGTTTCGAGCGAGCGGTTACCTTCTGCGCAGCGCTCGCCTGGAACTTTCACGAGCGAGACGTGTTGGTGGAATTCCGCAGCGTGGATTCGGTGACCCCGCTCGGCCCGATGTCGGAAAATATTTTCGCGATTCTGCGCCACCTGGCCCTGGTACAGCCCGTACCGCCAAACTCGCAACCGGAACTGCTGAACCAACTCGCCGCCGATCCGGAGTCCTTCAAAATCATCGTGACCTCGCAACCCCGGGGCTCCATCCCCTCGGAACTTTGGAACACTTCCTATATCGTTTTCGCAAGTGACCTGGCCGGCTGAGTTCCGCCGCAATCCTGTGCGACACTGATAAGGTCATGGTGACCGGTCTGGCGCTGCCGCACTTTCGAAAAAATCTATTGGAGTGGTTCGGGCAGTTCCAGCGGGATTTGCCGTGGCGGCATACCAGCGACTCGTATCGCATCTGGATTTCGGAGATCATGCTGCAGCAAACGCGGGTTGTCGCCGTGATTCCTTATTACGAGCGTTTCCTCGAACGACTCCCAACGGTGGAGTCGCTGGCCCATGCCCCTCAAGATGAAGTGCTTCGTCTCTGGTCAGGGCTCGGCTATTACTCGCGTGCGCGGAATCTGCAAAGGGCCGCGCAGCAAATCACCACCAAATATAACGGCGTTTTTCCGCGCAAGCTGGAAAGTGCGCTCACTCTTCCCGGGATTGGCGCCTACACGGCCGCAGCCATACTCAGCATCGCGTACCGTGAAAAACACGCCGCACTTGACGGAAACGTCGCGCGCGTCATCGCCAGACTCGGGGCCGTCCGCAGCGATCTGCGCAGCAACGGCACCTGGGTCGAGCTCCAGAAAACCGCGGACCATCTACTCGACGAGGATTCACCAGGTGATTGGAACCAAGCCATGATGGAACTCGGCGCCACGCTTTGTACGCCACATTCACCGCAATGCCTTATTTGCCCTGTCCGTGAATTTTGTGAGGCACGCAAGAGAGGCCTGACCGAGGAAATTCCGACGAAGCGAGTTAGGCGTGACACGGTTGACATAACGCTCGCCTCGTTGGTTCTGCTTACTAAGCGGAATGAGACCTTGCTGCTTCCCCCGCCGGAGGAAAAAGAAAAATCTCACGCAGCCGATGACGTGGCTACGCTTGTTTCGCGTACGTGGCATTTCCCCACAGTCTGTGTGCAGGCGACATCCCCGGAAACGACACTGAGAAAGTTCGCCGAAACAACCCTGTTTAGCGGCAAGCCTCTCAAAGTGGATCTCCTCCCCCTTAAACAAGTACGTCACGCGGTCACTTACCGGTCTGTTACGGTTTTGCCTTTCGCAGCAAGGTTACACAAGCTCCCTGCAATCACGGGAGCGCAGGAGCTGCCTCTCACCGAACTTTTCACCTTGCACGTATCGAACTTAACCCGCAAAGTGGCGCGTTCCGCGCTCCGATCCGCCTAAATATTCGTCTTTATCCTTTCGCGCCCGCAGACCAGCCCATCCCCCTGCGCGAATGCTATTCTAGGGTTCAGCCGATGGCTTCCTCTGCCTCCAGTCCTTCGCAACGCCTCCCCGCGGAGTCCTTTTTCCGCGCATCGCTGTTTTTCCTCGTGCTCAGTTCCGTGCTTGCCCTGGTGAGCACCGGGAAACTCGATCTCCTCACCACCGTCATCGCTCCCCTGGCGGTTCTCTACAAAGGCTTTCGTTGGTGGCGCGGCCGGAGCCCGGAACTCCGCCAGACCACGGCAACCCGTTTGGTCCTGGTCTTTCTGTTGGTGTTGCCTTTCGACGCGCTGTTCATTTCCCACAACATGGTCGATGCGGCTGTCAACACCGCGCTGTATGCCTCGCTCCTTGCTGCGGTGCACTTCCTTCTGCTTGTCACCGTATTGCGGCTCTACAGCGCCAGCACGGACCGGGACGCCATCTTCCTGGCAATGCTCTCGTTTGCTGCTGTGCTCGCTTCTGCGGTTTTCACCATCGACACAAATTTCTTTTTCTTGTTCGCAGCGTACCTTCTGTTTGCCGTGGCCACTTTCCTCGGCCTCGAGATCCGCCGCGGCGCACTCGGGACAACATTTCCTCCGAACCAAGTTGAAGACTCTCGCGAACGTCGCTTTTATCGCGCATTGTCGCTGGCGGCCCTGTCGGTGAGCGTCGGTGCCATCTTGTTTGGCTCATTGCTTTTTTTCTTTTTCCCGCGCGTCAGCGCCGGCTATTTTGCGCGCACTGGTTTCCAGCCCTCTTTGATGACCGGCTTCAGCGACAGTGTGGAACTCGGCCAGATCGGCGAAATCAAGAAAAATAACAGCGTGGTGATGCGGCTGCAAACCGGCGCGCCGGTGAACTATCCCCTGCTCCGCTGGCGCGGCATCGCCTTGTCGACCTTCGATGGCAAGCGCTGGTACGCAAAAGACCGCGGACACAAAATTCGCACGCCGGGGCTTGATGGCTGGGTGACCTTCGGCTCGCCCTTCGATATGCAAGTGCCCATTGCGGGGCAGGTACGATTCGTCGCCCTGCTGCAACCTCTGGCAAGCGACGCCGTTTTCGCTCCGGCGCAAGTTATGCAATTGCGCGGCAACTTCGCGGGCGACTCTAGCCGCTATTCGGTGCCCCCCCGTTCGAGCGTCCTCAGCATCGATTCGACAGGCTCCATCTACAATCCCGCGCGAAATTACGAGCAGATCCGTTACGAGGGAATCTCCTTGCTGCCAGTCGCGCGACCAGCGCAGGCGCGCAAGGCGGGCACAAATTATCCAGAAGAAATCCGCGAGGCTTACTTGCAGTTACCGGAAAATCTCGATCGACGCATCCCGGAACTCGCCCGGAAAATCACCGCCACGGCGAACAATCCCTTCGACAAGACCGTCGTACTTGAAAGCTACCTGCAGCGCACCTACGGCTACACACTGAATCTTGCGGGCAAGCCCGGCGCGGATCCTCTCTCGCAGTTTCTTTTCGTGACCAAAGCCGGACACTGTGAGTACTTTGCTTCGGCCATGGCCGTTATGCTGCGCACTCTGAATATCCCCTCGCGCGAGGTAAACGGCTTTCTACCCGGTGAATTCAACGATGTTGCTGGGGATTACATTGTTCGCGCCAGCGATGCGCATAGCTGGGTGGAAGCGTATTTTCCGGGCAGCGGCTGGGTTACCTTCGATCCGACTCCGGTAGGCGCCGGCTACGATGGCGGACTTTTTTCGCGGCTCAATTTGTATCTTGACTGGATGCAATTGAACTGGAATGAGTGGGTGGTGAACTACGACTGGTCGCACCAATCGCTCTTGGCCCGAAACGTCCGCCAAGGCTCCACGGACTACAGCGAGTCTCTGCGACGCTGGTTCCGGCGCACGCAGGAGCGCGGCATGGACCGTCTGGCGGCATGGCAGGAAGCGCACGCCTACCTGCGCATGATCTTTCCCGCGGTTCTGGTTCTCCTGCTTGTCATACTGCGTTTCGGATGGCTGGTGTCTTTGTTTCGGTGGCTGAGCTTTTCATTGCAAATAAGAAGGCCGGCCGAACAGCGCAACAACCCGCAACTCGCGTCGCGGCTCTACACCGAAATGCTCCGCCTCCTTGAGAAACGGGGATTTCGCCGTGCTGAATCGCAAACACCCGACGAATTTGCGGCCACCCTGGCCAGGCAACCGCATCTGGCAACGGCTGTCGGGGAATTCACTTCTCTCTACGAACAGGCACGCTTTGGCGGCACCGCTTGCGACGCTCTGCGATTGCGCTTGCTGCTGCAACAGATTCGGACCAGCCCCGAAGCAAGTTAAGGGCGCGCTCGTGCTAAAATAACCAGATTGGCGTATCGGCGCCGAACTCACTGTATGCGTAAAGTTGGATTTGTTTCCCTGGGATGTCCCAAAAACCTCGTGGACAGTGAGGTGATGATGGGCATTTTGTCGCGCGAAGGCTACGAGCTCACGCCGCGTGCCGATGAGGCCGAGATTTTGGTCGTCAACACCTGCAGTTTTATCGAGCCCGCGCAAAGGGAGTCCGTGGATGCTATCCTCGAGATGGCGGAGCATAAGAAGTTCGGCTCAGCCAAAAAGTTGATCGTCGCGGGCTGCCTCGCCGAGCGTTACCGCGCCCAAATCCTTGAGCAAATCCCGGAAGTGGATGCCGTCGTCGGCACCGGCGAGGTCGAGCGCATCGTCGAGGCCGTCGAGGGCGATCTAAAGGTCCTGCCCGGCGAGTCGCCGGCTTTTCTCTATCACCACCTCACGCCGCGCATTTTGACCACACCGAAACATCAGGCTTACATCAAGATCGCCGAAGGATGCGACCACCCCTGCACGTTCTGCATCATTCCGGAACTCCGTGGCGCCTTCCGTAGCCGCCGCTTTGAATCCGTGGTGCGCGAAGCGGAAAATCTCGCCGCGGCGGGCACCCGAGAAGTCACCCTCATCGGCCAAGACACCACGTCCTATGGCGAAGACCTTGGCCTGCGCGACGGCTTGGCTCAGTTGCTCGAACGCCTTGCTCAATTGGATAGTCTGCTCTGGGTGCGTTTCCTCTACGCGTATCCGAACCGCGTTACGCAAAAACTGCTCGATACCATTGCCGCACACCCGCGCCTTGCCAACTACATTGACATGCCTTTGCAACACGCCAGCCGTAAGGTGCTCGCGCGCATGAAACGGGGCTCCAACGGCGATGTGTTCTTGAAGCTACTGGATCGCATGAGGACGACGATTCCCGGAGTTGCTCTCCGCACCAGTTTCATTGTCGGGTTTCCCGGCGAAACCGAGGCTGATTTTCAGGAACTCTACGACTTTGTCGCGGCGGCCAAACTGGATTGGATGGGTGTTTTCGAGTATTCCGACGTGGACAACGCGGAAAGCTTCGCGCTCGACGGCAAGGTGGATGCAGAAGCGAGTGCTGACCGCCGCAACCGACTGATGGCGTTGCAGAAAAAAATCTCCCGCGAGCGCCTTCGCGGCTTCAAGTCCTTGTCGGAGACGGCGCTTGTGGAAGGGCCCTCCAAGGACAATCCACTGGTTTGGGAAGCCCGCCTCGAATCCATGGCGCCTGATATTGACGGCAAGCTATACCTGACCGACATCGAATTGCCCACAGGTGAGATCGCGTCGGCTGGCGATGTGGTGAAAGTAGAAATCACAAAGACCGACGCGTACGACTTGATCGGTCGCGTCGTCGCGATCGATCCGCGTCCTGCCATCCGCCAGTTCGCTTCCGTTCCGCCGGAAGCACCACCAGAAAAGCTCACTCGCATTGCCACTGGGGCCGCGCTGCGGGTACTGGGGTAAGAAGGCGCCCGCGTTCTGAAAGCGGGCGCTACAAGTTCTTGCCAATCAGTGGTACAAATACTCTTCGCTATGACATTTCAATGCCCTATCTGTAAGAAGGCCACCGACTCCACCAAGGACATCGAATTCCCGTTCTGTTCCGAACGCTGCCGTACGCTGGACCTTGGCGCCTGGTCCGCGGAAAGGTATGTCGTCTCCGATCCGATCTTCGACGAAGAAGAAATCCCGGAAGCCGACCGCCGCGCTCTTCGCGAAGGCGCGGGCAAGAACAATGAAACCATTCACTGAAGCAGCGCCCGCATCGCTGCCTGCACCAAAACCGCGCTTCGCCTACGCCGTTGCTACCGCTCTCGGCACCGGTTATCTCGCGCCGGGCCCGGGCACTTGGGGTTCGCTCTTTGGTATAGCCGTGGCGGTCATCTCGCATCCGTTCACCTGGTTTCTGGTGTTGGGCAAGGGGATCGAAGTCGCAGTCGGGAAGAACGCTTCGCTGTTCACCAGTTTCGGAGGTACGCTCCTTCTTCTGGTTCCCTCCATCGCTATCTGGGTGATTCTCGCAGGTCTGGGCGTCCAAACCAGCGGCCAGGTCGCGGCGTTTGCGGGAACAAAGGATCCGCAGTATGTCGTGATTGACGAAGTTTCTGGCGTGCACCTGGCTCTCATTCTGGGACTTGCGCCCGCCACGCCGCTCACGCTGGTCCGTCCGGAAGACGCCGTCACCTTTGCACTCTACTCCGGTTACAGCATCTTGAACTGGAAATTCCTTTTTGCGGGTTTTCTGCTCTTCCGCATACTCGACATCGCCAAACCCTTTCCCTGTCGGCGCCTGGAAAAGCTTCCAGGCGGCTGGGGCATCATGGCCGACGACTGGATGGCGGGTGTCTACGCTGCCATTTGCTTGCGTCTCGCGTTACACTTTCATTGGTTGTAGGCATCGGTTGCGGGTACAGGCAAGACTGATGAAATTTGGGTTCGGCTCTACGACAGAGAAGAACGGGATTCCGCACATCGAGAGGATTGCGCCCGCGGCGGCGATTCCCGGCGGCGAAATAGCGATTTACGGTAGCGGCTTTACCACACGGCACGGGGGCCGGCCACAGGTGCGCTTCGGCGAAGCCGAAGCGCCGCTCTCACTGGCCAGCAGCAACCGTCTCATCGCGCGCGTGCCCGAAGAAGCCAACGGTAGCTCGATCAAAATCGTCAGCGCACAAAACCAGAGCCAGCCCTTCCCGATCGCGCTGGGTTTTCAGATCGCCGACAATCTGCATCCGGTCGGCAATCCAGCGGTGGATTCTGAAGGAAATATTTACGTAACCTTCAGCGGCCCGCGGGGACAACGAGTACCGGTCTCGCTCTACCGCATCAGTTCGAGTTACACGGTCAAACCGTTCGTCACCTCGCTTGTAAATCCAACCGGTCTCGCGCTTGGCCCGAACGGCGACTTGTTTGTGTCCTGCCGCCATGACGGCACCATTCACCGCGTCACTCCGGACGGCCGCAGTGAGCAATGGATAGAAGGCATGGGCATCGCCACCGGATTGGCGTTCGATCCGAAGGGTAATCTCTTTGTCGGGGACCGCAGCGGCACGATCTTCAAGATAAGTCCAGAGCGCGAAATTTTTGTTTTCGCCACCCTCGAGCCTTCAGTGGCCGCGTATCACCTTGCGTTTCATCCGAGCGGTGAACTCTACGTCAGTGGCCCGACCACTTCGAGCTACGACCGTGTCTACCGCATTACGCAAAACGGTGAGGTGCAAGTCTTCTATCGCGGACTTGGCCGCCCGCAAGGACTTGCCTTCGACCAGGCATTCAATCTTTACGTAGTTGCTTCTCTTGGTGGACGCCGCGGCATCGTGCGCATCTCACCGCAAGGCCACGCCGAACATGTGCTCAGCGGCCCGGCCCTGGTGGGTCTCGCACTGCTCCCGAGCGGCCGCGGTATCCTCGCAGCCAACAGTTCGCTATTCACCATCGATTGGAGCGTTCGCGGCCTTCCGCTGCTCGGCTAGAACATTTACTTCCTTCCGCCGAGCTTGGCGATCTACGATTTCAGCGCAGACAAAGTCGCTCACGAAGCAGTAATGAAAGCGGTGTTTGGCCAAAAGCGGCACAAATGTCCTAGTTTCTCTGGCGAACCACTTGAAGCTTTCGCCGGCCTGAGGTACCCGCGACCTCCCTGCACCGCAAAATTGCCACAGTTCGTCGGTTGAACCAAAGCCAGTGTGCGCTTCGAACGCTGAGCTACAATATGTCCCATGAAAGCGGAAATCATCGCCGTTGGCTCGGAGCTGCTCACCCCGGACCGCCTGGATACTAATTCCCTTTTCCTCACCGACGAACTGAACAAGTTGGGCATCGAGGTTCTGCGTAAGACGATTGTCGGCGACAACCGCGAACTCCTCGCCGAAGCGTTTCGTGACGCGTTGAATCGGGTGCCTGTGGTCATCGCCAGCGGGGGACTCGGGCCCACCGAAGACGATCTCACCCGTGAAACCGTCGCCGATCTCCTCGGCCGTCGCTTGCAACGCAGCGAAGAGGTGGTCCGCGCCATCGAAGCGCGCTTCCGGAGCTTCAAACGCGACATGCCCGAGGTAAATCTCCGCCAGGCCATGGTTCCCGAGGGCGCCGAGGTCCTTGAAAATCCGCGCGGCACTGCGCCGGGCCTGTGGATCGAAGACCAGGGCCGTATGGTCGCCTTGCTTCCCGGCCCGCCGCGCGAATTAAAACCTCTCTTCATCGAACAAGTCCTGCCGCGCCTGCGCCGCCACATTTCCGGTGTGCGCATGTTTTCCCGCGAACTTCGCGTGACCGGTATGGGCGAATCGCACGTGGAAGAGCGTATCCGCCCGATTTACACGCGCTACCCCAATGTGAACACCACAATCCTGGCCGCGCCCGGGGAAGTCCAGATCCACCTGCGTGTCTGGACCGATGACGGCGGGCAGGCCGAGACCACCCTCGAAGAGATCGTCCGCAGTTTCGAACTGGCACTGGGCGACCGCATCTTTGCACATAAAGGCGTGCCCCTTGAAGAGGTCATCGCCGAACTGCTCACCGCCAATCGTTCCACCATCGCCACCGCCGAAAGCTGCACAGGAGGCCTTTTGGCCGAACGCCTTACACGGATCCCCGGCAGCTCCAACTATTTTCTCGGCGGCGTCGTCTCCTACAGCAACGAACGCAAGACCGTTTGGACCGAAGTGCCTGCCGAAATGATCGCCGCCAAAGGCGCGGTAAGCTCGGAAGTGGCGGTCGCGCTTGCCGAAGGCATTCGCCGCAGCGTTGGCAGCACCTTCGGCGTCGGCATCACCGGAATCGCCGGCCCGGGCGGCGGCAGCGAGGAAAAGCCGGTCGGCACAGTGCATATCGCCCTGGCCGCTCCCCACGGCACCAAGGAGCGGCTCGTTTATCTGCCCGGCGACCGTGAAATGATCCGCTTCCACGCCTCTCAACTTGCACTCGACATGGTCCGCATCTATTACCTCTACGACGGCAAGCCTCCGCGCCGCGTCCATTCCGGAAACTGAAGCCGGGCGGCCATGCGGCTCTTCGTTGCCATCCAGATCCCAGACGATATTCGCGCGGCCTTCGGCTTGCTTATCAAAGAACTCCGCATTGTCCAGCCGCAAGCAAAATGGGTGCGCGCGGAAAATCTCCACCTCACCCTGAAATTTTTGGGAAACACCGACTCTGACAAGCTCCAGGCTGCGCAGGCCGCCCTCGCATCGGTTTATTCGGACGAATCTGTGCAGCTTGCATTTCGTGGCTTGGGCTTTTTCCCAAACGAAAAGAAACCGCGGGTCTTCTGGGCGGGTTTGCAAGCAAGCTCGAATCTCGCAGAGCTCGCCGCTCGTATTGACCAGGCAATGCACGGCCTGGACTTTCCTCTCGAGCGACGGCCCTTCGTTCCCCATCTTACCCTGGCCCGTTTCGAGCCGCCGGGAGCCTCTCCGAAGCTGCAGAAGGTAGTCCGCCTGCGAATGCTCGACAGTTTCGGCTCTCTGACCGCCACCGAATTTCACCTCATCGAAAGCAAACTGAAACCGGCCGGAGCGGAGTACACTACCGTGCAAACGGTTCGCTTCGCTCCGGGGGACTAGCGCCGCATGTCCTTTCTCACACCGATGAATCTAGCACTTGTGGTGCTAGCCTATCTGCTCGGTTCGATTCCCTTCGGTTTGATGCTCGCGAAACTCTTTGGCAGCAGGGATATCCGAAAATCCGGGAGCGGCAACATTGGCGCTACCAATGTAGCGCGCGTCGTCGGTCCAGCCGCGGGCATTCTCACGCTAGTTCTCGACGCCGGAAAAGGCGCTTTCGCAGTCTGGCTCGCCGGACATTACTCGGACCACAGCGCAACTGCCATGATACTTGCTGGAGTGGTGGCGCTGTTTGGCCACTGCTTCCCCGTGTGGCTGAAGTTGAAGGGCGGCAAGGGGGTTGCCACCGCTCTTGGCGTGTTTCTGGTGCTTGCACCCCTGGCGGCGCTTGGAGCACTGGTGTTCTTCGTTATCGTTGTTTTGCGGTGGCGCTACGTTTCGCTGGGGTCGGTCGCCGCCGCCGCGGCCATGCCACTGCTTGTCTACTTTCTTTGGGCACCGGGACACGCGCCGCCATTTGCCGTTATCTTTGGCACGCTGTTTGCCGCCGCGCTTGTCATCTTCAAGCATGACGCCAATCTGCAGCGTTTGTGGGAGGGCAGCGAACCGAAATTCTCCTTTGGAAAGACGAAGGGAGACACCGCATGAGCCGCATTGCGATCTTGGGCGGCGGGAGTTGGGGCACCGGGCTGGCTGTCGTTCTCTCCTACAGCCGGCGCAAGCACGACATTCGCCTCTGGGTGCGCGACCCGGAACTTGCTCACTCAATCGAGTCGAACCGGGAGAACAAAAAATATCTAGCGGAAATTCCGATTCCCGCTTGTGTGCGGGCGTCCAGCGATCTTGCCGAGGCCCTGCAAGACGCTCAAATCATTGTCACCGCAGTTCCTGCCGCGTACACCCGCGGAATCCTGGTTCAGGCGCTGCCTTGTATTCCCCGTGACGTGGCGATTGTCAGCGCTACCAAGGGCCTGGAGCCGGCTACGCACTTGCGCATCAGCCAGGTTATCTCCCAGGTGATCAATGCTCGCTTCCTGCCGCGCCTCGCCGTGCTCTCCGGTCCATCCTTTGCTTTGGAAGCGGCCGCGGGTGAACCCACGGCGGTTGTACTTTCTTCCGAAGATCCGGCGCTTGGGCCATTTCTACAACAAGAATTCGCAAGCCCCACCTTCCGTCTATACACCAACAGCGATGTCCTCGGCGTGGAGCTGGCCGGCGCCATGAAAAACGTTATGGCCATCGCCGCCGGTGCCTGCCAAGGGCTCGGACTCGGCGCCAATTCCCTGGCCGCTCTGATCACACGCGGCCTGGCGGAAATGACCCGGCTTGCCTTCGCTCTTGGCGGCAGGCCGGAAACACTCAGCGGGCTTGCCGGCATAGGCGATCTCATCCTAACTTGTTATGGCGTCCTCAGCCGCAATCGCCGCGTGGGCTTCGAACTCGGGCAGGGCCGCACCCTCGAGAACATCCTCGCAACCATGACTATGGTCGCCGAAGGCGTCGGGACGACGGCCGCCCTGCTCGCCCTGGCTCGCGAAAACCATATCGAGCTCCCCATCACCGAGCAGGTCCATAGCATTTTGCACCTGGGCAACCCTCCGCAGGACGCCATCCGCGCCATCATGGAACGCCCTCTCAGGCGGGAGTAATCCATTATTGACAATCCGTTAGGCGGCTAGCAGAAGCGGTTGATGGCTGATTCTATTAGCAGCAATCCTCCTGTAGTACCCCCGGCCTAGTTGCACTTCCGCGTCGCCTGTACTTTGGGCCAGCGTGGGTTCCGGTCTACCCTCCTTCTAAAATGGATGTGCTGCGATGGCGGACACCGTTCCATCGTTTTTGACGCGCATCCGTTCCGGGCGTGTGCGCATCCTCTGGCTTGTCCTCGGTGCGCTCCTGCTGGTGAGCGCGCTCCCGATCGGCTTGTATCACCGTCAGGTGCTGGAACTTAGCCAGGAAAAGTTGGTAGATACCGAGCGCGTGCAGCAGACCGAACTGACGCGTTCTCTGGCCCAGGAAGTGCAGTTTTTTGAATTCAATCTAACCCAGCAATTGATCAGCCAGCGCCAGATTTTGGCTCTCACCGGCTTGATTGAGAACGTCACCGATCCGGTCAACGAACCCAAGGTCACTCGCCTTCTCGAAAATTTCGTGGATTCGAACCGCAATTCGTTTGTGTACCTGACGGCTGTCGGCCGCGATGGCAAGGGCACCAGTGCCTCTCAGGGAAACTTCCGGGCCGAACAAGACCCTTTTGTGGCCAAAGCTTTGCAGCGCGCTTTTGTGAGTTGCATGCAATCTGTAAAATTTCGCAGCGACCCTTTGGCGCTCGCTCCGGATAACCGTCCCGCCTTCGTCATTGCCGTGCCCCTGAAAGACGCGCAGGACAACTTCACCGGCATGCTTGCCGCCGTGGTGACGCTCGACCCAATTCTCCGCCGCCTACAGGATGCCAGTGTCCGCGGTCGCATCGTTTTCGTCGTGGATCACTACGGCCACTTGGTGGCGCATCCCGACCCCAAGCATTTCGTGCCCGGTGAGGATTTGAGTGACAAATTCCACCTTGTCGCGCAAATCAAGTCACTACCGAAAGATTTGCGCAACACCGAAACCGTCCGTTTCAGCGAGCAGGAAAAGAATAAGCCCGTCGAAATGGTCGGCACCTATAGCACATTTCCGGAAGTCAACTGGGCCGTTATCGCTGAGCGCAGCTTGAAAGAGGCGCGGGCGGATGCAGGCGTCACTGAATTGAACCAGCAGGCGCTGGCATTCGTCAGCGTGGTGGTCCTGGTCGCCATCCTCTTCGGTTACTTCTTTGGCGTGGGAATCAGTGCTCCCATTCGTTTGCTTGCTGCGTCTACGCGAGCCATCAGCCGCGGCGAATTTCACCAACGCACGCCAGTGCATGGCGCCGCGGAAATCAGCGAACTGGCCGAAAACTTCAACCTCATGGCCAGCGACATCGAGGAATACATCGAGCGGCTGAAGCAGGCCGCCGAGGAAAATCGCGAGCTCTTCATCGGCTCGATCCGCATGCTCGCCGCCGCGATCGACGAAAAAGACCCGTATACCCGAGGCCATTCCGGGCGCGTGGCAAAATATTCCATGATCATTGCGCAAGA
>Ga0126371_10002896_pt1 | contig 14926 bp, 9 predicted proteins | sample PanSoiMetaPlot_4_FD_110145 | JGI IMG/M metagenome (GOLD analysis project Ga0126371, IMG submission 110145) | Tropical forest soil microbial communities from Panama - MetaG Plot_4 | ecosystem: Environmental > Terrestrial > Soil > Tropical forest > Bulk soil | place: Panama | collected 2016-02-17 | reverse complement strand
TATGTGGCGGGCACGTCGAAGTACTACCAGGACATCCACCCCGACGACGTGTACTGGTGCATGGCAGACATCGGCTGGATCACGGGCCACTCGTACATCGTGTACGGGCCGCTCGCACTCGGCACGACGACAGTCATCTACGAGGGCGTGCCCAACTACCCCGACGGCGGTCGGCCGTGGCGGATCGCAGCGCAGCTTGGCGTGAACATCTTCCATACCTCGCCCACCGCGATCCGGATGCTCCGCAAGGTCGGGCCAGAGGAACCGAAGAAGTACGACTACCGCTTCAAGCACATGACCACGGTTGGCGAGCCGATCGAGCCAGAGGTGTGGCGCTGGTATCACTCCGAGGTCGGCAAGGGCGAGGCGGTGATCGTCGACACGTGGTGGCAGACGGAGACGGGCGGTTTCCTCGGCAGCACGCTGCCCGCGCTGCAGCCGATGAAGCCGGGAAGCTGCGGCCCGGGCGTGCTCGGGGTCTACCCGGTGATTTACGACGAAGACCGCAACGAGGTCCCTGCAGGGAGCGGCCGGGCTGGCAATGTGTGTATCAGGAATCCCTGGCCGGGCCTCATGCAGACGATCTGGGGGCAGCCAGAGCGGTACATCGAGGTGTATTACGCCAAGTACAACAAAGACCCGGAGAGCAAGGACTGGCACGACTGGCCGTATTTCGCCGGTGACGGCGCTCTCCAGGCGGCCGACGGTTACATCCGGATACTCGGCCGGGTCGACGACGTGATCAATGTCGCCGGCCACAGGCTCGGCACGAAGGAAATCGAGTCGGCCGCGCTGACCGTGCCCGAGGTCGCCGAGGCGGCGGCCGTACCCGTCATGGATGACATCAGGGGCCGGATCGTCGAGATGTACGTCTCGCTCAAGCCCGGTATCACCCCCGACGGGATGGAGGCGAAAGTCAGCAAGGCGATCGAGACAGAGATCGGCAAGATCGCCAGGCCGAAGAACGTCTGGGTGGTCGCGGACATGCCGAAGACTCGCTCGGGCAAGATCATGCGCCGCGTGATCGCGTCAGTGTCGAACTTCGCTGACGTCGGCGACACGACGACGCTCGCCAACCCGGAAGTGGTCGAGACGATCCGCCATCACGTGCAGAGCGCCAAGGTCGCCAAGGGCGAGTTGCCGCGCGAGCTCACCGAGGCGGAGTATGAGGAGATCGCCAAGTACGGCGCTGCCGAATGAGGACGCAGGCATCACACGACGGAGGCCGTGCCGAGGACGGGAGTGCCTCGGCACGGCCCCCGCGCGCTGGCGGCACACTCGGGGGGGTTGGTGTCGCCTTCCCGGGGCGGGAATCCGGCCAAGCTCTAGGCGGCCACGCGTAGCGAGGGCTGCGGTGTCACCGCCACAGGCTGCGAGGGCCGCGGTGTGACCGCCGCAGGCTGCGAGGGCCGCGGTGTGACCGCCGCAGGCTGCGAGCGCGCGTACGTCCGCAGCCGGCGGCGCAGCATCGCCCGGCCACGGTGGATGCGTGACATCACCGTGCCGAGCGGGGTCCCCATGATCTCGGCGATCTCGTTGTACCTGTATCCCTCGATGTCGGCGAGGTAGATGGCGTGCCTGAAGCACTCGGGCAGCTCTGCGAGCGCCCTCATGACGCCGGATCCGCCGAGCCGCTCAAGCGCCTCGGACTCAGCGGACCTGGATGGCTCGCCGAGCCCTTCTCTGACTTGCGACCCGTCGACCTCGGCCGCGAGTATCTCGCCTACCCTTCGGTCCTTGCGCCTGCAGGTGCTGTAGAAGGTCCTGACGAGGATCGTGTACAGCCAGGCCTTCAGGTTGGTGCCTGGGCTGAACTGGCTGAACTTGACGTAGGCCTTGGCAAACGTCTCCTGTATCAGGTCTTCTGCGTCGCTGTGATTGCGCGTCAGCCGCAGCGCGGCCGGGTACAGCCGGCTCATGTACGGGATCGCCTCATCGGTAAAGCGCGTGTGCCGGTCGGCGGTCGTTGGCATCTCGGGTGCCGGTCGGGGTTGTACGGCACTAAATGTCATGCGTCCTCCTTGCGGGAACGCCCCTGGGGTAGTGCGCGAGCACGGGGGCAGCTCGCGCCGCTGGGTACCCACCGTGACCTGCTGGTCCTGGCTGGCAGCCTGGCAGCGCCTTGGTACATGTCCATGGTCGCCCTTCACACCGTTTGTGCGCATCGGGTAAACCCTGAACTACGGTGCGTGACCTCCTTAGTTAAGCGCGGTCGACAGGACAGTAAGCGCGCGGCGCATTCGCCGACGTGGAGCGAATCGGTCAATGCGGTACAAGGCGCGCGGCATGCGCGACGAGCTCCCGACGGCCTGCCTGGCCGGTCTTCGCAACCAGGCTGGCGACATGGGTCTCGACGGTCTTCGGGGAGATGAAGAGCCGCTGGGCGATCTCGGCGTTCGACGAGCCGGCGGCCACGAGCAGGAACACGTCCATCTCGCGGCTGGTTATGCCGAGCCGTCGCATCTGGGTAGGAACCTGCGCGCTGCCCCTACCTGAGCGCGGCACCCGCTCGCCAGCCCGCCGAAGCATTCCCCTGCATGCTGATGCCAGCCTCGTATGGCCGCTGGCTTGGAATTCGGCTGCCGCTTCCCGCAGCCACGCGGCCGGCGAGCCCCAGCCGTCATTGAGCGCAGCGGGCGCGACGAGCCGCCTGGCCAGATGATTCCACCACGGAGCGAAGGGCGCGAGGATCGCGCTGCCTTCGTCGGCGAGGTTGTCGGCAAGCTCGCGGTGCCCATCCCGGCCCTCGAGAATTGCCTGCGCATAGCAGAGATATCCCTTATTCCAGCCGACGGCGGCGCCCGCCTTGCGTACCTGATCGATCGCCATGCGGCCGTCCTCGCCAAGTGCTGCCTGCAGGATCGCGTGGTAGCCCCAGGTGCGGCGGGGCGACAGCAGTGCGGCGTCGCCTCGGTAGGCGGTCCCCCTCTTGCTCTCGCTGAACGCGCGCCGCAGGTCGTCGAGGAACAAGGACGCAGTGACCCTGGTCAGGCCCCAAGTGGAGAACAGCACCTCAGGATCGTCTGGGACGATCGTCTCTGCGCGCTCGGTGTTGCGCGTCATTTCCGACCGGTCTCCCCTGATCGCCGCGACGAACGCCTGCACATTGATGGCGATGGCCTCAGTCCGCCTGGCGGCAATCTGCCTCGCACCACGTTCACACTCGCGAGCGGCATCGAGCGCGCGATCGAGGTCAAGCTGGAGGCTCCAGACATTGGCGAGCTGAAGGTCGATCGTGGTAGCAGTTGAAATCGCGCCCGCCTCGCGCGCGAGATCCCTGGCCTCGCTGAGCCTTTCTGTGCCGCCTTCGATCAGCATGTCGACAGTTCCGAGCTCGTGAAGCACGCTGATCCGCTTGATCGGGAACTTCCCGTCGGTCGCGATCCTGTAAGCGCGCTCGAAGGCCACGCGCGCGGCATCAATATCGCGCATCCGCTCCCTGCGGCCGAGTACCTCGAGCGACTCAATCGCGACGTCGGCGGCCCAGCGGTCCCCTGAAGCGTCGGCAACTGCAAGTGCCCGGCGCGCGAGCGTTTCTGCCTCGTCGACCTCGCCGGCGTCGATCGCGAGGCCGGCCGCGGCAGCGTCGACCCGGCTGGCCAGTTCGGGGTCGCGCAACTTGTCAGCGACTGCCCGCGCCGACTCCAACGCTGCCGCGGACGCACCGCAGTGGTCTTCGCACTGGCTGCGAGCGACTGTGAGCATGGCCAGTGCCTGCCGGCGCGGATCGCCGCCGGCGGCCGCCAGCTCGGCGATCAGCCGCTCGGCGACCGGCACCAGCTTGTTGTGGTCCCCGGCGTGAGCCAGCGCGTCAACAAGCGCCTCGTCGATCTCGATGGCAAGCATCAGGCCAGGGCGCAGGGCCCCACTTGTCCCTGGCGTCGGCACGACGTCAGGGACACCGGGCTCGGCGGCCAGTTTGTGCGCATCGACCAGAGAGGTGATGGCAGTGGTGAGCGCTCCCTGGGCGAGCGCACGGCCGCCGAGCTGAAGCAGCAGCCAGGCTGATCGCACCCGGTCGCCTGCGGCCTCGTGCAGCTCTGCGGCAAGTTCACACCACGCGCCAGGCAAGTCGGGATGCGCGCTTTCGATCTGGGCAGCGGCACGGGCAGACCGGCGCGCGCGGTCTGGCGGAAGCAGGTCGGACAGGATCGCATGCCTGGTCAGGCTGTGCCGGAACCTGAGAAGGTTCGGGCACGACTTGACCGGCTCGATGAGCTGGACTTCCTGCGCGCGCTGCAACGCGGCGAGCACGTTCGCTTCTGTCATGTCCGCGATGCTCGACAGGAGCGTCCAGTCAAAATTCCGGCCGAGCACTGCCGCGGAGGCTAGAACGTCGGTGACGACTGGACCGAGAGCGACCAAGCGGTTCCTGACGGATCCGGCGATGGACGCCGGCACGCCCGCCGTGACGCTGTCGTTGACTTGCCAGACGTCGTCGGACTTCACGAGTCGGCCGGACGACACGGCGGCGGCGAGCAACTCCTCGACCGCGAAGGGAAGCCCGTCGCAGTCGGCGAGCAACCGCATCACGCCGTGTGGTATGCGCTCTGTATCGAGGCATTCTCGTGCCATCCGCCGGATTGCCCAGTCGGGCAGCCTGTGCACGTCGATGCAGGTCGCCGCCCGCCTCGCGATGAGCGACCTGATGCAATCAAGACCTGTCGATGGTTCGCTGTCCCTCGCGGTTGCCACGCATGCGGCGTTGGTGTCGCCCAGGTTGTCGGCGAGATATTCCACAATCGCGAGCGTCTCTGGGTCGGCCCAGTGCAGGTCTTCGAGCACCAGCAGAGAAGCCTTGGATCCGACTGATGTCAGCAGACGGATCAGCGCCTCGCCAAGTATCAGCGGCGAGATCTCGGCAACCTCATCAGGAGGCCGGCTCCACTCTGGGACTAGCGAGGCGAGCGCGGGCATATGCCTGGCCATCTCCGGTGCGTCGGGTGTCACACCGGCCCTGGCGAGCTTCATCAGCGCCTCGGTTATAGGCCGGAACGGCACGGGCACGGTTGACTCGGTCGCGCGGCCGATGAGCACCTGGACGCCCCGCGAGGCTGCCATCGAGATGGCCTCCTTCGCCAGCCGGGACTTCCCCACGCCGGCGTCTCCGACGAGGAAGGTCACCCCGCCGGTCCCGTTGGCCGCCTGGTCAAGGCCGCTGGCCAGAGCGTTCAGCTCGGCAGTGCGGCCGATCACCGTCGGGCACAGCATCGATCTCATCATCCCGATACTACTTGTAGTCACCGAATTACTGTGCGCGACATACGAAAAATATTCGACCCTGATAGCCGCTTCTGGCAGTCAAAAGTGGTATTAGGGATATGAAGGATATTCCGCCTTGAAGTTGCCACACGTCAGACGGTGCTCGGCAGGCCCGAGGATCCTCTATTCGCCTCGTCGCCTAGACGCGCGCACATCCGCGACCGCGTATCCGTCCGGATAGGCGATGACGGGATTGACCTCGACGCTGAGCTCGGGACGTTGGATTGCCAGACGTGACATCGCCACTATCAGCCGTGCCATGGCGGCAATATCGATCCCAGGTCTGCCACGACCGCCGATGAACGTTGGCGCGCAGCGCAGCGAGAGCAGCGCCCGGCGCGCCGCTTGCTCATCGACGGGGGCCATCAAGATCGCCAGGTCAGGGTCGGTCTCTGCCCAGATGCCCCCCTTGCCGACGACGACGAACGGCCCGAAGAGTGGGTCGGAGCCGGTGCCGACAAGAAATTCTGACCCTCCAGCTAGGGACGGCATGATGAGCAGCGGGCTGCCGGGGAAACGCGCCCACAGCCGGACGGCTGCCGCCTCGACCTCGGCCGCATCGGCCAGGTTCAGGAAGACACCGCCCACATCTGACTTATGGGCTACGGCGGTGTCGGCTATCTTCACGCAGGCTGGATAGGAGGCCGCAGCCGCGGCGACGGCCAGGTCCCGCGGTGTGCGGACCACTGATATCGGCGGAACGTCTATGCCGACGAACCGCAGCGCGTCGGCACTGTCCGTCACCGGGAGTACCGCGGGGCCAGGTGCGCGCGCGCTGGTGTCGGCGGTGCTCGGACGGGCGTCGTTGGCGGGCGGCAGCAGGGTCCGTGACAGCGCGATGGCGACCCGGTCGACGGTGGGCAGCACGGTGATGCCGGATTCTCGCAGCCAGCTGATCGGCTCGGCATCGCTAAGGGCGAACGCCGACTGCACGACCACGGGATGACCGGACTTGTGCAGGTCGATGAGCTCGGCCGCGCATGCCAGCTCGCGGTCGAGCATCTTCGGGTAGCCGCCGAACAGCCCGCCAACGACGATCAGGTCGACGCCTTCGTCCATGGCTGCCAGCCGGGCGCACCGTGCCAGCAGAATCGGATCGTCTTCAACCCCGCCAGCCGTGTCCAGCGTGACCGGGTTACAAGCCTCGACTCGCGGGGCGGCCGCCGGCGTCAGCTTCTCGAGTCCCGACCTGGTCTCGGCCGACAGCACTGCCATGGAAAGGCCGCTCGCTGTGAGCCAGTCGATCGCCAGGACGGAATCCCCGCCACCGTCAGTGATGACCATGGCCCTGCCGCGGTGCCTTCCGACGCTGCCAGCTATGGCCAGCGCGTCAGCGAGGTCCTGCGTGGACTCGACCAGGATCGCTCCCGACTCGGCTAGCACCGCCTCCCAGACGCGCTCGTCTGACGCCAGTGCGCCAGTGTGAGTGGCGACGGCCGAGGATGCCTGGCTGGACCGTCCTGCCTTGAGCACAACGACGGCCTTGCCGGCCTCCCGGCAGGCTGTTAGCCCGGCCCGGAACTCCGCGCCCGAGCCTCGCAGGCCCTCGACGTACACCGCTATGACGGCAGAGGCCGGATCATCGGCGAAGTACGCCAGCAGCTCGCCGAGGCCCACGTCCACCTGGTTGCCGACGCCGACGCACGCTGAAAAGCCGAAGCCTGCCTGCCTGGCCTGCTCGTACATGCCCACGACGACATTGCCGGACTGGCTGAGCATGGCGACGGACCCCGGCGGGATGTGCTCGCGGGGGGTGAGGTTCACACCGCTTGCCGCGACGAACATCCCGAAGGTGTTCGGGCCAAGCAGTCGAATCCCGGCATCGCGGGCACGGGCGACCATGCGCCGCTCGGCCTCGAGGTGCTCGCCGCCGAGCTCGCCGAAGCCGGCCGCGGTGATGAGGATCGACTTGACGCCCAGCGCGGCGCATTCGTCGAGCAGTTCGGGCACCGCAGGTGCCGGCCTGGCGAGCACAGCGAGGTCGATCGGCTGCCCGATGTCGGCAAGCGCCGCCACTGTCTTAACCCGCGCCAGGTTCAGGTCTGCCACCGCTGGATTGACACCGTACAAAGCGCCGCCGAATCCAGCGCGACCGGTGTACTCAAGAATTCGCCGACCCCATTTCGCTGGGTCCCTGGACGCGCCGACCACGGCGATGACGTGCGGATCGAGCAAGCAGTCCAGGCTCGCTCGATCGTGCTTGCTCTCCCCGTCTGGCCCAGCGAGGGTCATGGCTGTCGTTCACAATCTGTCAATGGATGTTGGGGGCGGTCACCGATGGTAGCGAGCGCCCGGCCAGCAGTCCAAACCGCCGTATCGATCGATCGATCGATCGTGCTAGTCTGCCAGGCACGATGACTCAGAACAGCACGAGTGAACGGATACACCGAGCCGCGCTCCGGCTGTTCGCGACCTATGGCTTCGCAGGGACAGGCATCCGCAAGATCGCTGACGAAGCGGGGATCACCGTCGCCTCGCTGTACCACTACGTTGGCACCAAGGAGGACCTGCTCGAGCGGATGATGTACGAGAGCATGAGCGAGTTGCTCGGGCCGGCCAGGCAGGTGACCGGCGATCCCGCCCAGCGCATCAGCGCGCTCGTGGACTTGCATGTACGGCGGCATGCGCAAGCATCCCAGCTGTGCCGGGTGGGTGATACCGAGCTTCGCTCGCTCTCGCGCGCCCCGCGCGCGAGGATCGTCGGCCTACGCGATGAATACCAGGCGATATGGGCCGACGCTATCGCCGCAGGCGTCCGGTCAGGCGCCTTCGAGGTGCCGGATGCGAGGGTCGCGGCTATGGCCATGGTGCAAATGTGCACCGGAGTGGCGCACTGGTACTCGCCTCGTGGACGCCTGAGGCTTGACCAGGTCAGCGCGGCGTTTGTGACCATGGCAATGGCCATGCTGACCGTCGACGCCCGCGCACGGCACAGTGTCTCAGCATCCCTGGAGATAAGTGGTGATGAGCATGAGCGTGCAACACGCTGAGCGTCAGGCGACCCAGAGCGATCCGGTAGTTGCGTACCAGGAGCGCGGCGGCATCGCGGTCATCACCCTGAACCGGCCGCACCGGCTGAACGCGGTCGTGCCTGAGCTAGTCGAGGAGCTGTGCGCCGCGCTCGGCCGGGCGAGGCGTGACGACGTCGGCGCCTGCGTGCTCTCGGGGGCGGGAAGGTCGTTCTGCGCCGGTCACGACCTTCGCCAGGAACACGAGCCGATCACCGAGGCAGAGGACACGCGGCGGCTGCACCGCGTCCAGGACGTGACCAGGCTGGTCAGGCAGGCACCATTCGCCGTTGTCGCGGCGGTGCACGGCTATGCGCTCGGAGCGGGGTGCGAGTTCGCCTTGTGCTGCGACCTCATCGTCGCAAGCCGCGACGCGGAGTTCGGCTTTCCCGAAGTCGGCGTAGGCCTCGGCGTCACAGGAGGGATCTCGCGCCTCCTTCCGCTGGCGGTCGGCCTGGCCAAGGCAAAGGAGCTCGTGCTACTCGGCGAGCGTTTCAGCGCCGAGCAGGCGCTTGAACTCAGCCTGATCAACTGGGTTGTCGAGCCAGGACAGCACCTCAATATCGCGATGGACGTCGCGGCAAGGCTGTGCGAGCGGCCGCGGGCCGCTCTGGCCAGGGCAAAGCGCGCTCTCGACCTGGGCCCAGAGGTGGGGATCGAGGCCGCGTTCGACGTTGAAATCGCGAACGCACTCGCTTTGCACGCGGGCTCCGATGCCGCGGATGCGGCACGGGCCTTCAGGAACAGGGGCGGCTCAGCCGCCGGAGAGAATCCGAAATCGGATCAGTAGGGAGAAAGACGCGATGCCTGAGCACTTCCGCGTGACGTACGCCACCTTGTCTGCAGACAACGAGAGCCTGCATACCGCCTACGAAGAGGGCGTCCGGGTGGCGCAATCGTGGCTCGGTCAGACGCTGGCGACGTACGTCAGCGGCCAGCCGCGCACAAGCGGTGCCACCTTCGACGTCGTGAGCCCAGCCGACCAGGCGGTCCTGTGCCACGTGCATGAGGCTACGCCAGCCGACCTCGAAGACGCGGTAGCGGCGGCTAGCTCGGCCGCCCCAGGCTGGGCCGACAGGCCCTGGCAGGAGCGCATCGCGCTGCTGCGCGCGGCCGCCGATCTCATCAGCGATCGTTCCAACGAACTCGCGGCGCTGATGAGCATGGAGGTCGGCAAGAACCGGCTCGAGGCACTCGGCGACGTCGAGGAGACGGCCGACCTCATTCGCTACTACTGCACGCAGATCGAGCGCAACGATGGCTTCGCGAAGATGATGGACCGGCTGTCCCCACATGAGTCCACGATGAGCGTGCTCAGGCCATTTGGCGTCTGGGGCGTCATCAGCCCGTTCAACTTCCCGATGGCCCTGGCTGGCGGTCCAGTCGGCGGCGCGCTGGCAGCAGGTAACACCGTCGTGCTCAAGCCGAGCATGCAGGGGTCATTCTCGGCGATGAAGCTGTACGAGTGCCTGCGCGACGCGGGGGTGCCCGCGGATGTCCTGCATTTGCTTCCCGGTAGCGACGACGTCGGCAAGGCCCTTGTGGGTCACCCAGGCATCGCCGGCCTGACATTCACGGGTTCCTACGAGGCCGGGATGTCGATCTACCGCCATTTCGCGAGCGCCTATCCGAAGCCGGTCATCTGCGAGATGGGCGGCAAGAACCCGGTGATCGTTTCGGCCAAGGCCGACATCGACACGGCGGCCACCGGCGTCGCCAGGTCTGCGTTCGGGTTCTCCGGTCAGAAGTGCTCGGCGTGCTCGCGGGTCTACGTGCAGCGCGAGATCTATCAGGAGTTCCTTGACGCGCTGGCCGGGAAGGCCAGCGCCATGGTGGTCGGAGACCCCACCGGGCGGAACGTGTTTGTCGGTCCGGTCATCGACAGCGCGGCAGTCGACCGCTTCGAAGCCGCCGTGGCCCACGCCCGCAAGCGCGGCCGGATCGTCGCAGGCGGCGAGGTGCTGCGCGGCCAGGAGGAGTACGGCAGCGGGAACTACGTGGCGCCGACCGTCGTTGCCGACCTGCCCGCTGACGACGAGCTGCTGCGGGACGAGCTTTTCGTGCCCTTCGTTGCCGTGCTACCCGTGGACTCGCTGGCGGACGGGATGACGCTCGCCAACGCCACCAACCTCGGCCTCACTGCCGGGTTCTTCTCGTCGGACCAGGCCGAGATCGACGGGTTCCTCAGCGGCATCCAGGCAGGCGTGGTGTACGTCAACCGCAGCGCGGGTGCCACGACCGGCGCCTGGCCAGGCGTACAGCCGTTCGGCGGCTGGAAGGGCTCGGGTAGCTCAGGAAAAGCTGGCGGCGGGCCGTACTACGTACAGCAGTACATGCGCGAGCAGTCAAGGACGGTGGTGGAGTAAATGCGGGCTTCAGGAGAGTTCGCCAGCGCGGCGTGGCTTGACCCGAGCAGGCCCGTTCCCGACGTCCGCACCCGGCTGCCGGGGCCTGAGGCCAGCGCGGTCTACGAGCGCGACCAGCGGATTACGAGCCGCTCGCTGCCGCGCGCCTACCCGCTGATGCCGCGGCGGGCGTCGGGAGCGGTGGTCGAAGATGTGGACGGCAACTTGTTTCTCGACTTCAACGCCGGCATCGCGGTGACCTCGACGGGGCACTGTCACCCGAAGGTCGTGACCGCCGTCCAGAGCCAGGCGGCAGACCTGCTGCACTACTCGGCCAGCGACTTCTACCTGCCGGTCTACTCCCAAATGTGCGAGGCGCTGGCTGAGACGGCCCCGATATCGGGGCCTGTGCGGGTATTCCTGGCCAATTCAGGCGCTGAGGCGGTCGAAGGCGCGCTCAAGCTCGTGAGGTACGCCAGCGGCAGGCAGAACGTCATCAGCTTCCTCGGCGCCTTCCACGGCCGCACCTACGGTGCCGTCACGCTCACGGCGTCGAAGGCGAAATATCACAGCGGATTTGGGCCGTTGCTGCCTGGCGTCTTCCACGCGCCATACGCGTACAACCAGGTCGACCCTGTGACGGGCGCGCGATCGCACGACCCTGCCGAGACGTTCGACTACATCGAGAACGTCCTGTTCAGGTACGAGGTGTCGGCGTCTGAGGTCGGAGCGATCTTCGTCGAGCCGATCCAAGGCGAGGGCGGCTACATCATGCCGCCCGCCGAGTGGCTAGTTAGGCTGCGTGATCTGTGTGATCGGCACGGCATCTTGCTCGTAGCCGATGAGGTCCAGTCAGGGATGGGCCGTACCGGTCGGATGTGGGCAATCGAGCACGCGGACGTGGAACCCGACATCCTCATCAGCGCCAAGGGGATCGCCTCCGGATTGCCGCTCGGCGCCTTCATGGCCCGCGCCGAGTTGATGGAATCCTGGACGGCGGGAGCGCACGGCTCGACCTATGGCGGCAGCCCGGTTCCTTGCGCGGCCGGCCTCGCGACGCTCGAGGTGATCAAGTCGGAAAACCTGCTGGCCAATGCGACCGATCAGGGCGAGTTCCTGCTCGCTGGGCTGCGTGAGCTGCATGAGCAATATCCGGCCATCATCACCGATGTCCGCGGGACTGGGCTGATGCTCGGCGTCGAACTGCGCACGGCAGAAGCGGCCGAGGAGGTTCAGGGCCGGGCATTCGAGCGTGGCTTGCTATTGCTCGAATGCGGGGAGCGCTCGATCCGGATCTCCCCTCCCCTGATCGTCAGCAGGCAACAGGCCAGTGCGGGCCTGCGCCTGCTTGGCGAGGTGCTGCGCGACGTGGCCAGCTGATACAGGCCGTCCCGCGCGAGCGCTGGACAGCCCCGGGCTGTCCGGCCTAGTGCGGGCGGAGATTGCCAGGTACGCTAACTTCTGAATCTGGAGATTTTTTCGTAGTGCTCCGTTTAGACAGTATCTTTTTGCGTATCAGTACCAGTCAGCAGGCTATCGTCCGGTTCTAGGGAGGCGGTTGCGCGGATGATCGAGCAGCCTTACGTGTACCGGCACAAGGACCTTGTCGAGCCAGACTGGCGGAGATTGCCTGGATGGTCGGCCGTGTCCAGCCAGGACTGGGAATCGGCCCAGTGGCAGCGCGCGCACTGCGTGAAGAACATCCGCCAGCTTAAGGCGGTACTTGGCGAGGGCGTCGACGAGGCCTTCTACGCCGATCTTGAGCGCGACCAGGCGGAGCGGGCGACGATGTCGATGCTCCTGCCGCCGCAGATGCTGAACACGATCGTGCCTGAGCTCAGTCCGTCTGACCCTGGCTTCACCGACGCGCTCTATGCCGACCCCATACGCCGCTACATGATTCCGGTGTTCAGCGACCGCAAGACCGACTGGCCATCCCACCCGCACGCCTCAAGGGACTCGCTGCACGAGGCCGAGATGTGGGTGGTTGAAGGACTCACTCACCGCTACCCGACCAAGGTGCTCGCCGAGGTGCTGCCGACGTGTCCGCAGTATTGCGGCCACTGCACTCGGATGGACCTGGTCGGCAACCCGACTCCCGTCGTTGACAAGCACAAGTTCGGTATGGCGAGGGACGACAGGCTCAGCGCCATGATCGGCTACCTGCAGGCGAACCCCGGCGTCAGGGACGTGGTCGTTTCCGGTGGCGACGTTGCTAACCTGCCGTGGCCGCGACTCGAGGCCTTCGTCGGCGAGCTGCTGGCCGTCGATAGCATCCGCGACATCAGGCTCGCGACCAAGGCACTGATGGGCCTGCCGCAGTACTGGCTGACCGACGAGGTCCGGGCCGGGATGGAACGGCTGGCGCGCACCGCGCGAGAGCGCGACGTCTCGATCGCGATCCACACCCACGTGAACGCGGCCCAGTCCGTGACGCCCCTGGTCGCCAGGGCTTCCAAGGCGATGCTCGACACGGGCATCAGGGACGTCCGCAACCAAGGCGTGCTGCTGCGGGGGGTAAACGACTCGGCGGACGCGCTGCTCGACCTCTGCTTCGCGCTGCTCGACGACGCCAAGATCATGCCGTACTACTTCTACATGTGCGACATGATCCCGAACGCCGAGCACTGGCGCCTGGGTCTCGGCGAGGCGCAACAGCTGCAGCACCAGATCATGGGCTACCTGCCTGGCTTCGCGACGCCGCGCATGCTGTGCGACGTGCCGTACGTCGGCAAGCGGTGGGTGCACCAGGCCGCGGGTTACGACACCGAGCGCGGGATCTCCTACTGGACGAAGAACTACCGAACGGCCGTCGAGGCCGACGACGAGCAGGCGCTCGGGCGAGAATACGAGTACTACGACCCGATCTACCTGCTCCCCGAGTCCGGCCAGGAGTGGTGGCGCTCCCAAATCGCGGCCCAGCAGCGTCCGTCCCAGGCAGCTGCCCCCGAGCCGGTCCCGGCCTGAAAGCAGGACTCAGTCGCGCCGTCAGTGTTCAAGTAGCACGCCTGACCGCACTTCTGGCCGGTAGTTCCGTGCGTCGTAGCGCCAGAGCGCGGGCAGGGCAAGGGTGACAATGATCGCGCCGAGCAGGCTGAGCAGGCCGCCGGATACGACGGCCACGCGGACCGAACCGGTCACGCTGGCGACCGCGCCTGCCTCGAGGTTGCCGAGTGGCTCGCCGGTCGAATAGCTGATCATCTCGAGTCCTGCGAGCCTGCCACGCACGCGCGACGGGATCGTCTGGTTCCACATGGTCGTGCGAAAGATGCCGCTGACCATGTCGGAGCCTCCTGCGGCAGCGAGTGCGAGTACCGCGAGCGGCAGGTTCGGCGCGAACGCGAACGCGGCGATCGCGATTCCCCATCCGCCTACCGCCAGCGCGATGGCTCGGCCGTGCCGGTGGACGTGCCTGGTCCACGTGCTCGTCGCGCTGACCACCATCGACCCGAACCCAGGGGCGGCGTACAACAGCCCGAGCACGGCGGGTCCGCCGATTCCCGCGGCGACCTGCGGGAACACAGCGTAGGGCGCGCCAAAAAACATCGCGCCGATGTCGATGAGATAGGTGCCGAGCAGGTCGCGCCTGCTTTTCGCGTAACGCAGTCCCTCGGCGAGCCCCCGCAGGCTTGGCCGGTCTGCGTCCGGGGCTGGCGGCTGTGGCCGCAGCAACGCGAACGGCGCGAACGCGGCAGCGCACGCCGCCGCGCCGACGCCATAAGCCAATGGCAGGCCGCCCACGATCAGGCCGCCTGCAAGCAGCGGCCCGGCGGCTTGCGAAACCGTGCCGAGCAGCCCTGACAGCGCGGCCGCTCCTGGCAAGTCGTCGTGCGGGACAAGCCGCGGCACGATCGCGTCCACCGAGGGGCGCTGCACGCCGAAGGTCCCGGCGATTAGCCCGGCCAGCGCGAACAGGATCCACAACTGCCGCCACGCCACGGCGTTCACAACAAGGAGTCCGGCGAACACAACCGCGGCGGCCTGGGTGATCATGATCAGCTTGCGACGCTCGAGCGCGTCGGCGAGCGTCCCGCCGATCAGGCCTGCTGCCAGCACGGGCAACAGTTCTGCGCAGCTCAGCAGGCCCACGACCAGCGACGACTGGGTGAGCCTGTAGGCCTGGTACGGAAGCGCGACGTAGCAGATCATGATGCCGACGTAGCTCGACGCCTGGCCGAGGTAGAGCAGCCGGAAGTCGCGCGAGTGCCTCATCGGGGCGATGTCAGGGCGAAGGCGCGCGAGGAGGCTGGTCACGGACGATCATGCTGGTGTGTCGGCTAGGCGAATGTCTACGCAATAACCCGCATGGCC
>Ga0126371_10002895_pt1 | contig 14931 bp, 12 predicted proteins | sample PanSoiMetaPlot_4_FD_110145 | JGI IMG/M metagenome (GOLD analysis project Ga0126371, IMG submission 110145) | Tropical forest soil microbial communities from Panama - MetaG Plot_4 | ecosystem: Environmental > Terrestrial > Soil > Tropical forest > Bulk soil | place: Panama | collected 2016-02-17 | reverse complement strand
TGGAGTTGTTGTCGAAAACGCAGATCTCGGCTTCCGGCAATGCCGCGCGAAACTGACGAACAACCTCTGCGATCGTGGTTTCCTCGTTATAACAAGGGATTAGAACCGCGACGCCGCGCCCGGCGGATTGGAACTGATGGCGGCGCTGAAGTTCCACGCTGCTCATTCTGGAGCCAGTATCGCGCATCGCGCCCGTGCGGGCAGAGGGCCGCAGATCATCCTTCAGCGATTACGTTTCGATTACTTCAAGCGCGGCGGCCAACTGTGGTAGGTTTGGGAATCCTGGTGAACGAGCAGCTGTCAACGGTACTCTCGCAGGCGCGTTGGGATCGCGCTACAACGATGCTTCGCGGCATGCCCGCGGTGGATGCCGCCGAACTGTTGATGACCGTTCCCTACGAACAGCAGCAAGCGCTCTTCCGAAAGCTGCCCATCGATCTCGCGGCCAAGCTGGCTGGTGCTTTTCCTTACTATCACGCCTACGTGCTGTTGCATTCGCGGCCGCTCGATGAGATGAATGCGGTCGTCGATCAGATGAATCCCGGCGAGCGCATCCATTTCTTCGATGAATTGCCGGAAGAGGCCTGGCAGAGCCTTATGGACGAGCTGGCCGAGGCACGTCAGCAGAGGACCGGTGTGGACGGGGCAGTGGAACCCGCCCTGCTTCCGAGCCAGGTGATTCAACCCGTCGAGCCAATTGTCGAAGCGCGCGGTATCGAGAAGAAATTCGAGCGGCCGGATGGAGGCGAAGTTCAAGTGATCGCGCCAACCGATCTTTCGGTTCAGCCCGGCATGATTATCGCGCTGCTGGGCGCTTCGGGATCGGGGAAATCGACGCTGCTGCGAATGTTGTCCGGACTGACAGCACCGTCCTCTGGTGACGTTTTGTGGCATGGGCAGCCGCTCGCTTCTGCGAAACCGAACGTCGCCATCGTATTTCAGAGCTTCGCTCTATTTCCGTGGCTCACTGTGATCGAGAACGTGGAAGCGCCGCTGCTCGCGCGGGGAATGGAACATCGGGAACGGCATCGCCGCGCGCTGAAGAACCTGGCGGTCGTAGGGCTGAAAGGCTTCGAAAATGCGTATCCGAAGGAGCTTTCAGGCGGCATGAAGCAGCGCGTGGGGTTCGCGCGCGCGCTCGCGGTAGAGCCCGAAATTCTTTTCATGGACGAAGCGTTTTCCGCGCTCGACGTTCTTACAGCAGAAAATCTGCGCGGTGAGTTGTTAGAGCTGTGGATGCAAAAGAAAATGCCGACCCGCAGCATTTTTCTGGTCACCCACAACATCGAGGAGGCTGTGATGCTGGCTGATCGCGTGCTGGTGCTCAGCCGGAACCCGGCGCGAATCCGCGCTGATTTTCTGATACCGCTGGAGCAGCCCCGGCAGCGCAACTCGGCTGAGTTTCTGCTCTACGTCGACTACATTTACAAGCTCATGACCGAACCCGACCGCGAGGCCGAGCCGCCCGCGCCGGGACGCCCGGCGAAACCGCCCTACCGCATGCTTCCGCACGCGCGACCCGGAGGCATTGGCGGATTGCTCGAGCTGTTAAACGATCGCGGCGGAAAAGAAGACCTCTACCACGTGGCAGAGGAACTGCGGATGGAAGTGGACGATCTGCTTCCGATCGTCGAGGCCGCCACGCTGCTCGGATTCGCCAAGCTTGAAAAAGGCGACCTCGAGATCACGGCCGCCGGAAAACAGTTCGCCGAAGGGGACATCGCGACGCGCAAAGTGCTGTTCCGCGAGGCGTCGCTGGCTCGCGTCCCGCTGCTGCAGCAAATCTACACCGCGTTGGCAAGCAAGTCGGACCACGCCATGCCGCTCGAATTCTTCCGCGACATCCTAGACGAGCACTTCGGGCGCGATGAAGTACAGCGGCAAATCGACACAGCTCTCGATTGGGGCCGCTACGCCGACATTTTCACGTACGACTCGGAGAGCGACCGGTTGCTGCTTTATCAGCCAGCCACCGTTGAGGCGAGCGAAGAGTCGTGGCGTCACTAGCGCCCGGGGCCGGCAAACAGCCCACCTGGCTGCACTTGGAGGGTTTGTCCGCATCGGCGTCGTCGCTGCTGCGCGACGCGCCCATTCTGCTCGCCGGCCTGGCGCTTTTTTACGGACTCCTCGCATTGGCTCAGTACTGGGCCGGCCCCGTGAACACGCAGCCTCAAATCGACCTGCACGCCTCGGCGCTCCCGAAATACGCCGCTTATTCGGTGGCGCGAATTCTCGTGGCCTACATCTTGAGCTTCGGGTTCACGATCGTTTATGCATGGATCGCGGCGCATAACGCGACCGCCGAGCGTATCATGGTTCCCTTGCTCGACACGCTGCAATCCATTCCGGTGCTCAGTTTTTTGCCGGGCGTGATGCTCGCGATGGTGTCGCTGATTCCCACCAAGCAGCTCGGTGTGGAACTGGGATCCATTCTGTTGATCCTGACGGGCCAGGTCTGGAACATGACCTTCAGCGTGTACTCGTCGATGAAGTCGATTCCGCGTGAAATGCTGGAAGCCGCCAGCATCTACCGCTTGAACTGGTGGCAGAGGCTGGTGCAGTTGGAACTGCCATACTCGGCGATCGGTCTGGTGTGGAATTCGATGATGTCGGTGGCGGGCGCGTGGTTTTTTCTAATGGCGTGCGAGATGTTCGTCCTCGGTAACCGGGATTTGCGCCTTCCGGGCCTGGGATCGTATCTGCAAACCGCATCCAACGCCGGCGATATGGGCGCCATCGGTTGGGGTGTCGGCGTGATGATCGCCGTGATCATTCTGCTCGATCAACTCATCTGGCGGCCGGTAATCGCCTGGAGCGAGAAGTTCAAGATGGAGCAGGTGGGAGCTTCGCAGACTCCGCACTCGTGGATGCTGGATCTGTTGCGGCGGTCGAGGGTGCTGTCGTTCGCGGCGCGAAGAACCGTCGCGCCTGCGCGAGAACAGCTGGCGCTGCATTTCGCTCACGTCGCAGCCACCACGGAGAGTTCCAAAAGGAATACCGCTGCTGTTTGGGTGTCTCGCATCGTCGCAGCGGCAGTTGTGGCTGCTCTGGCGGTCGCGGTGGTGAAGATGATCGCAATGCTTGGGGGGCTCACGCGAGCGGACACATACGGAATTTTCCGAGGCGCCGGCGCCACCTTCCTGCGAGTGGAGTTGACGCTGGTGCTGGCCGGTCTCTGGACCATTCCCGTCGGCGTCGTGGTGGGACTGCGTCCTCGTTTAGCGGCGGTCGCGCAGCCGGTCGCGCAAGTCGCCGCATCGGTTCCGGCGACGGCTCTGTTCCCGATCGTGTTGCTGTTCCTGATCCGCGTCGGCGGCGGCCTTGGGATCGGTTCTGTTCTCTTACTGCTGCTCGGCACGCAGTGGTACATTCTTTTCAACGTAATCGCGGGCGCCATGGCGATCCCGTCCGATCTCAAAGAGGTCTGCGACGTGTTCCACCTGGCGAACTGGGAACGTTGGCGGCAACTCTATCTCCCCGCGATCTTTCCCTACTTAGTAACCGGTTTCGTGACGGCATCCGGCGGTGCGTGGAATGCGAGTATCGTGGCGGAGTACGTCAAGTTTCAGGGCAATACCATCTCCACTGTTGGTTTGGGAGCAGTGATTAGCGCGGCGACGGACAAGGGAGATTTTCCGATGCTGCTGGGCGGCACCGTGATGATGGCGACTATGGTCGTGGTCTTCAATCGCCTGGTCTGGCGAAGACTGTACGCCTTGGCGGCGACGCGCTACAGGCTAGAAGCTTGAGCCGCCGGAGGCCCCACATTATGCGGCTCAACGTAGTCGGAAGTGTCGCGCCCCTGTCATTTGTGATAGATTTCTCCCTTAGGAGAAATAGGATGAAACGCAGCGTGGCAGTTTTTGCTTTACTGGCCGTGCCTGTCTTCGCGCAGCCTCCCAACCTGACCATTAACACGGGTACACCGGAAGGCCAGCAGTTGCAAGCCATCGGTCAGGAAGCCGATGACGCGAAGAAGGTCACGATGATGGAGGACTTTCTTTCGAAATACCCCAAGCATGAAGGCGCCCCTTGGGTGGCCGAGCAACTGGAGATGAGCTACATCGGGCAGAAGCAGTTCGACAAGGCGCTCGATGCGGCAGATAAGGGCTATAGCGGCGGGGCAGGCGAAGTCGACCTTTGCTACAACGCCGTGAAGGCCGCCGAGCAAAAAGGCGACGTGGAGCAGGTGAAGAAATGGGCCTCGCGCACCGTTGAGACAACGCAGAAGGTCAAAGGTGACGACAAAGGTGTCGCCGATCACGCCAAGGAAGTTGGCGCTTATGCCGAATACTCACTGTATGCGCAAGCCTCGAAGTCTCGCGACCCCAAGGCCATCGTGGATCTCGGCGAGACGCTTGACAAGATCAATCCGAAGAGCCAATACATGTGGTTGGTGACGCCGCGCTATTTGGCGGCTCTTTCCGGTAAAGGTTGTGCGGAAGCCGCGAAATTAGCCACGGCCGATTCCAAGAACGCCGAAGCGATGATCTTCGAGGCCGATTGCGGCTGGCGTGGAAACAACGCGGCCGCGGCGGTCAGCAACGGAAACCGGGCACTCGAAGCTCTCAACAGCCGGCCAAAAGTGGATGGCGGCAACGAGGGTGGCAAAATGGGCCAAGCGAATTTCTTTATAGGCGTCGGAAACGCAATGCAACAACGTTGGGGGCCTGCGAACAAATCGCTTCGCGCCGCCTTGCCCGGGCTCAAAGGCGATCCAACTTACGAGGCGAATGCTCTTTTCAATCTTGGATTAGCGAATTATTCGCTGGGCAAGGCCATCGGCGACAAAGGCCAGATGCGCGAGGGCTTGAAGTACTTCGAGCAGGCTGCGGCGATGAAGAGCAACGTCCAGGACCAGGCTTCGCGCAACGTGGCGGTCATCAAAAAAGAGCTTGGGTTGCCGTAAGGCTGCCCTTCAGACAAAAAAATCTACCGCGCCTGTCGATTTCGGCCAGGGTGATCCGTCGTCTAATCGAAGGAGAACGACATGACCACCCTGGAATCCACTGAAATAGAGCAAGCGCTTCAATACTTCGAGGAAACCCGCAACCGGATCATCGCGGTCACCAGCGGCCTTTCCGACCCCCAATGGAATTTCAAGCCCGCGCCCGGCCGTTGGTCGATCGCCGACAACCTGGAGCACATGGTGATCGTACAGGAGCGGGTGTTCGGGCCAATTCGCGAGCGACTGGCGGCTGCGCCGGCCCCCGAAGCGGGCCGGGATAACCAACTCATTGAAAAGCTGATTTTTGAGAAGTTTCCCGATCGTTCCACGCTCGCGAATGCGCCTGAATGGACGATGCCCACAGGGCAATGGCCGCCGCGTGTGGCCCTGGATCGCTGGCTGCGCAACTACGAGCGGCTGGTGGAATTCGTGGAATCCAATCCTGAACTGCGGGACCACGTTCTGGAATCGCCGCCGCTGAAGTTGATCAGCAATGGCGCGCTCCACACCATGGACGGATACCAGTGGGCGATTACCGTTTCCGCGCATGACCGCCGGCACGTCGCGCAGATCCTCGAAGTGCAAGCAGATCCGGGCTATCCGGCGTAGTCTTGCAACGAGCGCAGCGGCGATGCGCTTGGTGTGGGCGGCGCCGCTTTAGGCTCTTTTACCAAAGGCACTTAGCCCGATCGAAGCTTTTTTCGTGAGAAAACCTTAACCTCGGCCGATTCGCCTGCTACAATCGAGGCAAATGCATGGGGGACCTCCTTGCATACCCGCTGTCCTCGCTGTCGGCGCCGAGCCTTACTGACATCGTCGACATTCTTGTTGTCGCCATAATCATTTACCAGTTCCTGCTGCTCATTCGCGGCCGCCGCGCGATGCACGTTCTGTTCGGGTTGGCGATCGTGGCCCTATTGTATGGCGTCGCTACCTGGGCCAAATTTAAAGTGCTGCACGCAATCCTGGCCACGCTGGTTCCCTACACTCCGATCGCTCTGATCGTGATGTTTCAATCCGAAATCCGTCGGCTGCTGGCGCGCCTCGGACGCCGGCCGTTTCTCGGCGTGAGCCAACTGGAACGCCGAGAAGTAGCGCAGGAAATTCTGTTGGCGATCAGCAATCTAGCGCAGCGGCGTGTCGGTGCGCTGATCGTGGTGGAGCGCAAGATCGGCTTGCGCACGTTCGCCGAGAGCGGCGTGAATCTCGACGCATCGATTTCGCGCGATTTGCTGTGCTCCATTTTCGAGCCAGGTGGAGCGCTGCATGATGGCGCGGTGATCATTCAGGGCAGCCGCATCGCGGCCGCGGCATGTTTCTTGCCGCTCACCACCAATCCTTTGCGGATGACTCAGCTCGGCACGCGCCATCGCGCCGCACTCGGGATCACCGAGGAGTCCGACTGCCTGGCCGTGATTGTATCTGAGGAAACCGGGAAAATCTCCATTGCGGCCTACGGCGAGATAGAACTCGACGTTTCCATTGAACGTGTCGAAAATTTGCTCAGTGAGCGGCTGCATCGCCACGACCTACGGATGCCGACTGAACGTCATCCCGAGCCAGCGCCGGTTCACGAATCGAGCTTCGATCGTCCATGAGGCAACTGCTGCTTCACAATCTCGGCTGGAAAGCGCTGTCAATGGTGATCGCCATCGCGCTGTGGGTGGTTGTCGCGCGCGAACCGCAGCTCGCCACCTCTCTTTCCGTGCCGGTGGAATTCAAGAACATGCCTAACGATCTGGATTTCAGCACCGCGGTTCCAGACCGCGTACGCCTCGAAGTTCGCGGCCAGTCCGGCCGGCTCTCGCGCGAAAATTTGAGCGACATCGCCGTCGTACTGGATCTTTCTGACGCGCACGTGGGGGATCGCACCTACACCATACGCGATCGCAACCTCAATCTCCCGGCCGGCGTCTTCTTCGATCGCACCGTGCCATCGCAGCTCACTTTGCACTTCGAGCATCTGATCAGCCGTGACATCCCGATCCGGCCGCTTTATCAGAAAATTCAGCAGGGCTATCACCTGACCAAGGTCGCGCTCGATCCGTCGCGCGTGCGTGTGCGCGGCCCTGAAGAGCGGCTAAGCGCTATGGATTCTGTTCCAACCGATCCGATCGATTTGACGGGCGTCGTAGGCGCCAAAACGTTTCGTACCCACGTGAACCTTGGTGATCCGCAGGTGCGCACTGAGACTCCCATCACGGTTGCGATTACCATAAGCGTGGCGCGCGACGGTGCACCCGCGAAGGCGGAACACTAAATGGCACGTGTTCTCTTCGGCACGGATGGCATCCGCGGCGTGGCGGGCGTGTATCCGCTGGATCGGCAGACCGCAAGCGCGGCCGGCTCAGCGCTCGGGCGCTGGATCAGTCAGTCGCATGCTGCGCCGAGCGTCGTCATCGGCATGGATACGCGGGAGTCCGGACCGTGGCTTGCTGAGGAAGTGGCAGGCGGGCTTTGTTCGCAGAAAGTTTCCGTTGACTTTGCCGGTGTTACTACGACTCCAGGCGTTGCCTATCTCGCCAAAACCGGATCCTACGCCGCGGGCGTGATGATTTCAGCATCGCACAATCCCTATCGCGACAATGGCATCAAACTTATTGGGCACAATGGGTACAAGCTGCCCGACGAGCAGGAGGAATTGCTCGAAGCGGAGATTCTAGCGCGCAATTCTCAGTCGGCTCAGCCCGCCTCGCTCAAAGTCGATCCCGATTTGGATCGCAGTTACATGAAGCATCTGGCGTCGACCCTGCCCCATGGCCTCGGCGGTCTTGAGGTGGTGGTCGATTGCGCCAACGGTGCGGCCTCATACCTTGCGCCGGAGCTGTTTGAAAGCCTGGGCGCGCGTGTGCGTTCGATTCATTGCTCGCCAAACGGCCGCAACATCAACTTGAACGCAGGTTCTTTGCACCTGGAATCGCTCGGCGCAGCGATGCGTAGTCAATCCGCCGATGTGGGCGTTGCTTTCGATGGCGACGCGGATCGTGCGTTGTTCATCGCGCCTTCCGGCAAGGTGGTGGACGGCGATGCGGTCCTGTTGCTTGCGGCGAAGCACATGAAGCGCAGCGGTGAACTGGCGGGCGAGAATGGCAAACCCGTCGTTGTGGCTACCGTAATGTCGAACCTGGGGCTTGAGATCGCTCTTGCCTCGCATGGCATCGCGATGGCGCGTACGCCCGTTGGCGACAAATACGTTCTCGAAGAGATGATCCGCCGCGGCGCGGTCCTGGGAGGCGAGCAATCCGGCCACATCATTTTCCATCGCTACGCGACTACCGGCGATGGCATGCTGACCGCGCTCCATGTTTTCAAGGTCATGTTGGAATCGGGCCAGGACCTGGACGCACTGACCAGCGAGCTTCAGGTTTTTCCGCAGAAGCTGGTGAACGTGCGCGTGCGCGAGCGGAGGCCGCTCGATCAGCTGCCGCGCGTGGCCGCAGAAATCCGCGCCGCCGAGTCTTCTTTCGGCGATTCTGGGCGGGTGCTGGTTCGTTTCTCCGGCACCGAGCCGCTGGCTCGCGTGATGGTGGAAGGGCCGGATCTCGAACGCGTCGATCAGTTCGCCCAGCGCATTGCTGCGCAAATCCAGGCGGACCTCGGAGAATGATCGCACTCGAGGATATCCAAAGCGCCCGCGAGCGCATCCGTGGACGTGTGGCGCGGACTCCGCTGGCATCGAGCGCAACCCTGTCTTCGCGGCTGGGCACCTCAGTCTACCTCAAGCTCGAACTGTTCCAAAAAACTGGCGCGTTCAAGGTGCGGGGCGCTTTCAACAAGGCACTCAGCATTCCCGAGGATCAGCGCCGGCGCGGGATCGTTGCGGTCAGCGGAGGCAATCACGCTCAGGCCGTGGCTTATGTCGCGTCCCAACTCGGAGTGCGCAGCGTCATCCTGATGCCCGAGGCAACGCCGGGCAACTATCTGGAAGCCACGCGCGGCTACGGAGCCGAAGTGAAGCTCGTGGCAAGCTCTGCCGTCGCTTTCGAACAAATCCCGGTATACGAGGCCGAAGGCTGGAATTTCATTCACCCCTTCGATGATCCGTTGGTGATGGCTGGTCAGGGAACGGTGGGCCTCGAAATTCTGGAGGATATGGCGGGCGTGACTGACGTCGTCGTGAGCATCGGCGGAGGGGGATTCATGGGCGGTGTGGCGACGGCGATCAAGTCGCTGAAGCCCAATGTTCGGATCTGGGGTGTCGAAACAGAAGGCGCCGACGCGATGGCACAAGCACTGGCCGCAGGGCGGCCGGTACACCTCGCGGCGATTACCTCGATCGCCCGCACGCTCGGCGCGCCCGCAGTCTCCGAGCGTACGCTCATGCTCGCCCAGCGCTACCTAGAGAGTGTCACGGTGGTATCCGATCGCGAAGCGGTGATTGCCCTGCGCTTCCTGCTTGAGCGAGCGAAAGTCCTGACCGAGCCCGCTGCCTCTTGCACGCTCGCGGCGGCCGAACGGTTGCGCGGAAACTTCACACCCAGTTCGCACGTCGTCTTGATTCTGTGCGGTGGCAACACGGCGGTCGACGACCTCTGCGGATACAAGACTTGAATCCAGTAAGCGATATACTCATCTGAAAATGGCCACACCACCTTTGGCCGCGCGGGAAACCGTCTCCGACACTCGATTTTTCGGGCATCCCCGCGGACTCGCCACGCTATTCTTCACGGAGATGTGGGAGCGCTTCAGCTATTACGGCATGCGGGCGATCCTCATTCTCTTTATGGCCGCGCCCGTAAGCCGGGGCGGTCTCGGCTTCGATGCGGCCACAGCCGGCGTGATTTACGGGCTTTACACGTCGATGGTCTATCTGATCAGCGTGCCCGGAGGATGGGTGGCCGACCGAATCTTCGGGCAACGGCGCGCGGTGCTTTACGGCGGAATCCTGATCATTCTCGGTCAATTGAGCCTGGGCCTTCCGAAGCTGCCGTTCTTTTATCTTGGCCTCGGGCTCCTGGTGGCAGGAACCGGCCTGCTGAAGTCGAATGTCAGCACCATCGTCGGCCAACTCTACGCCGAGGGCGACGTCCGCCGCGACGCGGGCTTCTCTATTTTTTACATGGGGATCAATTTGGGCGCCTTCATCGCGCCGCTCGCGGTCGGCTACGTCGGCCAGCGGATCAATTGGAATCTGGGCTTTATGCTGGCGGGCTTCGGCATGACGATTGGCGTGATCCAATACGTTCTTGGGCGCAAGTATCTTGGGACCGCGGGGTTGCACCCGGTGCCGGCCGAGACTCCGGAAGCGCGCGCAAAGGTGCGACGCACAGCCTTATTGGGCATGGCGGTAGCTGTACTCTTGATCGGCGCTCCGCTTATACTCCAAGCCGCCGGAATTATTCACATCACGGCCGCCCTTATCGGCGGTGCGAACGGCGTTTTGCTTTTAGCCGTGACCGTCGCGGTTTTTGGCTCGCTTCTCGCCAGTAAAGAATGGACGCCGCTAGAGCGAAAACGGCTGATCGCGGTGATCGCGTTGTTCATCGCGTCGATGCTGTTCTGGTCGGCATATGAGCAGGCCGGCTCCACGCTGACGCTCTTGGCCGACCGCAGCACCGACAACAGTTTCTTCGGAATCCCGTTTCCATCGAGCTGGTATCAATCACTGGACGCGATCTATGTGATCGTGTTCGCGCCGATGTTTGCTTATCTCTGGATTCGTCTCGGCAGGTACGATCCGTCGACGCCCTTGAAGTTTGCTATCGGCCTGGTGCTGGTCGGCATCGGGTTCGCGATAATCGCGATCGGAGCAGTCCGCGCCAGTGCCGGCATAAAAATCAGTCCATGGTGGCTGTTTGCGACCTACTTTGTCCAGGTGTGCGGCGAGCTTTGCCTCAGTCCCGTAGGCTTGAGTGTCATCAGCCAGCTTGCACCGAAGAAAGTCGCGGGGCTGATGATGGGCGTCTGGTTCTTGTCGATCTCGCTTGGTGATTACATCGCGGGATTGTTCGGCTCGGCCTACGAAAAATACAGCCCGCAAGCGCTCTTCAGTATCGTGGCCGCGATTACCATCGTGCTCGGATTGATCTTGCTGCTGCTGGTCCGGTCAATCAAGCGTCTCATGGCTTTGTAACCGTTCAAACATTCGAGTAGACGAATGTTCCCGTTGACAAAGCGTGGTGAAGACGCTATTAATTGTTCGAGTTGAATCGCTGGCGGAGAAGCCGACGCGCAAAGCATGGCAGAGCATCAGGGCAGATCCGGTGATTCATCGGCTTTGCGGCCGGTAGCTTTTCAATTCAAGGTCACCTGGTCGGCGCTTTACGCGAAGCTTCCTGAGACCTCGCGCTGCCGCGCACTGGTGAAGACCGAGAGTGCCCCGCTCCGGCGTTATCCCGCCGTAAAACAGGCCGCTTGTTGGTCGATGGTGGTGCCCAAGATGCAGCGCCCGCAGCGCGCGCGTGTCTTGGAGATCCCGGCTCCGCGAGAAGAACCTCGCGTGAGCAAAGTGGTGGAGTCGCAGGAGCTCTTCGCATTCTTTGCTCCCGCGGCCGCGCTGGCTGCGTGTCTGGTGCTCTTACTGTTCCAATTCTTGCCCGTAAATCGCATGACGGTTGTGCATCCGTCCGCGATGCTGCGCGCGATTTACGGCTCGAACCAACCGGACCTGGCGCCCGACGTAGCGGCAGCCGAGCCACCGCGGGAACTTGCGGTCACGACAAGGCCGAAAGACGCGGCCCTGCGAGAGGTGGAATCCGCACCCTCGATTCCCGAGTCCGTGCGCGCGGCCGAAATCCCCGCCCCGCCCGCGATCTCACCCGCTCCTGCGCCTCCTGCATCGCTCTCCGAAACTGGCGTCTATCGTCCGCCGCAGTACCCCGAGCCAATCCTGACGCAAGGATTCGAATCCTCTCGCGTGCTGAAGAAAGTGAAGCCGATTTACCCCGAACTGGCGACGGCGCAGCGCATCCAGGGTACCGTGCGACTTAAGGCCACTATTAACAAGGAAGGCGCCGTGGAAAAAGTCGTCCCCGAGAGCGGACCCGCGATGCTGTTTGAAGCTGCCAGCAATGCCGTACGCCAGTGGACTTTCTTGCCCGCGCGGCTCAACGGCGATCCTGTCGAAGATGTGATTCACATCAACATCGGCTTTGCCATTTTGAGTCCTGGCCAGGAGGCTCAACGCTAGGTCAATTCCGGCGAGGCCGGAAAATAAGGATGTGCTGGCGCGGGAGAACTTCGATCGTCTGATCGAACTGAAAGCCCTCCGGCTCCAATTCCGCCTTCACTTCGGCGACGCTCATTTTATGCTCGGGCCGGATGGGGACGGTCGGATCTTCTTTGCGATATTCGAGCAGCACCAAACGGCCGCCCGGCTTAAGTGACTCACGCATGCGATCCAGCATGGCTTGCGGATGCGAAAACTCATGGTACACATCAACGAGCAGAATTAGATCGATTGTCCCGGCCGGCAGCTTAGGATCGCGATCCGTGCCGAGGACCGTCTCAACGTTGGTGATTTTGCTCTGCCGTGCGCGCGCTTGGACGATTGCGAGCATCTCAGGCTGAATATCGTTGGCGTAGACCTTGCCTGAAGGGCCCACGAGCTTGGCCATCTTGAAGGACATGAAGCCGCTGCCGGAGCCGACGTCGGCGATGATCATGCCGCGGCGAATGCCGATCGCTTCGAGCGCCTTATCCGGCTCCTCCTCCTCTTCGCGCTCCGGCCGGTCGAGCCAATTCGAGCCCGCCGCACTCATTACACCCGCGATCTGCCGTCCGGTGACTGGATGTACGCCCTGCGCGCGAAGCGCCGGCGAAAGCAGCAGCAAAGCCAGAATCAGGATCATGTGTCCCACTGTGCTCGAAAGCTCAGGCAGAAGTCAACGATAAAATGGAGACAAGGATTGGCTTATGAAGTTGTTGTGGATCGGTGTTTTGATCGCGCCGCTGATCCTCTCGGCGGCGCCCGCAGCAAAGAAACTCGCCGTTGTCTCGACAGCATTCGCCGATAGCGACGATGGCCCACCCTCGGCATCGGACGACCAGTTTCTACCCGGTGAGACGCTGTTCTTCCGTTGCCAAGTGGAGGGCTACAAGCGGTCAGAAAGCAACGAAGTGAAAATCGGTTACGAAATTCAAGCAGCCGATTCGCATGACGTCCCGCTACAGCTGCCCGAGAAAGGATCAATCGCGACGACGCTTTCGCCCGAAGACAAAAACTGGATGCCTAAGCTGCGCTACACGGTGGTCGTTCCGCCGCTCGCGGAATCGGGTGAATACCACGTCATCGTCAAGGTGAAGGACGAACTTGGCGACGCCACGGCCGAGAGCCTTGCGAAATTCACGGTGCACGGCCACGACGTCGCACCGAGTGACTCCCTGGCAGTGCAAAACTTCCACTTCTTTCGCGACGAAAACGACGCAAAGCCGATCCCAATCGCGGCCTACCGGCCCGGTGACTCTTTATGGGCGCGCTTCGACATGACGGGCTACAAAATTGCGGACAAGAACATGTTCGACATCGGTTACGGATTGGTGGTGCTGCGCGAGGACGGCTCCGTCGCGTACGCGCAGCCCGAAGCCGCAGTTTCGAAAGAAGCGCCCTTCTATCCGCAGCGGTATCAGCCGGGCGAACTGAGCCTCAACATGCCCAAAGATATCGCCAAAGGCGAATATACGATCGTTCTGACGGTGCGAGACCATATCGGCCAGCAAACCTTCGAGACCCGCGAAAAGTTTTCCATCGAGTAGAGCGCCGCCCCACTAATCTTTTCTAGCGAGCGAAGGAGCCGGAAATATCGAGAATGAGATGCGTCGACGGCGACGCGGATACGTCAATCAGCCCGTTGTTGGTGGGAACGATCGCCATGTTGGACGTTATCGCGCCGTCGGGTGCATTCAGCGTTTAGACCAAAGGCTGTGAATGGCCATCCGGCCACAAGGTGAGATAACCGAGCGAACCGACCGGGACCACGGTCGCGTTGTAGACCAAAGCGCGCGCCGAGGAAGGCACGCCGCAGGAGGTCGTAAGCACGTTCACCGAGCCCTAGCTCGCATGGAGTCATCCCGCGGGTCGGGTTACTCGTTCATAACGGTCTAGCGTCCGGCTTTACTCGAACTCCCCGCCACGGTGCAATCGGCCCACATCAGCCCGACGAGGGTCTCATGTCACATTTCGAAGCGCTATTCCGTCTGGGAGATGAACGTGCGACATGATCAAATGGTTGCAACCGACAATTTAGAACAGGATATGATGCCAGCCAAATGCGAGACATGATCAGTACAAGTCCGCTGCCGGCATGGCTGTGTTCCCGCATTACTGCCTCCCGACAGTTCAGGCGCGGCCTCCCAACCAAGGCATTGCGCGCGACAGGCATTCCTGGCGTGTGCAAACCTGTCGCCACGATGTCGCAGCGTGCGGGCGCCAGTCCTGCGGGGCCGCGCGCGGTGATCGCCAACAATCCCGACGCCATGCCGCCGGACATCGCACGGGAGTGGAAACTAGCGTGCGCCGCGCCGGTACGGTTCGATCACAGCCGAGCGCGGGGGTCGGCGGATGTGGCGGTGCGCAAGGAATGAGCTCCGCGCTCGCGCTGTCGAGTGCCTCCGAGAGTTTCGAGCCGTACCGCGGCCGCCTGCTGGGCCTCGCATACCGCATGCTTGGATCGATGTCTGATGCCGAAGACGCCGTGCAGGAGACCTACTTGCGCTGGCATGCGGCCGACCGCGAGAACGTGTCGGACTCACGGGCATTTCTAATGACCACGACGACGCGGATTTGTCTCGACATTCTGACCTCGGCGCGCGCACGCCACGAGAAGTACGTGGGTCCGTGGCTGCCGGAGCCGGTCTTTGACACGGCGGCCCTCGCGCCCGATAGACGAACGGAACTGGCTGAAGATTTATCCATTGCGCTGCTTCTGACACTCGACCGGCTGTCGCCGCTCGAGCGGGCTGCCTTCCTGTTGCACGACGTGTTCGATTTCTCTTTCGCCGAAGTAGCCACGACACTCGAGCGGAGCGAGGCCGCGTGCCGGAAG
>Ga0126371_10002894_pt1 | contig 14931 bp, 15 predicted proteins | sample PanSoiMetaPlot_4_FD_110145 | JGI IMG/M metagenome (GOLD analysis project Ga0126371, IMG submission 110145) | Tropical forest soil microbial communities from Panama - MetaG Plot_4 | ecosystem: Environmental > Terrestrial > Soil > Tropical forest > Bulk soil | place: Panama | collected 2016-02-17 | reverse complement strand
GTCACCCATTGGCCGACCTTGTGCATGCCGAACGAGGGGCTGACCGGGGTCTTCAAGACCACCCTGCGGGCCCCCAATGTCGAGGCGGCGCGCAAGGACCCGGCCAATTGGCCAAAGGAGCTCATCGCCGAGCTCGGCAACGACGACGGGCTGTCGGCGGCGCAGCGCTGCGGCGAGCGCTTTGGCAACGATTTCCGCGCGATCCGCAAGATCCTCGACGATTTCAATCCGGATCTGGTGGTGGTCTGGGGCGACGACCAGTACGAGAATTTCCGCGAGGACATCGTCCCGGCCTTTTGCCTGCTGGGCTATGACGACCAATTCGACATCCAGCCCTGGCACACCAATGGCGATGGGGGCAATGGCGGCAAGCCCAACCGGTGGGGCGAGCCCGGCGATTGGGCGCTGAAGCTCAAGGGCCATCGCGAGGCGGCAAAGTTTCTTGCGACCGGGTTGATCGAGCGCGGCATCGACATGGCCTATGCCTATAAGCCGCTGCACCACCCGATGGCGCACGCCTTTACCAACACCTTTCTCTATCTCGACTGGGACCGGAACGGGTTTCCCTATCCGGTGATTCCGTTTGCCGTCAACTGCTACGGCCGCACCTTGCTGCACGCCAAAGGCGGGCTGGCACATCTGTTCCAGCCGCCGCGTCCGGCCGGCGAAAGCGAAGACCCGCCCGCACCCGCACCCTGGCGCTGCATGCAGGTGGGTGCGGCCGTCGCCGAGGTATTGGCGGCCTCGCCCTATCGCGCCGCACTGATCGCGTCGTCGAGCTGGTCGCACGCCTTTCTGTCGCCAAAGAACGGTTATCTGTGGCCGGATCACGAAGGCGACCGGCTGCTGTTCGACGCGGTCAGCCGCGCCGACTACGGTGTCTGGCGCAAGCGCTCATTGGCCGAGATGGAATTTGCCGGGCAGCACGAGATGCTGAACTGGATGGCGCTGATCGGCGCGATGGAAGCGCTCGACCGCCGTCCGGTGATCCAGGACTACATGGAGACGTACATCCTGGCATCCGACAAATGCTTCCTCTCGTTTCCGCCGTGATCACCTGACACGTCGGCGCAAACGTAAAGAGCTCGAGGCGCTCCGTTTGCCGAGCGGAGCGCCTCTCTTAAAAGAACTGAAGGAGCAGAGTTCCATAAAATTTTATTAAGAATAATTAGTAATTTCCATTAATTACCGTTAACAATATTGAATGTTTTATGTAAAACTCCATTAAGAATAATTAATTATGACGATCTTTTGACGTCTATTAGACGCCAAGTTGACGAAAACATCTTTAAAATGCGCGCTGGTGATAAACGCGGCGGGAGGAACCCGATGCCTGCGCAAACAGCCGAGTGGACCGCGTGCGGCGACCACGAAGCGGTTATCGCCGAATTCATCCGCACCAAGGGAATTACGCGCTGCCCGACCGCTTGCGTGCTGCCCACGCAAGGCTCGATTGATGCAGACGATCAAGCCGCGCTTGAACAGCACGCGGTTGCGCAGGAGCGATTGCGTCAGTCCAAAGCTGCGGCACGCGCCCGGTTGTTCTGGAATGTTTCGTCATCGTCGCGAACGGAAAAATAAGCCACAGCCGCCGATCGCCGTTTGCGTCGGACCCACCTCATGCAGTCGGAGTATCGCCACCTTGGCGCTCGAGTCGCCGGCGGGTAAAGTAGATCGACGAGCGCGTCATTTGCGGTCTTTCGAAAGGGGCTTTTCAGCAGCCCTGACACCCGAGGCCCGCACCGATAAAGGAGCGATGCAATGGCAAAACGCCAAAGTGTGAATTTCCCGGGTTTTGCTCACCAGAACCCGATCCCGAACGCCAGCCGGATTGGCAATCTGATGATGTCGAGCGTGATCAGCGGGGTCGACCCGGGAACGCGCAACATGCCGCCGGAACTGGCCAAGCAGGTGACCAACCTGTTCGATCACGTGCGTACGGCGATAGGCTCGGCCGGGGGGACCCCCGAAGACATCATCAAGATGACCTTCTGGATGAAGGATCCGGGGAGCGGGCGTGCGGCCCTCAACGACGAGTGGCTCAAGATGTTCCCCGACGCCGCCTCCCGGCCCGCCCGCCACACGATGGCGCTCGGGGCCGAAAGCAACGCTCTGGTGACCTGCGAGTTTGTCGCCGTCTTCGGCTAACCGATTCCGCGCCGCTTCTTCCACGCTTCGAAGTCACGCTTGGCCTCCTCCCCCGCTGCCGGGAAGAGACCAATGAGCGAGCGGCCGCGCGCGACCTCCGCCTCGGCGAATTCGTCGTAGAGGGTGGTCGCCAAAGCTTCTTCGGCTACGGCGTCGACAATGTCCGGTGGGATCACAACGACGCCGTCACAGTCGCCGACGATGATGTCCCCCGGATAGACGGCCACACCGCCGCAAGCGATTGGCAGGTTGAGGTCCGCCGGCTGATGGACGATCCCGCTCGGCGGCGATGACGGGCGGCGATGATAGGCCGGCAGGCCAGTCTTGAAGACCCCCTCCGTGTCGCGCAACCCGCCATCGGTCACGATGCCGGCGCAGCCGCGGGCCTTCAGGCGGCCACAATAGATGTCGCCGGCCGAGGCGGCCCGCGGGTCGCCTCGGGCGTCGACGACCAGCACGTGGCCCGGCGGGCATTCCTCCATCGCCCGCTGCTGCACCGGGCCTCGGCCGGTCGCCGTCTTGTCCTCGCGCGCCGGGATGAAGCGCATCGTGAACGCCGCCCCGACCATCCGCGGCGTATCCGGACGGATCGGCCAAACCTCGTGCAGGAACATATTGCGCAGACCGCGCCGGGACAGGATGCCGGTCAAGGTCGATGTGCCGACCCGCAGCAACGCGTCGCGGGTGGCTGAAGTCAATTCTGTCATCCGCATCTCCTATCACCGCGTCGGGATCATTCTGCGCACATGGTCGACAGCGGCGAAGTAAACCGGCGAAGGGTTGAGTGTGTGTCGGTGCAAGCAAGCCTCGGTGAACTTGATCACATGCTCGTCACCGTGTGCAATGGCGCGCTCGACAAGCCCGTCGGCGTCGGCTGCGCGCGGCTCGACATCCAGCGCCATGACGGTCTCTCCGCCATAGCAGGCGTAAAGCCCGCATCCCGCCTGCCAGGCATAGCTAACGGCGGCCTGCGCGGTCCGATCACTCACCAGCGGGGCGATATTGCCAAGGGCCGCGGGGCTGGTAACCCCATGGATAAAGGCGATCGCCGACCGGATGTCGTGCGCGTTTGCCAGATAGACCCGGGCGAACACCTCGGTGAGCTCGGCGATCAGCGGCTCGAGGGCGCTGGCCGTGTCGATTAGCCCGACCGCCGGCACGAACCCGGGAAAGTCGTCGAGCATGCGCAGCGCGGCCGTGATGTTCCCGGCTTGCCCGCGGCGATCGGGCGGCACGACCGGCACTCGGGTGATCGCCTCGCGCGGCGTCAGCCTGCGGCTCCCTGCCTCACCGTTCGTCGGCAACTCTTGATAGGTGGCCGCCCAGCTCGCGAACGCATCGGCGAGCTCGCGCAGGCGCGGCGCCGTTTCGCTGTCGGCCAACCCCCGCGCGGCGTGACCGACGCGGATCACGCCATGTGTCGCCGCGGCGCAAAAGCCCGGCGCGAGACGCTCCAACCAGCGGTCGAGCATCTCCGGCCAAGGCGCCTGCTGCAATTCCTCGCTAAAGAACCTGCTCCAATCGACGAACCGGGCGCGTTCGCCGAGGGCGGCGCGCCAGTCTTCACGGCGAATGCGAGCCTGGGCGCCGGACCGCGGCAATATCCGCTCGCGATAGCGGGCGATCCACGGCATCACCGCATCGGGGCGCCCGAGCGCGCACAGCGCTTCGGCCACCATCGGCGCGTGGTTGCTATTGCCGTTCTTGAGCTCAATCCCGTAGGGCGCCAGGGCCTCGAGGGCCTCGTCCAGCGAGGCGTAGGAGGGAGCACGCATCACACATCCTCTCGGCGGGGCTTTGCGATGTGGCGTCCCGAGTGCCGGATTTCTAGGCGAGCTCTCCAAAACGATCATATCGGAAGGTTGCTCGCCTATCCGAATTCTTGGACATCGATCCGTGCCACGCGGTGCTCGGCGCCCCGCTGTCCGGGCCTTCGCCGAGCCGGTTTTTCAGAAGCCGGATTGTCGCGCGCCCAGCAGCAGCCGGCAGCTTTGCCTCGAGGATCATGTTGAATGGCGTCTGCGCGGCGCGCTGACAGCCCGCGGGTGGTAATGACCTCACGCAATTTCGCCTCGCCAGCCTAAGCACCAAGTGCCGTGCCGACTTCTTGCAACAGCGATGTGGGCACGCGCACCATCTTGGACGCAGCGTAGAGCCCGCGTAGTACAGCCGCCCGACCGGATTCAAATTATCTTCGAGTTTGTCGCCGGCCATTGGCTCGACGATCTTCCACCAGCCATCCGGCCTGAACGACTGCCGGATGCACAGGTCCCCGACGCAGCGCCCGGGAGGGCCGGAATGCGCGCCCGTTCGACCCGCCGTCATCGAGCTAGCGAGCTACAGTTCGATTGAAACGATATCGGCTGTCGACAAGCGCGCGAAACTGAGATTGTAACTATACCGTAAGAATCTGTGGTCATTTGTCACAGATTGTTACCGTAAATGACACTCCCACTTCCGGCGCAGCTCGTGAAAGCTCAGAGACAACAACAGCAGCGCATCTTGCGCTCGATCGAGGGGGAGGACGGCCACGAAGACGAATTCAGAGGAGGGCTGGGTGACGAGCAAATCCGTCAATGCCGGCGCCGCCGTTGGGATCATTCTGGGGCTGTCGGTCGTGTTCTGGTTTCTACTCGTCTGGATCAGCTCCGGGTGGTTCCGATAACTCCTCGATCGTCAGTTCATCGGAGCTGAGCGCGCGGGGCACCCCGGTCGGAACAACCAATCGCTTGATCGCGGAGATCGCCGCGCGCTCGTTTGGTATAATGCAGGGATGGCCAGGCACCGCGGAGGGACGATGGCACGCGTAAGCGAGATCGAGAAGCCGGGCGGCGACCCGGTTCTGACGGAAATCTTCGAACGGGAACGGGCGGTCTTCGGCGACCTGCTCAACCCCACCAAGGTCATGGCGCATTGCCCGCCGATCTTGCGCGCGGCGAAGCTGCTCGGCGCTTCGATCGAACAGTCCGGTCAGCTGCCGAAGGCGCTGCTCTCGCTCGTCAGCTTCCGCGTCGCCTCGATCAACGGCTGTCCGTTCTGAATCGACATCAATTCCGTCCGTGTGATGGAAGGCGATGAGGGCGAGGCGAAGCTGCAGGCGGCGGCGAACTGGCGCGACAGCGCTCTGTTCAGTGAGGAGGAACGGCTGGCGCTCGATTATGCCGAGCGCATGACGATCACCGGCCAGCGCGTCGACGACACGCTGTTCGCGCGATTGAAGGGGCGGTTCAGCGAGGCGCAGATCGTCGAGCTGACCGCGGCGGTGGCACTCGAAAACTTTCGCAGCAAGTTCAATCCGGCGCTCGGCGTCGAGGCTCAGGGCTTTTGCCTGCTTCCGCAGCGCTAAACGGCGGACGGCCGCCCCAGGCCCTTCGGCCGCTACCGCGCCGGCTTCGGGATGGGAAGTTTGCCCTTACCGGACATTCATTTCCATGGCCGCCGACCGGGTTGGATGAGCCAGGGTGGCGCCGGGCCACAATTCCGGACAGGCTCGCCGATATTGCGGCGGGCAGGTGACCTTCGCGCCCAACTCGTCCGCGGCATGCCATGCCCAGCGCGGGTCGTCGAGAAAGCCGCGGGCGAGTGCCACGCAATCAGCGCGACCCTCGGCGAGGATCGTTTCCGCCTGCCGCGGGTCGGCGATCATTCCGACCGCCTGCACCGCAATCTTGCCGGTTTTTTTGACCGCCTCGGCGAACGGCACCTGATAGCCCGGAGCGACGGCAACTCTCGCCTGCGGGCTGATCCCCCCGGATGACACGCACACATAGTCGAAGCCGATCGCCTCGAGTTCGCCGGCAAATGCCGCGGCGTCATCCGGGCCCAGCGCGCCGTCAATCCAGTCGGAGCCGGTAATGCGCATTCCCAGCGCCTTGCCGCGCGGCCACACCGCGCGGACCGCTGCCGCGACCTCGAGCGGGAAGCGCATGCGATTGGCGCGACCGCCGCCATAGCCGTCGCTGCGCCGGTTCGACACCGGCGACACGAAATTGTGCAGCAGATAACCGTGCGCGCCGTGTAGCTCGAGCAGGTCAAAGCCGAGCCGGTCGGCGCGCTTTGTCGCGGCGACAAAGGCACAGCAGGTGCGAGCGAGCCCGCCCTCGTCGAGCGCTTGCGGCACTGGCCAGTCATCGTCGAAGGGGACGGCGGAGGACGCCACCGTCTGCCACGCGCCCTCGCACTGTGTCAGGGGCTTGCCACCCTCCCACGGCACCTTGACCGACGCCTTGCGGCCGGCATGGGCGAGTTGGATGCCGAGCTTCGCGCCGCCCCATCGGCGGCACAAGGCGACAACCCGCGCCAGCGCCCGCTCGTTGGCGTCGGAATAGAGCCCGAGGCAGTGCGGGGTGATGCGCGCCTCCGGCTCGACCCCGGTCATCTCGACGATCAGGAGGCCGGCACCCGACATCGACAGCGCGCCCAAATGCTGCAGGTGCCAGTCGTTGGCCGAGCCGTCTTCTGCGCTGTATTGGCACATCGGCGAAACCGCGATGCGGTTCGCCAACTCGACGCCGCCAAGGGTGATGGGATCGAACAAGTGGCTCATCGAATGTCCTTGCGTGTCGCGGAAGACCCGGCAGCTCGACGAAGGACGAACTGGCCGGGGGGTAATGAACGAAATTGTCGGCGTTCCCGGATGTCGGCTGCGCTGCCGACTAGGGCCGCACCAAATCGCCCGGCGCAATGACACCCGTCGCGTAGGGCTTGGCGAGAATACCCATGACCTTCGGCGATTTGTTGTGCGGCGCGCCGGGGTAGCCGCGGCCCCGCATCATCTCCTCGAGCGCCTGTTGCAGCTCGAGGTCGTATACGCCGCTCTGCGGATCGGCCTCGATCGCTTTGCAGCGAACACAGGCCTCGTCCACCCGCAAGCGCAGCTCGCCCACTACGATGTCGCGGGTGCCCGGGTGGCCCATTACCCAATCGAGCTCGGCAAAGGGTGCCAGACCGTCGATCCACACATTCATCCGGAAGCGCGCCGGGTCGACCGCCCGGCCGGTGAACTCGCCGAGCGCCCGCACCGAGGCGAGATTGACCATCGAGACGTATTGGCGCGGCCGGTCGGCGAGGCTGAAGGCGCCACGCGTATCCAACAGGTTACGGCGCCCGACGCCGAGCCGTTTGACGATCGTGTCGAGCCAGTCCGGATCGATTTGCTCATTGCCTTCCGTGTCGGTCACCAAGGACGGAACCTGGGCGACCATCAGCGCGGTGTTCATGCCGACAAAGAAGGCGCTCTTGGGTGCCCAGGCGCCGGGCAGGCTCGCTTCCTGCTTGAACGCGAGACGGCGGTCGCCGACCACCCCGATGGCCGGGTCGATGCTGAGCCGGCTGCGCGCCCTGCCGGCCGCCCCCTTCAGCGGATAGTCATAGACGCCGACGACGCGACATTCGGGCATAAAACAGTCTCCTCCGCTCGCGCCGAGCTACAGCAGTGCCGCAAGCAGGCCAGCGTTTGAAGGCGCGGTCGAGGACAGGGTATTACCATCGATATTAGTATAAAACAGAAGGGAGATACGCACCCTCCGGCTCGGAGTACAAACCGATCGTCATCAAGGTCATCTGTTGCGCGAGGCGCAACCCGTGTTGCAGACACCAGCGGAAGAGCTCGGCGTTGCGCGTCGGCAGCAGAAAGCCTCCGCGGGAAAACTCCGGCGCGGCGCCTATCAACGCCTCGAGACCTTGGTTAGTTTCGGCGACCGCATGTCCGGACAAGGCGATGCCGGTGGCATAGGCGGTGATTTCGCCGAGATGCTCGACTACCCGAGCCGCTCCCTGGGCCACCGCATCTTCGAGCTCACCGTCACGATGGTGACCGTGCACGCGCCGGCAGAGCGCGTTGCATGCAGAAATATCGGCCTGGACGGCCGGCCGTACCTGATACCCGGGAAAGCTGATGTCCGGCGGGTCACCGTTAAGCTTCGACAGCAGCTCACGTGTTTCAAACCCGAGTTTCGTATAAAGGCACAGCGATCGATTATTGTAAGTCGATTGCACGAGCCGCACGCCGGGGACGCCACGCTGCGCGCTGCGCGCAAGTACATCGAACATCAGCTGACGGCCGATCGTTTGGTTTTGCACGGCAGGATCAACAGTAATCGGGCCGATGCCGGCGATCGGACCGCGTTCGTCGAGAAAATTGCTGCCGAGCACCTTGCCGCCGCTTTCGGCGACGACCGAGTAAAGCCGCGGATGGGCCAGTCGCTTCGTCATTATACCTATCGCGGCCTCGGCCGACGGGAAGGCCCATGGAAAGTTGTGTTCGGCTGCAATCGCTTTGAACGCCTCAAAACAGATCGCACCACAAGATGCGGCGTCCTCGGGGGTACCCGGTCGCAATAACACTTGCATTGTTTCTTCCTGCGTCTGGATGGTCCTGTCGTCCAATGCGATGAGAAGCTCGACGTCGAGCCGGCTCGCGATTGCGTCGACCCAACCCGAATCGGGCTGCCGATCTAGAGCGGTGTCGCGAGCAGGCTCGGGATGGCAAAGGTGTCGAGCAGGATCAGCTTGTCGCGGAATTTGAGGTTTGGCCCGACGGCTTCGAGCCGGTCGCGGTAGAGGCCGGTGGCGAAGAGCCGGGTCTCGCCTTCCTGATCGGTCTGATAGACAGCGAACGGCGCCTCCGCGAGCCCGTCGTCGATCAGCCGCGGCAGCCCAATCACATGGCGGTCGGTGTGGATGTTGTATTTGTTCGCCTCGCGCAATGCCCGGATGCGATCCTCGAGCACCGCGCGGCTGTCGCAGAACATCAGCGCCGCCGGCAGGCCGCGGTCGAAATTCTCTCGCGGGACTATCCGATAGCGGCACTCCTCACCAAACAGGGCAAGCCACTCGTCATAGCGCGCGGCATCGATCAGCGCGCCGTACTCGGCGAAGAGATCGTAGAGCAATACGCGATCGATCGTCACCGCACCGCACCGTCAGGTTCGATGCCCAACAGCTCGGCGTAGTACGACCAGAAGCCGCGCAGCGGCACGTCGGTGACACGGTAGTCGCGGTCGGAGATGACCCCTGCCCCGCCCAGTTCGATCACCGTGCTGCGGTCGGGGTCGGGCTTCGAGGTGCGATGGACGAGCTCGATCGCCTCGCCGTCCTCCATCGAGACGAGGCCCGCCGGGCCGACGAGGTTGGCCTGGCGCAACCGGTGCAGGGTCATCTCGGGGGTGTCGTCGGCATAGCCGAGCATGGTCTGAAAGACCTCGACCTCGTCGACGCCGCGCGGCCTGATCTGGCGCACCGCCAGACTGTTGCTGATCTGCACAAAGACCGCGGACGGAAAGACCGAGGTGATCGCGATGTTGAGCCGGTCGGCGCGCTCCGGCCGGAAGGTTACGAGCGCCGGCTCCTGCAATGACAGGAAATTGCTGCGCACGCCGGCACCGGCATAGGCCGCCTGCGCGAGCTCGTCGCTGTCGCTGTCGGCGTCGGCCCAGGTGATGTTGTGGCGGTGGCGCGCATCCATCCTGACCCCGCCCACTTGGGTCGAACGGTCGAGGCCGAAGGTGACCAGAAACTCGTGCAACAGGCTGGCGTGGTAGTTGTCGCGGGTGTTTTCGGCATAGAGCTTCCAGTTGCCGCGGATGCGCTGGCGATTGTAGCCGAGCACCTTGACCGGGCGGTCGAACAAGCGCCGCAGCTGCTCCAGGACCGGCGGGCCGAGGTAGTCTTCGAGCGGCTCGGCATCCTCGGCCAAGGTGCCGAACAGCAGGCCGTCGAGTTCGCCGACGCGCAACGGGCGCAACCCGTGCGCGCCCATGTCAAAGCTCGGATCGAGCCCGCCCTTGCCGCGGATGCCGCGGCGGAATGGGATCGCGGTCAGGCGGCCGTCGAGCCCGTAGCACCATTGATGGTAGATGCAGATGTGATTGGCGGCGTTGCCCGAAAGCTCGCGCCGCACCAGCGCGCCACGATGCGCACACCGATTGACAAAGGCTCTGACCGTACCACTTTGATCTCGATTAAAGATGACCGGTGTCTCGCCGACATAGCTTGCCCGGAAGTCGCCGGGGTTCGGGATCTCCGCCGCGAGCCCGAGAAAACTCCAGACCGGCCCGCCAAAGATCCGCTCCTGCTCGCGCTGATAGAGCTCGGCGTCGTGGTAAAGGCGGTAGGGCACTCGACTGTAGTCGAGTGCCGGCCAGATTGTTGCGGTCACCATCCCGTTGCTCCCGATCGAGGCGGCCAAGACCGATCGCGTTCAGAGCGCGGAGCGCGCCCGGATGTCGTCGCCGATTTGACGTGGCAGAAACTGGCCGTCGCTCGGGCTGGCGAGACATCGGCCGCCCTCGACGACCACCTTGCCGCGCAGGATTGTCATGCTCGGCCAGGCGGCGACCTCGTGGCCCTCCCACGGGCTGTAGTCGGTCTCGTGCAGATCCTCCTTGCGCAATACCCGGCGCAGCCGCGGGTCGAGCAGCACAATGTCGGCGTCCGAGCCGACCGCCAATGCCCCCTTCCGTGGATAAAGCCCCATGATGCGCGCCGCATTGGAGGAGACGAGGCCGACAAAATCGGCGAGGCTGTAGCCGCGCTTTTCGACCATGTGTGTGTACATCAGCGACAGCCGCGGCTCGACCCCGGAATTGCCGCCGGTCGTGTCGTCGATGCGCCGGCCTTGCAGCTTCACCTGAAGCGGGCAGCACACCTCGTCGGTGGCGATCGCCTGAATCGCGCCGTGGCCGGTCGCGGCCCACAATGCCTCCTGGTCCTTGGCGAATTTGAGCGAGGGGTAGGTGTGGTACATCTGCCCGCCCGGCCGCTTATAGTCCTCGGCGGTGTACAGCAGGTATTGGTGCAGGGTCTCGCCATAGATCGGGAAACCCTGCGCTCGTGACCGCGCGATCGCCGCCACCCCGGTCGCCGCCGAAACATGCACCATGTAGAGTGCCGCACCCTCGACATTCTCGGCGAGCCGGATCACCCGGTTGAACGACAGGTCCTCCGACAGGGTATTGTGCACCTCGGCCATGTTCTCAAAGCCGGTGCGCTCCTCGCGGATCAGCTTCTCGTACATGTGCATGACGATGTCGTTGTCCTCGGCATGAATTGCGGCGATACCGCCCTTGGCCGCGAGGATCTGCAACACCTCCCAGATATCGCCGAACTGCACCATCCGGCCCTGCCGATTGGGCCGGATGTCGGTGGTGAACATCTTGACCGAGGCATGGCCCTCTTGGATCGCCTCGGGCAGCGCACCGAGCACGCCTTGCGACAGCTTGCCGTGCAACAGTAGATGGAGCCCGTAATCGCAGTAGCACGCGCCAGCCCATTCGCGCTGGCGCGCCTCGATCGACCGCTGCAATGGCTGGTCCGGCGGGCATTGGACGAAATCGAGCAATGTCGTCGTCCCGCCGTGCAATGCCGCGCGGCTGACCTGCTCGGGCGGCGCACTCAGCAGGTCCTCGTTGCGGCCCGGGAACGGGATCGGCATGCTGCAATGGATGTGCGGGTCGACGCCGCCGGGTATGACGATTTGACCGCTGGCGTCGACGGTTCGCACGGCGCCGGCCGATTGCAAGCTGCCCGGTGTGCCGATCGCGGCGATCTTGCCGCCGGCGACACCGATATCCGCGGATTGCACACCGGCAGGCATGACTGCGGTACCGCCGGTGACCACCAGATCGAGCATTGCGTCCTCCCTAGCGGGTGCGGGTTATAGACCTGTATGCGGGGTGAAGGAGTAGCGGCCGGCGGCAACCCGCGTCAAGCATCGCGCCGGCGAGGAAGCTTGTGTCTCGGCGATCCGTCGGGCTTAATTCCGGGTCGCGGCTTGGGATCATGCGGCGGCGCCTATGGAAACCCGCGAGACCTTTGATCTTGCTGACAAGAGACAAAAGCTGCTGGCGATCATCGGCCGTGCATCGGTGCTGCAAGGGCGAGAGTTCCGCCTGACCTCGGGTGGAACGAGCAACTTTTTCGTCGATCTGAAAAAGACGATGCTCGATCCCGAAGGGGCTTCGCTACTCGCCGATCTGCTGTTCGACATGATCAAGACCGAGAAGGTCGACTGTGTCGGCGGAATGGAGACAGGCGCGATCCCGATCGTCGCTGCGTTGTGCATGCGCAGCTGGCCCGAGAAACCGGTCAAAGCCTTCTTTATCCGCAAAGAGGCCAAGGGCCATGGCACCGACCAGCGCGTCGATGGCCTGCTCGACCAAGGTTCGCGGGTCATTCTGTTCGAAGACGTCACGACCACCGGAAGCTCGGTGATGCGGGCGGTCGACCAGACCCGCCAATTTCAGTGCACGATAGTAAAGGTAATAACCGTGGTGGACCGCCTCGAAGGCGCCGCGGAAAATTTCCGCCAGGCGGGGATCACCTTCGAGGCCCTGTTCACGAGGCGCGACTTCAGTTGACCAGATCGGTCATCGATCTGGCGGCGGCACATCTGCGCCGCCAATTGCTCTATCAGACGCAACGCGGCCGTTTCGGCAGCCTTGAGGCATTGCGGGAGCTGGCAATATCCGCCAGAGGCTGCGTGGTATCTTCGATGTCCTCAGGCCGGGTCACGGTGGCTTTTGTTCTGGAAAGGGTGCTCGATCAGTGCGCAGGCGATCTCGACGGACGTGCCGTGCGGATTTCGGAAGTCGCCGATTTGAGCGCGCGGCTGCATGACCCGGTGCTGCGTGCAGTCGAGTTCCTGGCCGGCATCGATGACGATCCGGTCGAAATCGCGGTGTCGCTTATCGGCGCACGCCCACCGCGGTGAATGACGGCGGGACACATCCGCATTCTCTGGCAGGATACGAAAAAACTTGCCGACAGCAGGCGAAATGGCGTGCTGACCCCCTTGTCGTCATTCCCGCGAAAGCGGGAATCCAGTTATTTCAACAGCTTCTGGATTCCGGTTCTTCTCCCGGCCTTCGCGGGGGTGCGCCGGAATGACGATTATTATTTGCAACGAGCATTTTTCGGGAGCCTCGATGGGCGACCACCGTGTGCCGCTCACTGCAGATCCTCGCGCAACAGGAACGCGAGACGCACACCGGCTTTTGCCAGCTGTTCTTTGACCGCTGCGAGAGCGCGGTCACGATAGGCGGAGTCGACCCTATATACGGGGACCGGGCCGCACGGATCGCTTTCGCCCTTTCGCGCCGGAAATGAATACTTGCCAGCGATCGCGTCTTTTGCAAAATCTTTGGAGAAGCTGTAGGTGATCTCCTTAGCCATCTTATAGGATTCTTGCGCCCAGTCCCCCGGCGTGCCGCTCGACCATGCCCGAACATCGGCCGGTTTGAGCCCGGCGACGATTTCGGCGGCGGCCTTGGCCGGGTCTTTCCCTTCAGCCTCGACGACCAACGCATCGTCCCAATAGGCGCTCAGTCGAATTGGAGTCTTTGCACCCGGGGGTTGGAGTGCGACGCACCGGCCCTCATGATCATTATGCTCGACGGTATTGAGCGGATCGTGGATGTCGCCGACCAGATTTAGCAGGAACTGCAACGCCTTCAGCCGCTCTGACTCCGATGTGGCGGGATCATGAAGCTCCTTGGCGAATTGCTCGATTTTGCTGACGATACAGTCGTCCTTTATCCCGTAGCTCGCCGGCGTCCCGGCCCGCGGGGCGGGTTTGCCAAAACACGCCTTTGTCGGATCGGGATTGTTGGGGTCGAGCTTTACATAATGCCAGTTTGTCGTTGCAAAGCGGCCTTCCTGACTCTTGTCGCGCAGGGCGTCGGCCCAGGTGGCCTCCTCCGCGATGCCGGTTTTTGTCCAATTGTTGGATTTGTCGCTCGCCAGCAGCTCGGCCACCTTCTTCCCCGCTGGACTCTCCTGAGCTTGCAGCAGCCGTTCGGCAACGAGCGCGACGATCATGTGTCCCTCAGCGCCCCACGCTCGGCTCTCCTTGGGTATGAACAACAGCATGATCGCCACAAGGCAAAAGCAAGCGAAACAAGCATGAGACCAGTGCATCGCGATCTCCACGGCGGCGCAAGCTAAGGGGCGGATCGGCACACTATGTTAGCATCGCCACGCTCCGCTGTCCGCAAATCATCGGCCAAGCGAGCTCTACGCGGGAGGTGAGTGTGAGGGCTGAGGACGCTGAAAATTGCCGCATCCATCTTTGCTCCGATGGCTTGGCGCTGTCGCCGACCGAATATGCGGACTTGCTGGTCCGCCTCGCGGCGAGGGAGGGGATTGCCGCGGACGAGTTCTCGCGCGATGGTGTCGTCGCCCGGCTCGAGGAGCGGATGGCGGAGATCCTCGGCAAAGAGGCCGCGATCTTTCTGCCTAGCGGGACCCTCGCCAACCATTTGGCGCTGCGCCTCCTCGCGCAACGTGGACGCCGTGTGCTGGTGCAGCAGGAGAGCCACATCTATAACGATTCGGGCGATTGCGTGCAGGAGTTGAGCGGGCTGACCTTGATCCCGCTCGCCCCCGAGCGCGCGAGTTTCGGGTTGGACGAGGTCGCGGCCGAAGTCGCGCGGGCCGAGGAGGGTCGGGTTTCGACGCCGGTCGGGGTGATTTCGATCGAATCCCCGATGCGGCGGGTTGCCGGCGAGGTCTTCGACTTCGCCGAGATGCAACGCATTACGGCGTTTGCTCGCGAGCACGGAATTGGGCGCCATCTCGACGGGGCACGGTTGTTCCTCGCCGCCGCCTACACCGGAATTGCCCCGCAGACCTATGCAGCCCTGTTCGATACCGTCTACGTATCGCTATACAAATATTTTAACGCCGCCGGCGGCGCGGTGCTCGCCGGACCTCGCCACCTGCTCGAAAACCTCTACCACCAGCGGCGGATGTTCGGCGGCGGGCTGCGTCAGGCCTGGCCCTACG
>Ga0126371_10002892_pt1 | contig 14934 bp, 33 predicted proteins | sample PanSoiMetaPlot_4_FD_110145 | JGI IMG/M metagenome (GOLD analysis project Ga0126371, IMG submission 110145) | Tropical forest soil microbial communities from Panama - MetaG Plot_4 | ecosystem: Environmental > Terrestrial > Soil > Tropical forest > Bulk soil | place: Panama | collected 2016-02-17 | reverse complement strand
AGAACCAGAAATTTTATCGGCGCTCTTGCAAATTCAAGAGCAAATTCGACAGCCGGCTGGCCGCCGTGGCCGCGATGAAGGAACTGAAGAAATCAAGCCAAGCGGCCTATGTGAATCAGCTCCAGGCGTACCCGTGTCGGTTCTGCGACGGCTGGCACCTGGGAACGGCCAAAATTCAAAGATCACGGAGAGCGGCCAGATGAAACAACTGAAACCGAAATATCCCGAGCACGAAAAGATGGCCGCCGTTCAATCGGCCTCGGGCGCGATTGGTGAATTCCTTGAATGGCTGCAAAGCCGGAACATCACGCTCTGCGAATATCAAGCGCAATGGACAAACGGCCAGCCGTACAAGATTCCGTACGATCCGGCCAAGCATCAGGAGTCGGACAGATGTCTGTTCGATTCGCGCAACGTCTACAATCCGGACTATGAATCATCGCCGGAGGGTTTCTATCCGGTCCGGAAAAGCATCGAGACGTGGCTGGCCGACTTTTTGAATATTGATCTGAAAAAGATTGAAGAGGAAAAGCGCGCTATGCTGGCCGCGATGAGAAAAGCCAATGCAGATTAGAGCGCCGTTCACTGAGGCCCAGGTTGAAGCGTTGAACCGCTGGCAGAAGAATCCGGAGGTTCATCCGTTTACCTGTGGATCAGGCCATCGCAAGGACGCGCGCCATCTTGACGGGGAAGGGATCCTGGTGGCCACAAAGGCCGGCTGGATCTGTCCGTTCTGTGATTACCGGCAGAATTGGGCACACGATTTTATGACGTGATGGAAAAGACGAACGCAAAACTGAAACTGATCGACCGGATATACGCCGAGATACCTGATGCCAATTGCCAGGGCCTCTGTTATCAGACCTGCGGCCCGATCGCGATGTCACGGCTGGAAGGGAAGAGGATCATCGACCGGATCGGCCGGGTGCCGGACTTCGGTTTCAACGCAGAGTTGACCTGTGATCTGCTCGACCCGACGACCCGCCGCTGTACGGTGTATGATGACCGTCCGGCCATTTGCCGCTTGTGGGGTGTAGTAGACAAACCGATGATGACCTGTCCGTTTGGCTGCACTCCGGCCGGGATGCTCTCTGATGCGCAATCGCGCAGCATCCTCGACCGGATAGAACGAATCGGGGCCTGATTTTTAAAAACCAAAATAGGGAATGGTAGAGGGAAGGCTCGCCGTATGTTGTATGAGTTGACCCGATTGTATGAGTTGAGCCGGAACGCGAAGAACCCGTTTCGAATCTCAAGAGGGCTTGGCCGTGAATCACTTGCCGCTCTGTATTTCATCATAATGGTCTTTCAATCAAGACCGCGATTAAATCTGGAACGGCTGTTCGATATTTACGAACTGAACCGGCCCGGCGAAGGGCAGCACATGCTCATGCGGATGTTCCGGCTGGAGCACCTTGAAATCGCATGGCGATATTTGATAGAGCATGGCTTAATCAAACCAATAGAGACGCCGGAGCTTGAGGCGGTCGGCGTGGCCGAGACGGAGCAAGACAATGGCTGACGATAACGATTTTGATGAATTCCTGAAGATACGCGGGAGTCCGGACTTTGAAGAATGGCTCGACCTCCAGTTGCACGGATTCCGGGAATTCCTCCACCACTATCAATACATCCTCGATGAGGACCGGCGGCCGATCCCCGAGCCCAATATGGTCAAATACGCCGTATGGATGTCATCACACGACCGGATCGTGGCCAAAGACTACGTGGGCGACGTTGAAATCAGCACGGTCTTTTTAGGCCTGAATACGAATTATATGAGTGACGGGCCGCCCATCGTTTTTGAAACGATGATCTTTGGCGGCGACCATGACCATAAGCAGATGCGCTACTCAACCTGGGAGGACGCAGAGCGCGGCCACCGGGTGATGGTTGAACTGGTCAAGCGGGTGAAGATGGATCCAGACACGCCGGTCGACCTCGGCGATTTTGAACAGAAGGAACCGGCCGTCGAATGGCCGGATGACCTGGGCGAATACGAAAACTGATGGCGGTATCTCATCACAAAACACTGACGCTGGCCGACGCGGTTGAAGTGCTGAACGCTCAGCAGCACCGGCAATGTCACTGGATGATTGACTATGCCGGCGGCGGCCAGGGATCACAATGGGCGCTCGGCGTTGCGCTTGACCGGGCTGAGGAAGATTTGACGCTGACAGAATTCGAAGCAATCGCAATCGCGGAAAAACTTATGGAGGCCTGACAATGGACGAAGATCAATTTTACAAAACTCAGATGGCCGAGAATTCGGATGTGCTCAAGGCCGAGTATGATCAATATGAGGAATCGAAACGGTATGCGCTCGCCTTCATAATTCATTCGCTGAACATGATACCGATGGCCAAGTTTGCCACGCTGAAGAAAGTCTATCAGCTCAAACTTGGCGACGTGGCCGTGATGCACGAATATTTTCAACTCTCCGATCTGGAGTTTGCCTGGGGCTGGCTGGTCGAGAAAAACCTTTTAGTGCCGGTTGAATCCGTAACTCGGGAATTGATGGACACGATTACAAAGAGCAAGATGAAACGCGAGCCCGGCCAGGATCAGAAAAACACAACCCGGTATCGATTACTCCGGCCGCCGGCCGACATGCAGTGCGCGATGGATTTTGTCAGCTTCGGACCGGAAAAAGTGACCGCGCTTGAATTCATTGTCGGCGCGTTCGAGATTCCCGGTCTGAGTCTCGACCAGCTTTTACAGGTTCACGGGAAGCTGGCCGCGCATCCGACCGCCGGCGTCAATCCGCCGTTCACGGCCGATGATCTTAAATTCATCTGGAACTACATGGCCGAACACAAAATGATTGAATTGCTGACCGACGAGGAAGTCGAACGGTTACCCAGGATCAGAGGCATTGCCATTGCAGTTGTGCATGAGGACGATTGCGGTTGCGAACAAAGAGAAGAGAAACCGCCGGAGTGGCCGGACGACCTGGGGGATCATCATGGCCGATGAGCTTCACGGTGCAGAAGTCAAATTCACTATCAAGCATGATGCTACTGTAGTCATTGAATTCGGAACTATCGAAATCGCGTTCTTGCCGGATCAGGCCTTATTCTTTGCCGAAAAGCTGCTCGCTGCGGCCGAATGGGCGCGGCAGCATAAAGCCAAGCTGGATGAGGGAACCACGGACGTCGAACCCGGAGCGACCGGAGAATATCCGCGAGGCAAACTGAACGAAGATGATGAGGGCGAACTGGCCGTCCGCTATCGTGTCGACAAAGAGACCGCCACGGTGATGCTCGACTTCGGCAAGCCGGTTGAATGGATCGGATTGGACGGCGATCTGGCCATGTCGCTTGGCCGTAAACTGATCCAGATGGGTGCCGAAGCGAACGGATACAAGAAAGCAATTATTCAATGAGCGACTTTGAATATGAAGGCCAGGGCGTATTCTACCGGGAAGTATCCGGCAACCGCCGAGTCTATCTGTATCCGCTCTTCGGCGGCCGCCAGCGCATTGCGATCACAGCGCCCGATATCTGGATGTCGTTCGATGATGTCTGGTGATATGACAGCGTGACCACGGCGTGGCCACAATTTATAAATTGGGATCCGGATAAGACGGCCGAGCCCGAGGGCTGGATGCGTCACCCCTACACTGGCCGGCGGCGGCCGGACGGCGATCCGGACAAGGAATATATCCGTGGCTGAAAGGAATTGATTATGCCGCGTAAACCAAAGACGAAACCGCCCGCCCCTGCTTTCTATTCCCAGGATGAATTATGCAAAGAGGATGAGCGCGATTTTTCCATCAGCATAGGCGTCGGACCTGAATCCGGAGCGGTCATATTGTGTACCACCGAACTGATCGATTGCCTGACCTTTGACAGCGATAAGGCTGTCGAATTTGGCCAGGCCTTGATAAAAAAAGCGGAGGAAGCGGATTTGTACAAAGCCAAACAGAAGCCAAACAGAAAGGAACCGCATGAAGAAACAACCAATTGATCTGGAACTGGCCGAGCCGTGCATCGGCTGCGGCGAGAAACCTGTGGACATCGGACGGGGCGGCCGATACAAACTGGTCTGCGCTACCTATCAGGCCGGTAAAGTAGTGAAGAGCGCCTGCGTGAGCAATGATCTGCGAATGGTCGATTCGCCTACTGAGGCCGTGAATGAATGGAACAGGTTTCATCGCAACCTCAAGACCGACATCGAAAAAATGAGAAAGGCGGCCGTGAATGATTTGATCGCAAAGGGCAAACTAAAGCCCGGCCAAAAAGTGAAATGGGGCAGGCGCGGATGAGTATGGTTATAGGCCTCGACCTGAAGGCAACACAAATAATCTTCGAAGAGCTTGGCGGCTGCTGGTTGCCCGAGGACACGACGGCCTTTGTCCGTTTTGCTGAGATACAGGAAGGCCGGGGCATCTGGATTTATCACGTCGTCCTGGGTCTGTGCCGAACCATTGCCGAATCCCGCGAGCACAGGCTGACGGGTTTTGCGGCGGCCGTTCCGGCCATAATTCATTATGCCTCGGTCACCTGTGAGTATCCGGCCGATGTGATCGGCGTTATTGCCTGCGATGCAAAACTCAAAACCCTTGACCGGATAAAGAGCGGACGGTGGGAATGAGCGACGGAGCGTTTTGTCACTATTGCCGGCGGGCGCGCTGTGAGTGCCCGGACTACCTTCGAAAAATCGCAACCGAGTTTCGCGCCGGACTCCTGGCCGATACTCCGTCCGATCTGATGTGCTATGTAGTCACGCTGCCGCTGTCCGGCCTGTTCCGCTTTATGGGTTATGAGGCGGAGCTGATTGAAGGCGAGGTCGATCTGGCGGGTGATGATCCGGGCTCACATATTGCCGGTCACTATTGGATTCGGATCGGCAATCAGATCATCGATCCGACCGCAGATCAGTTCAACCGCTACGGGCTGAGGATGCCGCCTGTTTATATTGGCAAGTTGCCAAAGGAATATCGGGCTCTGGTGCCGGAAGGGCAAAACCGGGGGTCGATGAATCAGGCGCGCCGGAGGGTAAAAGCCCCGTAAAAGCCAACGTGGCGCAAAAGCGGGGCATTTTGGAGCCGCCCGGCTCCGGAACCCTCAACCGCTCAGAATCGCGTTTTATGCCTTTTCCGGCTCATACACCAGAATGGACCGATTCCCGATATGTAGAATCACAATCTCCGGACACGTAACCGGGATGTCCTCATCGCTCATCATTGTGAGACCGTATTCATACCAGATCTGTTCGCGATAGGATGGGGTGCTGCCGGATAGAATAAAATTGACGTAGGCGTTATCCAATTACTGCGGCCGGGTTGCCGTGACCGGAGTGCTCTGCTGCGGTAGATTGGCCAGCTTCTGATTTACGATCTTCAGTTCAGTCTCGATGCCGTCGAGTCTGGTCAGAATGCGCTGGAGCACATCATCATCGTTTTTGTTCTTGTCCTGGCCGTGACCTTTGCCTGGGTTTTGTTGCTGTGACATTTTGTGGGTCCTCCCTTTTGGAGTTGATTCGGCCCGACAAGTATTCGTGAGACGACTTTACGCGCTCTATCCGACTGAGCTACCCGCACCATAAACGGGTGCGGAGCAGGACTCGAACCTGCGACCTCGTCATTATGAATGATGTAGTCTCACAGGGCATTCGGGCCGAGTTATCAAACAACTGATCCGGCCGACAAGAATTTGTGAGACATCTAATTGTCAAGATGTAGTCCCACGGGGCATTCGGCCGGAATCAAAAGCATCTGGCGGACAGTCAGATCGTAGCGCCTGGGAGGCGGCCACGCAAGGCTCATCTGTCCAGTGATTCGGCATACCGCATGGCCTGTTCAGCAGTTTTGAATCTTCCCAGGGTATGCCCGTTGATTATGCGCCCAAAAACCAGCACCCATTCGCCGTATTCAAAAATCACATCATAGTTGAAAGACATGTACCAATGCCGGTTGATCTTTTCCCATCTCATTTGCTGACCGCCCACATTTCAAAATTGCAAACAATCCGGCCGACGCCATTCTTGCGCGGGCTGAGGTAGACGCCGAGGATTATAAAGCCAGGGCCGCCGTGTTCGAGCGGCGTTTTCAATTCGCGTCCGGGATAGACGCGCTCCAGCACCGGCCGGATCATCGCATAGTTGAGGGATCCTTTGACGCGCTCAGTGACCACGCGGTTGTAGCGGTCGGTGTTCGGATAGTCCGGATATTCGTCGATGATCAGATAGGGCATGTTCAATCCTTTGCTGAATCGGCCGAGCCCGGTTAGGGCGCGTCCTCCGGGGCCGCTTTTCGGGTAGCTCCCGGAGTGAGGGCTCGGCCGAATGCCGTTTAATAGACGGTCCAGTAAAGCACTCTCATCTGCCGGAGCAAGGCTTGACTGAGAGTAAACTCGATCAGGCCAATCTTGAGGTCAACCCTTTTGCCATAGGCAATCGTTGCAAACGTCTGCTTGTCGAGAATGGAAAAGGTATACACGTCATCGCCACTGATGGTGTTCGGTGCATACCGTGTCGTGGTCAGCGGCCCGGCCGTCCGCTCGCCGTCAACTACTATCCATACATCCTGGTCCGGTCCCATCGTGTAGTAGGGTTTAAAACCGATACTGAAGGCAAAACCTATAAACGCCTTTGGATCGTGGCCGCGCACATCGGCAAGGGCCAGCATCTTGACGCCCGGAGCATATTTGACATTGATCTGGTTTAAATAGTCCGTGCTAATGCCGGTGACGTCGCGGAACTTGTCATAATCATAAGTCAGGTCAGGTTGCTGAACCACGCCGCCAGGAACCCCTCCCGGAACGCCGCCCGGCACTCCACCGGGAACGCCATAGGGAACAGGCTTTTTCGTCTGCGCGTGGCCGAGTTGAACAGTGGCCGGCATCAGAACCGTGATGATTGTTATTAAAATGGCTATCCGTCTTTTCATTTGAAATCCTTTTCTGTATGTAGTGGCCGGACCCTGAACTATCCGGCCGGAAATATTGTTGTTTAATTGATTGTTGAATATAGCTCCCTCAAGCCTTGAAGCTGGGCCGCCGTGAGAGAGAATTCGACGCCGCCGGTTCCGCCGAGTTGCATCTCGACCTTGCGGCCGGCCGCGACCGTTGCGAGAGTGCTTTTACTGATAAAAACAAGGTACCCTTCATCACGGCCGCTGATGTAGGGATCGCCCGATGTCAATGGTCCGATGACCGGCCCGTCGTCAATTATAATCCGCAGTTCCTGCGGGCCCTCTATCTTGGCCGGCCTGATATAGATACAGAAGGCGCAATTATTGGCGGCCCTCGGATTGCTCCCCTTCACCTGCGATATCCCGAGAATCTCTACTGAGGAAGCGTTTTTGATATTGAGTGCGGCTGAAAGCTCCGTATTGGTCGTGGTCCGGTTCTCGAATTTGTCATAGGTGACCGTCACCTTACTGCCGTCGCGGGTCTGTGCCCGGCCGATCTGGCCGGTGGCCAGCATGGCCGCAATGATCATAAAAATAGTTATCCGTCTTTTCATTTGTGAATACCTTTCCTTGGTGTGTGTTAAATAAAATCCTATTGTCACTAGCGGCCGATAACCTTCACTTCAACCGCGCAAAGCTCACGATGAGAGACAAGTTTAATCTCGTCGTACATCAGGGCGAGGGCGTAGAGGTCCGGGTGAAGTTTCTTAAAGTCCGCCTCGTTGTAATCGTGCTGTTCAATTGAAGCGGGTTCCTCCGCGTATGAGACTGTGAGTTGATAAATCATTCCGATGTCCCTTTCAATTTGTAACCGAGTGTGATGGGCTGGCCTGATGTGCTCGTGTTGAACGGCTGGCCGACCTGGGCCTGAATCCGCGCGGCGCTCTCGATGATCTGCGGCCGCAATTCCTCCGGGCAGTCTTTCTCGACCTCCAGTTCCAAAGTATCAAAGAACAGATGGGCCAGTTTCTTGTAGTCACCTCGCACCTCGACCCAGGTGTCGCTGTAACTGATCCCGGTCGGAAAAACGCAGGCGAAAATTCTATCTTTGCTATTGCGCTTTTTCATTTAACCGCTCCCGTTTTTTCCAGCAGGATCAGATGGCCGAAGCTCTTGAGTCCGGCCGCGGCCAAGCTCATCCGGTATTGCTCATCGAGTTGATGCTTGACGCTCAAGAGAACCCGGAGGCCTTTCTGCCGGTCGGCCAGTTTGCCTTTGGGGTCGCCGCTGACTGTATCGTGGGCATCGGTGATGATGGTGCCGGCGTCAAGCAGTCCTCTGATCCGTGAGCGGTCATATTGCGTGATTTTCATGTTAATCCTCATTCTCCGTGACGTATTCAAGGCCGGCTTTAGTGATCCGGGCGTATGGGTATTTCGCTGTATCCGGCAAACCGAGATAGACCTTCTCGGCCAGCCCGAGTCTAAAGAGCATGTTCGCGGTCCGGGTGCTGATCTGCGTTCCGACCTCCAGCGGTCCGTGTTTCTTGAGGCGCGTTAAAATTTCTTTTCTCATTGATCAGGTTCCTTCCTAGTGACGTTTTTTAACTTCGCTCAGCGGCATGGGGTCAAAGTACAGATCGCGCTCGACCCTCAGCCCGGCTGGGCCGCGCACTGATTGCAATTGGCTGAGGCAAAAATATCCAAGCTCCGGATGCGGGCCGTCGACCCAGCCAAAGAATAGAAAATCGTTCTCATCCTCATCGGTTGCCTCGGGCTGGCCTTCGAGTGCATACCATGTCCAGTTGCCCCAGGGCGTGAAATATTTCACGCGCACAATCGGATCGCTCACGTTTTCCTGCGAGTAGAGCGCCGGGAGGGTTGCCTTGATTTCTTCAGTTAAGAGTTTCATTACTTCACGCCCTCCGTGGCCGGCCGGATTGCCGCGCCGTCATTGCAATTGTTGTGAATCCGCATCAGACCGAGCGCGGTCAGCCGGAGCGCGGCGTCGGTGGGATCGCCGCAAAGGTCACAAGGTTGTTGATATTTGGCTTCGAGGGCGAGCCGGAATTCGGTCGCCCGTTCAACGTCAACCTGAAGTAAATCGATGTCCCAATCGTCACCGAGTTCGCGCTTGATGCGCCGGTACGATGGCAAGCTCTTGTCGGTATATTCGGCCGTGACTCTGATCTGCGTCGGATATGAGAGCAGGCAGGACGCCTTTATCAGGTATTCAACGCCCTGTAGGACTACCGTCCGGCCGTTATGATCCAGCCAGAATTCGTTATAGGGTGTAAGAGGTCGCATAATTGTGTTCGCCTTCCTTTGTCTGAAATCTTGCTCAACTGATATATAACTATAGCGGTTCATTTGGCATCCGTCAAGAGGCGGTCAAGACTTTTTTTTGCTCTTCCTTGCGCGCGCGTTTGCCCTAGCGCCCTTACACTTGAGACACGGGCAGAGCGGTTCTTTCTCATAGACCGCAACCTCGCCGTGGTCAAAGTCCCGGATGTTCCATGCGTAGAGTCTCAGATGAATCTCGACCGACGTCAGTATCCGGTCGGCCATCTCGAAGTCCCGGCCGCATCCGGTCCGGCCGGAGCGGAAAAGCCGGGCGCGCGCCTCGGCAAGCTCACGGCAGGCTGCTTTAAGATCGTGTTCGGATAACATTTTTTTTGATGTCCCTTTCCTGTTCCTCTTGTCTCTCACATTCAAAGCACGTGGCCCAGCGGCGCATTCCCGGACCGTTGCCAGATCCACCGACGTTGACACACCGGCGGCAGAGAAGTCGGCGGCAACGGCCGCATCTGAATCGGCGGCCGTATTGTTCGCGGTTGCACTTTTCACAGGTCATTGTTATGGCTCCCAAACGTAGACCGCGCCTGGGCAACCCGGACAGAGCGCCAGTTTGCTGATGGGCTGGTCGAGCGTTCCGCACACACAACCCGGACACAAGTCCGCGCCGCAATGACCGCAGGTATATCCGCGTTCAAAGGGCTCTTCGCAAATCGCGCACTGGCCCGTGGGTTCGTAGCGGTCATACATCGGGTCATAGTTTGCCGGGTCGGCAAATTCCGGGGATAGTCCGAGGTCATCTGTTTCCGGTCCTAGCATGGTTCAGTTCCTTTCGTTGCTGAGGGGGCCGGATCGCCTCCGGCCCGTTGCCCTTGTTACGCCGCGCACTTGTCGCAGATGTTGTCTACGCCGTCGACATCCGAGCGGTCGTTTGCTTCCTGTTCAGTCAACTCGGCATCGCACTCGCGGCAATAGACTTTTTTCCATTCCTCAATCTGAGCGAGTTGCTCGGCTGAGAATTCGCGGGCAGCTTTCTGGCCGGCTTCCGTGATGTACTTGTCCATGTGGTAACTCATTTTTCTTGCTCTCTTTCGTTGCTGAGGGGCGACCCCGGAGGGCCGCCCGTTGCCCTTGTTACAAAAGTTAAAACGGCAAATCTTCATTGGGCGTCGGTTCGTAACGCGGCCAGAAATCCTTTGGAATCTCATCAAAGTAAGGCCCGAGTTGACCTTCGCATCGTTCGCAATAGCACTCCGGATGATGAGTGGTAACATCCCTCACGTCTTTAGAGCCCGTGTAATACGGATTCTCATACCAAACATCGCGGTCGGAACATATCCAGCGCGACCACGGTTTGCTCTCTCCGTTTACCTCAGCATCAAAGCGGTCGGCCTCAGCAATCGTCGCGTATATATCTTCCTCTTCTCTCATCTGCTGCTCTTCTGAAAAATAAAGCATCGTTTTTGCCCTTTCCTTTTGTCTTGCTCTGTTCAATTCCCCTAACACTGATAACTATAGCTCGGGGTTTGTCACGGGTCAAGAGTCCGTCAAGAAAAAAGCAAAAGAATTTTATGCAGGGTTTTTGCATAAAATCCCATAGAGGGCTGAGGGCTGAGAATGCATAAAAAATGGGGCGCAAGAGCGCGCCCCGGAGTGAAAGGGAATTGAGCAAGGGTGGCCGGCCGCCCCTAGAAGGGACGGTCGAAAAAGGCGGGATCGGCCAGAGCAAGGTTGCAAAGCTCAGCGCCGAGTTCGCAAATCGCCTCGTGATAATCTTCGCTCAGATGATTCGATGCATACTGATGGGCAAACTCATGGAGCAACAGAGCATTGATCTTGGCCAGCGGCCCGTTAAACCAATCCCGGCCGACGCCGGCCGCATTGATGATCAATTTGCCTTTGCCGTAACAGGCCGCGACCGGCCAGGTTTTGTCATCGGCGATCTGAACTGAGAGCTTTATTTCCTCCATCAACTCGAAGGCAATCCGCTTCGCATAGTCCACGGTCAACTTCATTGCCTCGGTCCAGTCATCCTCATCGATGAGTTTCAATTCGCGGCCGCCCTCAACAAACGGTTTGGGGCTCGGGGTCACCTGTCCGGCCGGCAACGCGGCCCCGGCCCGGCGGACGTTCTCCCATTCATTCCGGCTGAGCGATCCACCTGTAATCACGGTGTAACCCTTGGCCGTTGCGATGTTGTTTGCCTCCGGATCAGATGGATCGTAGATAACCCGGCGATCCCCAAAGCGGAGGTTCATGGCCGTCTCTACAACCTCATCAGGGCAACGCTCGCCCAGGTTTGTGTTGCTGAGAGCTTCGCGGACCCAGGGCTCGGTTGCGTCATCGGCCGTGATGCGGCCGGACATCTGAGTGAGCGTATGTGTCCGGATGGTTTTCAGATAAGATGGCCGGACATTATCGCGGTCGGTGTTGAGCGGGACTTTCATCCCGACGTTGACATGCCATTTGTCATCAGTCTCAACAACGGGGATCCCCATCTCGTAAAGCATGGCCGGCTCGCCTTCGAACGGTTCAAACAACTGAACGAGGGTTGACCGCGTGGCCGCTCTCAGAAAACCGTCCTCATCGGCCACCTCGGTCGGCAGCTTGGCGTCAAAGCTCCAGACCTCATGCCGGCGGCGGAGCGGCGCGCCGTTGAAGATAGTCTCGATGCCGTCCGGAGGGATCAGAGTTGAGACCTGCTGGCAGACCTCATCACACTCGGCATGGGTCATCCGGACAACGGCCGAGAATACCGATCCGGCCGGGCGCTTACGCCTGGGGTATTCCTTGCGGCCGTCAGGTCCAAAAAATATCGTTCCCTTTGTGGATTCAATTGTGGCTGATTCACAGAGCGCGAGGACATACTTTTCCCCGAGGTTGAATCGACCGCGCTTGTTGACATCGGTTTTCTTTTCCGACTCCGCAAACAGAGTATAGGCGTGGGCCAGATCACTGAAACCGTTCGGGTCATTGTCCTCGACCGTGAGCACGGCCAGCGGCCGGGCCGGCACAGGTTCGAGCGTGACCGTTACCATGCTTACGTTCTGATCCCAGGCGTTTTGTATCAGCTCAAAGGCCACAAATGATTTGCCGCGCCGGGCCAGTTGCTTTTCGAGTCCCTTCTTGTCTACTTCAAACCAGTTCATCGTCTTTCCGTTCCTTTCACTCCGTTTTTATATTCTTCTGTTTCAACGTAGGCCAGCACAAGCTCGCCCAGCTTCGTGAGGTAAATCTGAGGGATGCCGGCGTCGACGCCGCCGGAGGATACGCACTTTTGTTTTTTCAGGTTGTCGACCGTCCGGTGATTGAACGCCCAAACGTCATTGGCCCCGTTTTTGATGTCGCGCATCGCTCTGATCTGAGGATCGGTTAATTTAAGATTTATAGGCATCGTATTCCTTTCACGGCCGGCCGGAAAAGTCCCGGCCGGCTAATCCTGATTAACAGAACTGCGTCACTGCCGTCGGCAGGTTCGGAGTTGATTCAAGGCAACGCATAACCATTGTGTGCAACTCTTCTATCATAGTGCTGAGCATATCCATGCGGTCATTCGCTTCGTGGCCCGGAGGAAACTCGGCGCACTGATATTGAATCCGTTTTAAGAGTTGCCGGACCTGGGCGAAGTTATTCCAGTTTTTCACGTTCTCAAAATCATAATCGAGGTCATCCTCTGAAAGATCGGCCGCGGCCTCCGCAATCTCAGCCTCGACGCCGTCGTTGTGTCCGTAGCGAACCCGGTAGGCGTCGGCGTTCAGACTGAAGAGAAACTCGGCCACTGACCCTTCAGGCGGCTTGCTGTGATGCCGAACCAGATCCGTGTAGAGATACTGGAGCAGGCGGCTTTTCTCCTGAAACAGTTGATACATTCCTTTTGAGTATAAAATACAAGACATGATTTATTCCCTTTCAATTGTGATTCAGGCCGGGATCGCTCCCGGCCTTACAGGTCATTAATTCTGGTTAATGCCGAGAATAAAGTCGGCCGCCTTTTGCGCTTGGCTTGCGGCGCTCACAATCATTTTGCTGTCCGCCTTGAGGACGTTCAGCCAGCTTTGAAGATAGGACGCGCTCGGCTCAATCGTGTCGGTGATCCCGGCCATCGCGCAAAGGAACGCGCTGCCAAGCTCGGCGACCAGTTCCTCTTTGCTGTAGTCCTCAGAACCAAACGGGGCGAGCTTCTCAGTGTTGCTGACGCCCGGCCGGTTGAGGCGCGATTCGTGACCTGTGGAATGGGTCAACTCGTGAAATGCCGTCCCGTAGTAGTGTGAGGGACTATCGAAGCTCTCCGGCTTCGGGAGGTTGATTGAATCCTTGCGCGGTGAATAGAACGCGCGCTGCTCTTTGTGAACTATGACCGGGCGCTGGGGCATCCCTTCGATGATCCGCGCGGCTTCCTCAATCGGGTTGAATTCGCCTCCCTCGGTCACGGTTGCGGCCGGGATGTGTTTGTCCAAATTCTCGCACTGTTCAACGTTGAATACGCGGTAGTATCTGAGCATCGCCGGTCGGTAGTTTGAAACCTTGCTGTCGTCCTGATCGCCGCCCTCTTCATTGGCCGGCCGGTCAAGGAATTTCCAGAAGCAAACAACGGAGGATTTGGAGCCCTTTTTCACTTTGCCGCCGAGGCCCTGGCATTGCTTGAACGTGAGGTAATAAGGCGATGAGAAACTATTCAAAGAGAGCAACAAGGCATTAATGCCCGTGTAACGTTTTTTGCTGATGAGGTTCGTCGGCATCATTGCCGGGCCGGCTCCGCCGCTCCAGGGTTTGCGCCACGGTGCAACACCTGCGGCCAGCTTCTCAATTATCTGTTCTGTGACTATCTGATAAACCGTATCGTTTGACATTTTCTTTCCCTTTCGTTTGCTGATTTCTTGCTCAACTAGGGAAACTATAGCTCGCCTATTTGGCAGGCGTCAAGGGGTTGTCAAAGAAATATTTTAAGAAAAACAAAGAAAAGTTTTAACCCCTTGCATATCAACGAGTTACGGGCGGCACTTTTTCCGGGGCTGAGGGCTCTCGGAGGCTGGCCGGGGCTGGCCGGCCGGGGCGGATCCCTTGTGATTTACGGGGCGCGCCGGTATGCTCTCCGGGACGTGATAAAACCCTTTTACAAGATGGACGCATGGATTGTTGCCCGGTTCGAGCGCGCTGGCCGGGGCTGGCAACGGTTGACCGGGCTCGATTGTTTCTGGCTGGCGAAGCAATGCGCGGTGATCGGGTTTATATTATTGATGGTCGCGGCCGGCCGGGGAATCTACAAACTCGATGGCGATATGAGCGCGGCCTTTCCGGCCGTGACGAACTGGTACTTTGTCCGGGTCTGCGACCGGATCGCCTCGCGGGCGCGGTCGGAATCGATGCGCGGTCTGGCCAATTCAGAAAAGCTCATCATGGGCTGGTTCAGGATGTTCTATCTGATATTCAGCATGATGATTATGACGGTGGGCAGACACGATTTTTATATGACGATGCTGAAGGTAAACGCGGTGCTGACCTGGGCGGCGATGAACTGGCTGGCCTGTGATCCGCTCCCGCCGTGCAAGTCAAAGATCAGACAATGGCTCTCCGGCCTGAAAAAGCAAAAGGCCCAGGTTGCTGAACCTGAGCCTGCTCGGGGTTAAATCTTCTGAGCTTTTTACAGTTCCTGGCCGCGATCCTGAGTGCCGGTTGATTTGTGGTCGGTCTGCTGCTGTCGATCCGGCGCTTCCTCATCCTCGGCCAGCAGCGTTACGGCCTTGTACAAGTCCTGTACGGCCACCGATAGAAGCCACAAACCTT
>Ga0126371_10002891_pt1 | contig 14934 bp, 13 predicted proteins | sample PanSoiMetaPlot_4_FD_110145 | JGI IMG/M metagenome (GOLD analysis project Ga0126371, IMG submission 110145) | Tropical forest soil microbial communities from Panama - MetaG Plot_4 | ecosystem: Environmental > Terrestrial > Soil > Tropical forest > Bulk soil | place: Panama | collected 2016-02-17 | reverse complement strand
TTCGCCAGGGGGCGCAAGGCTCCGTCTTCATCCTGGTCAATCTTTCCAAGCAACCGCGGACCATCGCTCTGCCGACGGCCATGACTGATGTTCTCGAAGGCGGTGCGAAAAATTCCATCACTCTATCGGTTTATGGCGTGGCGGTTTTGTCTCACCGGCGCTAGCGTTTCAACCGTCCCCCGGGGTTTTCGTGTATTTTGATTAGCTCTTGCCCAGACTCTTTGTCTATACTGGGGCGCTCGCCGACCGCCGCCCGAGTCTTCGCACATCATCGCAGATTCACGGCCGTGCAAAAAAGGAGATCCCCTTGAAGAAGCTTTCAAGTCGCATGCTGTTCTCGGCGATTCTTGCAATTTGCTTTGCGCTTGTAACTTTTCGGGCGGCAGCACAGGACGCTAAGCCGCCCCACTGGTCTTACCAAGGCCAGACCGATCCGGGCCACTGGGGCAGCCTGGGGTCGGCCTACGCCGTCTGTTCCGCCGGTCACTTGCAATCTCCCATCGACATTAAGGACGCAAAGAAAACTGATCTGCCGTCCCTCAAAATGAACTACAGCAGCGTACCCTTGAACATCATTGATAACGGCCACTCTGTGCAAATCAACTACCCAGAAGGCAGCACGTTGACTGTGGGTGACAAGACCTACACCCTGAAGCAGTTTCACTTTCATCATCCCGCCGAAGAAGAGATCGACGGCAAGAAATACGATCTGGTCGCCCACCTCGTACACGCTGACGCGGACGGACATCTCGCCGTCATCGCGGTTCTCTTCAAAAAGGGCGCCGCCAACAGCCTTCTCGACACGCTCTGGAAGAGTGTGCCGTCGGAAAAAGAGAAGGCCACGGAGGTGAGCTCGGTCACTGTCAACGCGAAAGACCTTCTTCCCGGGAATTTGGGCTATTACACGTTCCAAGGCTCCCTGACCGCTCCACCCTGCAGCGAAGGCGTGACCTGGTACGTGCTGAAGAGCCATGAAACGCTTTCGGGGGAGCAGCTAGGCACTTTCGCCAAGCTCTATCCCCACAACGCGCGGCCCATCCAGCCGGCCAACGGCCGGGAGATTCTCGAAACGAAATAGGGCCACTTTCGCGGCGGCAACCGGTACTAGGTCTCTTAGCAGGGCTTAAGCCGCCAGATGGGACGGCCTAGAGGTTTCGCCAAAACGCGATGTTGCTCTTCCCCTTCGACCCGTAGTAGTGTCCCCGGATGGCCAAGAAGCCGAAGAAACGTACTAAAGGGGGCCGTGCCATGCCAGCCGATCACGACGAGAAAAATGCCGCCAATGGCGAATTGCGCGAAGGCGCAAACGTAGACAAAATACGCGACATTCTGTTTGGGTCCAACATGCGGGAGTACGAGAAACGTTTTGTGCGCCTCGAAGAGCGCTTGACCAAGTCTTCCGAAGCGCTTCGCGACGATTTGAAAAAACGCTTTGATTCCCTGGAGTCTTACGTCAAGGACGAGCTCGAAGCCATCGCTACCCGCCTGAAAGCCGAAAAGGTCGAGCGCTCCGAAAACCTGAAGGAACTCACGCGCGAAAGCCGCGACGCGGCAAAGGCACTTGAAAAGAAAAACACGCAGCTCGAAGAGCAGCTCGACGCGGCGCAGACCGAATTGCGCACCAAGATTCTCGAACAGTCCAAAGCGCTCGGTAGCCAGATCCAGAAGTCTAAGGACGAGTTGGAAACCTCTCTCGAACGCGAAACGGAGACGCTGCGCAACGACAAAACCGATCGCGCGATGCTGGCCGATCTGTTCACCGAACTGGCTCTGCGGCTGAAAGACGAGTTGGAGCTCCCCGAGAAATAGGCAGGTTGAGCAAGTATGGGCACCGCCCCGAAACATTCGCGCGATCCGCTAGAATTTCGGCCGAAGCAGCCGGACTCCGGTGTTCCCGAGCCGGAGGCGCCGGACCGGGAAGACCCGGAACAGGTCTACCAAGAACTACGCGAGCTCATCCTCGCGCCTGAACAGCAAGCACTGAAAGATCTGCATCACCGTGTGGATGACCCCACGGCGCGGACCGAGGACGTGGGTAGTGTGGTAGCGGAGGCGATTCAGTTGCGCCGCAAACAAGGCGGCGACGAAGCGCTCAGCGCCGCTCTGACTCCTACGATCGAAATCGCCTTGCGCGAGTCCGTACGCAAAGACCCTGCCACGCTGGCCGATGCGCTGTTTCCGGTGATGGGTCCAGCAATCCGCCGTTCGATTCTCGAGACGCTGCGGTCGTTTCTCGAGTCCTTCAATCAGGTCTTGGACCAGAGTCTCTCCGTGAAGGGACTGAAATGGCGTGTCGAAGCGCTCCGCACTGGCCGCTCGTTCACTGAAGTTGCCTTGCTGCACAGCCTGGTGTTTCGTGTCGAACAGGTGTTTCTGATTCACAAGAAGACGGGCTTGCCGCTCGGTCATGCCGTGGCTCCCGCGGTTGCCATGCAGGATCCAAGCCTCGTGTCCGGCATGTTGTCGGCAATTCAGGATTTTGTGCGGGATTCGTTCCACACGCCACAGGGGCAGGGTATCAACCGCATGAACGTCGGGGACCTCGATGTCTGGATCGAGCAAGGTCCTTTTGCGATTCTTGCCTGCGTTATCCGCGGCATCGCGCCGCGCGAACTGCGTGATCGTATGGCGGAAATCCTCGAAAATATTCATCGCGAATACGCCGCGCAACTCGACGCTTTCGACGGCGACACGGCAGCCTTTGCGAGAATCAATAGCGAACTTTCGTGCTGCCTGGAGATGCGCTACCGGGAAGAAACGCAGTCGCGAGGCTTCGGATTCGTCTACGCCACCGCGGGCATTCTCCTTTTGTTGGTTGGCGGATGGTTGGCATGGCGAAGCGTGCAATATCGTCGCTGGGAGCGGCTCGTGAATCGTTTCCGCGAGCAGCCCGGCTATGTGGTCACTTCCTTCGGCCGAGAAAATGGTCGATTTGCGGTTCGGGGTCTGCGCGATCCCCTGGCCGCCGACCCTACTGGAATTGTTCAGACTTCCGATGTAAACCCTCACGACGGTGTTTTTCATTGGGGCGGGTACTACGCGCTCGACGACGGTATCGTGCAGCAGCGAGCGACGTCGCTTCTGTCTCCCCCTGGGGGTGCAAAACTAGTCGTGAAGGACGGAGTTCTGCAGATTTCCGGCTCGGCCACCGCTGCGTGGGTGAAAGAGGTACAAACGAAAGGCCAGCTGATTCCCGGAATCCGCGCCGTACAATTTTCGCCGGAGCTCGATCCCGCGCGGCTCGGCATCAACCAAGCGAAAACCGAAATCGAAATTACCGTCATACATTTTCCCCTTGGGAGTGCGGCTCTTTCCGACGCCGAGCGGGCGAAGCTTCGCAAGCTGGCGGAGAGTATCCAGGCGCTCTTACAAGAGGCCAATGGACTCCACGAGAGCGCGAGCTTACAGGTCATTGGGCACGCAGATACCATGGGCGCTGAGGCTTCAAACCTGGACCTCAGCCAGCGACGGGCAGATCGCGTTGCCTCGGAACTGGTTCAACTGGGTGTGCCCGAAAAAGAACTGCACGCGCTCGGCGTGGGCATTACGCAACCCTTGCGGCTTGAAGATTCCGTAGCTAATCGTGAGTTCAATCGCAGCGCGAATTTCCATGTAATGACAGCCACTCGCTGATCCCCGGCTATGCTCCAGAAGAAAATTTGCATGCTCGGTTCCTTCGCCGTTGGCAAGACCAGTCTCGTCCGACGCTTTGTCGAAGGCTTCTATTCGGATGTCTACCAGACCACCGTCGGCGTGAAAATCGACAAGAAAAATATCCAGGTGAACGGCGGCGAAGTTTCATTGGTCCTTTGGGACATTTATGGCGAAGACGACTACCAGAAGATGCGCTGGAGCTATTTGCGCGGAGCGTCTGGTTACTTGCTGGTGGCCGACGGCACGCGGAGGGCCACGCTCGAAAAGGCCCGCCAACTCGAGGAGCGTGCCCGCCAGGAAGCGGGTGCAATCCCTTTCGTTTTTGTTATCAACAAATGCGACCTGCGCCAGGATTGGGAAGTGGATGACTCCTTTGAAATGCAAATGAGGGCGCAGAACTGGAGCCTACTGCGTTCCAGCGCCAAGACCGGAGAAGGTGTCGAAGAAGCCTTTTCACTGCTCGCGCAAAAGATGTTGGGATGAACATGCCGGAAGTCCTCGAAAAGTTCCTTGCGGAGATGGGATTCGCACTGCTCGAATACACGGGCAATCGCGCCTTTCTACCCCTGGCCGAACTTCCTCCCTGGTTTCGCGAGCTTTGGGGAGAATCCGACAGCGTCACGATTCCTGTGGCGCTTGCCGATAAATCGGCATTCCTCGAAAATTTTCTGCTGGAAGCGGAAGCGTTCTGGCAGGAGGCCAGTTCCGCGGCCTGCAGATCGGAAACCTGGCTTGAAAGATCGTCTTCTGGCCGCGACATTCCCTTGCAAGCGAGAGCATTGCACCTCGGAGGCAAACGCATAATCGCGATCTCTAGTCCGGATCCCGAATTCCGGGAGCAGGTAAGGATCCTCCAGACGGCGCGCAACGCGCTTCTCGACCACGAACGCCTTAGCCGCGAAATCCAGAAAAAAGAAATTCTTCTTCACTGCATCGTGCACGACTTATCGCAACCTTTAAGCGTGATGCACGTAGCCATGGATTGCCTCTCTGAAGAACCTATCAGCGAGCACTCAAAGCAGTTTCTTACTCTCGGCAAACTTGCGAGCAATCAACAGGAGACAATGATCCGCGACATCTTGCACACTTTCGCCGCCGATCTGCAAGCATCGCTCGATGCAGGCATCGAAGGCACGGCATCCGCCGATCTTCTCGAATGTGCACGCAAGTCTATGACCGTGCTGCTGCCCACGTTCGAGACCAAAGGTGTGCGCCTTCGTCTTGACACCGGCGCAGACCTTGCAAGACCCTGGCCAGTGCGTGCTGAAGAGTCTCGCTTGCAGCGCATTTTTTCCAATCTCCTCGAAAACGCCCTGCGCTACACGCCCGCGGGTGCCAGTGTCACCGTGGGGGTTGAGGACGAAGGTGCCTTCCTCAAGGCCTACGTCGAGGACGAAGGCCCCGGCCTTCCCAAGGATCTTCGTCCGGAGCAAATCTTTGGCCTCTTCATGAAAGGGAAACAAAGCGGAGGCAAAGCCGGGCTGGGACTCTATTTCTGCCGCATCACCGTCGAGCGCTGGGGAGGCAGCATCGGGTGTGTCACTCTGCCCGCGAGGGGCTCCCGCTTCTGGTTTCGCATTCCGCGCGCAGCCGAAGGCGCGAGGCCATCCACCACCGACGTCAAGTCCACCCGATTCACTCCGGAGAACCGGGCCCTGCACACACATCCGCTGAGAATTCTCTTTGCCGACGACCAAAAAGATATCCGCACGCTCACGACTTATCAGCTCAAACGCAATGGCCACAAAGTGGTCGCCGTTCGGAATGGCCAAGACGCGTTGAAAGCGTTTCGCAAGAAGCAATTTGATGTGATTTTACTCGACCAAGAGATGCCCGGCTTGACCGGCGACCAGGTGGCCCAGGCCATCCGGAAGATTGAAGCGGGGAAGAAGAAGTCCCACACGTTTCTTGTGGCCGCGACCGGAAACACCGGTTCCGAAGACATCGATCGGCTGAAAGCGTTGGGATTCGACAGTGTTCTCAGCAAGCCGTTCCGCTTGGAAGATCTTCATGCCATCCTCCACGCGACTCCCCCTGGCCGCGCTGCTTCGCTAGATCACACCGGGGCCACTCGAGCCGGCAACGTGGATTTTTCTATCCTTCTCACCCGCGTCGGGGGCGATGAAAGGCTGCTCGCGCGAATGATCCAGACGTTCCTGCACGACACGCCGAAGCGACTCGCCGCCATTGCCTCCGCGCTTCGCCGCCAGGACGTCGAAGATCTCGCTTCCCTGGCGCACGCTCTGAAAGGTTCGATCAGCATTTTTGGGGCGGAAGCCGCTCGGCTGAAGGCGCAGGATTTGCAGGAAATGGCCCGTTCCGGGAATCTCGAATCCGCCCAGCCCTTGATGGGATCGTTGAAGGAAGAGATTGCGAATCTGCTGGCAAACCTGAGAGGATACGCTCAACAGACCCCCGCCAGGCCCACGTCGCACCGTGCCAAACGACAAAGGCCTCCCCGGAAACGGGGTGAACCCCGGCGGTGAAGTATGCGCGGCGGTTCCGAATTCAGCCTCGGGAGCTTCGAGCATGCCCCATATTCTGGTAGCAGAGGATGACGCCACTACGCGCGAAATGATCGCCGGCATCCTCAAAAAACATGGCTACGAGGTCAGTGCCGCCGGCGACGGCATGAAGGCGTTGCAGGCACTCAAAAAGAAGAAGTTCGATCTTGTGCTTCTGGACATCTGGATGCCGAAAATGAGCGGCCTCGGCCTGATTGGAACGCTGCACGGCGAAGCGCACATCCCGAAGATCATCGTAATGACCTCGGACAAGACGTCCGAAACAGTAATCAAATCGCTGCGCGGTCAGGTGTATCAGTTCCTAGGCAAGCCCGTCGAAGCGCAGACGCTGCTTACCACGGTGGAAAATGCGCTGTCCTTGGATCCGGCGGTTCCCCCGATCGAAGTGCTTTCCGCCAACAAGCACTGGGTGGAACTGCTAGTGCCTTGCGAGCGATCGGTCGTCGCCCGCGTGCAGAGTTTTCTTTCGAGCCTCGAAACCGACCTGCCTCCCGAAGTCATGGAAAAGGTCGGCTATGCCTTCCGAGAATTGCTGAACAACGCGATCGAGTGGGGCGGGCACCTGGACCCGAATCTGAAGGTCCGAATCTCGTACATTCGTACCAAGAAATTGCTGATGTATCGCCTCGACGATCCCGGCCCTGGCTTCAAGATGGAAGACCTCAAACACGCCGCGGTCAGTAATCCCGCAGACGATCCCATGGCTCACATGACCGTCCGCGAGCAGAAAGGCCTGCGTCCCGGCGGCCTTGGCCTCATGCTCACCCAGCAGCTTGTCGACGAGCTGGTCTACAACGAAGCCCGCAACGAAGTGGTCCTCATCAAGTATTTATAGCGTCGCCGGCACGCCTTAGAGGAACGCGAGACCTTGTGCCGTGTTTCCTCGTTTGCGCTTCATCTAGTAAACTTACCGGACTCTGTTTGGACTCATTTTTCCGATAAGGAGCGTTTCCATGTCTGCAGGCACTCTTACTGGCGCCGAATTTAAGAAGCAACTCCGAGCCGGCACCCCGAAACTCGGCATTTTCCTGAACTCCCACAGCCCCACGATCGCCGAACAACTGTCGCACAGCGGTTATGACTGGCTACTGGTGGATTCGCAGCACGGCCCGATGGGTTATGAAAGGCTATCGGCAATGGTTAGCGGCATTTCGAATGGCGGTGCGAAGTCTCTGGTGCGCGTGGGCGGCTACAGCGATCGTCCTGGCATTCAGCAGTCGCTCGATATGGGCGCTGACGGTGTCCTGGTGCCCTACATCAACACGGCCGAGGAAGCGCGCCAGGCGGTCAGTTGCGCGCGTTATCCCACTGCCGGTACGCGTTCGGTCTATTTCCCGCAGCGCAGCATGAACAAGGACGGCCTGCTTGGTTACGCCGGAGCCGCCAACAACAACGTGATCGTGGCGTTGCAGGTGGAAACCGCCGACTGCATCAAGAATATTGACGAAATTGCTGCCGTTCCCAGCGTGGACATTCTTTTCCTTGGACAGAACGACCTGTGCATGTCTATGGGCCTCTATGAAAAGTATGAGTTTCCGCACATGTACACCTCACCCGAACTCGGCGCTGCCACCGAAAAACTAGTGAACGCCGCACGCAAGAACAATGTCATCCTCGGCCTCTTCCTCTTCGGTACCTCCCGCGTCGGCGAATTCCTCGACAAGGGTTTTCCCTTCATCAGCGTCGGGAACGACCTTCATCACGTCCTAACGCAAACGGCGGCCTACGTGAAAGACGTCGAGGAGATCGCCAAAGCCAAGGGCAAGAACTGGACACGCCGTCAGACCGCACTTTTCTAAAATCCTGGACTTCAGAGCGTCGGCATCTTGTCCGCAGCGTCGGCGCTAAGCTCACGAACCTCAAGGCCCGAGCATCAAACAGCCCATGGCCGCTCAAAACTGGGGCAATCGCCCCTGGACGATTGCTTTTCATGCGAAGCAGCACCCTTTCCCGGATTCGGTGGATTGTGCCGTCGTTGGCGGCGGATTCACCGGCCTTACTGCCGCTGCGTGGCTGAAGCGTCTTGCACCTGAAAAGTCCGTAGCACTACTGGAAGCCGGGCACTTCGGTGATGGTGCTAGCGGCCACACCGGTGGCTTGGCACTCGCCGAATCTGCCGCTGGTGATTTGTCAGGATTGGGAGATGTGCTCGCGGGATACAAGAAAATCCTGAGGGAAATGGACGTCGCAGGCGACGTCCAGCTTCCCGGCGTCTACGAGCTCGGCCGCGGCAATCCATTGAAGAACTCTCCGATTCATTGGAACGATTCAGGCGAGCTCTGTGCGGTGAGCGAAGTGCCCGGCGGCACTATCGATCCAGGAAAGGTAGTAAGCGGTCTCGCGGCTGTTGCGGAACGGAACGGCGTGCTCCTGTTCGAAAACACGCCAGTAGAAAACTGTGATTTTGGCGAATCACTGTTGCTTCGCACAAGCAATGGCGTGCTGCAAGCGCAACGGGCCTTGCTCGCCACCAACGCCTTCGCCCTCGAGCTCACCGACTGGACGCAACGCGCCGAATCCTGCTTTACTCTGGCCTTGGCGACCGAAGAACTTAACGATGGCATTCTCCGGGAAATCGGCTTGGGTGAAGGAAAGCCCTTCTATACGGTAGACCTGCCATATCTTTGGGGTCGCCTGTTCGGCAAGCAAATTATCTTCGGCAGCGGGTTGGTTCACTTCAAGGAGTGGCGGGAAGTTTGCGCGCTGGACGTGTCTAAGGACGAAGCCGCGGAACTCCTTGCTCGCCTCGAGCGCCGAGTCCGCCTGCTGCATCCCAGACTTCGCGACGTGAAGATCATTCAACGCTGGGGGGGCCCGATTTGCATTTCCCAGGGCTGGGTACCCATTTTCGAGCGTCACTTGAAAAGCCAATACGCGATCGTACTGGGAGGCTTCTCTGGCCATGGTGTCGCCCTTTCGGTCTATTTAGGAGCGTGGGCCGCGGAGGCCTTGCTGGGGAGAAGGGAATTACCGCGCTGGAATTGAGGAAGCCTTTGCCATCTTCGGAGAAAGCGACCTTGCTGTCATTTGATTCTTTCGACTCAGCTTGGATGGCCAAACGCCGGGAGCGTCTTCAACATCGCGGAAACTCCATTCCAGATAATCTGCGTACCGATACATACCAGCAAAAACGATGACAGTCGCATAATCACGCTCATCGCCGTGGCACCAAGCACCTGCGCCAATCGGTCCGCAAACGCGTAACAGAGATAGACGGTTGCCGCGATCAGCACCGCACCGATCACCGCGCCAATCATGGAATAAAAAATGGAGTGGTCGCGGTGGGGTTCGTTCGCGCCAAGCGTGATGGCCACGGAAATCGAGCCGGGGCCTACGGTCAACGGCAGTGTCAGGGGATAGAACGCCTTCTGGAACAGGTCATTTGTGTCCACACTACGGTGGACGTCCGCTTTCGTGCCGTCATCGTCGGTCTGCTTCAGCAAGGCCCAACCGGTCGACGCCAGGACGAGTCCTCCTCCCAATTGCACCACGGGCAGAGAAATACCGAAAAAAGCCAAGATATGCGTGCCGATAAAATACGATGCGACGATCAACGCAATACTGTTGAGCGCTATCCGGCGCGAGAGCAGTTTCCGTTGTTCGCCGGAATAATAGCGGGTGAGGGAAAGAAATAGTGGCGCGCTGCCCAGAGGATTCACGATCGGAAAAAGCGCTGTGAGGACCAGGAAGGTAGACTTGAAAAGTGGGGCCATTGGATGCACAAGAAAGTATAGCTAGAAAATTTTGGAAGCCGAAACGAGTTTCGCCGTGGTGACCGCTTGTCCCACATGGCGCTGTGTATGATCGGCGATGTGCACCAGCAAGCCGCCGAGCGTTGTAGGCAACTGCTTCTTTCCAACGCTGCGCTGCGCCGCGAGATCCTGGCAGGCCAGTGCTCGAACGCGCTGGCTGGCACGTGCCAGTGTTGCATCTATCTGCGCCAACAATTCACTCGCGCCGCCTGCGACCTCAGACTCCGTTTTTAGGGCCTGCAACTGCGCATCTGTCAGAGAATTGCCTTCCGCATAGGTCAACAGGCGGTCCACACTGCCTGCAATGTGGCGCAATTGAAACGCCAGCGAAGGCACTCCACCTGGCTTCATGTGCAGCTGCTCGCCGCTGAGTGAACTGCACCAGCGGTGCAAATCCTCTTGTGCCAGTTCGAGTGCGTGGAGCACACCACGCGCGACAGCGGGCACCTCGGCGTGCGTGCCTCGCAGCCACGGTTCAGGCCGGGATCTGTCGCCTTGGTTCGTCAAACAGCCCTCACGCAACGACGGACGAATTGACAGCCGAAATTACAAAACATTAGGATGGAAAACTTCCCGCAAAGATACAACTGTTTCCTTGCGGTCAGGGGTCCTATTCGAATGAAAGGCCTTTTCGCTTCGCTTCGCGCCACAACTATTTTTCTTTTGGCAACGGCGTTGTCGCTCGGCGGCGTACCGGGAATAGGCACCGCTGATCCGCAGCGCTATCTAGCCGACGTCAAAACGCTTACCGAGGACAGAATGGAAGGCCGCGGGGATGGCAGTAAGGGCCTGACGCGAGCCGAGCATTTTCTTGAAGCGCGCTATAAGAGTCTCGGCCTTGAGCCCGCCGGAACGAAAGGCTATTTGCAACCTTTCGTCGTGACTACCGGCGCCAGGATCAAGGGCAAAAACCGTCTGAACATCCAGGACGCCCAAGGCAAAATGGAGCTAAGGCTAAATCAAGATTTTGTCCCCTTCAACTTTTCACAATCCGGTACGGTTACCGCGCCCCTGGTGTTTGTGGGCTATGGCGTCAGCGCCGACGAATTTGGCTACGACGACTACGGCGGCATGGACGTGAAGGACAAAATTGCCGTCATTCTTCGCTACGAACCTGCTACCTTTGCTGCCAAGACCGCTGACCACGGACTCACGCACCACTCGCAACTCATCACCAAAGCCATCAACGCGCGGAATCACGGTGCGAAAGGGTTGATTTTGCTGAACGGCAGGCTCGGCGATCAAGAAGAAGACCTTCTAACGCGTTTTGGCAGCGTTAGCGGGCCGCAAAACGTCGGCATCTTATTCGCACAAGTGAAAAACGATGTGGCAGGGAAGTGGTTTGAATCCTCTGGAAAATCCTGGGGGGACGTTCAACAACAGATCAATTCGACCGGCAAGCCCGCTTCGTTTGCGTTTTTGGACACCCTGCGCGCGTCGCTGGCCGTGGAAATTGAAACCACGCGCGCAACTGTCAACAACGTCCTCGCCTATCTCCCCGGAAAAACCGATGAATACATTGTTCTCGGCGCGCACTACGATCATCTGGGCCGGGGTGATTTCGATTCGCTGGCGCCGTCGCAGATCGGACAAATCCATCCGGGGGCAGACGACAATGCCTCCGGTACTGCAGGGCTTCTTGAACTCGCGCGTCTTTTCGCCCCGCTTAAAGGTCAGTTGCAGCGCGGCCTTCTGTTTTCTTCCTTCGCGGGCGAAGAACTCGGGCTACTAGGTTCCGCGGCGTGGGTGAAATCGCCGACCAAGCCGCTCGATAAAGCCGTGGCCATGCTTAACATGGACATGATCGGCCGCATCAAGGATGACAAGGTCTACGTCGGCGGCGTCGGTACGGGTTCGACCCTTCAAAGGGTACTCGAGCAAGCCGAGGGCAGCTCGCATCTCAAATTTGAGTTGTCTCAAGCCGGCAACACTTCGAGCGACCACACCTCTTACGTTACGCAAAGAGTTCCTGTGCTGTTCTTCTTTTCCGGCCTGCACGGCGACTATCACAAGCCGTCTGACACTTGGGAGAAAATCAATCCCGAAGCCGCCGCGCGCCTGTTAAACGTCGTTGCCGCTGCTGCCGCGTCTTTGGACGCAGCCCCGGAGCGTCCGATATTTGCTGCTGTCGCCGACACGAACCCCCATGCCGGAGGGATCCCGGGCGGTGGAGGCGGCTACGGCCCGTACTTTGGCTCGATTCCTGACTTCGGCCAAACTGAAAACGGAGTGAAATTTTCCGATGTTAAACCGGGTTCACCTGCCGCCAAAGCCGGACTGAAAGCGGGCGATGTCCTGGTGCAATTCGGTGACAAGCCTATCAAGAACCTTTACGATTTCACCGATGCTCTTCGTCGCAGCAAGGTGGGCGATGTTGTCCCGGTCACCGTGCTGCGCGACGGCAAGGAATTGAAAGTGGAAGTGAAACTGGAACAACGGAAATAACTACGGTTCAATTAGGGGGAGCCTCACCGTCGTGCGCATTGTCAGAATCGCCGATCTGCCTTTGGGAATCCTTCTCGCGGTGGCGGTTTTATATGGCGCCCGCGTTTTGCCAATCTTCGCGCGTTCAAGCGCTGATGCCGACAACATTCTCCTGCCACCGGAGCAAAAGCATCTGAAAAACGCGCGCCAGCTCACCTTTGGCGGACAGAACGCCGAAGCCTATTTTTCTGCCGACGACAAGCAACTGATTTTCCAGCACCAGGGCGAAGGCGTCCCCTGCGACCAGATCTACTCTATACCCGTGGACACGACCGGAGAACGGCCTGCGACTCCAAAGCTTCTCAGCACCGGAAAAGGCCGCACCACCTGCAGCTATTTTTTTCCTTCCGGCGGTAAAATCTTGTTTTCCTCAACCCATGCAGCCAGCCCGGACTGCCCGCCCAAGCCTGACTATTCCCACGGCTACGTCTGGCCGATTTACGACACCTACCAGATCTATACGGCGAATGCCGACGGATCTGAGCTGAAACAGCTCACCCACGCAACCGGCTACAACGCGGAGGCCACCATCACCCGCGATGGTAAACACATCGTCTTTACTTCGACGCGCAATGGCGATCTCGACATTTACACCATGGAAGCTGACGGTTCCAACCTGAAACAACTCACCAACGAACTTGGCTATGATGGCGGTCCCTTCTGGTCCTATGACGGCAAGAAAATTGTCTATCGTGCCGAGCATCCCAAGGGCGCCGAGGCCATCAAGGACTACAAGGATCTTTACGCGCAGGGTTTGGTTCGTCCTGGCAATCTCGAAATCTGGGTCATGAATGCCGACGGTAGCAACAAGCACCAGGTCACCCACAATGGCGCGGCGAATTTCGCGCCTTACTGGCTGCCGGATGGCAAACGCATCGTTTTCGCTTCGAATCAGGCAGACCCGAAAAACGGCCGCGATTTTGATCTCTATCTGATCAACGAAGACGGCACGGACCAGGACCGCATCACTTACCACCCCGATTTCGACGCGTTTCCGATGTTTACTTCCGATGGCAAGCGGCTGGTCTGGGCTTCGAATCGCCTCGGCAAGGCGCCGCATGAAACGAACATTTTCATTGCCGATTGGATCGAATAAGAATATTCAGAGATCTTCAGAAGGAGCGGACCTTTGCCCACCAAGGCCAAAAAGAAGCGAGCTACCAGAGTAACTGTCGGCCAGCGCGCTGAAGAAACGCTGCGCATACTCATTTCCCACAAACGCATCCGCGAACGCGTTCGCCAGATGGCGCAGGAGATCCGGCGTGACTTTCCAAAGGAGCCGATGCATCTGGTCGGCGTCTTGAAAGGCTCAGTGCTCTTTCTTGCCGATCTCGCCCGGGAAATGGGCGGCGAAGTTTCTTTTGACTTCATCTCCGTTTCTAGTTACGGCAAAGGAATGGACTCGACAGGTGAAGTCAAAATGATCAAGGACCTCGACGTCAGCATTGAAGGCCGCTCGGTGCTTGTGGTCGAAGACATTTTGGATACCGGCCTGACGCTCAAGTACCTCCTGCGCCTGTTTGAAGAGCGCAAACCTAAGCATCTGCGCGTGGCCGTGCTGCTCGACAAGGTCGAGCGGCGGATCGCCGACGTGAAAGCCGACTACACCGGCTTCGTCATTCCGAATGAATTTGTAGTTGGCTACGGCCTCGACTTCGACGAACGCTACCGGAATCTTCCCGACGTATGCGTCGTTCGCCTCGGCCCGCGCGGCAAAACCAAAGTCGAAGCGTAAAAGGAAAAGACGCCGAAGCCGCGAGATCGAAATCGCCTGCTATACTATTCCTATTCATGGACGCTACTGGATCGAATCCTCAGCCGAAAACAACTCCAGAGAGGCTTGAAGTTCCCACCGACGTTCTCGCCACCCTCACGGAAATCGGCGAAGAGGTCAACGCCTCACTCGATCTCGACAAAGTTCTGGCGCACACCGCTGTCCTCATCAAGCGGCACATCGACTACGAGCTGTTTGGCGTGCTGATGATCGACGACACGAACACATATCTGAAGCATCGCTTCGCCATCGGCTACCCGCCGGGACTTGCTGAAAATCTCCGCGTTCCCCTCGGGCAAGGGATCACCGGCACGGCCGCTGCCACGGGCCAACCCGTGCGCGTCAGCGACGTGTCTCAGGATCCCCGTTACATCAACGCCATCGAAAGCGTGAGGTCTGAACTCGCCGTCCCGCTGATGTTCCGTGGCAAGTGCGTCGGCGTGCTCGACATTCAGAGTCCGCACTTGGATTACTTCACCAAGGAACAGCAAAAAGTCGTAACGCTGCTGGCCAGTCGGCTGGCGGTGGCCATCGAAAATGCAAGACTGTTTCAAAAGGTGCGCGCGCAAGCCGAAACGCTGCTCGTCTTAAATGAAGTCAGCCGCGAAATCAGCTCGATCCTCGATGTCGAGGAACTTCTTCGCCGCGCCGCAGAACTCATCAAGCGCGTCATTGACTACCAGATCGTCAGCATCATGCTCTATGACGAAGAGCAAAAGGTATTTCGTCATCGCCTTGATGTTAA
>Ga0126371_10002889_pt1 | contig 14939 bp, 14 predicted proteins | sample PanSoiMetaPlot_4_FD_110145 | JGI IMG/M metagenome (GOLD analysis project Ga0126371, IMG submission 110145) | Tropical forest soil microbial communities from Panama - MetaG Plot_4 | ecosystem: Environmental > Terrestrial > Soil > Tropical forest > Bulk soil | place: Panama | collected 2016-02-17 | reverse complement strand
GGACCAGCGGCGACAGCGGACCGTTCGTCGATTCGGGCTCGGCGTATGCCAACGGCGGCGGCTCCGGAGCGCGCGGTGCGGGAGGTGGCGGAGCAGCGACGGGCTGAGCGGCGCGCGGTGGAGGCGCCGGAGTGGCTGGTGGCGGAGCGGGTGCTTGTTTCACTGCCACCGGTGCAGGCGCGGACGCTCCGTTGCCTCCCGCTTCGTTGATGCGCCCCACGACAGTACTGATCGCGACTGTCTTGCCCTCTTCGACCAGCACTTCCGAAAGCACCCCGGACGCGGGCGCGGGAATCTCGGTGTCCACTTTGTCTGTGGAAATTTCAAACAGCGGCTCGTCACGCTCAACGTGCTCGCCCGGCTTCTTCAGCCACTTGGTCAGCGTGCCTTCGACAATGCTCTCGCCCATCTGGGGCATTACTACGTCAGTCATTAGAATGTCTCCTTAGTAATATCGCGCACAACGCAGCGGGTTGCGATCGCTTCTTCAAGCGAGCGCGCCCCGCGCTGTGCGCTCCGTCAGTGCTGCGGCCGCCGACTCACGCTCGTGGCCGCAGAGTATTAATTCACGTTGAAACTGCTTTGAAAAATTTCGCGCCAATGCGTCGACGATCTGCGCGCGCGTCGCTTCGACGCCAAGCTCGCTCATGGAGGTAACCGGTTTTGTAATTCCGCACGGCACAATGTATTGGAAATAGCTCAAGTCCGTTGTATGGTTCAGCGCAAACCCGTGCGAGGTAACCCACCGGCTGATGTGGACGCCGATAGCGGCGATTTTCTTTCCGTCGATCCAGGCCCCGGTGCAACCAGGTATGCGGCCGGCTTCGAGGCCAAACTCCGCGAGCGAGTCCAACAGCACCTGCTCAAGTGCCCGGACGTAAGCAATTACATCACGTTTCCATTCTCTCAAATCGAAAATGGGATAACCGACCACCTGGCCGGGGCCGTGATAGGTGATGTCGCCGCCGCGATCGGTGGCATGAAAGTCGATGCCCGCACGGCTGAGGATTTCTTCGCTCGCAAGCAGATTGGATAAGCGGCCGTTGCGGCCAAGCGTGATGACGTGCGGGTGCTCGACGATCAAGAATTGATCGGGGATGAGGCCGCCCTTGCGCTCGCCGACCAAACGCTGCTGGAGTGCGAACGCTTCGGCGTAGCCGATGCGGCCCAAATCGCGGACTTCGCACGGCTTTTGAGGAACTGGGGCAAAACGGAGTTCGGCGCGAGGCAGTTCCTCAGACGTTTGTTGGTGCGCGCCGAACCCTTTGCGCTTCATGCGTCGATGGTCAAACCGTACACGTTGTTGAAGGCTTCGCCCATGGCTTCGTAAAGAGTGGGATGGGCGTGGATTGTGTGCATCATCGACTCTACTGTCGCTTCGGCCTCCATCGCTGTGACGGCTTCCGAGATCAACTCGAACGCCTCCGGTCCAATGATATGGACGCCGAGAATTTCTCCGAATTTCTCGTCCGCCACCACTTTGATGAATCCTGTGTGGTTGCCCATAATGCTGGCCTTGCTGTTAGCCGAGAACGGAAATTTCCCGATCTTGACGGCGTAGCCCTGCGCGCGCGCCTGGGCTTCGGTAAGTCCCACGCTGCCGATGCCGGGCTCCGTGTAAGTGCAACTCGGGATGCGGTTCCTGTTGATGGGCTTCGCGGGCTTGCCGGCCATGTGCGCGCATGCCACCATTCCCTCCATCTTCGCCACGTGCGCGAGTTGCGGAGTGCCCACCACTATGTCTCCGATTGCGTAGACTCTCGGTTCGCCAGTCTGTTGGAACTGATCCACCTTGATGAAGCCGCGATCCAGTTCGATTTTCAAGTTCTCGAGGCCGATGCCGTCGGTCATCGGCTTGCGGCCGACCGCGACCAGCAGTGTCTCGGCTTCCATGTCCTCGCGTTTGCCATTCGCGAGCGCTACGCACATGCGAACGCCGTTGTCGGTCCGGATGATGTTCTCGGCCTTTGCGCCGGTTTCGCACCGGATCCCGGTCTTGCGGAAGTAGCGGTCCAGCTCCTTCGAAACCTCCTCATCCTCAACAGGAACAATGCGCGGAAGCATTTCGATCACCGTGACCTTGCTGCCGAAGCGGTTAAAGATAGATGCGAACTCGACTCCCACCGCCCCCGCGCCGATAATCAGCATGCTTTTCGGAACAGCGGGAAGATCGAGAATTTCGATATTGGTGAGGATGGTCTTCGCATCGGGTTCGAGGCCGGGAAGCACGCGCGCGGCCGAGCCGGTGGCGAGGATGACGTTCTTCGTTTCGAGCGTCGCCGTCGCGCCGTCGGGCCCTTTCACGGCGATGCGATGCAGGCCGTTTGCGCCCCGCGGCTGGAGCGTGCCAAACCCCTTCACCCAATCGATCTTGTTCTTTTTCATCAAGAACTCGACGCCTTTGGAGTGCTTTGAGACGATCTTGTTCTTGCGGTCCTGGACATTCGGAAAATCGAGCCGCGGGTTCTCGCAGAGAATGCCTTCTTCCTTCGAATGAACGAACCGCTCCCAGACGTCGGCGGTATGCAGCAGCGACTTGGTGGGAATGCAGCCGACCAGCAGGCAAGTCCCGCCGAGCCGTGTGTCCTTTTCTACCAGCGCGGTCTCCAAGCCATACTGAGAGCCACGAATTGCCGCGGAGTAGCCACCCGGACCACTCCCAATCACAACCAGATCGTATGTCATTTAAGTCTTAGGATAACGAACTAGGTTTATTAGATGCTGATTCGTTCGCTCAGGCTGCAAGAGCGGTGGCGGGAGCGGTGGGGAGGGGAACCGGGGCCGATTGGCCTCGGCGCTTGGCGGAGGTTAGTGCTCGACGAAATTATCGTCCATCGGGAAGGAATCGAACGCATTCCGCTCGGCCTTGAAAACTGGGGCCTTGGCGGCCACTTTCAACGGCGTCGACACAGGAGCCGGGGTGGGCTTCGGAATCTGCGGCCTGCTAAACTCGCGAGGCTTCCAGCATCGGTGCCCTTTCCCACCAACTTTTGAAGGTCAACCACCATCCCCTTTAAGGCCTCGGCCTGTCTTCGCTGCGCGAGGCGCTCTCGTCCGCGCTGGCTCCAGTGGTTTGGGTCACCCGATCCATTTGCTTGACAGCTTTGGAGATTTGTTCGATGCCGCGCGCCTGTTCCTAGCTGCCGAGGTTCACTTCGTCCACTAAGGTCTTGACTCTAGCGGCCAGCGCGGGCGAGATTGGTATGGGCTTTTGCCGTGGTGGCCGATGAGGTCCGGAATTTCGCGCAACCGCATTCAGCGCCAGGATGTTGGTCTGAAAAGCAATCTCGTCGATCACCTTGATGATCCTCGAGATTTTGTCGCTCGAGGCGAAGACTCGACGTCGTTGCGTTGACGCACGCGCACCACGACCAAGCGCGGCCTTCCGGCCATCATCGAAAATTTTCATCCGTGCGACCTTTGGACGGGCGCGACACCGAAAAGCGCAGCCTGGTGTTGGCTACGGCGCGAGAAGAACAGGTGAAAATCGCCTCCTGCGAAATGGGCGTGGTTCGACTTCGGCGGCGCGCGCGTCGAAATTCTCTCGCCCCCGCCAGACTACGTTTCAGCCGGCGAACCGCAGAACGACGACTCTCTCGCACTGCGCATCACCTATGGCAAGCGTTCGTTCCTGCTGACCGGCGATATGAAAGATCCATGGAGCGCCGCCTCGTAGTGCCGGCGCGCTGATCCGCGCCGGCGTGTTGAAGGTCGGCCACCACGGCAGCAACACTTCCAGTACTGATCCATTCTTGGACTCGGTAACGGCGGAATCGCCGCGATCTCCGACGGTTTCGCGAACGCATTACATCACCCCCGCAGGTCCTGAAGCGCCTGGTGGCGCATCACGCGGCCGTCTATCGCACCGACGAACAGGGTCTAATTCGCATTCGCACCGACGGGCGCAGGCTGGCGGTGGAAACTTTTCGATCCGATCTGCGGCGGCCACCCGCATTCGACCTTGCCTCCGCCGAGCGCTAACGCCGGATCTATGATGACAGTGAGCCATGCGCATCGCTGCGAGTCTGTTCGCTATGAGTGTTCTCGCGGCGCAGGAACCGGCGACTTTCCATAGCGATGTCGCGCTGGTCCACGCCGATTTCGAGGTCAGCGACGGCACTCGAATCGTCACCGGACTTCACAAAGAAGACTTCTCCGTGCGGGACAACGGTCAGGAGCAGCCCATCGCTCACTTTTCTGCGGACGAAGAACCGCTCGATGTAATCCTGCTCTTTGACATCAGCAGTAGCATGCGCCCGAGCATCGCTCAGATCGGTGCATCTGCTCGCGAAGCGCTGGCCGAACTCCACGCAGCCGATCGCGTCGCCGTGATGACATTCGAAACCCGCAGCCATCTGATTGCTCCGCTCTCCTCTGACCTTGCCTCGGTCGAGCGGAACATCGAAGAAGACGTGGTCGGCGGTAAATTTCACGGAGGGACACGCCTGCTGGCCGGAGTCGACGACGCGGCGAAGTATTTTCTCACTCAGCCGAAAATTCAGCGCCGCCGCGCGGTGCTGATTCTCACCGACAACTTCGGCCAGCGGTCGCGCCGGGCGAGCACCGTGGTTCATCATCTTTGGGAGGCTGACTCCAGCTTGAGTGGCCTGATCATCCGCACGGCCGCCGGAACGGCCTTGAACACCGCGGCCATGATCTCGAACCCGGCCGTTGGCCTGCTGCTCCAGGAGGGAATGCAGGGCGTTGCGGAAAAAACCGGCGGCGACACGATCAAAACCAGCTCGGGGGGCCAGCCGGGCGAAGAATTTCGCGAGATGATGCATCGCCTTCGGCTTCGCTACAGCCTGTACTATGTCATGCCTCCCGTTAAACCAGGCGAGCAGCGGCAGGTTCAGATCACGCTCACCAAAGACGCGCTGGCGCGTTTTCCCGCCGCTCGCGTCCGATCGCGCAAGGGATACACCGCGCCCCGGACATGATTGACGCTGGGGAATCTTCAGCGTGATACCGTGAATCTCGATGGATCTCGCCAAGCATTGCATAATAAGGCCGGGTAGCAAGGTTCGCCTGGACCACCGGGATCCCGACGACACGTTCGGGAAAAAGCGTGATGATGAAGCGCTCCAAAAAACGCTGCGCCGCCTGAGAGAGCAACAGCACCTTTTGTACGCCGACAAGCGCTATGCCCTGTTGATCATCCTGCAGGCGCTGGACGCTGGCGGCAAGGATGGCACCATCCGTCACGTCATGAGCGGAGTGAACCCGCAAGGCTGCGAGGTGGTTTCGTTTAAGGCTCCCACGGCCGAGGAGCTCGCGCACGACTTTCTCTGGCGCATTCATAAAGCCGCGCCGAGCCGCGGCAATATTGGGATTTTCAACCGCTCGCAGTACGAAGATGTCCTGATCGTGCGCGTGCACGGCCTAGTCCCAAAATCCGTCTGGCGGAAACGCTATGGCCAGATCAACGATTTCGAGGAAATGCTGACTGGGAACGGCGTGACGATTCTGAAGTTCTTCCTGCACATCAGCAGCGACGAGCAGAAAAAACGATTCGAAGCTCGCATCCAGGATTCCTCACGCAATTGGAAGCTGTCGCTGCCCGATTTCGAGGAGCGCCAGCACTGGGACGACTACATCGAGGCTTACGAAGAAGCCTTGTATCGCTGCAGCACCGAGTGGGCACCGTGGTACGTGATCCCGGCCAACAAGAAATGGTTCCGCAACTACTTGGTTGCCGAATTGATTGTGCGCGCGCTCGACCGCATGCGGCTTAAGTACCCGCCGCCCACGGTCGACATCTCGAAAGTAAGGCTCGACTAAGGCTTTGTGGCGCACGCATCTTCAGCGTGCCGCGTTCACACTCATGTGAACGCGACGGTGTTTTCATCCCTCCACTCCCCGCTTGGCCTTCAACTCATTCAACAGCCGCTCCACTTCGTCCTGTTTCTCAAGCGACGCGAGCCGGTCCTCCAAGCTATCGGCCGTCAATTCCGTCTTCGCCTGGCTCAAGGCTTCGCTGTGCTGCACCTTGCCTTTCATGCGGTCGAACGCCGCCGCGCTCGAGGAGTCGCCTGCCGCCATCCGGGCATCGCCGGCCTTGTTCAAAGCCCGCGACCGGCGATGCTGCGCGATCAACACGTCGCTTTTGGCCTGTGCCTCCGCCAGCTTCTGATCGAGCTTTCGCAGCGCGGCCTTCAGATTCTCCACCTGCACCGCCTGATCGGCCACTTGCTGCGCAAAATTCTCCTCGAGCGTCCGATAGCTCATCGACCGCTCGATCGCCGCCCGCGCCAGGTCGTCCTGCTTCTTATCCACCGCGAGTTCCGCCTTCCGAACCCACTCAGCCGCTTTGTCCTGATTTTCCGTGCGCTTTTTTTCGAGCAGATGTTGATCCGCAATCGCAATCGCCACCTGCGTCTTCACCTGCAGCAACTGATTCTGCATGTCGAGAATCACCTGCTTGATCATCTTCTCGGGATCCTCCGCCTTATCGATCAGATCGTTCAGATTCGCCCGAACCAGTGTTGTCACGCGCTCCATTAGTGCCATATCAATCACCTCCTAGCAATTCGATCCACTTAGGACTTCACATCCGTACTCAGCCCGTTGCCTGGCTTCGGAGCTTTGTCTCCGATGCCTCTCACCTTGCCGAGCAGATCCGACATCTGCATGCCCGAAAGCGTTTCAAACAAGGCCGGAATCTGCGCGGCCATCTTGGCGATATCGCCGGTGACCTTATGCATTCCGGCCGAATCGCCGTTACCCGTCGAAACGATCGTGATCTTGTCCACGTTCGCAAGCGGCGACGCAAGCGCCTTTACCACCTCCGGCAAATTGGTCAAAAGCTTGTCGACAACGGCGGCTTGATTGTATTCCTGGAACGCTTCGGCCTTCACGTTCATGGCTTTGGCTTCCGCCTCGCCCTTCTTCAAAATGATCTCGGCTTCGGCTTCACCTTGCGCGCGAATCGCCGCCGCACGACCTTCGGCTTCAGCAGTGAGCCGCGCTTTTTCAGCCGCCGCCAGCATCTCAATGCGCTGCCGCTCGACCTCGGCCTGCTTCAGCGTCGTCGCGATCAGCTCGTTCTCACGCCGCTTGATCTCGGCTTCCTGAACCTTGATCTCCTGCTCTTTCTGCACTTGCTGGATTTTCACCTGCTCGGCCATCACCTGCTGCTGCATCACATTGCCCTGGATGTCGTAGGCTTTGTCGGCTTGCGCCTGCTGCCGCTTGGTGGCTTCGAGATACTGCGCTTTCTTGATCTCGAGATCGCGCGTAGCTTCGGCCTGTTTAGCCTGCGACAGAGTCTCGGCGAGCACGCGCTCCTGGTCCGCTTGAGCTTTCGCGACCGCGGCCGCGCGCATCGCTTCGGCACGCTTGATGGCCGTGTCGCGCTCCGCTTCGGCGGCCGCGATGTCGGCGTCGCGCTTGATCCGTGCGATGTCCGGCCGGCCCATGTTAGAGATGTATTCGTTCTTGTCGCGAACCTCCTTGATAGTGAAAGAAATCACTTCGAGACCCATCTTGCTCATGTCATCGGCGCAGGTTCCTCGCATGCGGTCGCCCACCATCTCGGGCTCTTTTACGATCTGCTCCACCGATAGCTGACCGATGATGCCCCGCAGATGTCCTTCCATCACCAGGCGGATCAGCGCCTCTCGATCCTGATCGCTCTTGCTCAGGAACTGTTCGGACGCCGTTTTGATCGACTCGGGATCCGACTTGACCTTGATCTGCGCCACCGCCTCCACGGTGACTGCCACGCCTTGCTTGGTGTACAGATCCTGCGGCGGAGCAACATCGAACGACATCAGCTCGAGCGACAGCTCCCGATAGCTCTGCATCATCGGAAAAATGAACGTACCGCGGCCGATGACGATCCGAGTCCCGCCCCAGCCGTAGACCACCAGCGCCTCGTTCGGACCCGCTTTTCGGTACAGCCGGGCGAACGTCGCCAGCACGAACAGCATCGCGAGCGTCGCCAGCAGGAAAATCACAACCACTTCAGGGGGAATGCGCATTTTCACTTCTCCTTCTGGTCCGCGGAATTCGGACCACGCGTCTCACTCAACTCTTCCCAGCGGCGAACAAAAGCTACGCCGCGTTCAAACCGTGTGACCACCACTTCTTCGCCTTTGGAAATCGTCTCGCCGTTTTCGCTGCGGATCGCCGCCGCGCGTCGCGAGCCGGCCTGCGAGAAAATCATTTCACCCGTGCCGCCTTGTCGCACCGGGCTCGAAACTCGTCCCAGTACGCCGATCATTTCGTAATCCGCCGGATCGAGCGGTTTCTCGTCCGCCAGCACGATCTTCACTAGGAACAAAAACATCGCCGTCGCGCCCCCAACGCCGCTCAGGAACGCGACGCCCAGCGCCAGAAGCGCCCAAAGGTTCGAGTAGCGCGTCAGCAGATAGCCGGTGGCACCGAACCAGGCGAAAAAAATCACGACCGTTCCGAAATTGATCGGCGAGTTCTGACTGCCCCCGTGAAGCGTATGGACGTGCAGTGCTGGCAGGTGCAGAACGCCGAACCCTGCTAGAAACGACAGCGTGCTGAACAGAAACCCGATCCAGAAACACCCGAGATAGAAAGTTTCCCAACTCATACCGCTTGCCTCCGAGGCCGGGCGCCGCCTTCGGTCTTGAGAACTTCGAACAGGCGCTCCGCCAAACCCGGCGTCTCCAAAATCGCTTCGAGCAGCAGCAGGCACTTGCGCGAATCTTCATGCTTGGCGAGCGTTAGCAGCGCCTGCCCGACCTCGGGATCGCGCCGAAAGCGCTCTGCACCATCGATCAGCCAGAGATCGAGCTGATCTTCGAGCGTGCGGACATCGGAAATCAGCTCGGTGTGATAACCCTCGGGATCGTCCACCAGGTACCCGGGATGCACTTTGAAAAACCGCGCCAGCAGCATGCGGGTGGAATTCGTTAAGTGCGGACGTGCTCCGCTCTCGATCTGCGAGAGATAGGACTGACTGATGGTTCGCTTCTGGTCGCGCTTGAGAGCGCGGACCACTTCCTGTTGGGTCATCTCGCGGCCGAGTCCACGGAGGGTTCCTTCGACCTCGCGGAGGTAGCGAATTTTCTCGCCGAGCTGCATATTACTAATAGCAATACTAATATCACAAATTGTTATTTCCTGTCAAGGGGGCGGCCTAGCGCCGGCAGGCAAACTGCTGAACTGACATACACTTGTGCCCTGCGAAAATGGAAACGATGAAGCGCCTGCTCCTCGTCTCCCCCACCACCGGCTACCAGGCGCGCGCCTTCGTGGACTCCGCACAACGCCTCGGTGTTGAGCTCGTGCTCGCGACTGATCGTTGCCACGTGCTCGATGATCCCTGGGGTGATCGCGCGATTCCACTGCGGTTCGAGAATCCCGTAGAAGCGGCCCGCACGCTGGCCGAACAGGCGCGCGTGGATGGAATCGTCGCGCTGGGCGATCGGCAAGCCCACATCGCAGCCCTCGCCGCCGAACAGATGGGCGTGCGCTACAACTCGCCCGCCTCGACACAAGCCGCGCGGGACAAATTCCTCGCGCACTCCTGCTTTCGCGCCGCGGGGCTGCCGGTGGCAGACTTTTTCCGCGCAGAAGTCGAACGAGGCGCTGCGAGCGCCGCCGATCGGGCGTCGTTTCCCTGCGTACTAAAGCCTCTCGGTCTCTCGGCCAGCCGCGGCGTCATCCGCGCAAACGATCGAACCGAATTCATCGCGGCATTCGACCGAATCGCCCGATTGCTCGATGATCCCGAGATCGCGCGGCTCGGTGACGAACAGCGGCGTTTCATTCAAATCGAAAATTTCATCGAAGGCCGCGAGTTCGCGCTCGAAGGAATTCTTTCAGCCGGGAGCCTGCGCGTACTGGCGCTGTTCGACAAGCCCGATCCGCTCGACGGTCCTTATTTCGAAGAGACCGTCTACGTAACTCCGTCGCGCGAAACCGCCGGCACACAGCGCGAGATTATCCATGCGACTCAACAAGCCATTCAAGCGCTCGGACTGACCGAAGGTCCCGTGCATGCCGAGATGCGAGTCAATTCGCGCGGCGTGTGGATGCTCGAAGTCGCGGCACGCCCGATTGGAGGCTTGTGTGCCCGCGTCCTGCCGGGCCTCGAAGAGCTGATCCTACGGCACGCGGCTGGTGAGGATATCTCTTCGATCCGGCTGCCAGGCGATTCTGCAGGGGCAATGATGATCCCGATCCCGCGCGAAGGCGTTTACGTTGACATAGAGGGCGTCGACGAAGCGCGCAGCGTTGCTCACGTAGAGGATGTCGTGATCACGGCCAAGCCGGGGCAAAAGTTGGTCCCGCTGCCCGAAGGAAACAGCTATCTTGGATTTATCTTCACGCGGGCTGACACGCCAGGAGCCGCCGAACACGCACTCCGGCTTGCGCATGAGCGGCTGCGCTTTGAAATCACCTCGGCCCTGCCGGTGATCTAACTAATTCTTGGATCGTGGCGGGACGTATCCGGGCGGAAGCGCCGCACCTTCGCCGAAGAAGTAGTCTTCCATCTGCTTGAGCAGAAACTCCTGCGCTTCCTGCGTGCCCAGGTTGAGCCGGTATTCGTTCATGATCATCTTCATCTGCTCGAGCCACATCTTCCAGGCTTCCTTGGAGACGTTTTCGTAGATGCGCTGGCCGAGCGGATGATTGTCGAAGGGAACTTCGTCCAGGCCGACCATCTCGCGCTGGAATTTCACGCAAAAGACCTTGCGCTTACCAGTCTCTTCCTCGATATGAGGGCCCGTCATTCCGCTTCCACAGCCCATTCGATTCTCCTTGGCGTCCTTGGCTGAGACCAGCATAGCAGGGACAGTGATGGCCAGCCGTCCGCCCGCGCCGCCTGGTACCTATGCGACGTTAGTTTTATTTAACGCGGATTTCTTGCTGTCCAGGTATTCAGACAGCTTGAGAGGTTTACGGGCGCCTTTTTCCATCGAGCGCTGAACGGCTTTCTGATATCGGCGCAGGGTTTCACGCTTCACGGCTGCGCGGAGGTTGCACACTTCGATGTCGAGAAGGATCTCTATCTCCCACGGCTGGAATGTGTTACGGTTAATCGTGCCCTTCACGAGCTCTGCCAGCAGCTTGTTGAATCGGTTCAGTACAACTTCCGGGTCTTGGGTCTCGACGGACATATCCACAGAAGATATCGGCGGGAGACCGCTGAATCTTAAGTGCGCGTCTGACCGCCGTGGTAGGCCAAAGGTTGTTTCATGGAAGGGGCCTCGGTTCGTCCGAGGGCGCGGCTGTGATCCATTTGGCGTCGATATTCGCGACGTGAAGCTTCTTGTCGTAATAGAAAAACGTCCCTGCATGCGGATGAAGATTGAGGTGGATGGCGCTACCCCGTGAAGGGGACGTCACGTTTGAGACGTTCGCGGCGAACGGCACGCGCTCACCGCCGAGTTCGAGCGAGCGCAACTGCACTTCGACCTCAAACGACTCCCGGCGATTCCCGGAGGACGGGTGTTGGGTGAAGCCCATCAACCGGCCGTGGACGCGTATACCGGCGGGAGCCAGCACTTTGCCGGACGCATCCGCGATGGGCGTGCGCAGGACGCCCTCAATCGGGTCGCCGGCAGCGGCGGTATCGGAATCGATCGTGGAAATCACGCGGCACTCGAAGGGGAGGCCGGGAGGAATCGCACGGGGAGCGCTGCTGGCGGTTGAAACTGCGGCTCCCGGACTGGCAGCCACGGTTGTTGGATCGTCGAAACGCAGAACCGACTCACCGACATACTCACGGCAGCTCGAATAGGCGCTCGAGCTGGACATCTCTACCTCGTCCCGATCGATCGCCGTTGACGAGGCCTCGCTCGGAATCAACGCGTCGGCCCCGCCGATGCGCAGCCTTGTGTAATCCAGTTGCTTGCTGACCCGGCAATAGCCGGTTTGCTGCGGCAACACGTCCGAAAGTGCGGTCACGCGCACCAGGTCTCCGGTGTCCGCGTCCAGGAAAACCGAACCCGAATATCCCGTGATGACCGTGATAAAGCTGATCCTGACCTGGTAGTGGCTGAGATCCTCAGCCGTTTCATAGGAGAACTCGAACAGCCGTCGGCCGTCGATTTTCCGCTCTCCGTCGAAGTGCATCGTGGGATGATCGTGAAAAATGCTCAGAACCAGTGAGCCGAAGTCTCCCATCGTGGTTTGTCCGCCGCCGACCAGCTTGCTGAGATCGGACTCCTCGAATCGCGAGGCACCGACCCAGGAATAGACTTCCTGCTTGTCGGCGATGGCGACGTCCACACGCAACCGGTCCCACTCCACCAGCGCGAGCCTTTGAGATTGGTCACTCGGCAAGACGCGCCCGCAGTCCTTGGGATTCTTGACCGACGGATTGTGATAAGTGCGCCGAGTGATGGTTTGCACGCAGGTGTAGCGGGGGAGACGGTCGATCTGTTCGATGACGCGATCGCGGGTTCGCTGGTAGAGGTCCACAGGATTCGATTGGACCTGCGCGGCCGCGATTGCTGGCATGAGCCTCAACACGGCGAGCGAAGCGAACCTCATGTCAAGACCTTATCGCAACTTGAGCGAGAATGGAAGAAGAACGCGCCATGCCGGAGGAAAAATTCGACCAGCCACGCCTCGCGCTGAATCGTATTTACACCAAAACCGGGGACAAAGGCCAAACTCATCTGGCGGGCGGCCAGCGCGTGGCGAAGGATTCGCTCCGCATCGAGTGCTACGGCACCGTGGATGAGCTGAACGCGTTCGCCGGGATGGCCTGCGTTTCGGCTTCCGAGAGCGTACCGGCCCTGGCCGCGATTCTGAAGCGTGTTCAACACGAGCTGTTCAATCTGGGTTCAATCCTCGCGACGCTTCCCGAAGACGTCCATCCGAAGCAAGCGCGCGTCACGGCCGCCGAGATCACGCAATTGGAGCATGAGATCGATCAAGCGAACGCCGAGCTCGGGCCGTTGCGATCGTTTGTGTTACCGGGCGGATCGCGATTGAACACCGAGCTGCACGCCTGCCGAACCATTTGCCGGCGCGCGGAACGGTTGGCTGTCCGATTGTCGCGCGAGGAGCAGGTCCCACCCGAAGCGATTCAATATTTGAATCGGCTGAGCGATGCTTTCTTCGTCTGGAGCCGCTGGGCGAATCACAAGCTCGGCGTAGGCGAGGTTTTGTGGGAGCCGAACCAGGCCGCCTCGGGCGTGAAGTGATTGCCTCAACAGTAAACCAGGCAGCCGCGCGCCTCTAATTCGGCGGTCCACGGCGGCAGCTTCAACGTGGAAACCCACCGAAGATCCAGCTTTTCAAGCTTGGGCAAACCGCGCACTCCCTCCGGCAGCTCGCTAAGCGGATTTCCTCGCAGATCGAGCAGTCGCAGTTCGCAGAGCCCGCCGATCGCAGCGGGCAGCGAGGTTAGCAGGTTGTTTCGCAAATGCAGTTCACGCAGGCGCGAGAGGCGCACGATGGACTCGGGAAGCGACGTGAGGCGATTGTCGCAGAGCCTCAGCTCGACGAGGCTCGACATCCCACAGACGCAGTTGGGAAACTCTTCGAGCGGGTTGTCGCTCACGTTGAAGTATTTCAAGCGGGTTAGATTTCCCAGGCTCGCCGGAAGCGATGTCAGCCCGTTGTCATGCAAGTAAAGAAAATCGGTGAGGCCGTCGAGATCGCCCATCGAGTCGGGTACCGTGGTCAACCGGTTGTGTCCAAGGTCGAGCATCCGGAGCCCTTTCAGGTCACCGAATCGATCGGGTACCTCCGCGAGATCGTTGTCGGCGAGCACCAGAGTCTCGACATCCCCTGTCGCCCACACGAATTCGGGAACACTTCCAAGCCGCTGCTTCCAGAAATCAAGCTTAACGCCCACGCGAGTATCTCCCGCGAATCCGGGAGCCGGCCTCGATAATCATAGTAAGGGACATGTTTCCGATTTTGCAGCAGCCTTCCGGTACGATCGATCCGGTTTGCGGGATGACAGTCGACCCGGCTCGCGCGGCAGGTTCATCGGAATATCAGAACAAAACCTATCATTTTTGTTCAGCCGGCTGCGTGGCTAAATTCGAGGCGGATCCGGAAAAATATCTGCGCACGGGCGCCCGGCCCGAACCGATGGCGCCTGCGCCGCGCGCTTCGGAATATACCTGCCCGATGCATCCGGAAGTGATTCAATCCGGCCCTGGCGCATGTCCGAAGTGCGGCATGGCGCTCGAGCCGCTGGCATTCAGTGCAGCAGCCGCAGATGACAACCCCGAACTTAAAAAGATGTGGCTTCGGTTTCTCGCCAGCCTGCCTTGTGCCGCCGTGCTGCTCGCTTTGATGTTCTTGGGAATCCATCAGCCATGGCTCGAGCTTGTACTCGCCACTCCCGTAGTCTGGTGGGCTGGCTGGCCGCTACTCGAGCGAGGGTGGGCTTCGGTGGTTCACCGGAGCCTCAACATGTTCACGCTCATCGCTGCCGGCACACTCGCCGCATGGAGCTACAGTGTCGTGGCGACGGTTGCGCCCGGAGTCTTCCCCGAATCGATGCGCGAAGCCGGCCACGTGCCGATCTACTTCGAATCGGCCGCGGTAATCGCAACGCTGGTCCTGCTCGGCCAAGTTCTCGAGCTGCGCGCACGGCAGCAGACGTCGAGCGCCATTCGCGCGCTTCTTGGCCTCGCGCCAAAAACCGCGCGCCGCATCCGTCCCAACGGCGACGAGATCGACGTGCCGATCGAGCAGGTTTATCCCGGCCACAAGTTGCGCGTGCGGCCTGGCGAGAAAATTCCGGTTGACGGCGTGGTTTTGGATGGCGGGAGCGCGGTCGATGAGTCGATGGTCACAGGCGAGCCGATCCCGGCCGAGAAGCATCCCGGCGACCGTGTCATCGGCGGCACGGTAAACGGCACAGGTGCGCTCGTAATGAATGCCGAGCGCGTGGGCGCCGACACGCTGCTCGCCCGCATCGTCCAAATGGTGAACGAAGCGCAGCGCTCGCGCGCGCCCATCCAGCGGCTGGCCGACGTGGTGGC
>Ga0126371_10002888_pt1 | contig 14945 bp, 12 predicted proteins | sample PanSoiMetaPlot_4_FD_110145 | JGI IMG/M metagenome (GOLD analysis project Ga0126371, IMG submission 110145) | Tropical forest soil microbial communities from Panama - MetaG Plot_4 | ecosystem: Environmental > Terrestrial > Soil > Tropical forest > Bulk soil | place: Panama | collected 2016-02-17 | reverse complement strand
AGCAGGATTCCGGCGACCGTTGCGACAATCCGTCGCGGCCGGGCTGGCAGCACCAGTGCGACACCAACCAGGACCAGCCCCTCGATGGGGATGCGGGCAAATGCGGCAGGGCTGAAGAGCCAGGCACGATCCGGCGCGAGGAGGTCAAACCACACAAGCATGACCGCGAGTACGCCAGTCGCAGCCCGTAGCGTCAGGCGGGTACGTGCGCCCGCGCCGGTACGGTACAGCCAGATCACATCGTGGCCGAACGACTCGGCAAGCAGCAGCAACGCGGCGGCGATCGCGATCATCCCGACGACGCGGTCGAGCAGCCCGGATATGGCGACGGTGAGCACGATGCCCTGCACCGCGGCCACGACCTTGCGCCAGTACCGGGATGGCAACGGCGCGGCCAGCCAGGGGAGCAGCCAGCCAGCCAGCAGCAGCGCGTAGCGGGCAGCGCCGATGATCAGCACCCAGCTGCCGTAGGACTGGGCCACGGCGATGCTGAGCACCAGGATGAGGAAAGCGTCGACCTCGCCGTCGAGGCGGGCGCCCAGGGGGGTTGCGGTGCCGGTCCGGCGCGCTACCTGGCCGTCGACCGCATCGAGCGCTAGCGCGACGGCGGACAAGGTGACCAGCGCTGAAATCGACACAGGCCGGCCGAACGAGTCCGCAACCAGGCCCGCGACCGAGGCGACCAGCAGAGCCCGGGTCAAGGTCACCCAGTCCGCCGGGAGTATCGCCGGTCGGTCACTGCGCGTGCGCGCGGTGACGATCAGCGCCGTCGCGGCCGAGCCGGTGGCCAGCCCGGTGATCCAGCCGACGACGCCGAGACCAGCCGTGGCGGACAACACGCCCAGCAGCGCAGCTGTGGCGAGCATCCCCAGGATGGCTGCGAGCTGAATCGTAGGTGGCGCGCTGTCAGCTGCCGGGTTCTCACGCGCGGCCTCTTCGTCCACCGGGCGAATCGCACGCACCGCGCCTCCGTCTGCGCTAGTCGTCTGCCGCCCGCTCCTGACGAGGACAACGGGTCTGGGCGCACGCTGGTTCACCGCGATTGGCCGCCCGCTATGCCGCCGACGCCGGACTGTTGAACTATGTTCCCGGCCGGCCCGTGTAACCAGAGTGGCGTCCGTGCACTCAGTCCCGCTCGGGATCGGCCCGGCCGTCCGCCGCTTCGGACCGTCGTTTCTACGCCTGGCTGCCGCCATCGCCGTGCTGTGGTTTATCTGGCGACAGGTGGGCGCGGCGCCGTTCAAGGACGGGCTGCGTGCGGTCACCTGGCAGGCGGTCGTAGCCGCGGTGACGCTTGCTGCCTTGACCACGGTGTGCTCGGCCTGGCGGTGGCGGGTCGTCGCCCGGGCGCTCGGCATGGGCATTGGCCTGCCAGCCGCCGCCGGCGCCTACTACCGCTCCCTGTTCCTCAACTCCGTGCTGATCGGCGGAGTTCTTGGCGACGTGCACCGGGCGGTCACCCACGGCCGGCGCAGCGGAGACGTGGTGCGAGCGCTGCGCGCCGTGGCGTGGGAACGGCTTTCCGGTCAGGTCATTCAGGCTGTGGTGACCGCGATCGTGTTGCTTACCATGCCGTCGCCGGTCAGGCCCGCGCTGCCGTACGTCCTGGCCGGTGTCGCAGCTGTAGCCGGCTGTGCTGCGCTGGTCACGTGGCGCGCTGCTCGTCGCGGCCGGTCGCGGCTGGCCCGCGCTGTCCGGGTGGCGTCCGATGACCTGCGCCGCGGCGTGCTGGCCCGAGACGTGTGGCCTCAGCTCGCCCTGGCGTCGGTGCTGGTCGTCGCCGGGCACACTGCTACGTTCGTCATCGCGGCCCGAGTCGCCGGCTGCACCGCGCCGTTGGGCGAACTGCTCGCGCTGCTGATGGTGGTCCAGACTGCAGTCGCGATCCCCCTCAGTATCGGCGGGTGGGGGCTGAGGGAAGGAGCCGCCGCCTGGGCCTTCGGCGCAGCGGGGCTCGGTGCCGCCACGGGGGTCACGATCGCCACTCTCTATGCGGTCCTCATGCTGATGGCATTTACCCCGGGCGCCGGCCTCCTGCTGAGCGATGCTGTTCGCCGCCGTCGCCACCAGGGAAACCGGGGCGAGTCGCAACCACCCGCTCCGGCGCAGCGGGAGTTGGAGGTCGCTCGTGATTGACCGGCCAGGCCCGGTCCAGGCGGCAGCGATCCGCCGCCGTATCCGCATCCCGCTGCGTTTTGCTGACGGCTACTCGACCACTGCCACGGTCGTGAGCTTCACCGGCCTGACCGATGCGCAGCACCACCTCGCACTACAGCTCGGCCAGCCCGCCTCAGCCCGGCTACCGCTGGTGCGCCTGCACAGTGAATGCCTCACGGGTGATGTGTTCGGAAGCCAGCGATGTGACTGCGGGCCGCAACTGCGGGAAGCGGTCGAGCGGATCAGCAAACATGGCGGGTTCGTGCTGTATTTGCGCCAGGAAGGGCGGGGCATCGGACTGTACGACAAGCTCGACGCCTATGCGCTGCAAGATCGTGGCCTGGACACATACGACGCGAATCTCGCGCTCGGTCACGGGGCCGACGAGCGCGACTACACCAGCGCGGCCCAGATGCTGCACGCGCTCGGCGCCAAGCGCATTGTGCTACTGAGCAACAACCCAGACAAGGGCGCTCAGCTGGCCCACCAGGGCATCACGATCGCCAGGCAGGTCCCCACGGCCCTGCACCTTACCGGGGCTAACGCCGCCTACCTGGCCAGCAAGGCCCGTCGTGGCGGGCATGACCTGCTCTCGCGGAGCCTCGATCGCGCCGCCGGTCGGCACCAGCACGCAGGCCCGTTCGGTTCGGCACCCCTCGGAGCCGACGGCCGATGACTGAAACCCGCGAGCCTTCGCTGCCTGCCAAGGCGCCAGCTGCTGCGGCGGCTCCGCGGGCCGCCACCGGCCCAGCCGGGTGGATCCGCAGGAATCCTGTCACCCTCGCAGCCGTCGTGCTGATCGTGGCGCAGCTGTGCTGGAAGGCGTACCTCCTGTCACGCTTCTATTTCCGGCAGGATGACTTCCTCCTGCTGGATCGAGCGCTATCGCGCGGGCTGAGCCTGAAGTACTTGTTTACCTTCAGCGGCGGCCACCTAAGGCCTGGCGGCCTGGTCGTGTTCTGGCTGGTCACCCGGCTGTCGCCGTACGACTGGCTGCTCGTCTCAACCGTGACCATCGCGGCCGTGGCCACGGCAGGCGTCCTGATGCTGCGGCTGCTTCTCCTCCTGTTCGGCAGCCGCCCGGCGATCCTCATCCCGCTGATCATCTTCCTGTTCACGCCGCTGACGCTGGCCGGGTTGTCGTTCTGGACCACCGTGACGGACTGGCTGCCGTTGCAGCTGACGATGCTGGCGGCGACCTATTCCCACGTCAGGTACGTCCGCTCCGGTGGCACCGGCCATGTCGTCGCCGCAGCCGCGTGGCTCGGTGCAGGTCTGCTCTTCGACGTGCAGGGTGCCCTGGTGCCGCTTCTTCTCTTCGCCCTCACGTCCGCATACCTTGTGCCCGGCCGCTGGCCGGCGGCGGTCATGCGGACCCTCCAGAGTTTCCGGCGAGCCTGGACGATCTACGGGATGCTGACCGCCGCGTACCTCATCCTCTTCCTGATCAAGCTGCAGACATCGTCCCAGCAGCCGATCAACCCGAGACACGTCTCGAGCGTGCTATCGCTGGCTGCGAGCATGCTCAGGGTCGGCTTCGTTCCGGCCGCAGTTGGCGGACCGTGGCGCTGGTTCGTGCCCGGCGGCGACTACGGCTTCGCAGCCGAGATTCCCGTGCTAACCCAGGTCAGCTGGGTGGTGGCTGCTCTCATCGTTGGCGCGAGCCTGTGGTACCGGCGGCGTGCGCTGCGGTCCTGGCTGATCCTGGCCGGCTGGCTGCTGCTCGCGGACTTCGGACCGGTCGCGATCGCGCGGCTGACCGAGCTACCCGCCAGCCTGCTGGGTGCCGACACGTACTACCTGGCCGACTCCGCGCCGGTCCTCGCTGTCTGTGTCGGGCTTGCGTTCTGGCCGGTCATCGGCGAGCAGGATCCCTACCGCGTCAGACGGCCGCGGTCAGTGCCGCTGGCGGCCTTCGCGCTCGCTCTGACCGGAGCGTTCCTGGTGGGCTCGATCTGGTCCGGGGTCACCTACCTCAGCAACACATCCAGCGCCAGGACGCGCGCGTACATCGACACTGCCCGGTCCGCGCTGGCTAGCGCGAGACCCGGCACCACGATTCTGTCTGCGCCCACTCCCTGGTACGTGATGTATGCCGGGTTCCATGGCTCGGTAACGCAGACGTCGATTGTCCTCGGGCCGCTGGCGCCGGAACGGGCTGGGATCCGGTTCGTGACGAGTCCCAGAGGGGCCGTCACGAACCTGATGATGTTCGACAGCCGGGGGAGATTGCGGCCCGCGCTCGACGTCGGCGCGTCGAGCCTGCGGCATCCACGCTCAGGGACCTGCTGGCCACTGCGGTCGGCGGCGACCAGGATTCCGCTGAGCGCTTACGTCTTCCGCTATGCCTGGATCATCCGGCTCTCGTACTCCGGCCCCGCGACCACGCTGCAGTATGAGCTGGGAACATCTGTCAGGGACGTCGTGCTGCCGGCCGGCCAGCACGACGTCGACATTCCGATCTCTAACGGGGGCAGCGCCGTCCTGGTGCGCAGCCTGAGCGGGCAGCCCGCGGCGTGTGTCCAAACGCTGAGACTGGATCCCGACTTGCATCGCTGACGTCCAACGCGGCGACGTTTGCGGTGCTGTTCGCGACGGCACTGGATGAGCGCTATCCGGGCGAGCGGCCCGCGAAGTCAAGCTGGTGCGCGATGTAGACCAGCTCACCCGCAGCCAGTTGCCGACGGCGCGCGGCTAGCCAGTCGGCCAGGTCGGCCGGGTCCACCCGATCCTGGCGATCCAGCAAAGCCTCCTGGATCGTGTTCAGGATGGCGCGCAGAAAGTACGCTTCATCGGCTGCGTAGTTCCCATCGGGGTTCGGGCATACGACCCAGTCTGACGAGCCGACCGCCAGCGCGGGCGCCCCTGCAGCCCGCAGGTGGTGGAACAGGCGGCGGCCAGTTCGGCTCTCCCCGGCCGGCCGGCCATAGCGAACGCGCTCATCCATGTCGCGGTGGTACGCCTGCATGATCTGGTCATCGTGGGGGTGGCCGGGCTCGAAGATGCTCTCGCCGTCGTAGTTGATCGTGAACCAGTAGACGCCGCCTGGCGCGAGCAATCGCAGCAATCCGGGCAGGACTGCTGGCACGTCGACCAGGTCGAGGACGGCGTTGGCGATGAGCACATCGGCAGTCGATTCGCGCGCGGCCTCCAGGTAACTGCCGAGCTCGGCGTGCACCAGGCGCACCCTGAGATCACCCACCCACAGGCCGTCCGGCAGTAGGTCGCTGCGGAGGCCCCTGGAGGCTGCCCAGTCGCGCAGCCACCGCCGAGAACCGTCCAGCAGCTGCCGATCGGCATCAAGCAGGACGTACTCACCGCCGCCGACAGCGCCCCATTCCATGAGACGGGCCACCATTGTTCCCAGGCCCGCACCGATCTCCAGCGCCCGCAGCGCACCCGATGGCATGAGGCGGCACAGTTCGGCCAGCACCTGCCGGTTAAGCGCCCTGTCGTCCACGGTTGTCTTAGCGGCCAGGTAGCGGGCGTAGTCGGAGGTCATAGCTTCTCGGCTACCATCGCGAATTTGCGCACCCGCCCACTGCCGAGCCAGGCACTCCACAGCCCATGGGCAGTGATCAGCTCGGCCGTGGCCCGCGTCCCGATCTGGTCGGCGATCTGGCGTGAATCGGCTCGATAACAGCGACCCAGCGCCGCAGCCATCGCCTGATGGGACGAACTGCACTCCAGTTGCCATATCACGGTGAACCCCGCCTCGCGCAGCACACCCGTCAACTCCGCCAGTTCGATCAGCCAGACTGAATCGGCACCGGGCATCCGCACCCGTTCCTGCTGGGAGAGTGGCTTGCCTTCCTCCACCGTGAATGCAAAACGCCCGCCCGGTTTCAGCACGCGCGCCACCTCAGCTACCAGGGCGTCCTTGGCGGGAAACGCCAGCATCGTCTCCAGCAGGAGCACCACTTCGTAGTGGCCCTCAGGCAGGGGCGGGAGGTGAGCTTGCTCGAAGCGGCAGGGGAGATTCCAGGCGAGCTCCCGAGCGGTGGCCAGGGCGCTGGCGGAGTGATCGATACCCAGGTAGTGGCAGCCCGACTCGGCCGCGATCGTCCTGCCGGGTCCTGCCTCCCCGCAGCACAGGTCGAGCACGGATGCGCCGGGATTGACCCCGGCCAGGTGCGCGAGCCTCCGGACCTCACCCGCCCGCATGAAGCTCTCCTGGCCTACGTACTCGCCCGCGGGGAAGGCGGTCGCACGGGCCCTCTCGAGCGGCGTCAAGAGTAGTGCCCGCTGCTCCTGTCTCACATCACATCCCGCCGCTGTCCGCCCGAGGGCCGGTGCCACCCGGTCGAGCCGGGGTTACCCGCCGAGCCGCCCGAGTCGAGCGGACGCCGATGGTCTCCGTCGAACCGTATCCACCGCTCTCGGTACCATCCTGTGTCAGGTATGACGGATCGGCGGCAGGTGTAGTTCAGATCGGCCGAAGGCTGGAGGCTGGCGCAGGGCGGCCGGCGCTCTCGACGGCGGGAGCATCGTGCGGGTCCACGTAGTAGTGCCCGAGGGTTTCGACAATCCCGGCCAGCCGAGCGGCGGCAACATCTACGACCGGCGGATCTGCGCCGGACTGGCCGAGGCTGGCTGGGAGGTGCTGGTCGAGACCATCGCCGCGGCCTGGCCGGTACCCCACTCGGGCGCCCGCGCTGAGCTAGCCCGCATCCTTTCGGCCATCCCCGACGGTGAGATCGCCCTGGTCGACGGGCTGATCGCCTCGCCGACTGCGCGACAGCTGCTCCCTCACGCTGGCCGGCTACGAATGACAGTGCTGGTGCACATGCCACTGGCCACCGCCCTCGACACGCGCCATGACGCCAGCGCGCTGCGCTCCGAACGAGTCGTCCTTCGTGCGGCCACGGGCGTGGTCGTGACCAGCGAGTGGACCCGCCAGCAGGTCCTGACCCGATACGAGATCCCGGCCTGCCGGGTGCACGTCGCCAGGCCGGGCGTCGACCGGGTCGCTGTCCCCGCGCGGCCCGTCCCGGGTCAGCTGATGTGCGTCGGAACTCTTGGTCGCCACAAGGGGCAGGACCTCCTCGTCGAGGCGCTCGCCGAGCTGAGTGACCTGGACTGGCATTGCGAGCTGGCCGGACCGCTCGACCGCGATCCGGAGTTCGTCGGCCACTTGCAGACCCGTATCACTGACCTCGGCTACGGTCGCCGCGTCCGGCTCGCCGGCGTCCTGACCGGCGCAGCGCTCAGCGACGCGTACACCACCGCCGACCTGCTCGTAGTGCCGTCCCGCTCGGAGACCTACGGCATGACCGTGACCGAAGCACTCGCGCATGGCCTACCCGTCATCGCGGCCGCCGTCGGCGGGCTGCCCGAGGCGCTTGGCTCCGCCGCAGACGGCACGCTGCCCGGCCAGTTGGTACAGCCCGGCGATGCGGTCGCCCTCGCCGCGGCGCTCCGAGGCTGGCTGAGTGACGATCGCTATCGGCAGCGGCTACGGGCCGCCGCACGACAGCGGCGGTCAACCTTGCCTGGCTGGGAACAGACCACGCAAACGATAGCGAACGCGCTGATCCGCGCACGGTGAGCTCGCGCTCGTTGGACACTGACGTCAATCGGTGAACGCGCGCAAGGTCTGGCGCGTTGCGCGCACCGTGTCGCGTGCCTGTTCGGCGATGGCACGGTACTCCTCCCGCCGATCGGGGCGGTTGGCTGCCAGTTCCTCATAGGCGCGCGCGACTTGTTCCTCGTTGACGATGAGCGCCTGCAGTGCGATGCGGGTCCGCCCGCGCAGGGCGCCGCGCCGTTCGATCAGCTTGCCGGGTTCAGGCCACCAGGCCGCTAGCCTTCGTTCGCTTTCCGCTGATGCGCGGTCGGCAGCCGCCTGCTCCCGCTCGCGATCCGCTCGCTCTCGTATCACGCCCCCCTCCTCGCGGCTCAGGCGCTCTGCGCTCAGCGCCAGCAGTTCGCGGGCCCGGGCAATGTACTCCAGCGCGTGCCGATCCGCGGTCTCGACGGGATGGCCCTTGCTTCGCGCCCGCTCATCGAAGGCGTTCTGGCGCTCGACAAGCTCGCGCTCGCGCTCGTCGGCGCGGCGCTCGCGCTCGTCGGCGCGGCGGTCGCGCTCGTCGGCACTGCGCTGGCGCTCGTCGGCGTCACGCTCACGCTCGTTGGCTTCCCGCTCCCGCGCTGCAGCTATGCGCTCGCGCTCGTCGGCCTTGTGCTGGCGCTCATCGGCTGCCTTCTCGCGCTCATCGGCTGCAAGCGTGCGGTCAGCCAGGGACTCGGACTCGGGTGACACCGAAGGCCGACCCTGGGCTGGCTTCTTGCGTTCCACCATCCCAGCATGTACCCATAGCAACCCGCCCGGCAGCCGACCTTGCCCCACCCGACTGGGGCGCGATGTGCCGATGTGCGTACTGCGGGCATCAGCAAAGGTCAGTGCGCGACATCCGCCATGGCGGACCTGGAGGTCAGCAACCGACGGAGTTGATCAAGGTCCGGGCGCGGCGCAAATCAGGTAATTCAGGGCCAACAGCGGAGCGTAGCGCCCGGGCGTTTGATCGTCAGACCTGCGGCTCGTCACTGGCCGCCGGGCTGGCCGTCCGTCTTAGGTTGGCGGGCACAGGACGACGAACGGCACCGAGGCCCCGCTGATGATGACCTTCCCCTGTTTGATGGGCACTGGTACGGGCTTTCCATTAGCCATCGCCGCCTTGATTTCTTCAGCCAGCTCTTCTAGGCCTTCGGGGGTTTGCAGCTTCGCCCTGCCGGCAAGGCGGTAGAAGTTTTCCGGATTGCTGTGCAGGTCCGGACCATGCGGCGACGGCAAGTACACGACTGGGCCGCCGCCGATCGCAATGCCGTTGGGGCGGGTGCCGAGGATGCGATAGCGGCTCAAGAACACCGCGCTGCCCGCCGACCGCGGCGATAACACCAGGGTGCCGAACAGTGGATGCACCACCTGCAGCTTGACCGGGACGGGAGGCGTCGGCAGGTCCGCATGCGGGGCTTTGAGTTCCCAGGTCGTAGGGTCAGCCTGGATTCTCACGGCGTCAAACATCAGGTTTCTCCTTTTCATCGTGCCGGATGGCTTTTACGGCGGGGTCAGGCCCAGATGTGCGCCGATAGCGGCGGCCTCAGTGCGGTTATGCGCGCCAAGCTTCTTAAAGATGTGGGAGACGTGCCCGACCACAGTTCGCTCACTGATGGCGAGGGAGCGGGCGATCTGACGGTAGCTGTCGCCCCGCACGAGCAAGGCCAGCACGTCACACTCCCGCGTGGTGAGGTCGAACCGAGCGACCGCCTCGGCAGCGCTCGGCGACGCCCGAATCTGCCGCATCATGTCGGTCAGCTTCGCCTTCCGGGCGAGCCCGCCTGCCAGGGTCAGCATGGGCGCTGACCCCAGCTGGACGGAAAGGCTCTCACTGGCGGCTAAGGCGCGGACCGCCTGATCGCGCCGGCCCGCCCGGATTGCGGCCGTGGCCTCTCGCAGCCGGGTGTACGCCTCTCGATACGGCTGCTCGAGTGTCTGCCAGGCAGTTGCTACCGCCCGCCACATCGCCCGATCATCGGTGCCTTGCTTACGTGCGCTTTCCGCGGCCGTCATGGCCGCGAATGCTGCCACTTCCGGCTGCTCACGGCCGTGCTCCTCGGTGATGGCTCGGGCGCGCATAGCGAAGCTTGCCGCGGCCGTCTCCCAGCCCACAGCCATGTGTGGAGGACGGGCCACCTCCGGTAGCTCTGCGAGGTCAGCACCGATCCGTGCGCCGTTGGCGAGCAGCCGGACCTCCTCCACTGGCAACGTTGCGCCTGCTAAGGCCGCTAACCCGGCTAGCACTTCTTCGCTCGCCATGATTAGGTCGCCATCGTGAAGCGCTAGCTCGGCAAGGCAGGCATGCAGTTGCGCATGCAGGTGCGGGTCGTCGGCCGACGTCTTGAGCGTCGCGGCAACCTCACGCGCCCGATCCCGCTCGCCGCGGCCGACGGCCAGTTCCATGTGCATCAACTGCAGGAAGCCGGTGCCACTCGCTGGTGCATCACCCACCAGCTCGTCGAGGAGCCCGTCGGCCTCCGACCATCGCCCGGTCGCGGTCAGCACCATCAAGGTGTTGTAGTCAAGCGCTCTCGTCAGGGGTGGCGGGGCGGTCAGTGCCTGGGCAGCCTGCCGCCCCGTCCGGGCGACGTCGAGAGCCTCGGCGCAGCGCCCAGCTGTGTAGAGCAGATGCACGTGATTGGTCGCGGCACGGATGACGCCTTCGACGTTCCCGGCCGCAATGGCGAGCGAGAATGACGTCCGCAATGCCGCAAGACCGGCCTCCAGCTCGCCATGCTGAGCCTGGATGATGCCGAGGATCGCCAGGCCACGCGCGTATTCGGCCTCAGCACCCACCAGCTGCGCCATCGCCACGGCCTCCTCAGCGGGCGGCCTGGCCTGCCGGCCTTCGCCCAGCAGGAGCCGCCAGCTGGCGAGCGCGGCAAGCAGGCGGGCTTCCAGTGCGGATGGCGGTCCGACTTCGAGCAGCGCAAGCGCCTCACTTGTCGCCTCGACTGCCGCCCTTGGATCGTCCGCCTCCCAGCGGTAGCGCCCGAGCCGTTCAAGGAGGCGCGCTCGCTCAGCGCCGACAGCGCCATCCAGGGCGGCCAGAATATGTTGAGCAGCGCGTTCTGGATGGCCCGCCCAGCTCGCCGCTTGCGCCGCCTCCTCCAGCAGCGGCGGACCAGCCTCCGGAAGCCACAGGGCCTGGTTCACGGCTGCGGTGTAAAACCGGTCGGCCTCTGGGTAGGCGCGCGCGGACAACGCTTGCCGCGCTGCGAGCAGGGCAGCGGGCGCGGCCCGGTCCGGGCGGTCGGCGAGCTGCCAGTGCGTGGCGAGCAGGGCATGATTCGGTTCGGCGCTGCCTGCCAGCGCCTCGGCTACGCGCAGATGCAGCCGACGGCGTTCACCCGGCAGAAGCTGGCTGTAGAACACCTCGCGGATCAGGTCGTGGCCGAACGCGTATCTCTCGCCGACCGCGGTCAGAAGCCGACGGCTGACGGCCTCGCGGGCTGCCGTCAGCAGGTCGTCCTCCTCTAGCGGAACCGTGGCCGCGAGCAGCTCATGAGACAGCCCGCCGTCGTTCACGCAGACCTGGTCGATGATCATCCGTACCGGCCGTGGCAGGAGGGCTGCCCTGGCCAGCACTGCCTCGGTGATGGACGGCGGCGGCCACCTGGCACCCGTCCTGGCCAATTCCAGTGCGTACAGCGGGTTACCGTCGGCGGCTCGGACCACAGTGTCGACCCGGTCGGGTCCGCCACCGGGCGGCACCAGGCCAGTGACCAGTTCGGCCACCTCGGCAGGAGCGAGCCCGGATAGCCGCAGCCGCAGCACTCGGGGGCGCAACTGCAGGCCGGTGAGCCAGCCTCTGGCCGCTTCGTTCAGATCCTCCTCACGCAACGTCACGACCAGCAGCACCGGTAGGTCTCGCAGCCGGACGGCCAGGAAGGCCAGCAGTTCCCAGGAGGACTCATCGGCCCAGTGCAGGTCCTCCAGGATCGTCACCAGCGGCCCTGGCTCCGTCAGCTCGGCGAGCTGCCACACCACCCGCTCGAAGAGGCGATGTCGCGCAACCGCTGCTGTGGAGGGATCATCGTCGAGCAGCCACTGCGCGCGCTCGCCCAGTGCGGCCACGAACGGCCCGTACGCTAGTGCCGCACCGGCCAGCGGGGCGGACTCCCCGATCAGGACTCGCGCCTGGCCGGCTGGCGGCCCCACACCTTCCACCAGATCTTCCACCAGGCGGCTCTTGCCGATGCCCGCCTCTCCGGTGATCAGCAAGACCTGCGAATGGCCTGCCACGGCGCTCGCATAGGCAGCCGAAACGGCGTCCCGCTCCGTGGCCCGCCCCACCATCGGCACTGTTGCGGCCACATTTAAAGTGTCCGCGCTGCAGCGCCGTAGTCAAATCCATGCGGGCCCGAATAGGACCTGCCCGCCGATGTGGCCGCTGCCCCATTCGGCGACTCCTCTTCGAGGGCATCGGGCGCGGTATGGCGTCAGTGGGGAAGCATTGAAGCCCGCAAGTGGACAGCGTTGCCGCTCAGGCTTCAGGAACGGCTGCATCGCCGAATACGAAGGCGAAGCATCGACTGCCGGTCGCCCGGCACGTTGATCCCGGTGTTCAAAGGCGGCGTCGCATTGGTGAGCGGGTTCTTGGTTCGCAACCCGACGATGCAAGAGCCCAAGGACGCCGCTCGTTGTGCGGCAGCGAGTGCTGGTCGTGCAGGGCAGTGGCACAGAGAAGTCGCTGCGTGTCCGGTCGACGAGAGCTCGGAATCGGGAACGGATTCGAGCGCACGCACCGTTTCGAGGAAACATACCGAGTAATCGGCCAAACGGAAGGTCCTATCACCCCCAGCCGTTAGCGGTTTGCCGGAGGATATGGACGATGAGGTCGGGCCGCACAGGGTATGGCGAGCGTTAATGAAAGCTCGGACCGAACGCGTCTTGCGTCGGATGTTACAGGTGAGTTTCTGGCAGTCAATCCGTGACCTCGTGCGCAAGCATCTCGGCCGGGTAGAATTTCCGCGTGTTGAGCTTAAGGCAGAGGAACCAGCTTTTTGTCGAGATCGCAGCGGCTGGCCTCGACCCTACTGAGTTTGACTCTGTTTTCGAAGAACGTGAGTGCGCGATCCGGCATCGTTCGTCTGGGTCACATTTCAGCTTTGTGCAGGCGCGGACGTTCTTGTACGCCTATTCGGTCATCGACGGACCTAGCACGGGGGCCGGTGAACCGACAGCGCGAACATGGGAGCAACTGCTCGAGCGGATCAGCTTCTGGGCCGAGGAGATCCGGTACGTCACGATGACGCCGGACCTCTGGCAGGAGCTAAAGCAGGCGCGGGCCTTGCTGCCTCTGGTAGCGAGCGAGCATGCGAGCAACACGCCATTCACGGCGGACGAACGAGCCGAGGTCGCGAGACAGATTGACCAGGTCACGGTATACATCCGCGAAACCTTTGAGCTGACCGCAGTGCAGATGACCGCCATCGAGCGCGGACTTGGCGAAGTAAAGGATGCCAGCAACCGGCTCGGACGTAAGGACTGGAAGTCGATTCTCTACGGCACGGCATTGAGCCTGGCCGTCACCGACCTCGTGCCTGCCCACGTCGTGCAGACCATCCTGACCGCAGCCGTTGGAGGGCTGGCTCACCTGCTCGGCCTGGGCCCGACGCCACCCCCAGTGGCTGCCTAGCAAACCCACGTACCACGTTCGCGACTGGTGGCGGTACCGGGGAACGAACCACGACGCCGAACTCTGGCGTCAATCATGAGTGGCCTTTGAGATACGAACCCCAGTGGCTGCGGCAGCGGCTGGCTTGTGCTGGCCGCGTTCTTCGGCCGCCAACTCGGCGAGCACTTGGCTGGCAGCGTCGTCAAGCGCATGCAGTGCGCGAATGACGTCTTGTTCTGGGATGGGCAGCGCCCGTCGCAGTCGGTTCATGACCTTCGCGAAGCTGATCCGGGCGGCGTGGTGGGCGGCCAGGCCTTCGTCGGTGAGGGTGACGAGGACGGACCGGTTATCGAGCGGATTTTCCGAACGGCGCGCATGGCCGCGGCTGGCCATGGCCTGGACATAGTCCGACACGGTCGTGAGAGGCATGCCTACGACGATCGCCAGTTCGCTGATGGTCAGCGGGCCGACTTTGAACACCGCGCTATAGATCGCATAGTCATCTGGCCGCAAGTCGGCGTTGGCCATCGCCTGGCGGAGCAGGACGCGAACCCGGTTGCTGGCTGCGAATAGGTCAAACAACAGAGAGATCCGGCGGTGCCGGGGCGTAGCGCGAGTGTGCTCTGTCACAGTCGGTGCGCCAATCAGGAGCCGTATCAGAAGGCAGAGTTCATTTACTCCGGACTCGGAGTGAATAACTCCGAATCCGGAGTATAATCCACCTCGGCGCCTGTGCAGCTCGCGACCCGGCGATCGAGCTCCACGTAGGGCACGCCTGAGAGGGCTGAGGGAATGGCTCGGAGGTCACCGCTGAAGCGGCTCACCGTCCTGTGTTTCGCGCTGGTCACGATCGTGGTCGCTAGTTCCGGCTGCTCGCCCGCAAGCTCGCCGTCTCATACCGCCGCGCAAACCAGCCCTCCCCAGCAGACCGCGCCGTACTGCGGAGTGATCACTGGCCGACACCGGTACATCGCGTCGCCTCCGGCCCCTAACGCGGTCCTGCTCCTGGGCGCCGGCCCGCGGGGGATCGTGCTCGGCGGGCAGGCGAACGGCGGAATCTGCCAGATTCTGCCGATCGCACAACAGCTCGCAAGACGCGGCTATCACGTCGCAGCGTTCGACTGGAATGCCAATGCCACTAACTTTGGCGCGGACATGACCAGAGCAACGCAAGCTCTGGTCGCTGACGGCGCGCGCCGGGTGGTTCTGGGAGGCTTTTCCCGTGGCGCCCTGGTCGCACTCGGGGTCGCATCCTCACTCGGGCCGGCGATCGTGGGCGTGATCTCGGTCAGCGGCGGGCCGTCGCCGAGCGAGGGATTCCCGACCATCGCTTCCCTGGCTACCTTCCCCGGACCGGTACTGCTGGTCAGCAGCCAAGACGACCCCGTCTTCCCACCCGGAACCAGTGCCGCTATCGCGGCAGCGCACCACGGGCCTGACACCCTGGTCGTGGTGCCCGGTAACGAACACGCGCTCGAGTTGCTCGATGGGCCCTACTCACATCGCATCAACAGCGCCATCGACGCATTCCTCGCTGCAGAGCTGTGAACTGAACGCCGGCCGCAGCATGCCCTCCAGCTCTAGTGATCCCGGTTCGGCGCGCCCGCGCGT
>Ga0126371_10002887_pt1 | contig 14948 bp, 7 predicted proteins | sample PanSoiMetaPlot_4_FD_110145 | JGI IMG/M metagenome (GOLD analysis project Ga0126371, IMG submission 110145) | Tropical forest soil microbial communities from Panama - MetaG Plot_4 | ecosystem: Environmental > Terrestrial > Soil > Tropical forest > Bulk soil | place: Panama | collected 2016-02-17 | reverse complement strand
ACCAAACCGCTGTCCAGCCGGCAGTGGAGCCGGAGCTGGAGAACACTCTGGGGCACGCTCAGCGCCAAGCTGCTCGTGCTTCTCGGACTGTCCATGGCCCTAGTATTCGGGCTACTGGGCTACCTGAATATCCAGCTCCACCGCCGGCATTTGGAATACGCCGCGGAAGCGGAGGCCGCGCGGATCAGCAGCGTGATTCAGCGGAACACGTCCTATTACATGCTCCGGAATCAACGCGACGGCTTGTATCACATCATCACGGACCTGGCCAACGAACCCGGCGTGCTGCGCATTCGCATTATCAACGAACAAGGGCGCATCAGCTTCTCCTCGGACACGAACGAAATCGGGCGCCTGGTGGATGACAGCCTGCGTCACGCGAATATGGAATCCGAGGTTTCCGGCGCCCGCCGACAGGTGATTCGTATCTTCCCGCAGAGCGATGGCCGGCGAGCCCTGGCGGTGCTGAATCCCATCGAAAATAGCCCCAGTTGCTCGTCGGCGGAATGCCATGCCCACCCGACCGAAATCAAGACGCTGGGCTATCTGGATATGCACATTTCGCTGGCGACAACGGACCAGAACGTCGCGGAGAGCCGGCGGCAGGTTTGGCGATACACCATCCTGGCCGTCCTGGGAGTGGCATTGCTGAGTGCGGCGTTCGTGCGGCACACCCTGCACGGGCCGCTGACCGAGTTGATGAAGGGCACCGAGTACATCGGCGCGGGCCATCTCGGTTATCAGATTCAGCTGGGGGCGCACCAAGGGGAGCTTACCGAGGTTGCCAGTTCGTTCAACACGATGAGCCGGCAACTCAAGGAAGCTCGCAACGAAATCAATGCGTGGACGCATACGCTAGAGGCGCGGGTGGAACAAAAAACGCGCGAGTTAACTGGCGCGCGCGAAGAGATGTCGCGGGTCGAGCGCATGGCGTCCATCGGAAAGCTGGCGGCGGTGGTTGCGCATGAAATCAACAACCCGTTGGCGGGAATTCTGACATACGCAAAGCTGCTGAAGAAGCGGGCTTCCAAGGACCCCACGACCAACGGCGAAAACATCAAGATGCTGGATCTGATCGAGTCGGAGAGCCGGCGCTGCGGGGAAATCGTGCGCAACCTGATGACCTTCGGGCGGCCTTCCTCGATGAATTATGAGCCGGCAGATCTGCATTCGGTGATCGATCGCTGCGTGCGGCTGGTGAACCACCAGTTGGAGCTGAGGAACATCGAATTGCAACTCAACCTAGCCCCGGATCTGGGTGCGATTCGATGTGACCCCGCGCAGATCGAACAGGTGCTGCTGGCGCTGGTGATGAACGCCATTGATGCCATGCCAAACGGGGGGACACTGAGGCTGGGTACGCGCAAGGCACCCGGGGGCACGGACGTGCAAGTAGAAGTACGGGACGACGGCGTGGGCATGCCTCCGGAAGTGCTGCAGAACATGTTCGAGCCTTTTTTTACCACCAAGGAGCGCGGCCGCGGCCTGGGATTGGGCTTGGCGATCAGCCGGCAAATTGTGGAGCGCCACCAGGGCCGCATCGAAGTGAAATCCGAACCGGGGCGGGGAACCGTCTTTACGATCACCCTGCCTATGCAGGCGAATATTGCGCAGACCGCGGGAACCGCGGCTGCTGTGGGATGAGGAGCAACTGCCATGGCCAGCAAAGCCAAATTGCTCGTAGTGGACGACGAATTGATTGTGCGGGACTCGCTGAGCAAGTGGTTCCGCGAGGAAGGGTACGAGGTCACGGTCGCCGACAGCGCGCAGGAAGCATTGACAAAAATGGCCGCGAGCCGCTTTGACCTGGCGCTGGTGGACATCAAGATGCCAGGCGTGGATGGCGTCGAGCTCCAGAAGCGCATGCACGAGATCGACCCGGACATGATCGTGATCATCATGACCGGCTACGCATCGGTGGAGACCGCAGTGGCGGCTCTGAAAAACGGCGCATATGACTACATTGCAAAGCCGTTTGACCCCGACGACATGGCGCACACGGTAGTGAACGCGCTGGCGCATAAGCGCGCGGAGAAGGAAAACGAACGGCTGCGGGAGACGGTGGCTTCCGTGGTGCGGCCGCAAGAGATGATCGGGCAGAGCGCGGCGATGATCCGCGTATTCGAGTCTATCCAGACCGTGGGGCCGACCGACGCAACGGTTTTGATCACTGGCGAAAGCGGTACGGGGAAAGAACTCTGTGCGCGCGCCATTCACGCCGCCAGCCCGCGCCACTACAATCCGCTAGTGGTTATTCACTGCGGCGCGTTGGCCGAAACGTTGTTGGAGAGCGAGCTGTTTGGTCATGAAAAGGGCGCTTTCACCGGGGCGCAATACCGCAAAAAGGGAAGTTTCGAAGTGGCCGACGGCGGCACGGTCTTCCTCGATGAAATCGGCGACATCAGCCTGAAGACGCAAAGCGACCTGCTGCGCGTGCTCCAGGAGCACGAAATTACCCGCGTTGGAAGCTCGCATCCCATTCACGTGGACTTCCGCTCGATCGCGGCGACGAACAAAGACCTGCATCAGCTTGTGGAACAGGGCAGATTCCGTCCGGACTTGTTCTACCGGCTGAATGTATTCCCCATCCACCTGCCGCCGCTGCGCGAACGCAGGGGAGAAATCCCGATTCTGGTAGATCACTTTGTACGCAAGTTTGCCGCTTCGATGAACAAAAAGATCAGCAAAGTTTCTCCGGCGGCGATCAACCTGCTCGAGCGCTACCAGTGGCCCGGCAATATCCGCGAACTGGAAAACGCCGTGGAGCGCGCCATGGTAATGGCGCAGGAGCCGGAGTTGCGCGAACAGGACTTCGCGCTGCGCATGCCGGTGGCCGAACATGGGGGGCGCACGCTGGAGGATATAGAGAAGGCACACATTCTCGAAGTTCTTGAGGAATGCAAAGGCAATCAGACCCTGGCCGCGGAGGTGCTCGATATTGACCGGGTCACGCTGCACAACAAGCTGAAGAAATACGGCTGGAAACGAGTGACGGCGGATGCCTTGTGAAACGTATTCAGTTATTACCGCTGGGTTCTGTGGCCCAGGATCTGCTCTCGGATCTTGCGGCAGGGTTGGCGCGTGAGTTTCTGATTGCCTGCGAAATCCTAACGCCGGTGGGCGAGCCGTCGTTCGCCTACAACGTCACGCGGCAGCAGCATAGTTCCACGGAAATTCTGGCATCACTGGCGCAGCGCGACACACCGAATACCTGGCGGTTGCTCGGCGTGACCTCGCTCGATCTCTATATTCCGATCCTAACGTTTGTGTTTGGCGAGGCGCAGCTGGGTGGGCATTGCGCGGTGATTTCCTCACACCGGCTGCGCGATGAGTTCTACGGGCTACCGCCGAATATCCTGCAGTTCCGCGAGCGTGTTTTAAAGGAAGCGGTGCATGAATTGGGTCACACGCTTTCGCTCGATCACTGCGAAGGCGATCAGTGCGTGATGTCGGCATCGCACAGCATTGAATTGGTGGACCTGAAGAGCAGCCGGTTTTGCGCAAACTGCCGCGCGGCGGTGCCCACACGGGCCGAGGTCGAGGCACTCAACGGGACGGTGCACGTCAACAACTTGCGGCGGCCCGCCTAGGTGGGGATCTCGTCGCGGCCCTTTTCGCGCGGCACGAAGGTGCGCACAACCACGTAAAGCATCGGGATAAACAGGAGATTCAGGGTGGTGGCAGCCACCATGCCGCCGAACACTGTTGTGCCGACCGAGACGCGCGCGGCGGCGCCCGCGCCGGTGGCGAGCATCAGCGGCAAAACACCCAGAATGAAGGCCAGCGAGGTCATGAGGATTGGGCGGAGGCGGATGCGTGCAGCTTCGACGGCCGCCTCGAGGGTGTTAAGGCCTTCGTCCTGCAACTGCTCGGCGAATTCCACGATCAAGATAGCGTTCTTGCTGGCCAGACCGATCAGCATCACCAGCCCAATCTGCACGTAGACGTCGTTGGGGAGCCCACGCAGCCAGATGCCGCCAAGAGCGCCCAGCAGAGCCACGGGAACACCCAGCAGAATGATGAAGGGCAAAACGTAGCTTTCATACTGCGCGGCAAGCGTCAGGTAGACGAACACCAAGCCAAGGCCAAACAGGATGGCAGCTTTGCCGCCAGACTCAATTTCCTCCAGCGAAAGCCCAGTCCATTCAAAGGTCATACCCGGTGGGAGGACCTTTTTCGCCAGTGCCTGCATTTCGGCCATGCCTTGGCCGGAACTCAGGCCGGGCCCCGCGTTGCCGTCAATTTCAGCGGCGCGGAACAGATTGTAGCGCGTGATAACCTGCGCGTTTTCCGTCTGGTCGATTTGCACGACATTATCGAGCGGAACCATCTTGCCGGTGTCCGAGCGCAGGTAGTACCCGCGCATGTCTTTGGCTTCGGAGCGGAATTTCTGGTCGGCTTGAACGTAGACGCGATACGAACGGTTGTTGAAATCGAAGTCGTTCACATACACCGAGCCCATGTACACCTGCAAGGCATCGGCGATCTGGCTGAAGGGAATCTGAAGGCTTTTGGCCTTTTCGCGATCGATGCGCACCAGTACTTGCGGGTCGTTGGCGGTGAAGCTGCTGAACAGCCCTGCGAGCTTCGCGTCCTGATTGCCGGCGGCAGAGAGCTGATTGGCGGTATCGGCCAGCGTTTGCAGCGTGTTTCTTCCCAGGTCTTCGAGCTCAAACGTAAAGCCGCCGAACTGTCCTAATCCCTGCACCGCGGGAGGGTTGAAGGGAATGATCAACCCGCCGGGAATGGCGGCGAGTTGCCCGCGCATTTTTTCGACGACCGCGGGGCCGGTGTGGTCTTTGCCCGGGCGATCCTTGAGGTCGGCGAGGTTCAGGAAAATCATGGCGCGGTTTGAGGCGTTGCCACCAAAGCTGAAACCCACCACGGTGAACGCACCGGTGATCTCGGGGATGTGCGAAACGGATTCTTCGACTTTGGCACAGACGTCCTGGGTAAAGGCCAGGGAGGCGCCCTGCGGCGTCTGCACGACGATGATGAGGTAGCCCTGGTCGTCGTCGGGAATGAAGCCTTGCGGAATGCCCAAGTAGAGGAAGGCCGCGCCACCCAGCACCGCGGCGAAAATCAGCATGGCGGGTACGCGGTGTTCGACGACCATATGCACGGTGCGGCGGTAAAAGGTTGCACCTGCATCAAACGCGCGATTGAACCAGCGGAAGAAAACTCCTTGCGCGCGCTCGCGATGGTGCCCCAGAAAAATGGCGGAGAGCGCGGGAGTCAGCGTCAACGCGTTAAAAGCGGAGATGGAAACGGAAAACGCGATGGTCAGCGCGAACTGCCGGAACAAGATGCCGGTGGTGCCGGGAAACAAGGCCACCGGCACGAATACGGAGACCAGCACCAGCGACGTGGCCACCACCGCGCTGGCCACTTCCTTCATGGCCACGCTCGCGGCGTTATGTGGCTCGGAAATGCCTTCGATGATGTGGCGCTCGACGTTTTCGATGACCACGATGGCGTCGTCTACCACGAGACCTGTGGCCAGGGTGATGCCAAACAGGGTGAGGGTGTTGATGGAAAAGCCGAGCAGCTTGACGAAAATAAACGTGCCGACCAGAGAGACCGGGATGGTAATAGCCGGGATGAAGGTGCTTCGCCATTCCTGCAGGAAGATGTAAATGACGAGGACGACGAGAAAGATAGCCTGGAGCAGGGTGATCAGCACGTCGCGGATGGAGTTGCCGATGACTTCGGTGGTGTCAAAGGCTACGGCGTACTTCAATCCGGGAGGGAAGCTTTTCGAGAGGCGCTCGAGTTCGGCTTTCGCAGCGCGATCCACTTCTAGCGCGTTGGCACCCGGAAGCTGGGTGACGGCGATGCCGGTAGCGTCATGGCCGTTGAAGCGAAGGATGGAGCTGTAATCCTCGGCGCCCAGCTCCGCGCGGCCCACATCCTTGACGCGTACCAGCGTGCCGTCGGTGCCGGTCTTGAGAATGATATTCTCGAATTCCTTGGGCTCGGAGAGGCGTCCCACGGCGCGTACGCTGATTTGATAGACCTGCGCCTGATTGGACGGAGGCTGACCGAGTTGCCCTGCGGCGACCTGCACGTTTTGTTCGGTGAGGGCGTTCAGAACCGTGGTAGCAGTCAAGCCGCGCTGGGCCATGCGCGCGGGGTCCAGCCAAAGGCGCATGGCGTATTTGCGTTCACCGAAAATCAGCACGTCGCCGACGCCCTTGACGCGTTTGAGGGCGTCACGCACATAGATGTCGAGATAGTTGCTGAGGAACAGACTGTCGTACTGTCCATTTTCCGAGTAAACGCCGGCGCCGAAGACGAAGCCAGCGGTTTGCTTGATGATGATGATGCCGGTGTTTTTGACGGCGTTTGGCAAGCGGCCGAGGGCTTGATTGACTCTGTTTTGCACGTCGACGGAAGCGAGATCGACGTCGCGGGAGATGTCAAAGGTCACGGTGATCTGGCTGGAGCCGTCGTTGCCGCTGGAAGAAGAGATGTATTTCATTCCCGGCACGCCGTTGATGGCCTGCTCCAGGGGAATGGTGACGGCAGTCTCGACGGTCTGCGCGTTCGCGCCGATGTAGGAGCTGGCGACCACCACCTGCGGAGGAGCCAGGTCAGGAAACTGCGCGATCGGAAGCGTGGGGATAGCGATGGCGCCGCCCAGAACGATCAGGATCGCGCATACCGTGGCGAACACCGGCCGCCGTATAAAGAAATCGACAAACAAATCCGTCTTCCGCCTTTCCCCCGTTGAGGCTCAATCAAAAAGGAATTTGCTGGTTTGCGATTCTTATTTTCCGTTTGACGGCGCGTTTTCGGCTTTGTTGTCCGCCGGCTTGATTTGTTCGCTCACCGGTGCGCCGTCCTGCAAGAACTGCGCGCCGGAAACGATCAGGTGATCTCCGGGCTGCAAGCCGCTCACGACGGCATAGTCGTTCCCGACGACGTCTCCCAATTTGACCATTTTCTGGCGGGCGACGCTGCCCTTGGCTTCCTTTTCGGCGACGAAGACGAAGTATTGCCCATTGATGCGGGTGACAGCCAGGACCGGCACAACCGGGCCGGGCGCATTGCCCCAGATGACTTGCGCGCGCACCTGTTGAGCGATACGGAGATTGCCTTTCGCATTCGGCACCGCAGCCTTGGCCAGGACGGTTTGCGTTTCGGAATCGACTTGCGGCGAGATAAAAGTGATCTGCGTGTCGGCGCGCAGATTGCCGGCTTCGTCCAGGAGCTTGACGGGCATGCCCATGCGAAGATCCCGGGCGCGATCGGCGGGAACGTAGATGTAGGCTTCCAGGGCGCCGGGCTCATCCACCGTAGTGAGTAGCGTGGCCACGGTCACGCGGTCGCCCATACGCACAGGGACGTCACCCACGATGCCGTCCATGGGCGCGCTGACCTTGTAATAACGCAACTCGACTTTTTGCTGCTCCACCTGGTGCTCGAGCGATTTCAGTTGTGCCATGGCCGTGTCGTAGTTGGTCTGCGCGTTGTCGAGGTCGGCCTTGGCGATGACACCGGCTTCCCAGAGCTTTTTGGCGCGGTCGAGATTCGTGCGCGCCAGGTTCACGTTCGACTCCTGCGCCAGACGCGAGGCTTCCTGGCTGTTGACCGTGGCTTCCTGCTTGAGCGGGTCGATCTGCAACAGGGGAGTACCGGCGGCGACGCGGTCGCCCGACTTGACGTAAATCTTGGTGATGTAGCCCTCGACTTGAGGATTGATGGAAGCGGAATGCCGCGATTTCAGCAGGGCCAGGTACTCGGTGGTGTTTGTGATGCGCTTGGATTCGATCAATTGCACCTGTACCTGAGCGGGGGCATCGCCACCGGCATTGACGGTGGCGCTTTTTGTGCCGCAGCCTCCGACCGCAAGGGCCAAGAGGCACACGGGAAACCCGCACAGGGCCGGGTTCATGATCCCCCGCGGCGTCCGCATTGTCGAGATGCTTTGTTCCGGAACAACGCACATGTGTAATCCGCAATGTTACGTCAACCGAATGGAAAGCGAAATGCCTAAGCTTAGGCGGCTTAGACGCGGAAAGAGAGGATTGGTAAGGCGGGTACAACGGGGACGAACGGGCGTGTCTCGGAAGACGGGCCCTGCGCGCTAATACATGTCCGTCGGATCAATCTTCTTTCCGGAGAGGCCGAGTTGAAGAACTTCGATATCCTCGGGGCGGTCAAAAACCTTGCCGGGGAAGAGGCGCTTGATAATTACGCGAAGGCCGCCAAAGGCAATGCCGACTCCTGTGGCGACACCGAGGAACAAGCCGGTGAACAGGAAAATCTTGAACATGATGAGGAACATGGGCGGATCCGTGGCCTTGTGGCTAGATTCGTTCCAGGTGACCTCGGTTTCGTAATTGACCTCGTCGCGAATAGCCTGCGCGTGCTCGGGCGCGGTGGCCGCGAAGACCAGTGAGAGAAGGGATGCCTTGCGCTCGACGGTAACGCCGGAGCGCCTCAGGGAATCGGGCAGCGCCTGCCGCAGGTGGTGCAGATGCTGCTCGGCGAGTTGCGGCGTCGGGTATTCAACTAGAAGCAGCGTTCCACTGCCGTACTTACCTTGGTACTTAGCAAAGATCGCTTCTGCCCCATCTTGAAAGCCGACTTCCTTACTCAGTCTGCGATAGGCACCTTGTCCCAGAACATTCATCGCATTCTCAAAGCCCACCGGCCCTTGAACATATCTTTCCGTTCCAAAAACGCGCCATGTCTTCGGTAAGTAATTTTTCAACGGAGGATAAGGAGTCGGATCGGCCTTTGCCTTGAGCGAGGGAATCAGTGGTCCGAGACCGCCAGGTTTCATCTCAGGCGCACTGGGTCCAGGTATTAGCACGAAGTTACCGATCAAAACCGCCCCATGACCCGAGTCAAACGCGGACTCATCTCCGATTCCGCCACTTTGCATTTCTGGCCGTAGAACCTGTGTGTAGAACTCGTATGCGCCGCTGGGATCTTTGAATTGGAATAGACTCAATCGGAGTCTTGCGCTCTCATTCGTATAACTTCGTTGTTCGAGGGCGGCCAGTCCGTCTTCCTTGAGTGCTTCTGGGTTTACATCCCCCCAGCCTTGAAACGCCTCGCGGCTAGGCAGCATCTTCGAAGGCCCATCCGCTTGCCAGGGGCCGAACTGGTCAGGGAGAAGGGGAGAGTCCGCAGCCACGCAAAGGACGCAGCAAAAAGCCGCCAGCAGGAAGGCAAAAGGGATTCGGTACATGCTACCAGTATATTAGACGCCGGGGATTTACTGTTGGTTTCTAGACTGTTCGACGGTGGCTACCGGAGCCACGCGGTGCTGCCGCGAATCGCGGTTTCCAGCCAGGCTGTTCATGCTCTCGAGGTATGCGGAAACGCCCTGATAGATGCCTTCAGCGACGCGCTGCCGGTGCTCGGGTTTCTTGAGCAACTGCTCGTCGGCGGGATTGCTGAGGAAAGAAATCTCCGTGAGGATGGAGGGCATGTCCGCGCCAATCAGGACCACAAAGGGGGCTTTGCGGACGCCGCGGTTTTTCACGGGGCGCGCAGTTTTCTGAATGCGCTTGCTCAGGGAGTCCTGCACGTCTTCGGCGAACTCGCGGGATTCGTCAATCTTTTCGGTGCGTGCGATTTTCTTTACCAGGTCTTCGAGGTCGTGAACACCTTGCTGGGAGACCGCATTTTCACGGGCAGCCACCGCCATAGCCTCGGCAGAGCCCTTCATATTCAGGTAATACGTTTCCACGCCGCGCGCGCCGTGATCCGGGCTGGAGTTCGCATGGATGGAGATGAAGAGGTCGGCTTTGGCGTCGTTGGCGATACGCGTGCGATCCTCGAGAGGGATAAAGGTGTCGTCCGAGCGCGTGTAAACGATATCCGCGCCGGGAAGCTTCTGCTGGAGGATTTTGCCGAGGCGAAGCGCCACGTCGAGGCAAAGATCTTTTTCCATGAGACCGGTTGGGCCAATGGTGCCGGTGTCATGGCCCCCATGCCCGGCGTCAATCACGATGCGGCCGATCTTCAAGCCGAGAGTGCGCGTCAGGGTTGCCTGGCCGTCACGCGTGGGAACGGGAGCGTCCGGGGGGTCCACGAGATCGGGCTTGGAAGACGTGGTGGCTTTGTTGGATCTGGTATTGAGAACTTTGACCGGAGCGGGAAGCGGCTTGCCCGGTGCAGGCGCCGGCTGCGTGGGCATCTGTTCGGCCACCGGCGCGTTTGCGGTGCTAATGTTCACGGGTAAATCATTCGAGTCCGTGACGTCGTTTGCTGCGCTCTTTGGCGCTTGAGCCGTTGTGGAATTTTCCTGCGATGGCCCGCTGGTGGCTGCCTTTGCCGATTGTACGGGTGCATTCCGCGGCCCGTTGGGGCCGTAAAGCTCGATGACCAGGCGTGTTGGCTTACGCATCAGCGAAGCGGCGTAGTCTTTTACGCCGTTAACGTCGAGCACCACACGGACAAGGCCGCCGGGTTTCTGCGCGACGCGAACCTGACTCAAGAGGTCGCCGGTTGCCTGAATCTTTTTGTGGAGAAGCGTAGGGGAAATCCGCGCGCCGCTCAGGTCAAAGTAAATTCGATCGGGATTCGCAATGCGGCTGGAAATGTACTGAACCGCATTCTCGAGATCGATCACGACTTCCGTGCCATCGGGCGTAGCGCTACAGCGGATCTGCTGGATGCGCGGCCAGTCGGTCTTCCCCGCAGGCGCTTCGTCCGACAGATTATTCGTTTCGCGAGATGCCGTTTGCGCCGTGGGTTCTCTCTTTGTGGGCGCAGGAGTCGGTTGCTGCGGGGCGGGCGCGGCTTTTGCGTCCACGCCGTTTTCCGCATTGCGGCGCATCGAAAGATCCGCGAGGGCCGCCTGAACTTCGCGTTTGTGGGCCGAGCGGGGATATTTTTTGAGGAAATCCTGGTACGTTTTCGCGGCGGCGGCGGAGTCGCCCAATTGATCCTTTTGCAATTGCGCCATACGCAGCATTACGTCCGGCACATATTTGTAGGTGGGGTATTCGCGAATCAGAAATTCGTAGGCTTCCGCGGCGGACTGATAGTAGGTGCGGCCGAAGCGATCACCCATTTCGGTGTTGAGTTCGCCGACGGCTACGAGGGAATCGGGCACTTCCGGAGCGCGGGGCGTGATCAGGGAGACGTGCTGGTAGGTGGTTACGACACGCTTATAGTCGGCGAGTGTGCGCTTATCGGCGGGCTTTTCATTCAGCGCGGCGCGCATTTCCTGAGCGCGCGCGAATTGCGCATTCGCGGCTTCGCGCTTGGCAGCGGTGTTATTGGCTGTAGCGGCCGCGGGGCGGGGAAGCAGGCAGGCGGACAAAAGCACAAAACCCAGCGAAGCGCTGGCGAAACCCCTGTGGAAATATAACGCCCCCTTACGCATCGTTCCCCGGCATTCCCCCAACTACGAATATCTTTGAGGCCAGACCAACCCGCTACGGAAAAACGAAGAACCTTCTTCAGGAGGGCCCAAGCCCGTGGTGTGCCCGGGGCGGAAGCCCCGACCTCCTAAAGAGAAGATTCTTTTCGCGAACTCTAGGCGTGCCCTCCCCAAATTCAATCTATCAAAAACTTCTCCGCGGCAGATAGTTAGATGCGCGTTGCTATTCGTTCGTGAAGATGATGCGCCCTTCGGTGTTCATCTCTTTGCGGATCTGGCTGCGCCGCGTGTACGTGTATGAGTTTTCCCTATGGCCTGAACCGGGGCGGAAATAGGCGTCCTGGACGCGCTGCACGTAATTACGGGTCTCGCGATACGTAGGCACGCCATGGGCGCGATCGACAGCGCCCTCTCCCGCATTGTACGCCGCCAGGGCCAGGTCCAGGTTGCCATTGTAGCGCTCGAGCAGCATCTTCAAGTAATGAACCCCTGCGTCGACGTTTTGTTTCGGGCTGAAAGCGTCATTCACGCCGAAACGAATGGCGGTGGAGGGGATGAGTTGCATCAGGCCCATGGCGCCCTTGCGTGATTTGGCCATAGGATTCCAATTCGATTCCGTTTCGATCACCGCGCGGACCAGGGCAGGGTCGACATTGTGGCGTTCCGCGGCTTCGCGAACCATTTTGTCCGTGCCGTCGCGGTCCAAATACATGGCGGGCCGATTCTGGCCGGTGAAGGAAGTCTCGCCGGGAAGATAGATGGCCCGGTTGGCGGATCTGCTGGGCGTAACCTTTGCTGTGGCGGGAAGCTCAGCGTTGACAAAGAGGCGACGCCCGTCGTCGGACGTGGTCGTCGCAATTTGCCCCGAAGCGGCTGGGAGAAAGCCAAAGCCGCTCGAAAGTGCCGTCAGCACCAGAAGAAACCTCATGTTCCTCGGTATCGGGACGCTGTTTGTGCGCCGTGGAGAAGGCATAGGTATAGAAATCCGCCTCGCGTAGCGGGCTGCCTCATCTGCGAAGCTTCCGCCCCACAAACAAGTGAAGCGGAATGCTGCACTTGCGAGGCAACGCTTCTGACGCTACCCGGGATTATAGCAAGGGTTCCAGGAGTGAGGGGACACTCTGTAAGGCCAATTTTAGGGCAGATGTGTCTTTTCCGCCAGCCTCGGCCAAATCAGGCCGCCCGCCGCCGGAACCCCCGACCTGCTTGGCCAACGCCTGTATCAGCTTGCCAGCATGGACTTTAGAGGTGAGGTCCTTGGTGACCCCGGCGATGAGGGCCACTTTGCCGTCCTCGGGCATACCCAGGGCTACGACCCCCGAGCCGAGTTTCTGGCGGAGGGAGTCCACAAGCTGGCGAAGGCCCTCGCGGTCGACGTTAGAAACCTCGCCGACGACTACTTTGACGCCTTTGATGGTCTTGGCTTGGCCGAAGAGGTCGTCGAGCTGGTTGAGGGCGCCTTTGCGCTTTTGCGCTTCCAGCTCCTTCTCGAGTTGGCGGGCGGTGGCCGTGAGCTTTTCCACCGAGGCGAGGAGGTTGTCTTCGCCGACGTTGAGGCGGCCAGCTAGATCGCGCAGGGTTTGCGCCTGGTGCTGATAGTGTTCGAGCGCGCCGATGCCGGTGACGGCTTCGATGCGGCGCACGCCCGCGGCGACCGATTCTTCGCTGACGATTTTGAGTACGCCGAGGTCGCCGGCGCGCTTCACGTGGGTGCCGCCGCACAGTTCTTTCGAATAGAAGCCGCGAGGCGAGCGGGCATCGGGAATGGTGACGACGCGGACGTTGCTTTCGGGATATTTGTCGCCGAAGAAAGCCAGGGCGCCGGAGTTGAGGGCTTCCTCGAGGGACATGATGCCGGTTTCGATTTGCGAGTTGAGGCGGATTTCGTCGTTGACCTGCTGCTCGATGTCGCGGAGCTCTTCCTGGTCGACGGGAGCGAAGTGGGAAAAGTCGAAGCGGAGCCGCTCGGGCGCGTTGAGCGAGCCGGACTGCTTGACGTGGGTGCCGAGAATGTTGCGCAGGGCGGCATGGACGAGGTGCGTGCCGGTGTGATTGCGCATGATGCGGGCGCGACGGTCGGCGTCGGCGAAGACGGTGACGCGGTCGCCAATGCGCAGAGTTTCTTTGGCGATGACACGGTGCGCGACGAGTCCGGCGACGGGATAGAACGCGCCGGAGACTTCGGCGAGGACTTGCGATTCGGAGGCGTCGTAGAACCTGCCGGTGTCGGCCATCTGGCCACCGGATTCGGCATAGATGACAGTGCGGTCGAGCACGACTTCGCCGGATTCGCCGGGTTTCAATTCTTTCACTGCCCCGTTCTTCGTAAGGATGGCCTCGATGCGCGCATCTTTGGCGCAAGTGGCCTGGTAAAAATCGGGTTCGGTGCGGAAGGTTTCCGCGAGCTTGGCGAATGCGGGATTGGCCGCCTCTTTGCTCCCGCCCTTCCAGGAAGCACGCGCTCGCGTGCGTTGCTCCTGCATGGCCTTTTCGAATCCGGGCTCATCGAAGCTCACGCCGAGATCACGCGCAGCGTCGAGAATAAAATCGACCGGCAAGCCATACGTGTCGTATAACCGGAATGCACTTTCGCCGGGATACACGGCGCCAGCTTGGCCCGACAAGGGGCGCAATTCCTCTTCGAGCTTACGAAGGCCGATGTCGAGCGTTTGCAGGAAACGCTTTTCTTCGGCCAGGGCGATTTCAGGGACGCGGGCAGCCGCAGCGTCCAGTAATTCAGGATAGGCCGCGCCCATCGACTGGCGGACGCTCTCTACCATTTCAAACAAGAAGGGCTTTTGCGCGCCAAGCAGCCTGCCGTGGCGGATGGCCCGGCGCATGATTTTGCGGAGGACGTAGCCGCGTCCCTCGTTGGATGGCAGGACGCCGTCAGCAATCAGAAACGTTGTGGCGCGCGCATGATCGGCAATCACGCGCAAAGAAGCAGCGGAGCGGTGCTGATCCTCAACTTGCAATTCTTTTTGCTCATCGACGCCGATGAGTTTTGCGGCGCGATCCAGCAGAGGAACGAACAGATCGGTGGCGTAGTTGGAGATGACGCCCTGGAGAACGGCGGCGACGCGTTCGAGGCCCATGCCGGTATCGACGCAGGGCTTGGGAAGCGGCGTGAGGGTGCCACTGGCGTCACGATTGAACTGCATGAAAACGAGATTCCAGATTTCGACGTAGCGGCCGCAATCGCAGGGGAATTGGCAGTCGCTGTGGCCTAACTCGGACGCGATGGCGCCCATGTCGTAATGGAGTTCGCTGCACGGGCCACAGGGGCCGGTGTCGCCCATGGCCCAGAAATTGTCTTTGAGGCCGGGGATAGCGAAGAGGCGTTCGGCAGGAACGTGCTCAAGCCAGAAACCTTTGGCATCTTCATCGACGCCAAGTGTGTTACCGGGTGAGACCTCCGCGCCGCCGAAGACGGTTGCATACAACTTTTCCCTAGGGATGCCGTACCACGCGGGCGAGGTAATTAGCTCCCAAGCATAGGCAATTGCTTCCTTCTTGAAATAATCGCCGAAGGAAAAGTTGCCGAGCATTTCGAAGAAGGTGTGGTGGCGTTTGGTGAAGCCGACGTTTTCAAGGTCGTTGT
>Ga0126371_10002886_pt1 | contig 14949 bp, 19 predicted proteins | sample PanSoiMetaPlot_4_FD_110145 | JGI IMG/M metagenome (GOLD analysis project Ga0126371, IMG submission 110145) | Tropical forest soil microbial communities from Panama - MetaG Plot_4 | ecosystem: Environmental > Terrestrial > Soil > Tropical forest > Bulk soil | place: Panama | collected 2016-02-17 | reverse complement strand
GGACCTCTGAAGGATCGGCGCGAACTTGACGGCGGGTATTTGCGGCTGCCGATTGCTCATGGGCCTTCTCCACGTTGTCAACTTGTCAGCTCGAATCGGAGGTTGCGTTCAAAAGTACTTTGCATCACAAAGCATCCTCGCAAAAAAATAAGCTCAAGCGGTCTTGAGGCGGTGCAGCGCCGGTGAGCCCCGGTCCGGCTTCGTGCCCCGACCCGCGTTTGCCTTGGCCGCTTCCGCCGCATCGCGCACCACCTGTTCGAGGACTTTGAGATATTCGAGGTAGCGCTGGCGTCCTTTTGCCGTGATCCGGCATACGGTTTGCGGCCGATTGCGATCGTAACCCTTTTCGATGCCGACGAAGCCTGCGTCTTCGAGCACCTGCAGGTGCCGGCTGAGATTGCCGTCGGTGAGGCCGCACAACGCTTTCAAGTCGCCGAACACGAGCCCCTTGGGGTGTGCCACCAGCGATGTCAGCACGCCGAGACGGGCTTTCTCGTGGATTACGCGGTCGAGCCCGTCATAGGCGAAGCGTCTGTTTTGCTCGTTCTTAACCGTCGGCATCGCTCTTCCCAACACAGCAGTAAAGCATGGTGGCAATCAGGAACTGTCCAATCCCGAAAGGCAGGGCCATGGCCCACGGCGACAACGCATGCTCCTCGCTCGCCAGCGCGAGACTTGCCAGGCCGGCCGCGAGGTACCATGCGCCCCCGGCTCGCATTGGCGCCGGCAGCGAGTGACAGGCTGCAAAGATGCCGAGGCTGAACATGATCTGCCACAGGCCGGGCAGCATCCACAGGCTCTGTGGCGCAAAGCGGAACAGGACGAATGAGATGAGCGCACCCGCGACTCCGGCCGGAATGAATTGCTCGGCCGCCGAATGGATCATCTCGTCGGCGAGCCCGCTGTGAATCCGCTGGGTGCGGGCGACCATCTCAACGCCGATCATGATGACGGAGATCGCCGCCGTCACGACCCACAACACGAGGTAGGTGAAGACATCGGCCGTCGGGTCCGGCAATAGCAACGCCTGGATACCGGCCGCAAGCACCGCGAGCATACCGGTGGCGGCGACCGTCATGGGTCCGTAGCCGTGAAACTCGGTACCGCGGGCCATCTGGCTGCGGATCGCCGTGATGTCGGCCAACGCCTCGTCGAGGTCTCTCATGATGCCCCCTCTGACTTTGCAATGCAAAGTACACTGCATCGCACACCGCAGTCAAGGCGTTCTGTGATTTCCGCCGAATCCGGACCCGCCCGCACGCCCTCCGGCAAATCGCGCCGATTTTCGGGGAACTCTAGCACTGAAAGGAAGCGGCACTCTCATTGCGTCTCCAGTTCTGCGAGCTCGCAAGCACGTCGTCTGTCCCGTCTGGGCACCACTGCGCCTGCGAGCACCTCTTCCCGAACTTGTCTGTCAAGCCGCAGGACGCCTTCTTCCAGCAGCAGGGCCTGCCGGCTTGGCTCGCATCTGCCCGGTCCCTTTTTCCGTCCATGGGATCTACCGCAAAAACGCGTTCTATTTTTCGCGCGGTGGAGGTGAGCTTCAGGTTTGCGGGCCTGCGCACAGGTCTCCCAAATCTTTGTCGGCCCACCGCTTCCGACATGACTGGAGCTCCCGACCGTGTTCGGGATCACGCTCTCAGGAAGGCGCCGCCCAGGCCAAGTACGACGGTGACGAACGAATTTCTGGAGTGAGAGGCCGGCCGGGCGATAGCGAGTCCGGAGATGGAAGAGAGCGCGCCGCCGGGCTTCCCTTTGACGCGTCCCACGCGGGCCGGCGGGGCCAATGTCGGGGCAACGGGAATTGAACCGGCAAGCCTGTTGAGCCGAACGCGATCCCAATGCGTCCCGCGGCCGCCCGAAGTTCGAGGGCGGCCGCATTCGCCGTGACGGGATGACAGGCCCGCGAAAGCTGTTCGCGACGCCCGTCGTTGAGAGGCGGACATGCACAGATCTTGAAATGCAAATCTGCGGGATTGCAGCGATTACATCTTGCAAGTGCCCTCCGGACCGAGGGAGGCCATCGCTCGGTGGGCCGCAGCAGTGTACCGCGGACGCGCCGCCCGCCTCAGCGACTGCGACTGCGAGCAGATCGAGGGGCGCTGCATCGCCGCAGGCCTGCCGGTCATCGACAATCCGGGTGGTGGCGTTCGAAGACGTCGTGCTGCTCGCCATCAGGGGCCGATGGTGGCAGTCGGCGAGGAGGCGAGCCCGCCGGCCTATCATGCGCTCTCTTTCGCCCCGCTCGATGTGGTGGCGCAGGCCTATCGGGCGGCCGGCGCCGCGGTCTTCAAGCTCTCTGACCCGGCGGGGTCGGCCCCGGAAGAGTGAGAGAAAAGCGGGTCAGTTCGTGACGGGTTGGAGGTCGAGAGAGAGGCTCCCGGCCGCCCGTCGCGGAGAATGCCGACATGGCTTCGAGAGGCGACGCCTCGGCGCAACCCATCGATCATCTCAAGAAGCCTGACATGCCGGGGGAGGCCGAGCGGTTACTCGCCGGCACCGGATGGGTACCCGAGCCGCTGCGCACGCCCGACGCGCAGTCTGCGGAGGTTGGGGCCAAATCCAGTGCGGAGGATCCGCCGGCGTTCCTCTCGGATGGCGAGGACGACGAGGCCGGCGACCAACGGCCTCCGATCCCGAGGAGCCGGATGCCGTCGCTGCCGAATGATCGTCACCTGCGGGGAGTGTAGCCCGTCCCGCAAATTCCGTTTCACCGAGCCCGGTCACTGCGCCGGGCTCTTCGCTTTCTGGAGGCTGACATGGCTGATTACTTCACCCACTTCTCCTGTGTGCTCGACGTGGGCACGCCGGACAACGCCGCCCGCGCGCTCGATCTGTACCCCACTTGCATGGAACAAGCTGCCCGTGCGGGGGCGCTCGCCGACGGCTTCCTGGTGTCAGTTCACCCTGACCAGGGCGGCACGAAACTTTGGATGCGCGACGCCACGACCGGAGATCCGCTTCAGGTGATCGTGTTCGTGCAACGCTGCGCAGAAGTCTTTGGCCTTAGGGGCCATTGGGGTTTGCAATGGGCGCACGTCTGCTCCGAACCCCGTGTCAATGCGTTCAGCGGCGGCGCACACGTGCTCGATCTCGGCACGCGCAGGCCTGTTGCGTGGATCCACACAAATGGCTGGCTGGTCCGTGCGATCCGCAGCGGCCCGAGAGTGCGAGGTGAGTCATGAGTGTCTCCGATCACGCTGGCGCAGGCCGCCGCCGCGCCCTGTGGGTGTCGAAATCCGACAAGCTGATCGAGGATGCTCGGCGCGACTGGTCGGCACTCGCACAGGAGCGCCTGCTTGTCACGTCGCTGTCGCGGTTTCGCCTGGGCACGCCGACCCGTCTGGATGAAGGCATCCTTTTCACCACCTACGCCACGCTACGGTCCGACGCGCGCCAGGAAAGGGTTTCCAGCGTTCAACAAATCGTCGATTGGTTGGGGCGCGACTTGGATGGAGTCATCGTCGTCGACGAGAGCCACGCCATGCAGAACGCAGCCGGCGCCAAGAGTAAGCGCGGCGAGCAGGCACCGTCACAGCAGGGCCGCGCGGATCTGCGGTTGCGGCACGCGCTGCCCGATGCCCGCGTGCTGTACGTCTCGGCGACCGGCGCCACCACGGTGCACAATCTCGCCTATGCCCGGCGGCTCGGTCTGTGGGGCGGCGCCGATTTTCCGTTCGCCACCCGCGCGGCGTTCGTCGAGGCGATCGAGGGCGGCGGCGCCGCCATGGAAGTGCTCGCCCGCGACCTCAAGGCGCTCGGCCTCTATGTGGCCCGCTCATTGTCGTACGAAGGGATCGAATATGAGCCGGTGGAACGCCAGCTCAGTCCCGAACAGGTCCGCATCTACGAAGCCTATGCGGGCGCCTTCCAGGTCATCCGCAACAATCTCGATGCCGCGCTCCAGGCGGCCAACGTCACCGGCGAATCCAGGACCTTGAACGTCGAGGTCAAATCGGCCGCACGGTCCGCGTTCGAGATCGCCAAGCAGCGCTTCTTCAATCATCTCATCACCGCCGTGAAGACCCAGGCGTTGATCACGGCGGTCGAGCGCGACCTTAAAGGCGGCGACGCCGCCGTCATCATCCAGATCGGCTCCACGGGCGAAGCCCTGATGGACCGGCGCCTGGCGGAGATACCGACCGAGGAATGGGGTGACGTCCAGTTGGACATCACGCCGCGCGAATACGTTCTCGACAACCTGGCGCACGGGCTTCCGACGCAGCTGTTCGAGCCGTTCACCGACGGCAACGGCAATCTCTTCTCGCGTGTCCGCCTGGTCTCGCCGGCCTGGGCGCACAGGCCGTCGAGAAGGAGACACCGGCTCTCGATCCTGCCGATGCCTTCGCCGCCGTGCTCGGGCGGACGATCCTGCACCTCTAGGACGGGCTTGAGATTCGCCGCGTCAAGATCATGGGCGACTTCCGCATCGCGGCCTCCGGTTTCACCGACGGTATGGTCGACCGGCTTAAGGCGAGGGGGCTCGTGTCCGCGATCATCGCCTGGAGGCTGCGGCTGTTCGTGGCGGCGGGGGACCCGTGGGCCGGCAGTCCCCGGCGCCCTGATGGAACGCTATGCGCTAGCCCCGATCGCCGAGCGGCCAGCAGCGTGAGGGAACAAGAGCCATGTCCTCCCAAGCCACCGAGCTCGCTCAACGTCTCGCGCGCAGAACCGAGGCGGTGTGCCGCTACTATCTCTCCAACGGCCACCGCGAAGGCCGCTATTGGATCGTCGGCGATGTTGCCAACACGCCGGGACGCAGCCTCTATGTCCGCCTGTACGGCCCGTTGTACGGCAAAGGAGCTGCGGGCAAATGGACCGACGCCGCCACCGGCCAGCACGGCGATCTTCTCGACCTGATCGCGTTGAGCTGCGATCTCGACCGCCTCGCCGATGTTCTCGCCGAAGCACGCAGATTCCTCGGCCTGGCGCAGCCCACGCCGATGCCACTTCGGCCCGAACCACCGGACGGTTTGCCGGAAGCGGCGCGCCGGCTGCTTGTGATGTCATACCCGCTCGCCGGCTCCATCGCGGAGACCTACCTGCGGAATCGCGGCATTGCGATCACACCTGATCTGCGGGCGTTGCGATTCCATCCGCGCTGCTTCTACCGCACTACCGACGAGGCAACGGGCGCCAACCGCTATGGGGTCTGGCCGGCGCTGCTCGCCGCCGTCACTGACCTGGAGGGCAAGGTCACGGGCCTGCAGCGTACATGGCTCGATCCATCCGGCCGCGACAAAGCTCCGGTGCCATCACCCCGGCGCGCACTGGGCGAGATCGCCGGGCACGGGGTTCGGTTCGGTCACGCCGATGAGGTCATGGCGGCAGGCGAGGGCCTGGAGACCATGCTGTCGGTGCGCACCATCCTCCCGGCGATGCCGATGGCAGCGGCGCTGTCTGCCAATCACCTCGCTGTCTTCCGGACGCCACCGACGTTGCGGCGGCTCTATGTGGCGCAGGACAACGATGCGACCGGCCGGCGGGCAGCGCAACAGCTGAGCTGCCGAGCGCAGGCCGGCGGGATTGAGGCGATCACGCTTGCGCCGCGCCTCAAGGACTTCAACGACGACCTGCGCGAGCTCGGAGCCCCTGCACTTCGAGTAACGCTGCGCGACCAACTCGTCCCGGAGGACGTCAGCCGGTTCATGCGGTCGGAGGCCGGAACGGCAGATGAGCATGCCGTTTGTCGCACGGATCGCGGTGATGCCTCTCCAGGGAAAGCCGCGCCCGTGGCCTGCGGGAGGGCGATCTGACGGCAGCCGGACCTGGAGCCGCAACGGCGGGCGGCGGCTATTTTCCGCCGCCGGATGCCCTACAGAACCGCGCCGGCCTTCAAGAGGGTGAATCGCCATGAAAGCCGCGAAGGGGTATGCCTTCACCGGCAGCCAGGACATGGTCGGAGACGCCGAAGCGGAACGGCGTTGCCGCACTTTGATGTCTGCAAACCCTGGTGCGGAATGAATGCGTCGGCTGCTACGATTCCCAAGCTGAGCAGCGTCTTAGATATGCGCCCACCAGCGGTGATACCAACCCACGGCACACGGGCGGACGCAAGGCTTGTCTATCTTCCGGTTGAGTTACCGCGTTAGCGAACCGAGCCCGCGCCAAGTGCCTGTGCCGCGCAAGTGGGCCTCCAGCGCACGTGGCCATTGATGGCCGCCTCGTCGCGTTCGGACCGCGCGCGGTGCAAGGCTGCCTATCGAGCCGGCATGGTGACCTCCACTGTATTTCAAGATCAGATAACAATGAGCTTATTTCGACGGGATATTTTTCTCCTGATCGACGATTGTTACGGGGATAAGCACCGGTTTGCCGTTTCGTACGACCGTCAGATCAGCGACATCACCGACCGAAAGAAGCCCGAGCCGATGGTTCAAATCTGAGGTGTCCCGCACCGATACCCTGGCGAGCTCCGACACAACGTCTCCGGCCTTCAGGCCGGCGCCCTCTGCCGGAGATCCTTTTTCGATCTTCACGATCACGGGCCCGGTCACTGGAGCCGACAGCTTCAGGCTGCGAATCAATGGGGCAGTCGGATCATCAAAAGCAATCCCAAGTCGGCCTCGACGGATTTCGCCGTATTTCAAGAGCTGGTTCGCGATAATGCGGACCATGTTTATCGGGATGGCAAATCCCATGCCCGGATTGCTGTTTGTCGCACCAATGAAGGCAGTATTGATGCCGATGAGCTCGCCGCGGAGATTAACAAGCGCTCCCCCCGAATTTCCCGGGTAGATGGCGGCATCGGTTTGGATGAAATCCTCGTATTTCTCAATTCCGACATTCGTCCGGTGGAGTCCGCTGATGATCCCGGAAGTCACCGTCTGGCCAATCCGATAAGGGTTGCCGATGGCGAGGACGAAGTCGCCTACTTCCAGCCCGTCCGAATCGCCGATCGTCACCGCGCTCAGATCCTCTGCTTGCACCTTGATGACGGCGACATCTGTACTGGGGTCGGATCCGACGCGCTGTGCCGGCGCCTCACGTCCGTCGGCGAGGGTTACGATGATGTCGTCCGCGCCGTTAATTACGTGGTTATTGGTGAAGATCAGTCCCTTTTCAGCATCGATGATCACACCTGAGCCGCTCGCCTTTACCTGACGCTGGGCTGGAAGATCGCGTGTGTTGACGGCCTGTCCCGGGCCTTTGCGCGAATTTTTTTCTCGCCCAGAACGGCTAGTGATGGTGACCATGACCACGGCGGCTTTTACCTGATTGAGGAGGGGTGCGAGTGAGGGCATGCCGCTTATCTGCTCGGCGGGCAGCCGAATGCTCGCATCGGCCGCAATACTACCGCCCGCAATCGCGAGACCTAACGCCACCGCACCGAGCAGCCTATTCATAATTTGTGTCGCCATGGTCATTGTGCTTTTCCCCCGCCGAGGCATCACCGCGGCTGGTTGTAATCGATTGGAACGGCATGCTTTGGCTCAAACTGGGTGTTAGGCGCCTGGCGACACCGTCGTAGATTGCCAGGGCATCTACCACGTGCCCGTCATAGCAAATCATCCGAGCATTCATCATTGTGACCAACGCGTCGCTCAATCCTTCTGCGGAAATTGCCTTGGTGCTTTCGCGTTCTTCGATCAGCATGAGAATTTGCAGATCGCGCGCCGCACATCCGCGTGTGAACGAACCGGCGGTCGTTTCGTTGATCATGGCGTTCAGACACAGGGCCGCTGCCGCGACATGGACCGAGCAACTCAGCAAATACCTTGTCATGACTAATCTCTGCGAATTGGTTTGCTCAACCATCGACATTACGTTGTCGGGTTGCATCATCGGGGTTGACCGGAGAATTCGGGAGAGCGGCCAGCTCGCAGGCTAGCCGCTTTTGCCTTTACTATTGAGAGTTACCTGCCGCGATCCGCGTCCCGGTGCAGCTCGAAGCGCACTTTGGCGTCCGGATCGGAGCCGACATAGGTGCCGCGCTCCCATGCATCGTTACCGGGTGCGAAGTTCTTCGGTGCGGCCAGTGCGCCCGAAGCGGTAGCGAGCACGAGAGCTAGTGCGAAGGTGGTCTTGGTGAACATGATGACTGTCTCCTGTTTGTGTTCTTCACTCACACCGCCCTGGTGTGCGCTCGCATCATGCTGGCGTGAGGCGGTTCGGGTAAATCAGCCCGACGTATCGCCGATAAGAACGCAAAGCCTGCCGCGCAGCGCGAAAGTGCCTGTTTCGCAGGGCTTTTTAGTCGCCCGCAGCCGCAGGCAGGGGATGCTTCAGTCCTGGGAATGAAGTATTGTTTTCGTTGATACAGAGAGGGATCGGTGAAGGGGCGCCCGGCGCCGCGATCATTCAGCCGGCGTCACCCGCCCGATCGGCGCACCCAGTTTGGCCGCGACGCGGACGAGGTCGCTTTGGCGCGACGTGCCAGTCTTGGCAGAATGCTCGCCAAATGGCTGCGCACGGCGTCCGGCCGGTCAAGAGACGCTCTGCAACCCGGATTGCTCATGTCGAGTTCTTCTGTTCGTGACCTTGGTTGTGTGATAACGCGCTGGTGAGATTAGGAGCAAGCGGCGCCGGTGCGGAGGCATGTGTAGTGGCCTCATGCCCAGATGGCTGCCGATGCCGACGATATTGATTACGCGCGTCAGGTATCGCTTGGATAAGGCCTCTACTTTCGGGAGCGCGCACCGGCAACCGGCGAAGTAGGAAGTAACGGCTGGATGCTCACAACATGAGGAAAGCAACGGAAATTACAATCGCCCACGCTACCCCCGACGATGTCATCGGTATCCAAGACGTGGCCTACCATGGATGGCTGGCGACTTATCCCAATGCCGAACACGGTATCACTGTGGATGACATTGAGGATCGGTTCAAAGACCGTCACACCGAAGAGAAAGTCGCTCAGCGACGAGAGCAGATGGCCAATCCCCCCGATGGTGAGACCACATTGATTGCGCAGGAGGGTCGTAAGATTGTTGGCTTCTGTCGAGCGATTAAACATCCTGATCGTAACCAAATCTATGCAATCTACGTCCTGCCTGAATATCATGGCCGCGGCCTCGGTTCCGCCATGTGGCAAAAAGCACAGCAGTACCTCGATTCCAACAAGCATAGCATCGTGGAAGTTGCCACATACAATACCAAGGCCATCAAATTCTATGCGCGACTCGGATTCACGGATACCGGCAAGCGCATGTCTCATCCTAAGTTCAAGATGAAAAGCGGCGCCGTCATTCCAGAAATGGAAATGCGCCGCGAGGCGGATTATCCGCAGCGCACCTGACCTGCTTCGCCGCGGCGACAGCGACTTCGTGGTGTTCCGCTTTGCTAAGCCGGAAGACGGAGGCTTTTGCCAATCGCTTCGCTGGTGAGGCATTCCGAGCTGGCCCCTAGGTAGGCGCCCCGTGTAGCGATCTGACGTCGACAGCATCGGCCCGAGTGCGACGACTTGATTTGCCGCGACGAATGTCTGCTGGTGAAGGTGAAGCTGGCGTGCGGCTCGACAAAGCGAGCCGCTGAATCTGACCCAAAGCGGTCATCGCACAGATGGAATTCGCGGAACGAAATTTAAGGAATATTGGTACGGATTGCCGAATTACTCCGGCTTCATACCGGCGAACTTGACCACCTTGCCCCACTTCTCGATTTCGGCGGCGATGAGCTTGCCGAAATCGGTGGGAGACCCTGGGAGCACCGTGGTGCCTAGGTCGGCGAGCCTCGCCTTCATCTTGGCGTCGGCGAGGGCCGCGTTGATCTCATTATTCAGCTTGCCAATGATCGCAGAGGCTGTGTTCTTGGGAGCCCCCAGGCCGAATGCAGCGCTCGCCTCGTAGCCTGGTACAAACTGGCCGATAGGAGGAATGTCTGGTAGCGCCTCCGAGCCCGTCGCAGCAGTCACCGCAATGGCGCGGAGTTTGCCGGACCTTATGTGCTGGATCGAAGAAGGCATAACACCGAACATGAGCTGTACCTGCCCGCCGATCAAGTCCGTCAGCGCGGGGCCTTCACCGCGATACGGCACATGCACCATGTTGACGCCGGTCATCATCTTGAACAGTTCGCCGGCAACATGACCCGCGGTCCCGTTGCCGCCCGACGCCATGTTGATCTTGCCGGGATTAGCCTTCGCATAGGACATGAATTCGGAAACCGATTTGGTAGGGACCGCAGGGTGCACTTCCATCACATTTGAAACGCGGACGATCCCCGCAACAGGCGCAATATCCCGTATGAAGTTGAAATTCAGTTTTTCGTACAAGGTCGCGTTGATCATGTTGGGCGGGCCGACCAGCAGGAGCGTGTAGCCGTCAGCGGTAGCCTTCACGACTGCCTCGGCAGCAATATTGCCACCACCGCCCGGACGATTATCCACGATGAATTGCTGCCCGAACCGCTCCGACAGCCATTGACCGATCAGCCGAGCCAGCACGTCTTGCGCACCGGCCGGGGCAAAACCGACGACGATACGCACCGGCCGTGTCGGGTATGCTTGCGCCCACGCCATCCTCGACACGGCTGGCAGCGCGGCGCCGCCGGCGGCCAGATGCAGAAATTGTCTACGATGGGGACGTTTCATGCCGAGCCCCGAAAGTCGCTTTGCAGTAGAGCCTACCAACGCGTAGACCTTAGTGCGCCTGCCTATGCCTCGCGCATTGCCTGCTTGCACCATCTCACAAAACCATCAAATCTTTTCCGATGATGATCTCGCCTTTAAAATACTTCGCCGCCGGGGCGCGCCAGGTGTCGTCGCTGATGTTGTCGAAGGCCGGGATCAGATGCGACAGCACGAGGGTCTTGACCCCCGCCTCCTGCGCGATGCGGCCGGCATCCTCGACAGGGGTGTGGTCCGCCTTCATGTGCGCCATCAAATCTTCAAACTTGATCGGCCGGCCTTTGGCGATTTCGCCACGGATGTAAGTCTCGATCCCCGGGACATACATCGCCTCGTGTACGAGGACATCGGCGCTCTTGGCTATTTTCGCCACCGCTTCCGACGCCACAGTATCGCCAGAGAATGCTATCGAGCGGTCCTTGAAGTCGAAACGGTAGCTCAGTGCCGGCTTCACCGGCGGATGCTCGACGATGACCGCGGAGACCTTGACGTTGTCATCCTGTGTCACCAGTCCGGCCGCCGACACTTCCTTTACGTCGACCGTGACCAGTGGCTTCATTTTGAGATCCTCGGCCCAAAAATCTACCGTCGTCTTGTAGGCACGCATGAAATCCTCGGTCATCTGCTTGAGCGGTGGCGGGCCGAAGGCGCGCACGTCACGATGCATGCCATTGATCCAGCCGACCACTAGGAGCGGGCCGCACTCGATATTGTGGTCGGCGTGGTGATGGGTGATGAAGATCGAACGCAGTGCAGAGAACGGGATGCCAGTCCGGGCGTATTGGTCAATGACGCCGACGCCGCAATCGAGCACATAAGCGGCGCCGTTGCTTAGCATCACGTGCGAAGTCATTTTCCGGGTGCGTTCTGGGCCCTGGCCGCCCGGGCCGGCGCCGGTCCCGAGCAATACCAGCTTGGTACCCTTCGAGTCCTTCAGCGCGGCCTGCGCTTGCTCCGCCGGTGTCCTGGCCGCCGGCGTCTGCGCTGCTGACGGGGCCGCTGCCGCACTCAGGGCCGGCGCCGCTGCCAGGCCCGCAAGCAAAGTGCGCCGCGAAAGCGCGCTCGATGTGTCGGTCACTCTTCGACGTGGAAGTCTCATGTGAGGGTCCTCCTTCTGGGCGACGACCGCACTCGCGAAGCTTGATTGTCCTTGCTGATAGCATCGGGGCTGCTATAAGGAGAAATTCTTATTTAATATAGCCCAATAACCAGACGGTTAGAGGCGGCCTATGCAGTGGGATGCACGGATCGGAAGGAAGATCAAACTCCGCGACCTGCATATTCTCCTCGCAGTGGTCCAGGCCGGGAGTATGGCCAAGGCGGGCACCCAGCTCGCCGTGTCCCAACCTGCCGTTTCAAAGGCGATCTCGGAAATGGAGCACGCACTTGGTGTCCCACTCCTTGATCGAGGTTCGCGGGGAGTGGAACCGACGCGCTACGGGCGGGCGCTCATCAATCGAAGCCTAGCGGTATTCGATGAATTGCGACAAGGCATTAAGGAGATCGAGTTCTTGTCGGATCCCACTGTGGGAGAGATAAGCATCGGAAGCACGGAGCCACTCTCCGCGGGCCTGGTGACTGCCGTGATTGATCGGCTGTCCAGTCAAAATCCTCTCATGAGCTTTCAAGTTGTGCAGGGGGATCCCGCTACGCTCCTCCGTTATTTGGGCGAACGAAAAGTCGAAGTTGCACTCGCACGAATGTCTGACAGGCGCGTCGACGAGCACGTGAATGCGGATATCTTGTACGAGGACGCGGCCGTCGTGGTGGCGGGCGCACAAAGTCGATGGATACGCCGGCGCCAGATCGCACTTTCTGATCTCGTGAACGAGCGTTGGGTACTTTCTCCGCCGGACTCGATTTTCGGGTTAGTAATGGTGAAAGTGTTTCATGACAACGGACTTGAGCCGCCGCGCGGGGCCGTAATCACGTTCTCCCACAGTATGCGAACAAGCCTTTTAGCAACAGGCCATTTCTTGTCCATGTTGCCTGCGCATGCATTGAGATTTTCCGCCAAACACACAGGGATAAGAGCTTTGCCCATCGAATTGCCATCTACAAAACAGCCCATCGGTCTTTTCACATTGAAAAACCGGGCGCTCAGCCCGATGGCGCAGCTTTTCATCGACTGCGTCCGGGAGGTTGCGAAACCGCTCGCAAAATACCGGCGGTGATGTCCGAATCTGGCCCTCAACGTTAGTTCGCCGCGCTGCCGCATTCCTTCCGAAGTCGGAGGTAAAACCGACTCGTCGTGACCATCGCGAAAACGGCGCTCAAGACCCGCAACAGAGACATCCGATGGCTGGGCGCCTCCGCGGCTTGGCGCAACCCCAACCTGCAGATGCCAGCTGACTCAGGCGCGGTCGACCCTCGCAGCATAACAGCCCGGTGCGGCGAAATGGATGTGCAGATAAACGGCAGCGCGATTCGCGAACAGCCGCTCGATGGCGACTTCCAGGTTGCGGCCATCGACCAGGTCGAAGCTCACCATCATGGCATCGGCGTCGAAGGCGCGCACGGCCAGCGTCCGCAGCCGCAACTGTTCGGGCACCTCGTCCACCCCGCTATAGGTCTCTTCGCCCTTGCGCACGAAAATCGCAAAGCGCATGCGGTAAGGAGAAGAGACGGGGTGATGCTCGTAGCTGACGAGCAGCAGCTCGTCGCCTGGCCGCGAGTCGGTGAGGCTGACCCGGCACGGATAGCCAGGGGTGTGCGCGTCAGCGATGCGGCGGACAGCACCGCGTGCCGCCAGCTGCTGGTCGGACAGTGCAAACAGATCGGCGAACTTCTCGGCCGGCAGGCCACTGATACGAAAACTCATCATCGGTCCTCCACTGTGTCCCGATGAATCTAAGAGCGCGTGTCTTCGAGCACACTCCGTTTCTTGCCGTCGATCTGCCGGCCCCGCGGCAGATCGCCGTGGTGGCCGGCGAAGGGGAGTATCAACGCGTCAAGACTTCGTCGTAAGATAGAAGCTGAATAACCTTGGGCGTCATGACGAATCACCCGCAGCGGTTCGTCGAGCACGTGGAGCAGCACGCCCAAATTTGATCCGCTGCGGACCTTTGATGATGCTTGGGATCGCGCGTCCCGCTATACTCATAAACCATGGGCTAATGGTTCATGACTGATATCGTCGTTAAGACTGGCCTCATAGACCATGCTGCGTTCGAGCGGCTGCTCATATCCTTGTTGCCAGACGTAGCCGCAGAGATCGACGACGAGGATAGATCGTCGGTCCACATGGAAATGTCAGCCTTAGCGCGGGTGACCTGTCGCGCTATCCAGAATGGCGATGAGAATTCAATCCGCTGTCACTTTGAACTCATCGACAGAGTGCTTTCGAATGCTGCACCCGACGTCGAGAACGCCGTCTATGTTTCGTATCTGGAGAACGTTTTTCTTGGCGAAGAGAGGGCCGCGTTTCTAAGGGCACGGAGTACACTTCCTGGTCGTTTATCCGCTGCTTTGTCAGACTTGGAAGCGCATTGGAGGCCGCTCAGCACGGTGTCCAAAGGCACCTAAGCGCCTCATTGAAAATTGGCGCTGCGGAGCACTCACAACAGAATCCAAGCGCCTCCCGATGTCTCTTGTTGGCCCGTCCGCGAAATTTCTCGCACCTGCCAAAAAGCGTCTGGTCATTGGGGTACTGCAGACTCGCTTTTCTCGCCTTGAGTTCTTCGCATTTTGACCCTGAGCGGTCATTTCATTCCGAGACTACGAGAACGAGCGATGGGCCGATATTGATCTAGACGCATGCCGCACCACGCGGCCGATCAGCCATATCACGACAGCGATCCCTATGATGCTATCAGCACGGATTAACTCCACCAGGAAGGCCCACGGATCGCAGATGTGGAACTCGCAAATTACCAGAGGACCGGACAGGATGACTGCATCCAATCGGAAATAGGCCATCCAGATGCAGTCGGCCAGGATCACGGCCAACAGCCCAACCATGACCATTGCCGCGCCCCAGGCCACGCTCCTCACGCCAGCGAGCACGGTGCCTTCTCTAGGCGCCCAGGTGCGTGGCTGGTCGTCGGGTGGCGTCATGGTTCGCATCCTCGCACGATCCCGACGCTTTTCAAAGGCCGTCCCCTGGGATCTTCCGCGTGCCGACTTCAAGTCGCGAGACGGCCGCTGCCACGCTTGACTTCCGGTGATGGCCCGTCTGCGAAATTTCTCGCACCTGCCAGAAGCGTCTGGTCATTGGGGTACTGCAGACTCGCTTTTCTCACCTTGAGTTCTTCGCATTCTGTCGAGTGGCCCGAAGGACTTTCACCTTCGGGCTCTCCCAAAACCGTACGTGAACCTCTCGATTCATACGGCTCCCGTTGTTCGGCCGTTTCCATGACATAGCTGCCAATGAGCAAAGAGCT
>Ga0126371_10002885_pt1 | contig 14950 bp, 11 predicted proteins | sample PanSoiMetaPlot_4_FD_110145 | JGI IMG/M metagenome (GOLD analysis project Ga0126371, IMG submission 110145) | Tropical forest soil microbial communities from Panama - MetaG Plot_4 | ecosystem: Environmental > Terrestrial > Soil > Tropical forest > Bulk soil | place: Panama | collected 2016-02-17 | reverse complement strand
CTGCCCAGCTTCTGGGCAATCTCCACTGCGAGCGCGCGATTGGAGTTGCCTGAGAAGAGGACCGGTTTTGCCGTAGCCATAACCTCGGTCTCCCCTTTTGGTCCGTGTTTGCGGACCTGGTCTTTCTGCACGCGGCGCACGCCTGTCCTGTGGGACGGGCTACGTTTTCAGTTACTTTTGACTGACGCCCGCGATAGGAGCACCCATGACGTCGACGAGCACGAAGGCGCGGATAGCCGGCCTTCTCTACCTTCTATTGGCAGTGTTTGGCCCGTTCTTGCTCATATACGTGCCGAACCAGCTCGTCGCCGACGGCAATCCCGCCGCCACTGCGTCCAACATCGCGACACACGAGATGCTGCTGCGGTTCGGCATCGCGAGCGATGTCGTCGGCGGGGTCCTCGTGCTCGCCGTCGCCCTCGCGCTCTATTGGCTCTTCGAGCCGGTCGATAGGTTCCAGGCGTGGCTCATCGTCATTCTCGGCGGCATCCTGCCGTGCGCGATCTACTTCCTCAATTCACTCAACTGGTTCGCGGCGCTCGTGCTCGTCCACGGCGACTCGGTCGCGCCCGCGTTCGCGGGTCCGCAGCGCGATGATCTTGTCATGCTGTTCATGCGTCTGCACCACTACGGCGTCGTCGTCAGTCTGGTTTTCGCAGGCTTGTGGCTATTGCCGATCGGTTCGCTTATCATCAAGTCGGGCTACGTGCCGAAGTTCATCGGGTGGTGGCTCATACTAGCGGGCATGTCGTGGCTCGCTCAAAGCATCGTGCCGATCTTGCTGCCGCAGTATTCCGACATCGCCTCGACTGTCGGCTTCCCATTCGGCCTAGGCGAAATCGCGTTCTTGCTGTGGCTGCTCGTCATGGGGGCGAAAGAGCGGGCATCAGTCGCGACCTGACCCGTCTTGCGGGCTAGCGTCATTTGATGCTATAATAGGTATCAAATGAGCCTTGCTAAGAATATCTCGCACATGCTCGGCGGCCCGGACATCCTCAAGGCTCGGATCAACGGTGATGCTGACCTCGAAGCCGCGGTGACAACAGGCTTTCCCACAGCTGCCGTTCGCGCTCTCGCGGAGCGCACGAGATCGAGTCTGTCGTTTCTCCAAGACGTGACCGGACTCGACAAGAACACGTTTCGCCGTCGCGAGCGGTCGAAGTCGCGGCTAAGGGCCGAAGAGTCAGACCGACTCGCTCGGGTTGCGCGCATCGCGGCACTGGCAACCGAAGCGATGGGAGCCGATGATGGCGTGGCGTGGCTTCATGAGCCGAACCGCTCTTTAGGCGATCGCATCCCAATGGAAATGCTCCACACGGAGATCGGTGCGCGGCAAGTAGAAGACGTGCTGATGCGCATCCAGCACGGCGTCTATAGCTGATCGTGCGGCTCTACCGCGTCTTCGACCATGCTTATCGTGCATCTGCGATGAGCGGAGAGGGCGCGGCATCGACCGGCGGACGCTGGAACTCCAAGGGCGTCCGAGTCGTCTACGCGTCCGAAACGCTGGCGCTCGCTCTACTCGAGATCATGGCGAATGCTCGCCGGACTATCCCGCCAGGGAAGGTGTTCTTGACGATCGATTTGCCGGACCAATTCAAGATCGAGCTTTTGCATGAGGAAGCCCTGCCGCCTCGATGGACGACCGCACCAGCGCCGCGGCGTCTACAGGAGTTAGGCGACGAGTGGGTTCGAGAGGCGCGAACGGTCGCACTCATGGTCCCGAGCGCGATCGTGCCGATCGAGCGTAATGTTCTCCTTAACCCGGCGCACCCGGACTTCGGCCGTCTCGTCATCGGTACGCCGCGTCGCATACCGGTCGATCAGCTCCTGCGATCAAAACGCACGCGCAAGCCGAGATAAGGCGCTATTTACGTTCCGTTACCTCTCTTGATACACGATCTGAACTATCGACATCAAGTCGTCGCGAAGCGGTGACCAGGCGTGGCAGAATAGTCCGTTGCTGATCCCCCGCGAAGTGACGATCACGAGGTACCGATACGTTCTCGCATCATCGAGTCCCGGACAGCCGGGTGGCACGTAGACGAGTGGCGCGAACGAAACGATTTTCCAGGCGAGAAGCTTTGAGATCGGATACACCTCGTAAGTGAGCGACGCATCCCACGAGGGGTACCAACCTCCGTCACGGGCGTCGGCGCCAAAGCCGCCACCGCGCTGCATCGTCACCTCACCGGAACGGTGGACGATGAAGAACGCCTGCTCGTAGACGAACCCGACGGCGTCCGATGGGACGTGCGTCGGCGGCGGAGTCGGCATCACCATTTCGGTTGTGGGCGCCGGAGCACCGAGCGCGGCGAAGAACGGGTCGGCCTCACCACGATAATAACCGGTATCGACACCACCGCTTCGAACGATTCCCCAAAGCGTTCCTCGATCAAAAGTTGGTCGAACACCAGCGATGATCGGGCGAAGCCCGGAATTCGGCGGAATCGACTGAGCCACGCCCATGAACTGCGCCGCCTCGTCCGGCGTGAGATGGACGGTCGTTGGTAAGAGTCCCCGTTGGGCAGCCCATGTCCAAGACGCCGCTCTCGAGCGTTCCAAATCGCCGAGTTGATATGTCACGGTTCCATCGGGAGCAATCGTCACGAGGTTGCAACAATATTGAGGACCGTAGAACAGGGCGACGCCGCCCGGCGGAATCGAAACCTGTAAAATCGGAACGGGTGACGAAGCCGGAGCCGCATCCTCTGTCGACGGCCGCCCAAGAGGTACGAGAACGATCGCAAGAACGGCGATGAAGCATGCGCCGGCGGCCGCTCCGATTCTCTTCAGCCACTGCCGCTTCACCTAAGTGACCTCCCAAATATGACAGGTTTGCATGGTCCGCAGGCGGGCCTTGTCGAACGGGAACCAAATGCCGCAATTCGAGGTCGTTTCCCCGTTCAAGCCCGCCGGCGATCAGCCGCAAGCCATCGATAAACTCGCCCACGGCGTGTCGCGAGGCGACCGCGCGCAGGCGCTGCTCGGCGTCACCGGGAGCGGCAAGACCGCGACCATGGCGTGGGTCATCGAAAAAGTCCAAAAGCCGACGCTCGTCTTGTGCCACAACAAGACGCTCGCCGCGCAGCTGTGCGGCGAGTTCCGCGAATTCTTCCCGAACAACGCGGTCGAGTATTTCGTCTCGTACTTCGACTACTACCAGCCCGAAGCGTACATCGCGTCGTCCGACACGTACATCGAAAAGGATTCGTCGGTCAACGAAGAGATCGAGCGGCTGCGCCATTCGGCGACGCAATCGCTGCTGACTCGGCGCGATACGGTCATCGTCGCATCGGTCTCATGCATCTTCGGCCTCGGTTCGCCAAGCGACTACATGGAGATGTCGCTCCATCTACGTCGCGGCGACGAGTACGATCGCGACAAGCTGTTGCGCAAGCTTGTCGACATGCAGTACACGCGCAACGACATCGCGATGGTGCGCGGTACGTTCCGCGTTCGCGGCGACGTCCTCGAATACGTCGCGGTCGACGACGAGATCATCACGCGCCTCGACTTCTTCGGCGATCAGATCGACCACGTCACGCGCGTCAACCAGGTGACTGGCGAGATGCTCGACGATCTCGAAGAGGTTACGATCTTCCCCGCCAAGCACTTCATCACGCCGGAAGAGAAGCTGCGGCGCGCGATCGAGACGATCGAAGCCGAACTCGAAGAGCGGCTCCACTACTTGCGAGGCGAAGGCAAGCTGCTCGAAGCGCAGCGGCTCGAGATGCGCACGCGCAACGACGTCGAGATGCTCCGCGAAGTCGGTTATTGCAACGGCATCGAGAACTATTCGCGCCATCTCACCGGCCGGGCGCCGGGCCAGACGCCGTTCTGTCTGCTCGATTTCTTCCCCGACGACTGGCTGCTCTTCGTCGACGAGTCGCACGTGACCGTGCCGCAGGTCCACGGCATGTACGGCGGCGATCGCACGCGCAAGATCGCGTTGGTCGAGTACGGTTTCCGTCTGCCCTCGGCGTTGGACAACCGGCCGTTGACCTTCGAAGAGTTCGACAAGCATATCAACCAGGTCGTCTACGTCTCCGCGACGCCGGGTGAGTACGAGAAGCGCGCATCGAGTCAAGTGGTCGAGCAGATCATCCGGCCTACCGGTCTCGTCGACCCGCAGATCATTGTCAAGCCGACGCAAGGTCAAGTCGATGATCTCATCGATGAAGTGCAAAAGCGGGTCGAAAAAGGCGAGCGCGTCCTCGTCACGACCCTGACGAAGAAGATGGCGGAAGACCTCACCGATTACCTCATCGAGATGAACATCAAGGCGCGGTATCTGCATTCGGAGGTCGAGACCCTCGAGCGGATCGCGTTGCTTCGCGATCTGCGGCTCGGCGAGTTTGACGTGCTCGTCGGCATCAATCTCTTGCGCGAAGGCCTCGACTTACCCGAAGTCTCGTTGGTCGCGATCCTCGATGCCGACAAAGAAGGTTATCTGCGCTCTGAGACGTCGCTGATCCAGACCGTCGGCCGGGCTGCGCGCCATGTCAGCGGCATGGTCCTCATGTACGCCGACAACGTGACGCAATCGATGGAGCGAGCGATCAACGAGACCGAACGCCGCCGCGCGAGACAGCTCGCATACAATGCGGAGCACAACATCGATCCGCAGTCGATCCGCAAGTCGGTGCGCGACATCTTGTCGGCGGCGATCGCGACCGACGCGAAGAAGTCGCGCCGCCAGCTCAAGGAAGTGCCGCGCGAGCTGCTCGTCGCGACGTGCCAAAAACTCGAGCGCGAGATGAAGGAAGCGGCGAAGAACTTGGAGTTCGAAAAAGCCGCCGCATTGCGCGACGAACTTTGGGAACTGCGCAGCCAATTGCCCGACGCCGGCGATGCGACGCTCTCGCGCAAGGCACCAAAAGTCTTCGGAAAAGAACTGCGCGAGGCGGCGCTCTTCTAGCCCGTCCCGTTCTACGCAGATTTTGCGTAGCATGTTGCGCGTTGCGTAGATCTGTGCTACTATTCTACGCGAAATATGCGTAAATACATCTGGCAGCTCGCGGATTGGCCGACATGGCGCTATGACGCCCATGCTCTCTTGCGCCCACTCGCTGATGCGAAGGCAAAGCGCGGAGAGCTCAAAGGCCGCATGGCCTCGGTCGGCTTCGCGGATCAGGGAATAGCCCAACTCGACGCGCTTACCTGCGACGCTGTAGCAACCTCCGAAATCGAAGGCGAGCGCCTCGACCTCCGACTCGTTCGATCCTCAGTCGCCCGTCGGCTCGGTCTCCCTGGCGCTTTGCCGCCAAAGGACGCACAAGTCGAAGGCGTCGTCGAGATGACGCTCGATGCGACAAGAAACTATGCAGAAGCGTTGACGACGGAGCGTCTCTTCCAGTGGCACGCTTTGCTCTTTCCGATCCAACTGGGTAAGGACAGACGCATCAGAAGCGTCGCGAATTGGCGCGATGATGCCGCAGGCCCGATGCAGGTCATTTCCGGCAGCCTGGGTCGCGAAATCATCCATTTCGAAGCACCACCGGCAGCGCGCGTTCCGGCTGAGATGAATACGTTCTTGCGTTGGTTCGATGCACCACCGGACGGCGACGGCCTCATCAAGGCGGCGATCGCGCACCTTTGGTTCCTCACGATTCATCCTTTTGAAGACGGCAATGGAAGGGTGGCGCGTGCGATCGCCGACCTCGGGATAGCACGCGACGAGCAGACTTCGACACGCTTCGTCAGCATGACGCGTCAAATCAATGCCGAGAAGTCTGACTACTACGATGCGGTCGAAAGCGCGCAGTCAGGTTCTCTCGACGTGACACCATGGCTTGAGTGGTTCCTCGCATGTTACACGCGCGCTATTGAAGCGACGTCGGCGACCACCGCAAGAGTGTTGGTTTTGTCGCGGTATTGGACCAAGTTTGCGGACGTGGGGATCTCGGAACGACAGCGCAAGGTCTTAGCGCGCCTGCTCGATCATTTCGAGGGAAAGCTGACCGTCCAGAAATGGGCCAAGTTCGCGAACACCTCACACGATACGGCAAACCGTGACATCGCCGATCTGGTCGAGAAGGGAGTGCTCGCACGATCCCCGGGCGGCGGTCGCAATACGAGTTACGAACTCGTCGAATTCACCGACTAAAAAGGAGCGGTCGAGATTTTATCTCGACCGCCGCGGTGTAGCCGTCGCCGGTCGAGCTGAAGCTCGACCGCTACAGGAATCTAGGCTATTGTTGCACCGGGTCCTTGCTGCGGATGGCGCCTTCACCGAACGACGCGAGGAACAAGTAGCCGTTGTTCCACGACGCGCCGATGAAGTGGTGAGCGATCGCCTCGTGATCGATCCGCTGCCACGTCACGCCGGCATCAGGTGAGATCCACGCGCCGAAGCGCGTCGTCAGCACGACGTCGGGCGTTTGACCCGCCGGCGGCGACGGATTGAACACGAGCCGGTTGCCGAAGAAGCGCGTCGCGTAGTACGGCACGTTCTTCTGCACGCGTTCGTGCGAATTCGGGAACGCGAGGTTCGGCCACGGACGCGTCGGTATGGGCTGCTTGAAGGTCTTCACCTTCGTGAAGCTGACCGCGTTGTTCGTGCTCTTGTAGATGAGGATGTTGTCGGTCGCCGGGTCGTGATCGGCGAGCAGGAGCGTTCCCGGCGCGGCTTGGTCGAATGCGACATAGTAACGATTGACCGGGAAGTAGAGGGTCGTCTGGTTGAGCGCGCCGTGCGGCAGTCCCGTCGACTGCGTCCACGTCGTGCCGCCGTCATGCGAGTAGTAGAGGTGCGGCGTCTGGCCGGGAGCACCGGTCGCGACGACGATCGTGTTCGCGTCGTTCGGCGATACCGCTACTTGATACGGGTACGTAAACGTCCAGCCGGCCGATGTCCATGTGCTGCCGTAGTTGGTGCTCGTCACCACCGAGGGGCTCAAGTCGGCATTCGTGATGCCGTAGAGCTTGCCGGCGTGCGTCGGATCGAACGTCACCGATTCGAAACCTGAGTTCACGACATCGCTGGTCGTCGCGCACGCGTTCGACGACATCCATAGACCAGAATCTGGGTGCGCGAAGTAGCAGTAGTTCGGGTTGTACGGGTCGAGCGTCACTTCGCCGCCTTCGCCCGCGTTCGCGGCGTTCGGATACGTCCACGTCTTGCCGCCGTTGGTCGAGACGGCTGCCGAGTTGTCTTGGAGCGCGACGAGCGAATTGCTGCCGTTGTTCGCGACCTTCACGTCGTAGGCGAGCGTGTCGTTCGTCTGCTCGTTGAGCGGGGGCGCCGTTCCGGTCGTGCACGTCTTCGTGTAGAACAGACCCTGGTCTTCGAGCAGATAGCACGCGTCGTCGGTGTTCGAGCCGTTCGGACCGACGATGATGTAGCGCATGTCGACGCCGTACGGCTGTGCGCCGAAGTGGATGGTCGGGTGCTGGTTGCCGTCGGCGGTGAAATAGTAGATCACGCCGCCGCCGTCATCGCCGAGGTAGACGCGGTTGGCCACCGCATTGCTCATCGCGAGCGCCTGTGCTCCGACCGAACAATTGCAGAACACCATCTTCCAGGTCTTGCCGCCGTCGATCGATGCGTAGAGATTCTCGTTCCACGCGCTCGCGTCGTCGACGTTCGCGTAGATGATGCTCGTGTTGAACGGGTCGATCGCGATGTTGTGCACCGGCCCGGTGCCCGGATGACCCACGAGCGTCCATGAACTGCCGTTGAAGCTGTAGACGTCGCCGGCCATCGATCCCGCGAACGTCGCGCCGGCTATCGACTCGACCGTCGACGCGCCGCCGGCGATCGATTCCGACATGGTCCACGTCGCGCCATCGTTGGTCGAAGAGATGATACCTTGCGAATTTGCGACGTAGACGGTCGACCCGTTTTGCGTGAACTGCGTCGACTCGTGCGGGTCGACGTTCGTCCACGAAAGGCCGCCGTTCGTCGAACGGTAAGTGCCGCCGAACTCGGTCGCCGCGAGCAGGTTCGACGGATTGTTCTGATCGAGCCACAGCCCGTTGACGACTGAAGATGTCGTGCCGTCGGGAAGCGTCAGGCCCTTGTCGAGCGCGGTCCAGTGCGCTCCGCCATCGGTCGTGCCGTAGATGCCCATCTGCGTCGGCGACTCGCGAGGCGTGTTGCCCCAGCCCCCGCCGACGTACATGATGTTAGGATTGCTCAGGACGTACGCGAACGCGTTGACTTTTCCGGAACCGATCTGCGAGCCGTTGGGCCCGACCGCTATCCATCTGATGCTCGCCTCGGCGGTCGCATACGACGAGATAACGAAAAGAGCACAGACGGCGATCAACACCGCTTTGAAGCGCATCACAAAACTCCTCAAGGTCAGTAGTGGCGCCGGGCTTCATCGCCTGCGCGATAAAACCATGTGAGAAGTCATCTAGCAGCGTGATCGGATGCTGCGAAAACCGCAGTTCGTATGACCACCAAAAATGACAACTCCGACCGAAACGTCCTTGTTCCGGTCGGAGAAGCGCTAGACGGATGCGGCCCAGTCACGCGTCCACCCGCTAGTCGCGGCCTCGCTGGGCTATGCCGCGAAATCGTCCTTCGATGTCGAGCGGGTCACGCTGACCGAGAGCCATGAACGCTGGTCGACCGGCGGATACTCGCGAATGCACTCTCTTCGGATGCACTCTTCGCAAAGCGTCGCCGTTCCAATGTCCAACGTCAGGATCGCCGGCTGGTCGCAACTGCTGCATCTCGACATCGATGTAGTCGTTCCCGTTTGAGGAGGCTTCCAAGCAACGGCGTGTCCGCCGTCACGCATATGACTCCGGCGCGTTACGGACGTTACCAGTCCGGGCAAAAGAAATGACTGCCGCCTGAAAATCGGGACCATTGGAAGGCCGGAAAAGCGTTCTTAGGAGCGGTCGAGATTTATCTCGCCCGGAGCCGACCAGGCCTAGACGCCAAGTATGGAGCGGTCGACCTTTATGGTCGACCGGTGCCGGCCTGACTCTGTCTCTCGTACGCGTGTACGGTTTGCGAAAGACCGAGGCGGTCGACCATAAAGGTCGACCGCTCCATCCTAATAGCGTCGAGGACCGCCTACGCGGCTTCGATCTTGCGGCCGTTCTTCCAGCGCTCTTCGACGCTCGCGATGATGATATAGAGCAGCGGGATCACGAACAGGTTCAGCAGGGTCGAGACGAGCATGCCGCCGACGACCGCCGTACCTATCGAGTGTCGTGCGTTCTGTCCGGCGCCGGACGCGAACACGAGCGGCATGATGCCGAAGATGAACGCGAACGACGTCATCAGGATCGGACGCAACCTGGTCTGCGCCGCCTGCACGGCCGCCTGGGCAACCGGGACGCCTTGAGCACGCAATAGGTTGCCGAACTGCACGATCAGGATGGCGTTCTTGCTCGCGAGTCCCACGAGCATCACGAGTCCTATCTGCGTGAAGATGTCGTCCTGCTGCCCCCGCAACCAGACCGCGACGAGTGCGCCGAAGATCGCGAGCGGCACCGCCATGATGACGATGAGCGGATCGATCAAACTCTCGTACTGCGCAGCCAAGACCAAGAACACGAACACGATCGCGAGACCGAAGATGACGATGGTCGCGCTGCCCGCTTCGATCTGATCGAGCGACGTGCCGGTCCATTCATAGGACATGCCCGGCGGGAGCACTTCCCCCGCGACTTTCTGCATCTCTTGGATCGCCTGACCCGAAGAGATGCCAGGACCTGGCTGGCCGTTGAACTCGACCGACGGGAACAGGTTGTAATGCGAAATCGTCGGTGGACCGAGCGTCTTCGTGACGGACATGATCGCCGACAGCGGCACCATGACGTTGTCGCTCGAGCGGACGAAGTAGCTGTTGAGATCGTCTACCCGAGCGCGATACGGCGCATCCGCCTGCACGTAGACGCGATACGACTTGTTCCTATAGTTGAAGTCGTTGACGTAGTCGGAGCCGAGCATCGTCTGAAGCGTGTCGAAGACGTCGCTCAGCTTGACGTGGAGCGTCTGCACCGCGTTGCGGTCGATGTTGAGCTGGATCTGCGGATTGTCGGCGCGGAACGTCGTGAACACCGACGACAGCAGCGGCCGTCCGTGCTGGTCGAAGTCGGTATTCGCCTTGTACATGATGCCGTTCGCGGTCGCGGCGAGCGCCGGAATCCCGAGGTTGGCTTGATCTTCGACTTCGAAATCGAAGCCGCCGACATTCCCCGCGCCTTGCAGCGCCGGCGGGTTGAACGCGAACACCGACGCACCGGTGATGCCGAACAAGCCTTTTTGGACATTTTGGATGACCGCTTGTGCCGATTGACCGGCACCCGGCCGCTGCGACCATGGCTTTAGACGAGCGAACGCGATGCCGTTATTCGAGCCGACGCCGGTGAAGCTGAAGCCGGCGACGCTGAAGACCGCCTCGACCTCCGGCTGGCTGAGCATGACGTGCTCTGCCTGGTTCATGATGTTCGACGTGTACTGGAGCGACGAACCCGGCGGCCCCTGAGCGATGACGACGAAGAACCCTTGATCCTCGTCCGGTATGAAGCCGGTCGGCACGACCTTGAACATGAGGACGGTCGCGCCCAGCAAGCCGACGAAGACGGTCAGCACTAATGGGCGATGGCTCATGATCCACGGCAGCGCCCGGCGATAAAACGCGCGGATCTTTTCGATGAAGGCGGCGACCATCTGCATGAACCGCCCGTGGTGCGTCGCTTCGCCTTCGAGGAAGAGCGCGGCGAGGGCGGGTGCGAGCGTCAGCGCCGTGAACGCCGAGATCGTGATCGTCGAAGCGATCGTCAATGCGAATTGCTTGTACAGCTCACCGGTCGTTCCCGGGAAGAACGCGACGGGGATGAATACCGCGAGCAGGACGAGCGACGTCGCGATGACGGCGCTCGCGATCTCTTGCATGGCGAGCGGCGTCGCGGTCTTCGAGTCCTGTTTGTGTTCGTGGATGTAGCGTACGATATTCTCGATGACGACGATCGCGTCATCGACGACGAGCGCGGTCGCAAGCGTCAAGCCGAACAGCGTCAGCGTGTTGATCGAGAAATTGAACAGCTTGAGCAAGCCGAACGTGCCGAGCAGCGACACCGGGATCGTGATCGCGGGGATCGCCGTCGTGCGCCAATCTTGCAAGAACAAGAAGATGACGAGCACGACGAGCAAGATCGTGATCGACAGCGTCTTCAGAACTTCGTTGATCGACTCGTTGACGAAGACGGTCGCGTCGAAACCGACCTGATAGTGGATGCCCGGCGGGAACGACTTCGACAGCTCGGCCAGCGCGGCGTTGACGCCCTTCGAGACGTTGAGCGCGTTCGCGTCTTGGAGCTGAAGCACGCCGAGGCCGACGGCGGTCTAGCCGTTGTAATTGAGGTCGGTCGAGTAGTCTTCGGCGCCGAGCTCGACCCTGCCGACGTCGGAAACGCGGACTAGGTAGCCCGGTCCCGACTTGACGATGATGTTCGCGAACTCGTCCGGCGACGTGAGGCGTCCTTCGACGCGCACTTTCATTTCGTACGGCTGATTCGACGGCGCGGGCGGGTGACCGATCGAACCTGCGGCGACCTGCGCGTTCTGTTCTGAGAGCGCGCTCGTCACGTCGTCGGAGGTGACGCCGTACGCCTGCAGCTTCTGCGGGTCGAGCCACAACCGCATCGCGTACTTGCGCTCGCCGAAGATGATGACGTTGCCGACGCCCTTCACGCGCTTGATCGCCTGCGTGATGTAGCGGTCCGCGTAGTTGCTCAAGAACAGCGTGTCGTACTTCGGGTTGTCCGACGTCAACGCGATCGCCATGACGAACGACGACGAATTCTTGTTGACCTGGATGCCGGTCTGCTTGACCTGCCCCGGCAATACGCCTTCGGCGACGTTGACGCGGTTCTGAACGTCTTGCTCGGCCTTGTCGAGATCGCGGCCGAGATCGAACGTCGCGGTGATGTTGCTCGTGCCGTCGTCCGAACTCGTGGACGAGAGGTAACGCAAACCTTCAGCGCCGTTGATCTGCTGCTCGAGCGGATTCGTGACCGACTGTTCGACCGCGGCCGCGTCGGCGCCGATGTAGACCGAGCTCACCGTCACTTGCGGCGGCGAAACGGACGGATAACCGGCGACCGGAAGCGTCGGGATCGAAAGCGCGCCGCCGAGCATGATGAGGGCGGCGAGCACACCCGCGAAGATCGGGCGCGTGATGAAGAACTTGGTGAACATCAGTACCCCGGTTTCGGAGTTGCTTTGCCCGAACTCGCGCCAGGCTTACTGCCAGCGCCACTTGCTCCGGGCGCTCCGCCCTGCGGCGGCAACACCATCACCGGCATGCCCGGCTGCAGCGTCGCGGCGTGGTTGAGGATCGCCATCGTGCCCGGCTTGAGGCCAGGAGCGCTGACTTCCATCTGCTGATCGTTTTCGAGGCCGACGTCGACCGGCAGTTGCTTCGCCTTGCCGCTATCGATGACGAACATCGACATGCCGGCGTCCGTCTGGAACACCGCTGCTCGCGGCGCTAGGATAACGTTCGCCTTGTGCGCTTGGACGAAGCTGACGTCGGCGACCATCCCGCCGCGAAGCGCGAGGTCGGAATTCGGAATGCGGATGCGCGCGAGATACGTGAGCGATCCCGGCTCGGACGCGAGATTGAAGTACTCCACCGTACCGGTCCAGGTGCGGCCCGGCACCGTCGATACCGCCACCTTTGCTTGCGTGCCGACGTGAACGAAGGGCAAGCTCGAACCCGAGATGCCGGTGTCGATGTAGACCGGATCGAGCTGCGCTACTTCCATAAGCGTCGTGTTCGGCGATGCGAGCGAACCTGGATCGACGTGACGCCATGTGACGACGCCGTCGAACGGCGCGCGCACTTGCGTCTGCCCGATCTGCGACTCGATGAGCGAGACTTGCGACTGCGCGACGTCGACCGACGCTTGGGCGTCCTTCAAGTTCGCTTGCGCGACGCTCTGCGCTTGCGGATCGACCTGGGCGTTCTGCGCGGCGACCTGCGCGCTGCGCAGCTGCGCTTGCGCGGCCATCGAGTCGGACCACGCCTGATCGAGTTGCTGCTGCGAGACGTAGCCTTCTTTGAAAAGGCTCTGGTCGCGCTGAAGATTCGTCTGCGCGGTCTGGTTCGCAGCCCGGGCGGCGAGCAGTCCGGCGTTCGTCGACGCCTGATCGCCTGCAGTGCCCGCACGTGTCTGCGCGAGCTTCGCCTGAGCCGACTCGAGCGACGCTTGCGACGACTGGAGCTGCGCTTGGAGCGGCCCGTCATCTATTTGCACGAGCAGCTCGCCCTTTGAGACATGCTGGCCGATCTGCGCATTGACGGCCAGCACCGTGCCGGACGCAACGGACGAAAGGTCAGCCGTCAACAGCGGTGTCACGGTGCCGGTGACATCGAAGGTCTGGCTGATCTGGCCGCGCGTCAGCGGTGCCGCGGCGACAGGGAAAGAGAAACCGCCGGCGCCACCGCCGCCGAATCCGGGAGGTGGTCCGCCATGTGCGCACGAGGCGGCAGCGAGTGCGCCCGCGAGCGCGAGAATAGTACGAGTCTTCATATCGAACGGCTATACGGGCCGCCCGCTTAGGCGACCTTCGCGACACGCGCCATAGCGCGCCATAACCATGTCTACTATGGAAAAACATACTGCCCGAACGGGCAGTGTCTCACCACGCGGTAACCGACCGTTGCGGTTGGAGCGGTCGACCTTTATGGTCGACCGCCGCGGTTATACCCGAGCGCGTTCACAGATCCTGAAGGATTCTTGCGAGCCGCCAGAGTTCTGTCAGGTTTTTCTTGCGACCTCGTCTTTTGAGTCGTCGATCAGCGTCAGTGGATGTCGATGTCTTGCGGGTTGACGAGGCCTGTCAGCGCGCCGCTTATCTCGCGCAGCGGCGCGATGTTCCCGTTGCCGCTCGTCGGGTAGACCGTGATCGAGGGACCGCTCGAATTCGCGACGACGATGACGGTGCCGTGCACGCTCAACCCGGCTGCGCCGTTCAGCTGTGTCGCAGAACCAGAGATCGTCGCGAGCGGCGTCGCGTTGCCGTTCGCATTCGCCGCGTAGACGATGACACGATTGCTATCGGTGACGTAGATCCGGCCCTTCGTATCGACAGCGACACCGCGCGGCGAGTTGAGGCCGGTGATCATCGCGGTCGGATTCACGAGACCGTTCCCGTTCGCAGGGTACTCGTTGACCGATTGATCGCCGGGATCGGCGACGTAGAGCGTACCGTTGAATTGCGCGATGCCGGCGGGGATGAAGAAGAAGTTCTGTCCGTCGTAGATCGTCGCGGTCGGCGCGCGGTCACCGTTCGAACCCGCCGCATACACGCTGATGTACGAATTGCCGCCCGTGCTGTTCGTGACGTACGTGATCCCCGTCGGATCGACGGCGATCCCTTGCGGGTTGTCGAGCTGCGTCAACGCACCCGAGACGACATACTTCGGCGCGATGTTTCCATGAACGCCCGCGGCGAACACTTCGAAGCTCGATCCCTCGAGGACGTACAACTGGCCCGAGCTGTCGTTATCGTCGCCGATCGGCGCCGAGATCCCGGTGTTGCTGCCCTTGATCTTCGATGAAGGCGCTACATTTCCAGTCGCGGCGAGCTTGAACGCGAAAACTGCGTTCGCTGTTTCATCGACAGTGTAGATCTTGACGCCGGCCAGTGCGGGCACGTCGTGGTTCGCGGTGTTGCCGGCCGGCGACGACCCGTGGGCCGGGAGAGCCGACGAAGTACAAGCGGAGATGAATGCCGCAAGCGCGGCGACGATGACGACGCGTGCCGTTTTCATACCTATATTCTACGCCTGCACGATGCGGCGGTTCAACGGGGTCGTTGGGCCTAGGACAACCCGAGCTCGGCCAAAAACCCGTCGGACCGTGATCCGTGCGATTTTCTTCGACCTCGATGACACGCTCGTCGACGACACGATTTCGCTCGAGCAATGCGCTGAGGAAGCTGCGCGCGAGCTCGCCCACGACCGCGGCGCGT
>Ga0126371_10002884_pt1 | contig 14951 bp, 12 predicted proteins | sample PanSoiMetaPlot_4_FD_110145 | JGI IMG/M metagenome (GOLD analysis project Ga0126371, IMG submission 110145) | Tropical forest soil microbial communities from Panama - MetaG Plot_4 | ecosystem: Environmental > Terrestrial > Soil > Tropical forest > Bulk soil | place: Panama | collected 2016-02-17 | reverse complement strand
TGTCAAGCTATGAACGGGCAGAAACTCGGCCGGAGATCCCAAATACTTCGACTGAAATTTAAGTATATGTCATTTATCTCTTCAGAATGGAATTCAGAAAGCGGAGTAAAATACCTCTCCTCTTTAAATCTTTCTGGCGCAGTTAAAGGCGCAGAGCATATCCGGGCGTTTGAAATTCATAAATATATCCGTCGCCAGAGAAAGGCGTACGCGACGGTCGCGGCGGATGCAAGGCCGGTCACTCTTCCTCCTCGTAGCGCCACAGCTCGCCCCATTCCTTCTTCCAGATGTTGTCACGGTCGATCACGACGATCGGGATCTTCTTGGAGTTGGCGAGCTGGATCGCGCCGGTCACGGCGTCGCCCGCCGGCATCTCCTCGCTCGTCAGATCGGCGGGCACGCGGTCCGGCGCGGCGGTCTTGGGACAGTGAATGATGCCGACCTGCCCATCGGATTTCTGGATCAGCGTCAGCGTGATCGCGTCGGTCTGTGGTTCGTCGACCTGTTCGAAACGGTTCGCCATGACGCGCCTCCTGCGCTAAGTCCAGCTGTAGGTGAAATCGCCATTCTCGATGCCGATGGTGGCGGCCTTGATCTTTTCCTTGGCGAGCGCGCGCCGCAGGAACTCGCGTGACAGCGCCGGCAGCAGCGTGTTGGTGATGATGTTGTCGATCATGCGGCCGCCGCTGTCCGGGTCGTTGCACTGCGCGGAGATGTGATCGACGACGGCATCGTCATACACGAAATCCGCCGCATGGTTCTCGCGGATCCGCCGGCCGATGCGATCGAGCTGCAGCCTGATGATGCCGGCGAGCACCTTGGCGGAGAGCGGGTAATACGGGATCGACACGATTCGCCCGAGCAGGGCGGGCGGAAACACCTTCAGAAGCTCCGGCCGCAACGCCTGGGCGAGCTCGTCGGGCTGCTCGCGGTACTTCGGATCGGCCGACAATCCCATGATCAGGCTCGTTCCCACGTTGGTGGTGAGAATGATCAGGGTGTTCTTGAAGTCGATCCGCCGGCCGTTGCCGTCGTCCATGAAACCCTTGTCGAACACCTGGAAGAAGATCTCGTGGACGTCCGGGTGCGCCTTCTCGACCTCGTCGAGGAGAACGACGCTGTACGGACGCCGCCGCACCGCCTCGGTCAGCCGCCCGCCCTCGCCATAGCCCACGTACCCGGGCGGAGCGCCTTTGAGCGAGGAGACCGTGTGCGCCTCCTGGAATTCCGACATGTTGATGGTGATCATGTTCTGCTCGCCGCCGTAGAGCGCCTCGGCGAGCGCGAGGGCGGTCTCGGTCTTGCCGACGCCGGACGGCCCGCACAGCATGAAAACGCCGATCGGCTTGTTGGGATTCTCCAGCTGCGCGCGATTGGTCTCGATGCGCTTGGCGATCATCTGAAGACCGTGCGACTGCCCGATCACGCGGCGATTGAGGATCTCCGGCAGTCGCAGCACGTTCTCGATCTCGTCCTTGACCATTCGGCCGACCGGGATTCCGGTCCAGTCGGACACGACGGACGCGACCACCTGCTCGTCGACCTGAGCGTAGATCATCCGCCGCTCGGGCGGGCGCGAATCGAGCGTCTGAAATGACTCGCGGATGCGGCCGCGGATTTCGTCGTGGGATTGCGCTGCTTCGCCTGCGTTCACGGGGCTCGCGGGCGGCGGGGGCTCCGCCGCCTTTCCATCCGTCTTGGGTGGCGCAAGGATCTCGCGCAAGCTGCGGATCTCGTTCACGAGCTTCTGCTCGGCCTGCCATTCGGCCTCGAGCTCCGTCACCTGCGCCTTGAGCTGGGCGATTTCGGCGTCGATCGCCGCCGTCCTCTCCTCGACCGAACGGCCGAAATCGCCGTCGCTCGCGAGCGAAGCCTTTTCCTTCTCTCGCGCCGCGATCGTCGCCGTTGCGTCCTCGATCATGGCCGGAACGGCGCTCTGGCTGATCGCCACGCGCGCCGCGGCCGTGTCCAACAGGGTCACGGCCTTGTCGGGCAGTTGCCGGGCGGGAATGTATCGGCTCGACAGGCTGACCGCCGCCACGATCGCCGCGTCGGAGATGCGCACCTTGTGATGCTTCTCCATCGGCCCGAGAATCCCGCGCAGCATGTCGCAGCACTGCTGGATGCCGGGCTCGCCGATGTGGATCGGCTGGAACCGCCGGGTGAGGGCGGGGTCTTTCTCGATGTACTGGCGATATTCCGACCAGGTGGTCGCCGCGATCGTCCGCAAGGTCCCGCGCGCCAGCGCAGGCTTGAGAAGGTTGGCGGCATCCCCGGTGCCGGCGGATCCGCCGGCGCCGATCAGGGTATGCGCTTCGTCGATGAACAGAATGATCGGCTGCGGCGACTGCTGCACCTCGTCGATGACGGATCGGAGGCGTTGCTCGAACTCGCCCTTCATGGACGCGCCGGCCTGCATCAGTCCGACGTCGAGGACGCACACCCGCACGCCGCGCAACGGCGGCGGAACGTCGCCCGCGGCGACGCGCTGCGCGAAGCCCTCCACCACCGCTGTCTTGCCGACGCCGGCCTCACCGGTCAGAATCGGATTGTTCTGGCGCCGTCGCATCAGCACGTCGACGATCTGGCGGATCTCCTCGTCGCGGCCGAGGATCGGGTCGAGGTCGCCGCCTTTTGCTTTTGCCGTCAGGTCCTGGGAGAATCGATCGAGGGCGGTGGTGCCTTTGGCGCCAGCGCCAGCCTGGGCTCCCGGAGAGTCCGCAGCCACGAGCCCCGAACCGTCCATCGGACGCAGGTTCTCTTCATCCGAGCGCGCCCAGATCGTCCGATACTCATTCGTCAGCTGGTCCACTGGGATCTTGGTCAGCTCGCGCGACAAGCCGGTCAGCGCCCGCGTGAGCTCGCGCGACTGCAACGCGCCCACCAGGATATGGCCGGTGCGGATCTGCGTCTCGCCGAAGAACAGGGTGGCGTAGTGCCAGCCGCGATCCAGAATATCCATCACCGTGTTCGAGACGGCCGGCATCTCGGTCTCGTTCTTTTTGAAACCGTTGACGACCGCGGTGATGTCGGTGATGAGCCTTCCGCGGTCGATCTTGTAGTGATCCGCGGTCAGCGAAACGTCCGTGCGTTCCGCCTGCAGGATCTGGAACAGCCAGTGCGCCAGCTCCACGTTGCGGTTTCCGGCGCCCTTGGCCTGGCGAAGCGCCTTGAAGAAGGCTTCGTAGCCGACCCTGTTGAGCTTGCCGGCGACTGCGTCAAGACTAATGTCCGCCATCGCTGACCCCGTGCGGGCCCTTTGCCCGGTTCCTGTTGTGTCGTTGCTGTCTCACACGTTCGGCGGGATGGAAGCGTGCATCGCTCCGATATTCCTCGTCGGACGTCCAGTTTGGCGCCATCCAGCCCGTCCAGCCGAGCTGGCCGAACTTGCCGAGCGTGGCCGGAGCCGCCGATCCGGCCGGGATGAGCAGCTCGACCTCCCAGTCGAGCTGCTCGCCGTTGTACAAGAAAACCAGATCGGCCAGCTTCTCGCACAGATCGCCGCTCGGCAGAAAGCGCATGTACTGCTCGAGGCTGTCCGTATATATCCGGATCCGGATCTTGTCCTGCACGCTGAACACGCTGCTCCCGATCAGGAGGTCCCGTCCGATCCGGCTGAGCCGCGCGCCGATGCTGCTGACGTCGGTAGGCTCCAGCTTGAGCCAGGTGCCGACGAATTCGTCGACCTCCGCCTTGATGCCGAACAGGCCGGAGATCGCGGCGGCGAGACGGTACGGACTGCGCGCCTGCGCGCCGAGCAGCCCCGCATAACTGAGCTTGGCACCGTCCGGAAGGCTGTCGAGCCCGCCATAGGGCGACGACCCGATCCCGATCGCAGAGCCGATATAGGCGATGAACCGATCCGCGCTCGGCCGGTCATGCTGCACGATCGGGCGGGAATCCGCCCAGGCGCGGAAGAACAGCTGGATGAAACGATTGTTGAAGAGGTCCAGAAAGCGCGGGAATGCGTCGTCCTGCGCCAGGACGTAGTGATAGGCCTCCTCGGTGGTCGCGACCGGCAAGGCACCCTGCGGCCCGAGCATGCCGAGGAATTTCACGAACACCTTGAGCCGGCTGTCCTGGCGCTCGTCGACCCGGAGGAGATTCGAGGCGGGAAATTCGAAGAACGGGTCGTGAGCGAACTCGACGACCTCGTCGCGTTTGGCCGCGCTGTCGCTGATCCGCGGCCGGTCGGGATTGGATCGCTCCAGGTGGCGCAAGACCGTGAAGAAATCGAACCGCCACGGTTCGGATTTCAGATTTGTCACGAAACTCAATGACGCCTCTATCCGTCTACATGGCCCGCCGGGCACCCATGCGCGGCGGCCAGCGCATGATCTGCCCGCGCTCCACCGAGTGGATCACCGTCTGGGTGAAGTGATTGAATCCCGAATACTCGGCGAAGAATTTCTCGAGGATGGCGCCGAGCAGGAACACGCCCGAGCCCTCGAACGCCTTCTCCTCGATGGTGACGTTGATCTCGATGCCGCGCGCCACGCCGAGCCCGGCGCGCTCGCGCACGCGCCGCACCACCGCCTTGCTGTCGACCGCGCGGACACCGCGGATCCGGCGCTCGGTCACGGCGTCGTCCATGTCGCCGAACATGGTCAGCATTTCGCGCAGCGCCTCCGCATTGCGTCCGGCGCCGTAATCGACGAGCCCCAGGTGATTGGTGCTGAGCATGTTGACGAGCCGCCAGGTGACGGTGCCGGTATGGGCGGTCTCGCTGCGGCTGCGCAGCTCGGTATTGATCGGCTCCTTGGGAGCGGTGGGGCCGAGCACGCAGACGAGATCGAGCGTGTTGTCGTCGATCAGCCGGAAGTCCGCACCGCTCTTGCCCACCGGCAAGAGCTCGGTCAGGTGCCGGTTGGAGCAGAGCGCCCGCACGCTGATCTCGGCGATCGCGTGCTCGTCGTCCGTTCCGCCGAGCTCGCTCAACGAGATGAACATGTCGGTCCCGGCATACTCCGACGTTATTCCGACCCGCTTTTCCTCCACGGTGCGGCGGCGCGGCAGGCGGCGGACCGTATAGTAGGGGCCCGTCGGCTGGAATCCTTTCGCGAGCGATGCGGAGTACAGCGGATAGACCGGGATCTTGTCGATGCCACCGGAGTAATGGGCATAGACATCGATCAGCCGGTGCGGCTCGTAATCCAGATAATGGCTGCGATCCGGGACCACATGGTATTCATGCATGCTCGACTTGAGCGCAATGCGATCGGTGTTTTTTTCGAACAAATTGACCGCAGTCGCTCCGTACAGGCAGAACATCGACGGCTGAACGGCCGCTGCCAGCCGGGCGTTGACTTCGTCGAAAGCGAACAGGAGATCGATCCGCTTCGCCTGCAGATGCGGCATCACGGCGTCCAGCTGCGTCAGCCTGCAGCCGAGGAACTTGCGCGGAAAGACGAAATACTCGCGCAGCAGGTCGAAACCTCGGAATACGCGCCGGTCCTTCGGCAGCAGCGCATCGTCCTCCTCGAATCCGAGCTGCTCGATGCAATCGGCGGGCAGGGGGTGCACGACGGGGTCCCCGAACGAATCGAGGTGGCGCACGAACGCGCCGCGGCAATGCGCAAACATCTGCTCATAGAGCGCGACGGCGTCGGACTCCGCGCCGGCGAAATAGATCGGCAGGTCGGTCGCACGGCAGCTGGCGAACTGAAGGTCGGGATCCTCGAACGCTTCCGCATCGGGAGGCTCGTCTTCCGGGCGCGGGGTCGTGCGCAACGCCAGGGTGATCCGCATTCCGGCGATCACCCCTGGGCCGGTGGAGAGGCCGAGAGCCTGCAGCGGCGCCGGCGCCGTGTAGTACTCGGCCCCGACCAGCTCGAAGGGCCAGATCGCCAGCGGGGTGCAGAGCCTGAAGCGACAGGAAATCTGCCGGTCGACCTGTCGATAGGTCGCATCGAGATACGAGCCGCGCGGCACCAGACGGCCCTCGAGCAACGCCTTGTCGCCGAACGTCGGCGTCGCCTTGACCAGCATCATCGAAGGGGTGGGCGCGAGGAAGTGCGGGACGAGCTGCTCGAGAAGATTGTCGGTGAATTCGGGAAACTCGTGCTTGAGCTTGAGCTGCACGCGCGCAGCCAGGAAGGCGGCGCCCTCGAGCAGCCCGGAGATCATCGGATCGGTGCGGTCCTCGAGGATGCCGCCGAGGCGCTCCGCGATTCCGGGGTACTCCTCGGCAAATTCCCGCGCCTGCTCCTTGAGCAGCTGAAGTTCTCGATTGTACAGATCGAGAAATTCGCGGTTCATCTTGCTAGAGGCGGTTGATCACGATCTTGCCGGCATCGATGATGTCGGCGACGAACTCGACCGGCACGTGCACCGGATCGCACACGAGCTCGGCGTTCACCAGAAAACGCACCTTGAGCTCGGCGGTGTCGACCGTGTGGTCGCGCTCGATATGAAGCGAGTCGGGGGCAAGCCGCGGCTCGAAATGGAGAATGGCCTCTCTGAGCGCAGCGGGGATCTGGTCGACCGCGCCTTCATCGATCGTGATCTTGCTCACGTCGGGGAGGCCGAAGTTGAGGATGGACTGGCGCACATGCGGCGCGTCCGTCATGTCGACCGAGGATTCGAGCGCGATGGTGTTGAGCAACGCGTCCAGGTCGCGCGCGACTTCCTGGCGCAACAGGCTTTCGGTGATCACCTGGCGGACCTTGAGACGACGGGCGGCAAGGACGCGCTCGCCCTCCGCGTCACGAACATCGAGGTGGGCTTTGGCGTCTTTCGCCGCGTGCGCGGAGCGAAAGACATGCATGAGCGGAGGGCTCAGCCGGGTCGAGGAGCTCGGTTTCGCCATCCGGCGGCTCGCTGCTTATGCCGTCAGGTGCAAACCGCACGCCTCGACGAGAGACGTGCGGCTTGCGGTTCTGTGCTGCCCAAACGGGCAGGGTCGATTCAGGCGGATCAGGCCGCCACGCTCTTCTGGATGTCCCAGCCGAATTCGGCGTCGCCGCCGGCCGAGCCGGTGTCTTCCTGGACCTTGTAGGTCGACTTGAACTTCTGGAAGTGCAGCGTCACCGATTCCATCGGCAACTGGCCGTTGCCCGAGGCGGACAGCTGGAAGCTGGTGACGACGATGTTCGTCAGATCGATCTTGAGATAGGGGATCTTCGTCTCGTCCTGCAGCTTCAGAAGCGTCAGCGTGCCATCGGTCATGACCTTGCCGGTGGTGCAGTTCTTGAAGAGATTGGTCGACGCTTTGTCGGTGTATTTCGTGATCACGATATCGGAAATGTGGCCCTTGCCGATACCGGAGCCGGTCCCGTGCGCGAAGGAGCTGTTGTTGGACGCGCCCCAGGACATCGACTGGACTTCGATCTGTTGCTGGTAATCGGAGTCCTGGGCTTCGCCTTCAACACCATTGAGTTTCAGAAACGCATAGACGTCGGACATGATGTCCCTCCTGTGCTTTCAGATTCTGTTTCAGATACGAGTGAATGTGGTTGCTGCCGCAAGCGGCAGCCTAGTGGGCAGAACTCAAGTCTTGACGGGTAGTCTGGAGACAAGTCGCAGGCCAATGTCCATGCCCTCCAGTTGGAAATGGGGCCTCAGTTCAAAAGTGGCTGAATAATATCCAGGGTTCTCCTCATTTTCTTGGACAGAGATTTTGGCGCCGGCCAAAGGACGCCGGCATTTGGTCAATTCGGAGGAATTCTTCGGATCCGCGTCGACATATTCGCTGATCCAGTTCGTCAGCCAACGCTCGAGTTGCTCGCGCTCGTAGTAGCTGCCGACCTTGTCGCGGACCATGACCTTCAAGTAGTGAGCGAAGCGGCAGCAGGCGAACATGTAGGGAAGGCGGGACGACAGATTGCTCGACGCCGTCGCTTCAACATTGTTCTGGTAGGCCTTGGGCTTGAACAGGGACTGCGCGCCGATGAACGCCGCGCGGTCGGTGTTCTTTCGGTGAATGAGCGGGATCAGGCCCGCCTTCGCCAGCTCCGCCTCGCGGCGGTCGCTGATCGCGATCTCGGTCGGACACTTGAGGTCGACGCCGCCGTCGTCCGTCGGAAATACGTGGGCCGGCAGGTCGGACACCTCGCCACCGGACTGAACGCCGCGGATGCGGGCGCACCAGCCATATTCCTTGAACGCGCGATTGATGTTCGCCGCCATCGCATAGGCCGCGTTCATCCACGCATACTTCTCGCCCTTGTGGCCGTCGGTCTCTTCCTCGAAACCGAATTCCTCGACCGGCTCGGTCTTCGCGCCGTACGGCACGCGTGCGAGCACCCGCGGCATGCACAGGCCGATGTATCGTGCGTCGTCGGAATCGCGGAGCGACTTCCAGGCAGCGTATTCCGGCGTGTCGAACAGCTTGCTGACGTCGCGCGGGTTCATCAGCTCGGTCCACGAATCCATCCCCATGAGGGTGGAATCGGCGGCGGCAAAGAACGGAGCGTGGGCCGAGGCGGCGATCTTGCTCAGGTCGCGCAGCAGCGCGACATCCTGCGGCAGGTGGTTGAACTCGTAGTCGCCGATCAGGCAGCCGTAAGGCTCGCCGCCGAGCTGGCCGAACTCCTGCTCGTAGATCTTCTTGAAGAACGGGCTCTGATCCCACGCCGCGTTCGGGAATTGGCGAAGATGCCGGCCGAGCTCGCTCTTCGATATGTTCATGACGCGAATCTTGAGCATCGCGTCGGTTTCGGACTGGAAGACGAGATACTTCAGCCCGCGCCAGGCACTCTCGATCTGCTGAAACTCCGGCGCGTGCAGGATCTCGTTCATCTGCGCCGAAAGCTTCTTGTCGAGCTGGGCGATCATCTCCTCGATCGTGTCGAGGACATCCGCCTTCACCACGCTCTGATCGGCGAGCGCCTGCTCGACGAGGGTCTTGACCGCGTTCTCGACCTCGGTCGCCGCACGTTCGGTTCGCGGCTTGAAGCTCTGCTTGAGAAGCGACGAGAATTCGTCGGCCTCCTGAACCTGAACCGGAGCGCCGCTCGGTGCAGAAGCCGTTTCCGTGGTGGCTGCCATGTTTTTCTCTCTCCCGCGCTAAAAATCTCGACCTCAGGACTCGCTCTCGCCCGAGCTCGACGTCGTCGGCGCGCGGTTCTGGAAGGTCGCCATCAGCTGCGGGTCCGCCAGCAATTTGCGCAGCGCGTCTTCGGCCGCGACCTTGCCGTCCATGTACCGGACCAGATTGGCGAGCTGCTCGCGCGCCTGGAGCAGCTTGGCGACCGCCGGCACCTGCCGGGCGACGGCGGCCGGATCGAAATCGGCCATTTTGTTGAACTGCAGCTGAACCCCCATCTTCTGTTCGGGGTTGTCCGACAGCCGGTCTTGCACACGATAGGCCACGCCCGGCTTGATGTTCTGCAGGAAGCTGTCGAACTTCTCGAGGTCGACGTCGCGAAAATCACGCTGCGCGATGTCGGCCTTCTCGACGCCGGGATTGTTGCCCGACAGGTCGGCCATGACTCCCATGACGAATGGAATCTCGACCTTTTCTTCGGCGTTCGCCGGATTTTCGTAAGTGATGTGAACGCGCGGTGGACGATTGCGTCGGATGAACCTCTGACCACTATCGCGAGCCATATGATACCCTTCCGCGTGCTTAAATGGTTGACTGGCCTTGGATTCTTACGTCTTTTGGCTGTGAGCGTCAATTGCGATGGTACTCGCAAGAACGCCCGCTGCATGTGGCGCGCTTCACAGGGATGGTTACTTCTCGCCACAAGGATTGTTACTTTTCGCCGGTCGCATTTTTGAGTGCAGCTTTCGGCAGCACCTCCTTGAGAACCGACATGAAATCCCGCCCCGCAAGCGCGCGGGCCCGCTCGCACAGCATGGGAACCGGGCTCGAGGGCTCGGCGGTCCGGAAATAGCGTTGCACCTCTTCGAGCAGCGCCATGGCTTGTGAGCGCGTCTCAACCTTGATCGGGCCCCCGGCATCGCCGTCCGCCTCCTGCGCCGCGCCGGCGGCGCCGTCGCCGACGGCCTTCGAGGTCCGCCCGACCGGCAATTCGAAAATCTGGTCGGAGCCGACCTGGAAGGCCGCCTTCTCGATGTGGTTGGGGACCAGGATGCTCATGACTTCAAAAAAGGATTTGCCGATCAGTTGATGTGCCTGGCTGACCAGGGGAAGGGCCGGGCTCGATGGCTCACTTCGCGTGTAGTACTTGGCAATCGCTCCCAACGCGTGCTTCGCCTGTGCCAGCGAACGCACGGGTCCCACTGCCGCTGCCGGGCCGGACGCATCCCCGGCCTCCGCGCCCGCCGCTCCATCCGCAACCTCGCCGACATCGGAACTGGGCGGGATGATGAAGGTGACGATCCGGTCGACCAGCGACCTGATGTTCTCCAGCCCGACCGAAGTCCCGCGGCTCAGGAAGGCATTGAAAATACGATCCAGTGACGCCTTGATGACCGTGATCTGGCGCCGCGTGCGTGCGAGTGCGGCCGAGTCGGCCGTCGCTATCACGGTGGAGATTGCGTCGGTCGTCTGCTTTTGCTCTCCAGCGCGGGGTTTTGTTTCGCCCGTGGCGATCATCCATCCCCGATAGGTCAGCGCGCTCTGACGCGGCACTTCGACGAGAGGTGCGTATTGCAGGGGAAATACGACCGTCGGTAGGTCCAGCGTCGCCAGCACCCCGACGCGCATGTCCAAATCCCCTGACGTCACCCGCGGATGGATGCCATCCCAGTAACGATTGCAGCACTCGGCTGTGGCCGCCAGGGCGGTGGCGAAGCCCTCGAGGTCGCGGTTCAAGATCGACATCCGGGCCAGGATCGTCAGCAGCCGCAGGTCGCGGGTCCTTTGCAACAGCGGCTTGAGCGCGGCGAGCTGATCCGGGATTGCGGCGCGGGCGGCGACCGATTGGTCGTCCTGCGCCGTAAAGAAGGGCTTGCCGGAGTCATTGGCCACGAAGAACGAGGTCGGCAGCACGCCTTCGGCCGCAACCATGAAGTTGATGTAGTCCGCGTCACTTTCCAGATCGAGGTCGGGACCGCACGGATCGCTCTCGTCGACAGGGGCACAGAGTGCCGCGACTGCGGGATCGACCTCCGGCTCTTTCGGGGGCCCGTTGTCGGCCTTGGCGGCGGCGCTCTCTCCGCCGCCGGTAACATCCGCCGGACTGGGATCCATGCCGTTCGACGGCGCCGGCGCGCCCGCAGCCTCTTCAGGCGCCACATCGGGCGGCGAGGGTGGCGGGTTCCCAGCAGCCGTGATGTCGGATAAGGACACGCGTCACCCTAAGAGGCTGGTTAACAACGTCGAGATATGATAGCCGGTCTTCGCAATGCTGCAAAGCGTAGCACGGCTCGGAGCCGGCCGAAAGCATTTGGTTGCCGAAAGCATTTCGTTTTTGAACAGGTGCGTCAATGACTTGATGAGCCGGTGATGGCCGCGTCCGCGGGCGATCGGCACGTGAGGTGACGTTGCCTCTTCACAACGTGTTCCGATCCGACATAGTGTGCGCGCCCGCGGAATGTTGCCCGCGGTCTTTCTTTCTTTTTAAATCCATTGCCTTCGAGGCCGCTAGCGGAGGGACATTATGGGAAATCTCAGTCAGGCCACGCGGATGGGGTCGCTTCGAACTCCGCTGGGCGAGGATGTGCTCGTTTTGAAAGGCTTCACCGGATATGAAGCCGTCGGCGATCTTTTCGAGTTCGACGTGGAATGTCTGAGCGAGCAGGAGAACATCAGTTTCGACAACGCGATTGGGCAGCCTTGTACCCTCAAGCTGAAGACCTACAACAACAAGGAGCGCTTTTTCTGCGGCGTGCTCACCGAGGCCGAATGGACCGGGCGCGATCCCGAGTACCACGGCGACCGTGAGAAGTACTACGCCTATCGCCTGGTCCTGCGGCCGTGGTTCTGGCTGCTGGGACATCGCGCCGACTGTCGCATCTTTCTCGAAAAGAAGGTGACCGACATCATCCAGGATGTTTTCACCAAGGCGGGTTTCGCGAGCGGGACGGACTTCCGAATGTCGGTCCAGAGTCAGGAGAAGATCGACTATTGCGTTCAGTATCGCGAATCCGATTTCACGTTCGTTTCGCGCCTGATGGAGCAGTACGGCATTTATTACTTCTTCGAGCACAAGGATGGCCAGCACACAATGGTGCTCGCGGATTCCCGCTCCGTGCACAAGGCCATCCCCGATCTGCCGCAACTCAAATACAATCCGTCGATGGGCGGCTACAACCGCCAGGAACAGAATGCCCTGACATGGGTGTCGGGTCGACGATTCCGCACCGGCAAGATCCAGTACAATGACTACGATTATCTCACACCGCCCAAGGACCTGTTTGCCCGGAAGGAAGGGTCGGAGACCTACAAGCATTCCAAGTTCGAGGTGTACGACTACCCGGGAAAATATGTCGAGAAGGACAAGGGCGAGAACTTTGCCCAATTCCGGTTGGAGGCCGAGCAGGGGCTGGACCACCGACGCCATGCCGATGGCGATGCGCCTTCGCTGTTTGCGGGCGGGCTCACGACGCTGCAGCAGTATCCGAGCGAAGCGGAAAACAAGGAGTATCTCGTCGTTCGTGCGAATCACCGGTTTGGCAATCAGTCCTACTCCGCCGGCGCGCACTCGGCGGCCGGCTATTCCGGCTCCTACGAGTTCCAGCTGAGCGACCGCCAGTTTCGCAGCCTCCCGCTGACGCCAAAGCCGCGCATCTACGGGATTCAGACCGCGAAGGTCGTCGGCAAGCAAGGCGAGGACTCGCAGGAGATCAGCACGGACGAGCACGGACGGATCTGGGTCAAATTCTATTGGGATCGCGAGCCGCAAAAGACCTGCCCGATTCGCGTGGCGCAGGTCTGGTCCGGCAAGAATTGGGGCGGGCAGTTCATCCCGCGCATCGGCATGGAGGTCGTCGTCGAATTCCTGGAAGGGGATCCCGACCGGCCGCTTGTCACCGGCTGCGTGTTCAACGGCGACAACAAGTATCCGTGGGCGCTACCGGCCAACAAGACGCAGTCCGGGATCAAGTCGGATTCCTCGAGGGGCCACCAAGGCTACAACGAGTTCATGTTCGAGGACAAAAGTGGCAGCGAGTTCATCCGGATGCATGCGCAGAAGGATCACCTCGTCACCATCCTCAACGATCAGACGGGATCCGTCGGCGCCAACCAAACATGGACGGTCAAGGACGACCGAAGCTGGACGATCAAGCAGGGCAACGATTATCTCAATGTCAAGCAGGGCAATCTCGGCATCGACGTCGACATGGGCAACTACAATCTCGACGTCAAAATGGGCAACATCTCTGTCAAGGCCGACCTCGGCAGCATTACGGTGGAGGCCATGCAATCGATCACACTCAAGGTCGGAGAGAGCAGCGTCAAACTCGATCAAATGGGCGTGACCATCAAGGGAATGATGATCCAAATCGAGGGACAGGTCCAGACCCAAGTGAAAGGCGTAATGACCCAGGTCACCGGCGACGCCATGTTGCAGTTGAGTGGCGGCATAATCATGGTCGGTTGACCGAAACATTCTCCAACGATCGGGATTTCCCATGTCACAGCTGCGATTCGAACTTGCGCGGGACGTTTTCCAGGCCTTCCCGACCGCCTACGAAGACATCGAGGCGCAGCCGACCGAGGCCCCCCCGCTCGAATTTCTGCGCGGGCTTGCATCCGGTCCCACCCCGAACGACGCCATCGGCTTCTGCGCCTATCTGTTGCCGCGACGCGAGGCCGTATGGTGGGCGTGCCAGTGTGTGCGCGACCTTATCGGAGAGCCAACCGAGAATGACGAGATCGCGCTCCGGGCAGCCGAGGATTGGGTGCGTGCGCCAGAAGAGCCGAGGCGCCGCGCCGCCCTGCAGGTCGGATTGGCAGCCGATCGCAGAGCCGCAAGTACCTGGGTGGCCCTCGCCGCGGCATGGTCTGGCGGCAGCCTCGTCATCAGCGAGCATCCTGTGGCTGCCGCGCCGCCCCACTTGACCGCGAAGGCCGCCCGCAGCGCACTGATGCTTGCCCTTGTCAATAAGCCGGACAGAGCCGCACAAATCTCCCGCTGCGTCGAGCGCGGTGTGCAGATCGCTGAAGGCTGATGGGGCCCGAGCGATGCGGATGAGATCACGATGCAACCAAAACTTGAGCCGATTGCTTGGTTGAGCGTGCGACAGGCGAGCGCCCCCCAGAATTTCGACGGAAGTGAAAGGATTTGAATATGCAGCCTGCGGCCCGCCTCGGCGACATGCACGTCTGCCCAATGGTGACGGTCCTGGTACCTCATGTTGGTGGACCAATCGTTGCACCAGGCTGTCCAAAGGTACTGATCTGCGGAATGCCCGCTGCCCGTATTAGCGACATGGCGGTGTGCGTTGGACCGCCCGATGTGATTGTCATGGGTTCCATGAAGGTGCTGATCGGAGGCATGCCGGCGGCACGGCTTGGCGACATGACGGCACATGGTGGCGTGATCGTAGTTGGGGCGCCCACCGTCCTCATCAACTAGGGAGGTGGCCCGCCGAGGCAATCGAGGAAGGTCTTAGTATCTGTCGACGCGAATTCACGTGTTTCATTGCCGCGAAGCTGACGCGGAATATCGGATCCGGATTTCGCCATGACCCTGGTGACACCCACGACAGCGCACGATCAATCGGTCGCCGAGGCGGCCGTCGCGGGCAAGATGCCGTTGCGGATAGGGACGCCCGCAGAGTTCGACACGGTGCGGCGCTTTTTCCGCGCCAATCAGTTCGACGAACGGACCGTGTGCGCGGCGCTCGACATTCCCGACATGGGCCGCATTCAGCATGCTCGCGGAGCGACCATCGACCCCGCCGTGGTGCCGCCGGCGCTCCTCACCTTGATCGATCTGTTCATCTTCGAATCGGCGGTGCCGTCGGCGGATTTTCGCCGCATCTGCGGCGATGACGTCTTCGCAGCCCTGTCGGCGCTCAATCTGATCCGCCCCGCGAAGCATCGCGAGGGAGCGATCGTGTGCCCCGCATGGGTCTACCCGCTTCATGAGTTC
>Ga0126371_10002883_pt1 | contig 14951 bp, 13 predicted proteins | sample PanSoiMetaPlot_4_FD_110145 | JGI IMG/M metagenome (GOLD analysis project Ga0126371, IMG submission 110145) | Tropical forest soil microbial communities from Panama - MetaG Plot_4 | ecosystem: Environmental > Terrestrial > Soil > Tropical forest > Bulk soil | place: Panama | collected 2016-02-17 | reverse complement strand
TCGCGCCAGGATCTCAAAGATGGGGCAGATTCTCGGCGGCGATTTCACTAAGCCGTGGATACGAGCAATCCCGTTCCGAAATAATGGGTGCGTCAATTGGCCAGCGGATGCCGACATCTTTATCGTTCCACACGAGTCCGCCTTCGTCACTGCGGTCGTAAAGCCGGCTTACTTTGTAATGCAGATCAGCGAATTCACTGAGCACGCAAAAGCCGTGCCCAAATCCTGGCGGCATGTAGAGCTGTCGTGGCCCTTCATCGCTTAGTTCCACTCCATACCAACGCGCGAAAGTCGATGAGCCTGGCCGTAGATCAACCGCGACATCAAAGATGCGACCGCGAATGACCGTGACAATCTGCGCTTGTGGACGCTTCACCTGGAAATGGATTCCGCGGAGCACATTGTACCGGGAACGCGAATGATTGTCCTGCGTAAAGTCCTCGGCGAGGCCGTACTCGCGATACCGTTCGGCCTGAAAGCTCTCGAGAAAAAAACCACGCTCGTCACGAAAGCATGACGGTTCAATCAGCAATAAGCCAGCCAGGTCGGTGTCTTTAACCAGCATTGACTTCAGCGACGCTGCGACCTCTTGATGCTGAATCGGCGGGTTCGATCTCAGCGAGATGAATACTGAAAATTGTGTTCATTGCCTGCTGTTCGACTTCGATCTCTTCAACGAGCTCACGTGCGGAAAGATCATAACAGGCGATGCGAGTAGGTGCGGGCGGCAAGCGTTCGATCTGACGAAAGCCGCGGCGAACCCAATCTAGATTATGTCGCAATGTGGTGAATCGAACCCGGGAAAACCCGACCCATATCTTCTCAGAAAGTGGAAGAATGCCTCGACACCAGCCCAATGGGCGGTCTCGATAGGAGCCTGCCATGGCTGCGAGTGCGAAAGATTGCTTTTCCCCTGAAGTCAGATCAAAGCGTAGTATGTGCCCGTCCACTGTCGAGAAGTATATATATCTCCCGGCCACGTATCCGTCGTGGACCGGTTCGTCTCCCAACCGAAACACGTGCGTGCCGTTTCGCGTAGGATCGAGCGGCATCGCATCTCGCTGCTCGAAGCGTGTGACCCAAGGCTGTCCATCGAGAAAAAAAACGAAATTGGGATGTGCCCGATGCGGCTTTGTCGTCGGCACCTTTCTGTAGTCGATGGTCGGTGAGAAACGATCCCAGACCGAACCACCGACGACGCTCGTCAGACGTAACAGCGTTCCGTCTGGCGTCAGCTCAGCTACGGCATCAAGGCCCGTCACGACGACGAAAAGTCGGCCGTCGGGCGCGACAGCCACATGGTGGACATCGTTGAAGCATGGGTGCGAAATGATTTTGCGTATTGCAAATGTTGGAAAATCGCAGATCAGAATTTCGGTTTGAGTGCAAAGATAGGCTTGGTTTCCTTGGATCGAGGCCGCTTTGAAAACAATAGATGGCGACTCATCCGGGCAATGTTCTGCAGGACTTTGGTATTCGAACACGCGTTCGAGGCGGCCGCCCTCAGCTTTGAGCACAAGAGCCTTTCGGTAAAGTCTCCACTCCCGGGCAAAATGCGGCACGCCGCGCTGTTCGCCGCCGACGACCCAGAGCGCTCTCGAACTATTCATGAATTTGACGGCCTGGCGCGGCCCATTATTCAGTGCGGCGCTTGCAAAACCGGCATGTGCTGGCCAAGAAACTGCCGGAAGTCCTGACCGGTCAACACATCTTCCATCTGAGCGAGCTCATCCTTGCACTTGACCACGTACTCCGATGTGGCCCCGTCCGTGCGTAATCTGGCGAAGATATTCCTTCGCTCGGAACCCAATCGCAAACGACGCCGGCGCTTCAACCACGCCACGAGCCGAGGAGCATGCGAGCGCAGATGCCGGCGCAGCGTCGCGTAGGCGCCAAAATCGTGCTTGATGAGTACCCTGACCCACTCTTCCAAAGGGCCCCGCAAGCGTTCGGCAATTTCTTCGGGGCTGCCACCATCCAGCTCCGCAAGCCGCTGTGAGATTCGATCGAGAACATTTGCAATATCCTCAGTGAATCGACTTCGCAGCAAGTAATAGGCTAAATCTCTGCGCACCTCCGATTGGGAAGACGTCCAGTGCTGTTGCAGGGACGTCCAATATTGCCTCCAGTAGCTGAAAAACCTCGAGTCACATCGAGCCATCCCCAATGTCAGCGTCCGCATCGTCATAAATCGCTCATGGAGCTGCGTGTTAGTCAAATCCATTTCTCGAGCCTCTTTCCACATCAGCGCCAAAGCCTGGGTGCGGAAGATTGCATAATAGTTCCAGGTATTGCGCAAGCCGGCGAGCACGCGGTCAGTCGCGGAGAGGGAGTTAAGATCGATGGCGTGGTCACGAGGTACAAAGTGGTAAGCCAACTTGTTGATGGCGCCAACCACCAGCTTGCGCGAATCGAGCGACGATGCGCTAACAGAAAAGCCGCCAATCCCGCCGCTGTAACAGACATAATCCGGTCGCGCCTCGAGGAAATCCACGCAGCATTCAAGTCCGGTCGGCGCAAGAAAGTCATCATTGTCAGCAATTTTCACGTAGGGAGTGCGCACGCGTTGTATGACGTCGGCCATTTTGGCGTAATAATGTTTTAAATCGACGTCGTCGGGATAGCGGATGTATTCGAGATCAAGATACGGAAACGTTTTCTGCGAATTCTCGAGGAGCTTCGCAAGTTCCGGATGAACTTCGCCGTCAGCAATCAAGAGCCGGTAGGGCAGCCGCGCTCTGTTAGCGTGCCAAAGAAACCGCAGCGTAAAGAGATGACGGCCTTTTAGCGGCAAGACTACGGTGAGGCGCGGCGTGATCACTTAAAGGACTTTTTTGTCCTGCGCGCGCGACAAAACCAATCAAACCCATACAGCAAACACGAGAGCGGAAGTGCCAGCAATAACAGCAACTTGGCAGGCATCGTGGATAGTGATTGAAAAGTGTTGCGAAGACGCTTCCCCGAAAGGTGCGCAACGATCGGCAAAATGGCTGCCGCCTTCAAAAATGGTGCGGGAGAATTGAAAAAATAACCGAGATCGTTGTTGAGCAGCCAGAGGTAGTATTGAAACCGCCCCGGCGCATCCTCAAGGCTTCCGCGCTTTGAAAGCGTTTCGCCGGTGTGCGCATCCTTGACGTAGTACGTGCGAAATACTTCGTTCACGCAGCGGTTTTTGTAGGTTTTTGCCACGTCGAGCCAGACCAAACCTTCAGGCGTGAACTGGCTGCCAGGAACCTCGGGGAACGGAAACTGACGAACAATCTCGGTTAGCATCGATCCCCATTTTTCGCCGCGCATGCGATAAACGTAGCGGCGCTCGCGCAGCGTCGCATCAAACGGTTCGTAAGGAAAGCGGTCGCCGATTATCTCTCCATTTTGATCGCTGCATAAACCGTCGACGCCGCAATAGAGTGGCCGTTCGTTTTCCGGAATGGTGTTCCAATGATAGGCCATCCGCTCGAGTGCACGGGGAACACAGGCATCGTCGGAATCAAGCGGCAGGAAAAATTTTCCGTGCGCCTCACGCATCGCGAGATTGTGGGCAATATGTTTCCCCGAGTGTTCTTGGCGGAAATAGCGGATGGGAAAGTCGGCGGATCTTACCCAGTTGGCGACCAGCTCGGCAGTTCCGTCGCTCGAGCCGTCGTCGATGACGATCCATTCGAAGTCGCGCAGAGTTTGTGCGCACAGGCTGTCGTATACGCGATGAAGCGTGTGCGCCCGATTGTAGGCGGGGGTAAACACGCTGAATAAAACGGTGTCGGCCACAGATAATTTCGTCACGTGTCTTAGCGCGCAAAAAACTCGCGAACAATCGCAATCACGCTGTCCACATTCTCATCGCTCAGTTCGGGATAAAGCGGAAGAGACAGTATTTGCTGACAAAAGCGTTCGGTCACGGGCAGACCGCCCGACGACACGATGACGCGCTCGGCGTAGCCGCGCTGCCGATGCACGGGCACCGGGTAATGAATGGCGCAACCAATCTGATGCTCAGCAAGATATGCCATCAGTTCGTCGCGCTGCGTGCACACGACCACATAAAGATGATACACGTGCTGAGCGCCTACGCGTTCATTCGGGACCATGATCGGCAATCCATGAAGCCCACGCTCATAGCGCCGCGCGATTGCTCCGCGCCGGGCGTTATCGTCGTCCAGATGCGGAAGTTTAGCCTGCAGGATCGCCGCTTGCAGTGGATCGAGACGGGAGTTTAGTCCGGCCTCGTGCGTTTGTCGGCCATCGTCCCAGCCGTACTGGCGCAGCCGGCGCACACGCTCGGCAATTTTGTCCTCGCGCGCCACAACTATTCCCCCGTCGCCGATCGCGCCGAGATTTTTGGTCGGATAGAAGCTGAAGCAACCGATATCGCCGATGCTGCCGAGCCGTCTGCTGTAATAGCGGCCGCCGCAAGCCTGGGCACAATCCTCTATGAGGAAGAGCCTACGTTCTCGCGCAAAACTGAGAATTGCGTCGAGGTCGGCAGCTTGACCATAGAGGTGAACCACAATCACTGCCTTGCTGCGCGACGTCGCGACGCGATCCAGGGCGGTCGGATCGAGCGTCAAGTAAATCTCGTCCACATCGACGAGTACTGGCGTTGCGCCAACCGCCAGAATCGCCGCGACCGTGGCAACTGCAGTGTGCGAGACGGTGATGACTTCATCGCCATGCCCAATGCCGAGCGCCCTGAGCGCCAAGATCAACGCATCGGTGCCGCTAGCGACTCCCACCGCGTGACCGCCACCGCAATGTTCGGCGAACGCATCCTCAAAAGTTTCGACTTCGCCGCCGAGAATGTAAGTCCCGCTATTGAGCACTCGATTAATGGCGGTTTGGATCGGCGCTTGATGTGCGCGAAATTGCGCCAGCGGAGAAGCCCAAGGAATGGCGGCACTCATGGAGCGGTCATGAAACGATTGCGACTTCGGGCACGTAGACGATCCAGCGTCCGCCCGCGCCGACAAAACCAGTTTCCTTCTCGCGAATCTCGGCGGCATGATTCCACGCAAACAGCAGCGCGTAATCCGGATAGCTCTTGGTGAATTCGTCATAGGCCTTGACGGGAATATGCGCGCCGGGCGACAGGCTGCCCTGCTTGATCGGCGTGGTATCGGAAATGAATTCCAGGTGTGCCGGCGTTATGCCGCAATAGTTGATAACCGTCGTGCTCTTTGACGTCGCTCCGTAGCCAACCACGCGCTTCTGTTGGCTCCGCAATCGTTCAAGGGTCTGCATCAGGGCGGCGCGCGAGTTTTCGCAATTCGCCTTGAATTGGACGTAGGTTTCGGCCAGATCGAGACCGAGCGCGGTCTCTTTGGCGAGCTGTTCGTTTACTTTCTTTGAAACCTCTCGGCTACCTCTCGGCGCCAGCGTATAGCGCATCGATCCGCCATGCGTGATCTGCGGCATCACGTCGACGAGTTCCAGTCCAAAGCGTGCAAAGGCGCGCTGCACCGAAGTCGCCGAAAAAATGAAGACATGCTCGTCGTAAATCTGGTCGTACGACGTTTTCGTGATCATGTCCCCGAGATAGGGATCTTCAAACACGAACACGCCGTCCGCTTTGAGCAGGCGCTGTACGCCCGCGGCCACCCCAGGCAAATCAGCAATGTGGCACATGACGTTTGCCGCCAGGATCGCGTCGGCACTTCCCTGGTCCGTAGCGATTTCGTTGGCGAGCCTGCGGTCAAAGAACGCGCTGATTGTAGATATGCCCTGGGTCCGCGCGACATCGGCGACATTGGCCGAAGGCTCGATCCCGAGGTGACGCACGCCACGTTCTTTGAAGTGCCGCAGCATGATGCCGTCATTGCTGCCGAGCTCTACAACGAATGGATTGTCGCGCCCCGCGAGCACGGTATTGATGGCCGCGTCGGCGAAGGCTTCGAAGTGCGCTTGCATATAGCGCGAAGTGCTTGAGTAGAAGGCGTATTGCTCATGAAACATTTTCTGCGGGTCAGGCTGCTCCAATAGTTGAAACATGCCGCAAGCCTCGCAGAATGCCGGCGCCAGCTCAAAAAAATATTCGTTCTCGGTTCCATCGGGTCGCAGAAAGCCGTTGGCGATCGGCATGCGGCCGAACGACATAAAGGAGGAAATCCTGGCACTGCACACACGGCAGTACCCGTTGCTGGCTGATTTTACCTTGGGACTCATGGTGGAGAATTCAGAATGCGGCTGAGATACGCGCCATAGTCGCTGTCGGCGATCGGACCGACGAGGCGCTGCAACATCGGCGCGTCGATGAACCCCATGCGATAGGCGACTTCTTCCGGACAGCCGATCTTCAACCCCTGACGCTCTTCGATCGTATAAATGAACTCGGAAGCCTGCAGTAACGAATGATGCGTACCGGCGCTAAAGTGCAGCGATTGATCAGTCTTCAGCGAGCGACTGTGCTTCAGCCAGCGCGTACAGCCGCTTCTTGCGCTATCAGTTGATTCCAGGCGCCGGACTCAACAACCCAGCCGTTGTCGAACACGCAAACAACGTCCGGCTTTGCCGACCTTCGGATTTCCGCTTTGGCTGCTATTAGGCTGATGAAATCGCTTTACCGCTGCGAGTGCCTCTACTGCGGCTTCTATACCAAGCGCCGGCTCGCCTGCCTGCCCACACGACCGGAGCCGCCACTGGATAAAGCCGTTGAGCGAGCCGACGAATCCGTGGATCGAACCAAATCTTTCGATTTGCTTTTGCAATAGTTTTCCATTGCCTTGAACTGATACGTAACCGCTCGGCATTAGTTGCCATACAAGTCAGCGAATCCGACATTTTTTCAATTAAAAGATGAACTGCACTTGCTACCGGCATTTTTGGCGTCTGTCTCCCAAGCATACGTATCGCCTCGGAGAGCTGGCCATCTTTGGAAATATTCGTAATCGTAGAGGCGACCTGGTTGCAGACTTTGGTCGCATCAAACGACTCGAAGTCGTAGTACCGATCAAATTTTCGTACGTCGTTAAAATCGAGCGCCACATTAAGTCGACGTATGAAGTTGGTCACAACCGAAGCGCGGTAATTTGCATCATCGTGAACTTTGTCGATATCAAGCGCATAATCAGCATAGCAAAGAGCTGCCAAGTTTGTCAGAAACCAAGAAAACATGTGCCAACGGAAAACATTTTCGAGGTCTTCGGGCCTCGACGAACCGACAGCAGCAAAATACTGCGCGTCTGAAGCCCAGTGTTGCGCGCGACTTGCGGCGTGCCACGGCAAAGGTGGAGCGCGCCAATGTTCCGGTATAAGGCGATACAGCGGATGGTCGCCGCTTGTCCCCAACTCGGTAGCGGGAAAAGCCAAGAAGCCCCAAAATCCTGCGTCGATAACTGCACGGATAAACGAACCAAATTGGCTCAGTGGATTTCGGTATTGCGCGATATGAAATCCCCCAAATTTGCCAAGCAACGCGCCAGCGCGACCTCGAGAATTTATTTCGCAAAACACCGGCCGCTTTCCTTGCAATCGAGCGTAATTGATTAGAGCGGAGAGATAATTAGATAGCTCGTCCGAAATGAGACCATTAGGTGGAAGATAATCCACAAATGCTGGGAATTTCGGGCAGAGATGCATTGCTGCCTCCCAGGCCTGAATGAACTCATCGAAATCCTCTCGATCGAGAAAGTGATGATTTACGTTCCACTTCTCCACTACCTGAAAACGAGCAACGGGCCGCCTCCTAGCCCTCCTAAATCGAGCCAGATCATGCTTGCCGTCGATGATCGCTTCGTTGAAGCATAACAATCTCTCATCACGCCGGAGTACGTTGAAGAAGTACGTGCTGCCGCTCCTTGGTGATGCGTGAACAAATATCGGATCGGGTTCAAAAACTGCCGCCATTGCTACTATCTTACGTCAGGAGGTCGACCACGATTCGTTTTAAGCTAGATGTCAAGTGCGCGATATTCTGTTCAGGCGCCTACGAATTCGAAAACTCAGAAAGCCTGCGATCTGGAACGACAATTTTTCTCGCATGCGGCGCAACCACGATCCGAAACTCTGGAACTCCCGTTTCGAATTGGCAAGACTCAAACCCTGCCGTGCCAGTTTTCGGCGTGCCCGAAAACTCCACTTACCTCTAGTCACAATCTGGTCCTGCTCAACGACCGGCTTCCAAACAGCATAGTGTCGCTCCTTCGTGACAGTATGTTCGAATTCCCAGATGGAGCCAGGCTGTCGTAAGATGGATCGAAGATAACTGCGCTTCCAGATAGCGAATTCGACGGAAGAATAATAAGGCTCCGAGAATGACATCAGCCGCAGTGATCGCTTGTCAAAGCTGTGCCTAAAATATTCAAAAAGCCGGCCGATAATGTTTCGTGTCACCGGCACCAGTCTGACATAGGCCAAATCGTCGCGGACGATTAAATTGGCAATGCCATTTAGGACAAAGCCATTAACTGGCGCCATGAATAAGGTGTCTTCAACAAGCAGAAGAACATACTTGATCTGGTCGGGAAGGCGATCGAGTTGGTCAGCCAACTCCCCCCGCCAATCTGAAGGCTTTGTTGCCGCCAGAGCTCTAAAGCCATACATGTCGGGATGCTTGTTCGTGAAACCCACGTAACGAGGCCAGTCGCAATCCCGCCAGATTGTTTCGGCGTTCTGGAACACGATTTCGAAAACATCGCGCGCACGATCAGAACTCGAAACCAAGACGCAAAACGCGCCCGCAGAAACCGACGAGTGATCTTCATTCAGGTTCGTTCGTTCTCGGTCCGGCATTTGAAAGCGGCTTTCAGTTTCTGGTCGCCAAAGTTTTGGCGGTGGCACACCCAAAGTACCTTATGAGCGGAGCAATTCAGCAAGGAACGCGTGTTATAATCTGCGCAGCGTCGCCGATAATGCCTTCAAAGGTGCTCGCTCGATCTTCAGCAAGGGACTGCGCTTTTGCCAGCGCGTATAGTCGCTTCTTGCGCGCCATTAGGTCATTCCACGCACCGGCCTCTACAATCCGGCCGTTTTCAAAGACGCATACGGCATCGGCGGTTCGCGCTGCAGCCAGCCGATGCGCTACTAGCAAAACACCCATCTCCCTGCGTAGCTCCTCCAGTGTTCGCAACAATTCTGCCTCGGATTGCGCGTCAAGCGCGCTCATAGCCTCGTCCATGACAAGGAGCGCTGGATTCATTAGCAGCGCCCGCGCAATGCCCAGTCGCTGTCGCTGTCCACCGGAGAGTTTGACCCCTTGGTCGCCAATTATCGTGTTGAACCCGCACGGAAGGGACTCAATGAATTCAAGCGCATGAGCGCGGTGCGCAGCGAACCTGATATCTGTTTCTGAGGCAGCGGGATTGACCAACATCAAATTTTCTTTAATCGAAGCATGAAACAAAATTGTTTCCTGCGGCACGTAGCCAATGCTGCGGCGCCAGGATCCAAGTGGCACAGATGCCAGATCATAAGATCCGAGTTTGATTGAGCCCGCGCTCGGCTCAACCAGCCCAAGCAGAGCGTGGACCAGCGTTGACTTGCCGGCACCTGACTTGCCTACGATCGCAAGCAGTCCGGGAATTCGAATGGTCAGATTGATCTGATCGAGCACGACGCGCTCGCCAAATCGGATCTGAAGATTACACGCTGCCAGCATAGTGGGTTTTTCGATATTCAAAGACTGGCTGCATCCATCCAACCGCTCTGCCTCGGCTTCCGCCGCCGCCTGCAATTGGTCGAGGGATTCGATCGCATGCACATTGGCATTGAGCGCATACAATTGCGCCTGGACTGTCGTAAGCCTTGGAAATAGCCGGGCGAAAAGCGCGAGCACGATCAGGACGTTTCCAGGTGCTACCCCGAAGCCTGCGCTTGTTAGAAGGAGAATGGCTGCGAGGCCGATTAGGGCAGCGTACTCAAGCACCGCGCGCACGATGGCCGGCATGGCGCTTGCGAATGTGTTAATATCGCCGAGCCTCTGTACTAGGGGCCCAATTTGGGCAATGGCCCGATCAAGGCCACCGCTGGCTTTGACAAACTTGGCGCCAGCAATCTGCTCCTCAAGCGTGGCCTGAAATTGCGCGTTGAGCGGGGCCAAGGCCTGCCCAAACATATAACTTTTCCTGTAAAAACGGAGCATCGCAAGCGCCGTCGCGAGAGCAAAAAGAAAAAGAATAATCGTCGCCTGCCAGGCTATAAGCACTGACAGGGCGATATAAATGAGAGCCACGACGACACTCCCAAACAGCGACAGTGACAGAGTAAATGCCCTGCCTAGTCGCTCACATTCTGTGATGATCGCGTTTACCATTTCGCCTGACTTGCGTTCTATTAAGAAACTCCATTTGGCGTGCATGAACGCGTGGAATAACTCCAATTGACGTCGCGATTGATAGTTCCGCGCTAGTCGGACACTCCACCAACTTAGTGCAACAGAGAGGATCATCTGTACCGTGGCAACAATGATGATAAGGACCAGAATTACGACCGCGCTGGCGGGCTCGATTAGCGTCAAAGTTTTTTGCAGAAGCGTGTTGCCAAAGCTCTGCGAGTTAGCTGTCACAATTCCAATGCGGCTGAACAGGGGCAGCAGCAAAACTATGGAAGCGCCCTCGCTCATTCCTACCAGCGCCGTCCAAAAGACAAGAAGCGGGAAACGCCAACTCATACGCGCTAAAACATCTCTAACTAGCAAGCGATGTGTGGTCATCTTGGTAGATTAGTTTGAGTTATTCTCGAACATCGGCCCCGGTTTTAGAAAGGCACCTTTTTTCGTCCGAACCACGGACTACTCGCCAGCCGCCGAATAGCTGCTCCGTGCATTGATTGGCCCGCATAGATACCGCGTATTATCAGCAGATGGTGCGACAACAGGATTGGTTTCACCTACGCACGTAGACTAGCTCTCCAGCTGATCGATTAGCTGCTCAGTGCGTCGATTGCTGGGTGCATAAATACTGCGCAATATCGCTGCATCGTGCGATGACAAGATTGGCTTCCGCCTACCGGGTATTAAGGGTCCAACGGATGATTTTAAGGCGCTCTTCACGTTGCTTGGCAATCGTTCGATACTTGGGAAAAGTCTCTGAATCCGTGCAATTTGAGTATGAGTTTCATTTGCGCGGCTCTGCGGAAGCGGGCTCTCCGAAATTCCGATAAAGGCGCACAGTTCACAAGTAAAACGTTCTGGTGCTGTGACGATATCCTCAGAGCGCAGGACAAGAACGCGATCTCCGCCAAAGACCGTGATGTACGCGTTTATAGTTTCATGAAAATGACCCGCTTTGAGTAAAGCGATGCCGACGGGGGTAGTGCAAAAATCACTGAAAGATCGTCTTCTCGCTGGCAGTCGGGACATAGCATACTTATAAGCTGATTCTATCCAGTCGGCCTGCTCTCTTATTAGCAAGACAATCTTGGCACCCGAATGTACCTTCTGTAAGCGCAACGCGGCTTCGGTCGGATCCAGCGAAATATCATTTTTAACTCGTGGCCACGCATCAGGGATATACTTGTAGCGTTGCCAATTATTCAGATCTCCAACCACGCAGACGGATTCCGCGACATTTTCGTCCCTACTGACATGGATCTTGTTTGCAGACGGTTTTGCGGTTGCGCGCGGCATGTGAGCAAGGGGGTGTGCACGCAACAGAGGAATCAGACAATTATGATCAGTTGTCACCTGTGGGTGAGCATTTAAGAACAAACCTAAATACGTCGATGCGGCTTTGGGATAACCTATGTGGAGCACATCTGCTTTGGTGATGGTTATCCACGCATCCTGGTTGTCAGGCATGGGCACTGGAATCATCTAGTCCGCTCATCATCTGCAAGGCAACCATGCTTGCAAGCACCGTGTTGTACACCAGTTGCAGACAGTCGAAGAACTAGCGATCAAGCGCTTCGGTCGCCCAGGGATTCCCATGCTACCGCAGTCCGGGTGAAATGACCTCGCCCGACTACACCAACAACACCACGCTGCCTGCGACTAGGCGGCAGCAACCAGATCGGCGTCCAACACCACGCGAACCTTGCGGCCCAACAGATCTAAGAGGATCGCAATCCGCTCTCGTTCCGCCATGCCCTCGAACAGGCCGAGACAGGAGGAGAACGCGCCGTCGAGCACGCGAACCTTGTCGCCGGCCCGAAACCGCGGACGGCAGTCAAGTTCGATAAAGCCGCCAGCGTCCTCGCGAGTTCGCAACGCTTCGATGATTCCCATGGGCACAGGAGTCGGATCGTCGCCGTTGCACACCAAGCGACTAACGCCGACGGTCGAACAGATCGATCGCCAACGTTGCATATTAAGATCGATTGCGACGAACAGGTAGCGCGGGAACAGCGGCGCGGCGACCGTCTCGATGCGTCGCGCATGTCGCCGTTTCTTGAGATAGCGGGGGAAATAGGTTTCAAAGCCCTGACGGTCCAGATGCGCCAGGGCCTTCGCTTCGGCATGCGGGTGAGTGTGGGCGACGAACCAGCGCGGCTGCAGTTCCCCTGTCATGCGACACTCTCCATGGCTCGATCCGGCCGCAGTCCAAGCAAAGCCGGCACAAATATCCGTTCCGGCTCGAACGCGTTCTGCGCAGCTTTGATGGTGTCACGCGTCGACGCGAGGTCGGTAATCACCAGCGCATCGAACCCACCTGGCACCGCGTCGAGCGATGCGACGACAGGGGTGCCAACGAAGCGATCTCGTCGTGCCGTGGCATCGACGACGGCAACGATGGTTATGCCCTGTTCGAGCGCGCAGATGGTCGCGATCTCGGCCAGATCAGACACGCCCATCAGGGCGATGCGATTCCAGCCGCGCGCGTGAGCAGCTCGGAGAACAGACGAACAGTCTTCGCGCGCCTGGCGGAAAAAGGAAAACGAGCTGGACAGGTATTCGACGGTCAACCGCGATTTCTCGGCGAATCCGTGCGGCGTCAAATAATAGGCGTAGCGTCGCGCCGGAGCCTGGCCAATTTTGAGGAGTCCCTTCTTGACGCAGCGCTTCAGATACGCATTGACGAGTCCGAGCGCGATGCCGAGATCGGAGGCGAGTTTACGCTGCGATTGCGCTCCGTCGCGCTCGACCGATTCGAGAAGGCCGAGCACGATTCGAGCGTTATCGGGTTCTTGGTTGCGCGCCGTCTGCGGCATCCCCCACCCCTTCGGCGATGCAGCAATACCTTGTTCATGCTGTGAACGTCAAGCCTTATATTCAAGCCATGAACAAGCGTAAAATACTGTAATACCTCACCCTTTCGACGCTTGGAGTCTAGATATTGTCGATTCGGCAGTGCAATCTCGCGGCCGCCCCATGCCTCCTAGCATCGAAAGCCCCAATCGAACGCTAACCCACTCCGTAACTTGCCGACGCTGGGTTTCTTCGTATTAATTTCGATATTCGCCGGCCGAGAGCCCTCTGAATGTGCCGAAACAGCAATCCCTTGATCGCAGTGTGATTGCGGTAACCGAGACTGACCACGGCCACATAGCGATCGCCGCCGTTAGTCTTCATCGCGGCGTTGACCCCGTCGCGGAAGGTCCGGGAGTGATCGGACACCGCCCAGCCATTGTGAAAGCCCGCGGCCATGCAGACTCCGCAGGTATCGGAGGCGCGCCGGGCGGCGAAGATTTGCTCCTTTGTCACATCAAGAAAAGACGGGAACAGGGTGTATTTGTCGCCCATGACGTTGCAGCAAAGCCGCACCGAGCCGTCAGCATAGACAACGACCCGGTCCTCGTCGATCTGCGGACAACTGCCGTTAAATTCTTTGCCCATCTCGCGCCATTCGGCCGGGGAGAAGATCATCTTGTCCAGGACATCGGTCTTTTCCTTTGAAAGATTGCTCTTCCCGGCGAGCGCGTCCAGGTGATCGTCCAGGGCGATAAGTTGCGCGACGGCAACGTTGTAATCGCAATCCAACACTTCAACGATGCGCTTCAGCGTGGCCAAATTCTCGCCGCCGTTGTCCTTGTAGAGATGATAGTGGATGACGAACTGGGTGTCGGGGGAATAGCGCTGGATGGCGTTCCACGCGAGAAAGATCGAGCTTGTGACGGTGTCAATGTCGCCCAGCCGGTGAGTTTTTTCGTAGGTTTCCTTGGTGAATCCCGAGAGAGAAATCGCGAACACTGCCGGCTTTGCTTTGATCGCTGCTTCCAAGTGCTTAGTGGCGTTGCCATTGGTCGAAATCTGCGCTTCAAAGCCTCGCGAATTGATTGCCGCAACAATGTCGCCGATGCGGTTGTGCATCAGGGGTTCGCCCCAGTTGTAGAGCACGATTCGATGTCGCTCGCCGGGGCTTTCGTCCCTGATCTTGTCCAGGACCTTGCAGAACAGATCAAAATCCATCAGCCCTTTGTAAGAAGGCGTGTAGCCGTAATGCTCTCGCCGACCGCAGGACGGACATTTGAGGTTGCATGTGCCAACAATGTCGATGACGTATTTGGTCATGATCCCTCACCAAGCCCAAGGCTCATCTTAGCCAGGGCAAAGAATAAGCGATAGGCAATCAAAAGCTCATCTGCAACATTGATTGCAACTTAGCTGCGATGGAACTTTGCAGACCATCCGCTATCATGGAAAGGATTATCGCTCGCACTGGCTCAGCGAGCAGGATCAATGCGCATTCACCAAGCACACACAGGACAATTTTTATTTAGCGCGCGGAAATAGGCTTCCCTCAACCAGGCCACAAATCGCATGTGCGGCGACAATATGGATTTGCTGGATAAGGGGCGTTTCCTCTGTCGGGGCCGCCAGGCAATGGTCACAGAGCGGCTGAATCAGACCATTGGCGCCGCTTCCGGTAAAGCCGATGGTGGTAAGTCCGGCCTCGCGCGCGGCTTGCAAAGCCGCTATCACGTTGGGCGAACGCCCCGACGTTGAAATCGCAATGAACACATCGCCGGGTTGTCCCAATCCGCGCACCTGGCGTTCGAAGGTGCGATCAAAGCCATAATCATTGCCGATCGCGGTCAGGACCGAACTGTCGGTGGTCAAGGCGATGGCAGGCAGCGGATTGCGG
>Ga0126371_10002881_pt1 | contig 14954 bp, 9 predicted proteins | sample PanSoiMetaPlot_4_FD_110145 | JGI IMG/M metagenome (GOLD analysis project Ga0126371, IMG submission 110145) | Tropical forest soil microbial communities from Panama - MetaG Plot_4 | ecosystem: Environmental > Terrestrial > Soil > Tropical forest > Bulk soil | place: Panama | collected 2016-02-17 | reverse complement strand
CGGGCACCATGTTAACCGGAATGATTCCGAACATCGTTAAGTGAACGGTATTGCGGGTCCCCAGCGCGCGCGGTTTTTGGGTTTCGCGTGTGCTGGGGTGCAAGCGCAAACGATTAAAATCGGAGCCATCGGGATTTCAGTCTTGGGGGAGCCTCGTTATGGAATACCGGCAGTTAGGACGTTCCGGTTTTTATGTTCCGGTTCTCACTTTTGGCACCGGCACCTTTGGGGGGCAAGGCCGCCTCGCAGCCTGGGGCAGCACAAACGCAGCCGAAGCCACTCGCCTCGTTGACATCTGCCTGGAGCATGGCCTCACCATGTTCGATAGCGCCGATGTTTATGGCAATGGCGCATCGGAGGAAGTGTTGGGCGCGGCGATCAAAGGTCGTCGCGACAAGGTCCTCATCTCCACCAAGGCCACGTTCCGCTCCGGACAGGACGCGAATGATGTTGGCTCTTCGCGTTTTCACTTGACGCGCGCGGTCGAAGGTTCGTTGCGGCGCCTGGGCACAGATCACATCGATCTGTTCCAGCTTCACAGCTACGATGCCAAAACACCGCCGGAAGAAGTTCTTTCCGCGCTGGACGTGCTCATCCGCGCGGGCAAGATCGGCTACATCGGCGTCTCAAATTTTTCCGGCTGGCACCTGATGAAAGCGCTGGCAGTGGCGGATCGCTACGGTCTGCCGCGCTACGTCGCCAACCAGACGTACTACTCGCTCATCGGCCGCGATTACGAATGGGAGCTGATGCCGCTGGGCCTGGATCAGGGCGTGGGCGCAGTGGTGTGGTCGCCGCTCGGCTGGGGACGCCTCACCGGAAAAATTCGCCGCGGCCAGCCGATTCCGAAAGGTAGCCGGAGAAATGTCAAAGAGTCCAACGACATCGGCCCGCAGGTCAACGACGAATACCTATATAGGGTCGTGGACGCGCTGGATGAGGTGGCGAAGGAAACCGGCAAGAGCGTCCCGCAGGTGGCGATCAACTGGCTGCTGCAGCGGCCAACAGTTTCCACCGTCGTGATTGGCGCGCGCAACGAACAGCAACTGCGAGATAACCTGGCCGCTGTTGGCTGGAACCTGACGCCCGAGCAAGTAAGAAAACTCGATAAAGCCAGCGCGGTGCCTATGGCCTATCCCTATTGGCACCAGCGGCAGTTCGTTGAACGCAATCCCTTTCCCACGAGAGTGTGAGAAGCTGCTGCGACTTTTTTAAGAATCGCTGCTCGAAAACGAATTTTGATTTTCAAGGTTTTCAATTACCCAATTACTAACTTACTAAATTACCCAATTTCCTGATTCCCGTTGATTTGCGTGTATTCGCGGCTAAAGGTCTTATTTTGCTCTTCCCTTCCTTTGTGATGCTTTGTGTCCTTTGTGGTTCTCTGTAATTTTTCACTTCTTTAACCCGCGACTAACCGATCCTTAACGAGCAGAGCTTACATCTGGAGTGCGCGCGTTGTGGCTTGCCCGGCAACGCGCGACTTTTCTCCCTGGAGATACACGAATGAAGCTGAAGCTCTTCTCCCTCACAGCTCTTCTGCCCCGATGGAAGCAAATGCTGGCTACGCTCATGGTCCTGCAACTTCTGCTTGGCGCGCCGGTTGCCGCCCTGGCTCAAGATGGCGACCATGATCGCGATCCTGACCGTTCTACGCGCACGCCGATCAAGCACGTGATCGTCATCATTGGAGAAAACCGAACCTTCGATAATATTTACGCCACCTACGTTCCCAGGCACGGCACGGTGTGGAACCTGCTCTCGCGCGGCATTGTGCATGCCGATGGCTCGCCCGGCCCCAATGCCGCTCTAGCCCGGCAGTTTCAGCTTCAAAACATCAATCCCACCAGCTATTTCGTTGACACGCGCAAGCTGACTAATCCTGGGAAAACTGCATACTCGCCCTTCCTCCCCACACCGGAAGCAGGAAACGCTCCGCCGCAACCGGTCACGCACACTCAGTTCCTGAACGATCCTGTAGACGCCGCGCCTCCGTTCGACGCCAAGACGTTCTCAACCGCGCAACTCCACACCATTTCACCAGAAATGGAATTCGAAGACCTGTTTCTGCTCACTACCGGCGCCACAGGACTAGCGAACTGCACCGCCGACCCGACGTTGCCTCCTGCGCCCTGCCCGGTTCCAGACACGAGGATCAAGAACTTCAATCAGCTCCCGAACACCTCCTTCCAGATCACCGGAGGCAAGCTGGAATACGACACCTACACCGGCGACATGGTGCATCGCTTCTTCCACATGTGGCAGCAGTCTGACTGCAGCGTTCTGGATGCCACGCCGGAAAATCCGTCGGGTTGCAAAGACGACCTGTATCCCTACGTGGGAATTTCACGCGGCGACGACAGCGGCAGCAACTCCATGGGCTTCTACAATGTGCAGCGCGGCGATGCTCCGCTGTTCAAGCGGCTGGCGGATGAATACACCATCAGCGACAACTATCACCAGCCGGTGATGGGCGGCACAGCAGTGCAGCACACCATGATCGGCACGGCCGATGCCCTGCCCTGGGAACACGTAGGCAATTTCCCGGCTCAGCCCCCGGCGAAGGTTGTGGCCAATCCGAATCCCAAGAGCGCAACCAATGATGCGTTTGTGATCGATGGCCGCTGGACAGAATGCGGCGCCCAGACGCAGCCGGGCATCAAGCCCATTGTTGACTATCTCAAGTCGCTGCCCTGGCGGCCTGATCTCACGCCCACGAACTGCGCGCCCAACACCTTCTATATGATCAACAACACGCGGCCGGGCTTCCTCTCCAACGGCCAGCTCAATACCGCGGCGATCAACGCCGGCACGGCAGTTCCTCCTTCGTCGCTGCGCACTATCGGCGACGCGCTCAATGAAAAGAACATCAGTTGGGCGTTCTACGGCGGAGGATTCAACGCCGCAGCGCGTTTTGACAGCGGCTCCACTGATCCCGTGGACGTGCTGATCGGCACTGGCGGCGATTGGTATTGCGATATCTGCAATCCCTTCCAGTATGCAACTTCGATCATGGGTGATCCGGCGCAGCGCGCGGCCCATATTAAAGATGCGATCGATTTCTTCGACGGTCTGGATCATGGCCGGCTACCGGCGGTTTCGTACCTGAAGCCGGACAGCTTCGGCGATGGACACCCGGCCAGTTCCAAGCTGGATGTTCTGGAGTCGCTGATTGATCGCGTTCTGGATGGTCTTAAGTCGCATCCCGAACTGGCGGAAGAAACGGCGTTCTTCATCACCTTCGACGAAGGCGGAGGCTACTTTGACTCCGGCTTCAAGCAGCCGCTGGATTTCTTTGGCGACGGCCCACGCATTCCCATGATCATCGTTTCGCCCTTCACCCGCGGCGGCAAAGTGAACCACACTTATGCGGACCACGCGTCGATTGTGAAGTTCATCGAGCGCAACTGGGGCCTGAAGCCGCTTACTGGCCGCAGCCGCGACAACCTGCCCAATCCGGTAATGGACAAAAACAATCCATACGTTCCCACCAACAGCCCGGCGGTCAGCGATCTGTTTGACATGTTCAATTTTGATAACGATTAGTGTTATGAATCCGGCTGTGCTGAAGTTTGGCACAGCCGGGTTAACCACAAAGGGCACTAAGGAACACGAAGGAAAGCAGCCGCAAAACCCTTAGCCGCGAATCAACGCGAATCGCTTTTGATTTTAAGTTTGTCTTCTTTCTTTGTGATTATGGTTAAGAAATTCAGAGTTGGTCCTTGAAGCGTTCGAGGGCTACGCGGACCAACTGGCTGCGGGTGCGGACGCCGGTTTTTTCGAAGAGCTGTTGCAGCGTGGATTTTACTGAGCTTTCAGAGATCTGCATTCGGTCGGCGATCTCCTTGTTGGCCAGACCCTCAAATACCAGTGAAAGCACCTGGCGTTCCCGTTCAGTAAAAATCATCGAATCGGAACGCGCTTCCGACGCGGTTTTTGTCTCCATCACTCGCTTGAGATATGTCTGATCGAACCAGACTTTTCCCTCCAGCGCTTTGTGAATGCTTTCAGAAAGCTCTGCGGGCCGGCTGTGTTTCAAGACAACGCCGGAAATTCCGTGGCGAATCAGGTCAGCAGCTTCCAATTCATTCACGCCGGCAGTAAGCAGAAGCGTCTTGCCCTGAAATCCAGCGGAAGCTGCTTTGGCCAGAAACGACGATCCCTTCTCGTTTCCCAAATCGAAATCCAGCAGCACGATCTCCACAGGCGAGTCCTCCAGAATGGAGATGCCCTCCTGGACTGAGCCGCAATGAAGCACCTCAAAGCCGTGCTCGGTCTGCAGCAGCCGCGACAGGCTTTCGCGGAATAAAGTGTGATCGTCCACAATCAGGACGCGGACTTTAGATTTTGCCGGCATAGGTTGATTCACGTGTTGCTGTTACAGGCACAAGCACCACGGCAAAAGTGGCGCCGCGTTCGCGCGGCTCGTATTGCAGATCGCCGCAAAAAGTGCGCAGAATGGCGCGCGAAACATATAGACCCAGCCCCGTGGCGGCGGCATTGTTTTGAAACGGCTGGAAAAGTTTTTCCGGAGCCGCAACGCCGCGACCGGTATCTTCAAAGCGGATCACCACACCGTTATTTTCCGTGGTGGCATAAATGGTCAAACGTTTCAGCTCGCTATCCTCCATAGCGCGGGAACTGTTTTTCACCAGGTTCAAGAATACCTGCATCAGGCCGTAGCGATCGGCGGAGACTGACGGCAAATTTTCATCCACGCGCCAGACAATCTGTGCGCCCGCTTCCTGAAAAGAAGGCTCAATCAAAAGCCGCAGCTCATCCAGGATGGAAGAGATCTCAACGGCGGTTAAGTTCTCGATGGTCGAGGGCCGGACATCGAGAGAAGCAACTTTTTCCAATCCTTCCACCAGGTTGCCCAGCGCATGGAAATCGCGGTTGTTGGAAAGGGGCGCGACATGCGAAAGATTTCTGTGGACGACGGAGATGGCGCCGCAGAGGTTGCGGATTTCGTGCGAGATGGCGCCCATTACGATGCGCGCATTTTTCAGAAGCTGGTCGAGGCCCAATTGCTCGCGTTCGCGAATATCCTCAGACAGGTCAACGATGATGGCAGCCAGTCGAGGGCCAGAAACCGAGTTGAAGGTGGAGAACCAGATACCGGCCATGAAGGCTTCGCCGTCGTGGCGGCGACCTGGGCACTGCAGAGCGGTGCGGAATGCGCGGGATTGATACGTTTGAACGATGGTTTGCAGTGCGGGAATAAAACGCGAGATGGGTTGGCCGCCTAACGGCTGAGCATCCGGAGCAAGCAGCCGCTGCGCGGCCTGGTTGCTGCGCTCAATGCGTCCTTCAGAATCCAGGGTAACGATGGCTGCGGGGCTGCTTTCAATCAGAGCTTCCAGTTGCTGCTCAGCATCGCGGCGGGAGCGCACTTCTCGCTCCAATTCTTCTACATGTTGCGTGGCCAGGCGACGCCTGGAAGCCAGTTCCGAAAGAAAGAATCCCGTCCCGATATAACTCAAGGTCACCATGGCCAAACGCGGAATCACCGCGGGAGTTATGGGGAGAGCGCTAAAGAGTTCCTGCAAGCCTGAACACAGCAGTGAGACGGCAACAATCTGCCATCGTTTCAAAAAACCGGCCACCAGCATGATGGGAAACAGATAAAGAAATCCGAGGGAGAGATACGGTACGGTCCTCCAGTCCACGATAGCGATGGCCACGATGAGGACGGCGGCAATCAGCAGATTCTTCCTGCGATTGGATTCGGAATAGATGGCCAGGATGTTCAGCATCAATTGAGGCTCGTCCTCAGTTTAAGCGTTTCCATCATGAATCATCGAGTGGGCAGGGATGATATGGCTTGGCTGAAAGATAGTCCACTCAATCTGAAAGATTCTCAAACGGAGGTGCCAGTTCCCTAGATACTGGAAGTTTAACGAGCGGCCTGGCGGCGCCCCGCCTGCCTCAGGAAGAGTTCCTCCCGCCCGCAACATGCGCACGTTCGCCCCATTCCTCAGCTCTGCTTTTGTGGATGGGCTCCCAAGTGAACGTGCGCTTGCTGCGGGCGCGTGGGAACCAGAGTCCTCTTGAGCGCTGCCCGATTGAGCAAATGATCCATGAGGTTTAAAAAAAGAATTCGTGTGCTTCCTGCTGTGCTGGCGCTGGCCACGCTGTTCATCGTGAGCGGGTGCGGCAAATCGGCGGGACACGAGGCGGCCAAAGAAGCGCCGCCGAGTGATGATCCGGTGCGCTACGTGAAGGTGGTGCAGCAGCCAATTCCGGACACGCTGGAGCTGGCGGCGAAGGTTCAGGCTGATCCTACTAAAGTGGTGCGAATTTTTCCTCCGGCAAGCGGCCGCGTAACGGCAATCAAGGTCAAGCCGGGTGACCGCGTTCGCCGCGGCGAGACGCTTGCGGTACTGAACAGCAGCGATGTTGCCTCAGCGCGATCCGACTACACCAAAGCCAACATTGAGGCACAGCGGGCCACGCGCGCCATGGAGCGGCAGAAGCTGCTGCTGGATCATGGCGCGGCGGCGGAAAAAGATTACGTGGACGCACGCGCGCAGGCGGAGGCGGCTGCGGCCGAACTGGCACGGGCGCGACAACGCCTGGAACTGCTCAACATTTCTCCTTCAGCCAACAGCGACAACGTGCCTCTGATTGCGCCCGCGAGCGGCGTGGTTCTGGATGTAAGCGCCGCCGCGGGCGAATTTTCCAAGTCGCTGGAATCGGCTAATCCGCTTATCACGATTGCCAATCTGGATACGGTGTGGATCGTGGGCGACGTTTATGAAAAGGATGTTGCCCGGCTGGATCGCGGCAAGCCGGTAACCATCACGCTTCAGGCTTATCCGGACAAAGAATGGAGCGGTCACATTGAATCGATCTCAGGCGCTCTCGATCCAACGACGCGGACGCTCAAAGTGCGCGTGGCCTTGTCCAATCCTTATCAGCGGCTGAAGCCGGAGATGTTTGGCGCCATCCACGTAAAGTCCGGCACGCACGAGGCACTGCTGGTGCCCGCGGGAGCAATCATTCGCGAGGGCAACGCCACCACAGTTTTTCTGAAAAACGGCAGAAAACCGGAGCAACGCACAGTAACGATTGGGCAAACCATTGATGGCAACGTGGAAATCCTGACCGGCCTGCACGCCGGCGAAGAAGTCGCGGCAGTAGGCGCGGAGTTGCTGAAAGGCGTAAGCGACTGATGCGGGGCCTGATTCGCACCGTTTTACGCTACAGGGTCATCGCTCTGATCGGGATGGCAGCTTGGCTGGCGGCAGGCACGTGGGCGTTGCTGCGGCTGGATATTGAAGCGTACCCGGATCCATCACCACCACTGGTTGACGTGATCACGCAGAATCCTTCGTGGTCGGCGGAAGAAATGGAACAGCAGGTCACGGTGCCAATCGAGACCGCGCTCAATGGAATTCCACAACTGGAGTATGTGCGGTCCATCAGCATCTTCGGGCTGAGCGACGTAAAGCTCTATTTCAACTTCGACTCGGATTATTTTCACGACCGGCAGGAGGTGCTCAACCGCCTGCAAACGGTCACGCTTCCGCAGAATTTGCAGCCTCAGCTCTCGCCCTGGTCAGCCATCGGAGAAATCTACCGCTACCAGCTCAAAGGCGAAGGCTACAGCCTGAATGAAATCAAGGCGACCGAAGACTGGTTTGTGCGCCGCGAACTCAAAGAAGTGCCGGGAATTGTTGACGTAACCACATTCGGTGGAACCACGAAGCAATACCAGGCGGAGATTGATCCACAGAAGCTGCTGCAATACAACGTGACACTCCCGCAAGTGCTGTCTGCAATAGCGGCGAGCAACCAGAATGCAGGCGGTAATTACCTGCAGGTAGGCGCGCAAAGCGTGAACGTGCGCGGGATTGGATTGCTCAAAGGCATTTCTGAAATGGGAAATGTGCTGGTTGCGGAGCGCAACGGCATACCGGTGTTTCTGCGCGACATCGCCGATCTGCATGAAGGCTACCAGCCGCCACTGGGGCGCGTGGGGAGAGGCGGCGAGGACAACGTGGTGAAAGGCACGGTGCTGCTGCAACGCGGGGAGCAGTCGTTGCCGGCGCTGGGGGCATTGAAACAAAAGATAGCGGACCTGAATGGCGGGCTGCTGCCGCGCGGCATGAAGATTGACACCATCTATGACCGTAAAGCGCTCATCAACATCACCACGCAGACTGTTCGCCATGTTGTTCTGGCCGGGCTGATCCTGGTGACGGGATTGCTTCTGGTCTTTCTGGGCGATGTGCCGCTTTCCCTGGTGACTGCGCTCACCATTCCCTTCGCGGTTCTCTTCGCCTTTGGGCTGATGTCGGCAACCGGGCGTTCGGCAAACCTGATCTCCATTGGCGCAATTGATTTCGGAATCATTGTTGATTCGGCGATTGTGGTGCTGGAAAACATTTACCGGCGAATGCATGAAGCCACCAGCGAGCAGCACCGGCTCGACCTGATCGCTGAAGCAACTGCCGAGGCAGCCAAGCCGGTGCTGTTTTCCACGCTGATCATTCTGGTTGCTTTTATTCCGCTGTTCACGATGCAAGGCGTTCCAGGCAGGATTTTTGCGCCCATGTCAGTGACCTACGGATTTGCGCTGACGGGAGCGCTTATTTTTGCGCTGGTGTTCGCGCCAGTGCTGGCCTCGTACCGGCGCGGCGTGCGCCGCGGGCATGTGGCGGACACGCGCCTGGTACGCTGGCTGAAGCACCACTACGAACGAGTACTTATTCGGATTATGTGGAACCGAAGATTCGTGCTGCCGGCCGCCATTATCTTTTTGTTGATTTCGTCGGCATTGTTCTGGGCCATCGGCGGCGAGTTTATGCCCAAGCTGGAAGAGGGCAATCTGTGGATTCGGACGACTCTGCCGCAGGACATCTCATTCGATTACGCCGCGCACCTGGCGGATGAGATTCGGGGTCTCCTGGGCTCTTTCCCGGAAGTTCAGCAAGTGGTTTCACAAGTGGGCAGGCCCGACGACGGCACGGACACTACCACCTTCAACAACATCGAATTCGAAGTGGATTTGAAGCCGGAATCAACCTGGAAGACCGGGCGCAGCAAAGACGAGCTTATTCAGAAAATGAACGAGGCGTTGGGGCGCTATCCTGGAATTGCGTCCAATTTTTCCCAGAACATTCAGGACAACGTGGAAGAAGCGATGTCCGGCGTGAAAGGAGAAAACTCGCTCAAGCTGTTCGGCGACGACATTGACGTGCTGGCGAAAACAGCAGCACGCATCCAGGCGGTGATGGGGACCATTCCAGGGATTACCGATCTGGCGGTGTTCAAAGAGAACGGACAGCCCAACCTGGTCATCTCGATTAATCGCAGCGTGGCCGGGAGGTACGGTCTGATGGCCGCAGACGTGAATGCAGCAGTCGAATCGGCAATCGGGGGCGCGGCGGCGACGCAGATTCTGGAGGGTGATCGCCGTTTCGATTTCGTGGTGCGATACAAGCCGGAGTTTCGCCAGAATCCGGAAGCGATGAAAAACATTTTGCTGGCTACTCCGGATGGCACGCGCGTACCGCTGGGCGAGGTAGCCAACATTGGTTTTCACGAAGGCGCGTTCATGGTGTATCGCGAAAACGGCCGCCGGTATATTCCCATCAAGTTCAGCGTGCGCGGACGCGATCTGGCCAGCGCCATTCAGGATGCGCAGTCCAGGCTGGCCGCCACGGTTCACCTGCCTGAGGGTTATCACTACGAGTGGGCGGGCGAGTACGAGAGCCTGCGCAAGGAACAGCAGCGGCTCACGATCATCATTCCGGTTGCGCTGGGCATGATACTGGCGCTGCTCTATGTTTCCTTCAATTCCATTCGTGATGCGCTGGCGGTTTTGTCGGTGCTGCCATTTGGAATTGCCGGAGGAGTGCTGGCGCTGTTTGTGTCAGGGACCCCATTCAGCATCTCAGCGGCGGTGGGCTTCGCTTCAGTTTTTGGCGTGGCTACTCTGGGCGGACTGGTTTTTGTTGCCGGCATACGGCGCGCAGAGGCGCATCAGCACGGGATCAAGCACTCCATTATTCGCGCCAGCGTGGGCGAAATGAGAGCGGTGTTGATGGCGTGCCTGGCGGCGGGGTTGGGATTGCTGCCCGCAGCAATTTCCCACGGCATCGGAGCACAGGCGCAACAGCCGCTGGCCCGCGTGGTCGTTGGAGGAATGATTACTACTTCACTGGCGATCCTGCTCGTGATTCCGGTAGTCGCGAGTTTTGGGTTGGTCACCAGTGAGGCGGAGGAACTGGAGGAGGTAACGAGATAGTGCTTCCTAGTTTCGGGCGAAGACCAGTAAGCCGTTCGCGGGAATAGCAAGAGATGCGGAGTTGGGCAGGCCATGCATCGGCGGGCCGGAGGCTTCCACTGCGCCGCCGTTGCCGGCGGTGATTGGATTGACCCAGTTGTCGTAGACGTCGCTGTTGAAAACTTCAAGCCAGCGGCCGGCACCGGGAAAGCCAATGCTGTAGTTGTATAAGTTCGACTCGTTGAAGCTGGCGACAACGATTACATCCTGCCCTGCATTTTCAACCCAGCGCTGAAAAGCGAGCACGCGATTCTGATTGTGGACGTGGAGGACCTGGCAGCCCTCTGCGCGCAGAGCCGGTAGCCTGTGCCGCAAAGCGATGCCCTCCTGGGTGAAGCGCAGGAAGTCACCCATGGTTTTGTCTCCACCTTCAAGACCGGCCCACCAGATGAGATTTGCCGGACTGGGCGTGTCGCTCCACTGTTTGTCTTCAAGAAACTCCTGGCCCATGAACAACATTGGAATTCCCGGGGCGGTGAGCAACAGTCCAAAACCGACGCGACTGCGGCTGCGCGCATACCATGACCGCGCATTGCTGGGGTCTGAAAGGCGAGCAACGCGAAGCTCGCGACCGGCGATGACCAGATCGTGGTTTTCCACGCACTGCACGGAGCGCCAGCGATCACGCAGGCCGGGAAATTGAATGGCGTTGGCGATGGCGTCCAAATTCAGTTGCGCGGAGCTGCCAGTGGAACTCTGTTCAATGGCGGCGCGAACACTATCGCGCAGGCCATCAGACCAGGTGGCGTCAAAACCTCCACCGCCGGGGGATGTGGGCGAGACAACATCGCCTTCAACTGGCCAGTGTTCGGCAATCTGGATGGCACCGGGTCGGACAAAATGCAGTGTATCGGTGATGGCCTGACAGGTTTGCCAGCCGCCGTTCTGATGCATCACGCTGACTTCATCGTAGCGAAGCCCGTCGATGTGGTATTCGTCGTAGAAGGATCTCGCGTTGTCAATCAGAAGCTGCTGCACATCCTGGTTCCAGTAGGCGAAGATCTGGCCGCCGGCCCATCCATGATCGGTGAAATAAAGACTGTCATTGGGATTGCCGAAGGGCATGCGATCAAGAAACCACATGCTGTTCTCGTCGAAGCCGCCTCCGGCATGGTTGTAAACCACGTCGAACAGGATGGCGATGCCGAACACGTGGCAGAGATCAACCAGAGCGCGCAACTGATTGTCTGCGCCCCGGAGGACGTCAAGGTTCGCGTATGGCGCCTGACCGCGGCTGCGGAGGAGAGCGTTGACTTGATCGAAGTATTGCTGAAGAGGGGAATCGTCGGATTCGGCGTAGTCATTTTCTGGGCTGTAATAATCAGTGCCGTTATAGCCGAGGCTGAAGGTGGTGGGATATTCCACCACGGGCAGCGGCTCGATGGCGTTGATGCCCAGCGCAGAGAGGTATGGGAGGCGAAGAGCAACATCGAGAAATCTGCCATGCGTTTGAGAGCGAGGCGAAAATGTGCCCACGTGCAGTTGATAGATGACCAGATCGTTGAAAGGCGGTGTGCGGAAATTCGAATCGTGCCACGGAAAATGACTGGGGTCGCGCAGCAGGCAGTTCGCAAACGGGAATCCAGGCTGGAAGGTCAATTCGCGCGCACGAGGATCTCGTTTGTAGCCGGTGCTTCCCTGTCCTTGAATGTAGAAAAGATACTGATCGCCTTCTTTTAAGCCGGGAAAGAAACCGGCCCACTGCCCGCCTCCGATTTGCTGAAGCTGGGAGGTGGAATCCTGCTTCCAGGAATTGAAATCACCGGAAACCCAGACCATTTTTGCGCGTGGCGCCCAGATGCGAAAGACGGCGCCACCGGAAACCAGGTTGGCGCCCATAGGAGCACTGGCGAGATCGATTGCGGGAGAGGCCATGGAAGAATTTGCTAATCGGTTAATCTGGTAACTTGCTAATAGAAGATCACGCTGCTGAATGCAGCCAGTTGCTATGATGCCACTATCAGGACGTCTACAGCAACGGAGAGACGTCGAGGCAATGCCCCGATATGGCGGAGATCAGAGAACCGGCAATTGAGTCCAAAACTGTTACAAATTCCTCCGCTAACTCTGTTGCCATCATTGCTTCGTCCAGCAACTCTCTTGCTACTGCTCTATTGGACGAACTTCGCAAATTTCAGCAGGATAGGAATTGGCATCTCTGTGATACTCGCTTCTGCAGCCAGGATGCAGTGCGGATTTTTATTCCGTCCTCGACAACGCGCGACGGCCTGATTCCTAATCTTGCTGAGGCGCGACCGGTATTCGAGAAAGCTGCCGCGGAAGGATGCGGGCAGTTTGTCCTGCTCTCCAGCGCTCTTGTTTACGGAACCGGCCCTGGGCGGCAACATCTGGTAGATGAAGAATATTTCTCGCTTCGCAATGCGAGCCGGATTTCCGGCGCATGGAATTCGTTGGAGAGCCTGGCCCAGCAGACGCTGGATGGGCTGGCGCTGACGATTCTTCGTCCAGCCATTACGCTGGGCTCGCCGACTTTGTTCAGCCGGCTACTTTCACGTCGTTTTGTGCTTAGCCTCCCTGGCCATGATCCTTCGCTGCAATTGCTGAGCCTCTCTGATCTGGCAGCCGCTGTAGTCTGCGTTATTAAAGCGAACAAGCCGGGAATATTTAACGTCGCTCCTGATGGAGTGGTTCCGATGCACGCGGCGATCCGGCTGAGTGGCGGAGTGCGGGTACCGATTCCCCGCACCTTGCGCCGGATTATTATCGGGACAGAGGCTTTGGAGTTTTGCCGCTATAGCTGGACCGTCTCCAACGCAAAGATCAAAGAGCAACTCGGCTTTACACCACGCAGGTCAAGTGCCGCGGCTCTCCTTGAGTTTCGCGGCCGGAAATTGGATTCTGAGCCGGAGTTCGACGAGTTTGGCATGGACAAGGGATACATCCGCTTTTACGGCGAATCTGTGTTCAAATTTCTTTCCCAATATTATTGGCGTGTTGAAAGCAGAGGAATGGAACACATCCCGCTCCAGGGGCGAGCCATTCTGGCAGGCATGCATCGTGGCTTTATGCCGTGGGACGGGGTGATGGCATTGCACACGGTGGTGAGAGCAACGGGACGATATCCGCGATTTCTTACTCATCCCGGACTGCTGAAGTTTCCCTTCATTGCCAATTTCATAACTAAGCTTGGGGGCGTGATTGCAAGCCAGGAAAGCGCTGATCGCGTTCTTGGAAGCGGCGAACTGCTGGGAATTTTTCCTGAAGGAATTCAGGGCGCCTTCACACTGTACCGCAACGCTTACAAGCTGCACGCATTTGGGCGCGATGCCTTTGTGAAACTGGCGTTGCGGCATCGTGCGCCTATCATTCCCTTCGTGACTGTGGGCAGCGCCGAGACATTTCCGGTTTTTGCCAGGATCAAATCGCGTCGCTGGACGCACTACAGTTCCTGGCCCTGTATTCCAATTACCCCGACTTTTCCGCTCCTGCCAGTGCCGCTGCCTTCCAAGTGGCACACGCTATTTCTGCCGCCCATCAGTGTGGATCAGTATCCGCCGGAAGCGGCCGAGGATGGTGAGGTTGTGAAAGCCATCAGCCTCGAGGTGCGGACAAAAATGCAACAGGCGCTTGACGAAATACTCTCCCGACGCCGCTCAATCTTCTTTGGCTCAGTCTTTGAGCGAAACTCAAGAAGGGCTCAGAAAAAGCCGGGGGCGGTTTAAAGGCTCATTTGCTGGAAGCTCTTAAATCTCCAGCCCTGAGGTTTTTTGGCTGACTGCAAGCTGCCGGAACTGGAATTTCACTATGAAATGGCGGGCGGAAATGCCATTTTTGCACCACCGGTTATAACGCGGCACGTATTAGCATGCGCCAATATATAAAGTTGAGTTATATGCGGCGCAATATGAAAATGAACCGGCATGGATTCTATCTTGAAGGCGCTAGGGATTCGCATTCGCGAATTGCGTTCAAAAAGGGGCTGGTCGCAGGAGGCATTCGCCGACGCGTGCGGCATCAACCGCAGTCACATGGGCCAGGTTGAACGCGGAGAAACTAACATGACCTTCGCCACCCTGTACTTTATTTCACAAAAGCTGGAGACCAGCATCGCCACACTGTTTCAGGGAATCGGTTAAAAATGTGTGCGGCGAAGACATAGCTGCTGACCAAGTTGAATGGCTTGCGTGACCAACTGGCGCTTTAGGTGGGAAACAGATGGCGCTCAGGTTGAGCGCCGCCTGGTTAGTTAGCAATCTGGACAGTCTTCGCAAAATATGTCAGTTTGGCCATTTCTTCCGGGCCCGGTAAGGGTGCAACCCGTTCCTGTGCCTCCAGACCCGACGACTTGTTCTGATTCTTCCATAGTCAAAAGACGTGCACCGATGCGACCGAGCACTCTGTTGGTGTGATTGGGCATACATACTCCTTTCATCGGCCAGCGCCTCATTTTATGGCTAAATCAGTTCTGGATACAACATTTCCTAAGATCAGTGAGTGGGAATTTTTCTATTTGTGAAGTCGCTTGCGGAAAGGGCGCCGCACCCCAGCGCAAAATCTGGTCGGGGAGGGGAGATTCGAACTCCCGATCTCGTGCGCCCGAGGCACGTGCCTTCAACCAAACTAGGCCACTCCCCGAAATCTGGTGGCTCGTCACGGAATTGAACCGTGTCCACTGGTACTTCAGACCAGCACTCTGCCG
>Ga0126371_10002880_pt1 | contig 14954 bp, 12 predicted proteins | sample PanSoiMetaPlot_4_FD_110145 | JGI IMG/M metagenome (GOLD analysis project Ga0126371, IMG submission 110145) | Tropical forest soil microbial communities from Panama - MetaG Plot_4 | ecosystem: Environmental > Terrestrial > Soil > Tropical forest > Bulk soil | place: Panama | collected 2016-02-17 | reverse complement strand
TACTTTGTGGTACGGCCGAAGTGGGTGAGGTATTGCGATTACAATCCAGGGACGAGAACGATTGAGGAGAGGGAGTTTTAAGAAGACGGTGGCGCGTGATGAGTGGCGAGTGACGAGAAAAGCAAAAGAACACAGAGACCGCAGAGGAGCGCTGAGTTCGCTCAAGAAAGAAAAGACCCACCCTCAAAACCGAGGGTGCGGCACCCCGCCGCGATAAGTCGCACAAGCCCACCGGCTAGCAAAAGCCTCACACGCAAATACGGCGTGTGGGGCCCCCAGGAAGTTGCAACAGGTTAGAGGTCGCGGAGGGCGACGGCTACGGGACGGATGGAGGCGCGGATGGCGGGAAGCAGGCCGCCGAGTACGCCCATCACCAGCGCGAACACGATGCCCATCAACAAAAGATCGAAAGTGATTTTGAAGGCGAAGGCCAGGTTCGAAAAGGTCTGGAAGTTCATGGTGCTGGTGGTGAGGCCATTGAGAGGAAGCACGGCGAGGCAGCCGATGAGACCGCCGACGATGGAGATGAGCAGAGCCTCGAAGAGAAACGAGAGAAGAACGTTGAGATTGGAGAAGCCCAGGGCGCGCATGGTGGCGATTTCGCGGCCGCGTTCGGCGACGGCGGAATACATAGTGTTGAGCGCGCCAAAGACCGCGCCGACGGCCATGATGATAGCAACAATGCTGCCGAGAACCGTTATTAGCTTGGTCATCGTCGTTGATTGTTTGGCGTAATAATCGATTTCGCGGACCACGTCGACATTCATCTGGGGATCCGAAATTACTGCATCCTTGAAGCTCTGGAATTCGCCCGGCGAAGTTAGATGAATTGTGGCGGATTGGAAGATGTTAGAAGGCCGTTGAAGAATCTGATTCAGGATGGTGGAGTCACACCAGACTTCGGAGTCGAACGCGGAGCCGCCCGCGTCAAAAACTCCAACCACTTTCCAGCGGCCGCCCGCAAAGGTGATGGTATTTCCGAGCTGCAAGCCGGCATAAGTTTTGGAGGCATTTTGGCCCACGACGAGTTCCGTAAGCCCGGGCTGAAACATGCGGCCCTGAGCGATTCTGACAAAGGTACGAATCTGGAGGACGTTAGGCGAGACCCCACGGACCTGTACGTTCGCATCGGTGCCGGTGCTAACGAGCGGGAGTGCGACCACACCAACGACATCCTGCGTGAGAAGGGCGCCGCGCGTAGCGTCACGGGCAACTCCTGTTTTGTCGCCCAAGTGTTTGATGGTTTCCAGGGTGATGCCGCCCATCATTTCGGACGAAGAACCGGCGCGCATGACGAGCGCATTCCCGGGGGATCCGGAAGCAACCATGGTGGCTTTGAAGCCCCGGGCCAACGACAACATGGCAACAAAAACACCCACCGTTCCGGCAATGCCCACAATCGCAACGATGGTTGACGTCCACCGAGCGCGAATACTACGGAAGTTGTAGGAAACGGGTACGGTGTTAAAGAACGGAGCGAGTAGCCCAACGAGTATTGTGAGCCCCAAGAGAAAGACAAAGATCGCGGCGAGTGTGATCACCAGGCCGAAGAAGAGTTTCGGCAGCACGGTCAGACTCTCCTCAAGGCGTTGACAATGCGCAAGCGCATAGCGCCGAGGCCGGGCAAAAGTCCACTCAACAACCCGACAAGAAGTGCCGTAAGCAATCCGAGTCCGAGAATGCCCCAAGAAAGAATGAGGATGGGCAAAATACTACTCAGACCCTTTGCCAAAACGGGCATAAGGAGTTTGGCAAGAAGAAGTCCCGTCAAACCACCAACCAGGGAGATGGTAATGGACTCGGCAAGGACGAAGAAAAGGACACTGCGATCCGAGAAGCCAATGGCCTTGAAGACTGCGAGTTCAGAGGTGCGCTCGCGGACGGAAATGGCCATGGTGTTGCCGGTGACCAAGAGCAAGGTAAAGAAGACAACTCCCCCAATCGTAAGAATGAGAACCTGAATGTTGCCCCATTGCTTGACCCAGTTGGCAATCCAGGTTGACTCCGTCTCGGTTTTGGTCTCATTGGGAGAGTTCAAAAACTCGGCGTCAATGGCTTTGGCGACACGAGGGGCGTCGTCGGGGTCCTTGACGCGCAGAACATACCAGCCAATTTGCCCTTTTACCTCTTGGGGGATACGTTCTTCGAAATAATCCCAGCGGAACCAAAACTGGGTATCGTCGTCCTGGGGGCGCTTGCCGTGGTAGATGCCGACGAGATTGAACTCCCAGGCGCCGCCGCCATAAAGGGTGGTCTTGATGGGAATTCGGTCGCCGATTTTCCAGCCGAAGCGTTCGGCAGTCTTAGCGCCGGCAATAGCACCCTGACGGTCCTTCAAGAAGGCGTTCCACTGGTCATCTGAAACGACAAGCTCCGGCATTACCTGACGCTGGTTTTCCGGGTCGATGACAAACTGTGGAAAGAAGTTCTCCTCTCTTTGATAAATGCCGCCAAACCAATTGTAGTGCGTAACGTAGGTAACGCCAGGTATGCGCAAGATTTTGTCGCGATACGACAAAGGGATGAGGTTGATGATCGACGTCCGATTGATGACGATCAACCGATTGGCGCTGGCTACATCGTTGAGAATGAAGGCACCACGAACCACGGCAAGAAAGGAAAACAAGAGCAGGGCGACGGCGAAGGAGCCGAGGGTCAGGAGCAAACGGATAGGCTTGCGCTTGAGGTTAGCGAAGATAATGCGGGCGAATTTCATGCGTGGCCTCCGACGGTGGTGAGCCGGGGACCGGACTGAAGGCCCTCGACGAGGACGCCTTTGTCGAGGTGGAGAGTGGTATTGGCGCGCTCGGCGACGACAGCGTCGTGAGTCACCATCAACACGGTTTTGGAATGCTTGCCGACGAGTTCCTCGATGAGCGCCATGATTTCATCGGCGCTTTTACGGTCGAGGTCGCCGGTCGGCTCGTCGCAGAGGAGAAAGGTAGGATCGGAAACGATGGCGCGGGCGATGGTGACGCGCTGCTCCTGACCGCCGGAGAGCTGGCGGGGAAAATGGGTCATGCGGTCGGCAAGGCCGACGACGGAAAGAGCGGTTTCGACGTGGTCGCGGCGCTCGGCTTTTGAAAGCTTGGTGAGCAGCAGCGGAAGCTCGACATTCTGGAATGCCGTGAGCACGGGGATGAGGTTGTACATCTGGAATATGAAGCCGACGTGGCGGGCGCGCCATTCTGTGAGCCGGCTGGCGGACATGTGGGTGATTTCGTCGCCGGCGACGGTGATGCTGCCACGAGTGGGAACGTCGAGGCCGCCGAGAAGATTTAACAGCGTGGTTTTGCCGGAACCGCTGGGACCCATGAAAGCAATGAACTCGCCAGCGTCCACGTCGAGGTTAAGGCCCTGGAGGACGTGGATCTCCTCGCCGCCGCGGCGGTAGGTCTTGTCTAGATCGCGGACTTTGATGAGACTCGCGTTGCCGCCACTTCCGTCTACTTTCACCATAGGGAGCGCTCCTATCGCTATTGTTTGATCTGCACGGCCTGGCCATCGCGCAGGGATTCGGGACCTTTCACCACGACCAGGGCCTCGGGCTGGAGGCCGGCAAGAATTTCGACGTCGGCGCCGCGATTTTCACCGAGCTTGACGGCGCGCCGCTCGAGAGTGTCGCCCTTTATTACGAAAACGAACTTGGAAGAGTTGTCCTGGCGAATGGAGCTTTGCGGAACCAGGGCCACAGCGGCGGATTTTTCTTCTTTGCCTTTGGCACCCTGGGGTTTTTCTTCTTCGAGAAAAGTGACTTTGACACCCATGTCAGGAAGGATGCGCGGCTGCGTTGCGGGATCGATCAGGCGCTTATGGTCGTCGGCGGTGAAAGAAATTCGAACTTTGACAGTGGCTTTCTGGCGGTCGGCAGTGGGAATAACCGTGCGCACCTTGCCGGGGATTTGCCAGTCCGGATAGGCATCGAGAACGGCGGTGACACCCTGCTCAGCCTGCACCTTGGCGATGTAGGCTTCGCTGACGTCGACTTCGATTTCGTTAGAGTGGAGGTCGACGATGGTAGCGATGCCAGTGCGCGTGAAGCCGCCACCGGCGGAGACGGGAGAGACCATTTCGCCGACCTGGGCGTCCTTGGAAACGACAATGCCTGCATAGGGCGCGCGAATGACACAGTTATCGACGCCCTGCTGTTGCTCGCGGATCCGAGCGTCAGCGGCAATGACTTGCTGCTTGGCAAGAGCGATTTTGGCGTGCAGGCTGTCGGCGGTGGTGGTTGCGGAATCAAGGGCCTGCTGGGTGGACACTCCGCTCTTGACGAGTTCCCGGGTGCGGCTCAGCTCGATCTCAGCGTTTTTCAATTGGACTTCGAAGTCGGCAATGGCGGCTTGCGAGGAGTCACGGTCGGCCTTGGCGGAATCCAGGGCGCGCCGGGCGTCGGAGTCGTCGAGTGTGGCGAGGAGCTGGCCATCGGAGACGCGGGTGCCTTCATCAAAAAGAACGCTGGTGACGCGGCCGGTGATTTTCGCGGCGATGGTGGCGCGGCGGCGCGGGGTGATGTAGCCGCTGGCGTTGAGGACGCCGGTGGGGCCGGTAGCGGGCTTCTGCGCAGGTGCCACTTCCACCTGGGGCTTGCTTTGGACGAAAGTGGCGCCGAGACCACCCAAAATAACCAGAACGGCAGCGGCGAGGACAAACCAAAGCCAGCGGCGGCTGGCACGGGTAGCGTTGCGCTTGGTGTCATTGATGCGCAAGGAGCCCAGGTCGGGCTTCGTCGGTTTAGGTTGTGTCGCCATGCGGCGGCGGCTCCTTGATTTGGGAGGGCAGGAAACCTGGATACGTATCCGGACACCCAAATATTTCGATGAGGAGTACCAGAAAATGTAACCCCAGTATTTTAGCGGGAGGAGGAGGGTTTGGGGAGGGGGAAAGAATTGGGACCGCGTGGCGGCGGCGTACCCTTCGTTGCGTCCCTACAAAGTTCGCGGCGTAAAACCGCCCCTGCATTCAGGTACGGAGACGGTGATAGAAGAATTCGCCGAGGCCGATGGTGAAGAGGAAATTGCCGAAGATGGCGTGATCAAGGCAGGCGAGGAGAAGCGAACCGGAGATCTGATAGGTGAGGGAAAAGAGCAAGCCGCCGATGACACAGAGGCCCACGGCCAGCCAGTTGCGAAAGATGATGTGGACAAAACCGAAGGCGAGTGTGCTGGCGAGCAGCATGCCCCAGCCGGAGCCGAAGAGCGGCTGATACCGATGAAAGAAGAAGGCGCGGTAGAGAAGTTCCTGCGGGTAGACGGAGAGCAACGGGTAAAGAAAAAAGATCAACAGCCAGAGATTCGGAGAGCGACGGATCAAAGAGAAGAGCAATTGGGGAGCGAAGAGCCGGACGGCGACGGCCAGGCCGAGCAGGCAGATGGCGTCGCGAACTAGGAGACCGGTAAGGAAGGGACGAACATTTCCCCATGTGGAGAGCACAGGAAGAGAGAAGGATGGGTCCTTGCGCAAGATAAGGAAAGAAGTGAGGGCGGCTACGAGGAGATAAGGGATGGGGTAGTTGGGGAGAATGCGGAAATAGATACACAAGGGGAGCAAAACAAAAAGAAAGAGGAATTCGAGGGTGAGAACGACCGTGTAGAACGTCATTCGGCACCATCTGGTCCGTGCGAAAGAAAACCGGCACCCACAAATCAAGAGTCTACGGGTTGCGCTTCGGGAATTGGATGCGCGGAGTCGGGATTGCGGAGCGAATTACGGAGACTATCGACGGCGCCCTGAGCGCGGCGCACCTGTTGCTGAATGTTCTGCGCGCTTTCGCGGTCGGGCGGGGAAAGGGCGGGGAGGTCGATGAGGATTTCCGAATAGCCGAGAATGGCGGTGAGGGGGTTGCTGATTTCGTGGGTGGCACCGGCGGCAAGGCGCCCAAGAGCAGAGAGTTTCTCTGCATGAACGGCCTGGGCCTGAACGGTCTTGAGATTTTCGACGGAGGCTTGCGAAAGGCGCACAAGGTGCGCGAGTTCGCGGGTGAGGAGGGCAAGCTTACGGAAGACGAGGGCGCTCAAAAGCAGCAAGGCGCCGAAGATGACGTAAAGTCGGAAAGAAGCGACGTTGCCGGGGATGCCTTTTTCGACGGCACCAAGAAAGGCGATAGGAGGGAGGGTGAGAATGGCAACCATGGCGATGCGCGCGGTCCACAGGCTTTGCTGGATTTCGCGGGCGGGAGTCTTGTCTTCGCGGGGCTGAAGCGAGGGGCCAAACAGGGCGTTGGCGGTGAACAACAGCAGGGAAAGGTGGAAAGGGGTGTCGTAGAAACCACCAGAGTCGTAGATGCCGCGGCTGATGGCCACGTTGAGGAGCAGGTTTCCCACGGCGATGAGGGTAAAGGCGAAGACGTAGCGGGCGTAGAAGAGGCGCCAGCGTCCGGTCTCGCGGAAACAGACAACCAGCAGGCCCAGGATGATGACGAGGTGCTGGACGAAATCGAGGGTGTAGTTTGCCGGGACGTAGCGGCTGAGATCAGAAACAACCATCTGCCAAGGAAGAGCGAAGTACGCGTAAAGAGCGAGCCACCAGAGGGTGAGGAGGGCAAAGTCGAAGTGGCGGAGGCGGAGATTGCGGCCCGCCGAAGCGGAATGAGGCCGCAACAGGAAAGCGGAGAGAAAGAAGACGTGCGCAAGGAGGAAAAGGACGTCGCCGAGAACGGAGGAAGGAGTGGAGTGGCGCGCGGCGGAGTCGTAGTAGATCCAGTAGATTTCCGAAAGCAAGAGCTGGACAAAGCCGGCGGCCATTAATTTCCAGAAGAGAGGAAGGACGCCGCGCTGAATCGAAAAATTGTGACGCGCGGCTAGGATAGCGAGTACGAGGAGCACGCAAGGAACTACGTCGCCAAACATGGTCTTCGCGAAACAAGGCTTCACGGCCCCGGCGACAAGGAGATGTGAGGCAAAGACCGCGCAGGCCAGGCCGAGCAGAAGCTTGTGGCGTGGGGTGAGGCCGGGAGTCATCCGCGATGCTCCATTGCGAATTGAGGTTCGTGGGGCTGCGGGGCTTGCGAAGGAGCGGACGGAAGAAAAATAGTGAAAAAGGCACCGCCCTCGAGGCGATTGCCGCAGGAGATGTCGCCGTTGTGCTGGCGGACGATGCCGTAGCAGGTGCTGAGCCCCAGCCCAGTTCCTTTCCCGATGGGCTTGGTGGTGAAAAAAGGTTCGAAGACGCGTTCCGGATGTTTGATGCCCGGGCCGTTATCGGCAAACTGGATGCAAATCTGAGGATCGCAGGCGCGGATGGAAATGTCGAGCTGGCCGCCGCCGGCTTCCTGCAGGGCATCCGCTGCGTTCGAAAGAATCTGAAGAAAAACATGAAGGAGCTGGCTGGAGTCGCCGAGGACCGGTGAGACGAGGCCCTCTTCGTGGAGGTCCACGCGAAGATTGGGATGCTTGGCGATACGGCTGAGGTGTAGGGCGCTCTCGAGCAGGGGCTTTACTTCAATGGAAGAAAGTTCCAAGGGAGTTTCCTGGGCAAAGCGCTGGAGGCTCTCCGCGAGGGCATCGGTGCGCAAAGCGTACTGGCTAATTTTGGAGGCCAGGGAGGCGCAGCGGGATTCGTCTTGAGAACGGGAAATGATGCTGGAGGTCTGCTCCTGGATCTGGGTCATACAGGAAGAAATCTGGCGGGAAGCGGTGGCGACGAGTTCACCAAGGGCAGTGAGCTTTTCGGTTTGCAGGAGATGGCCCTTCAAGCGGTCGATGCTGGAATAGGTGGAACAGAGGTGCTGGAAGGAGGCGAGGAGATTCGCGCTGAGGACATCCTGTTTGATGGAAAGGAGCAAGGTGAGAAGAAAGATAGCGACCAGAGTGAGGTGGAGGCGAAGGGAAAAAAGGACGTCAGAGCCAGAATGCGAGGCGACAAGCCACAGGCCGATAAGGGGGATGGAGATGGTGACGAAGAGAGCGGCGTGCGAGGAGACGAACGTGAGCCGACCGGCAGGTTTCCGTTGCGGATGCGGAGGAGCATCAGCACGATGGATTTGCGAGAAACAGCGGCCAGCCAGACAAAGCCAGACGATACCGGCCATGGATGTGTTGAGGGGCAAATCGTAAAGGCTGCCAGTGTAGTATTGACCGAGGTCGATAGCGGCGTTGCTGAAGTCGGAGCCGATGGCATAACACACGGCGACAAAGAAAAAGACACGCAGCACACCGCGCCACTCACCGACGGCACGGAAAAAGGCCATCCCAGTGACGAGAACGAACAGCTGGTTGGCAATGGTGTGAGCCAGGGTGAAGTGATAGTTGTAGATTTGGGTCCCGCCGGGGAGCAGACGATAGGCGTAAACGAAGAAGGCGAAGAGATAAAGAGACGCCAGAGTGAGAATTGCAAGATCGAGCAAACCGAAGGCGCGGAATGGGGAATCCTGTGTTTTATCGGGCTCGAGTGCCGCAGCGGCGGCAAAAGGAACCAGTTTCAAAAAGAGCAGGCTATCTCCAACGGGACTATCGGGCATGGGAATGCGGAACCAAAGTTCATAGGTGCACCAGATCAGCTGGCTGACCAGCCACATCAACACACCGAGAAGCACCAAAAACCAGAAGAGGCGAAACTGAGAGTGTGCGCGCAAGGCGTTCCGGAAGGCGAGAGCTCCTGCGGTGATTTGCAAGACGGCTTGCAGGTTGTCTCCGATGAAGGCGAGGGCATAGCCCTTGGGAAGAGCGAGAGCCGCCAGCAAGGTGACGCTTGCGGCACCAAGGGTGAGGAAAAGACCAAGCCATGAAGGAGGCAGCACGGGTGAGGGCTGACCCGTGGTGGTAGGCAGGCTTTTTTGGCCAGAAATCATGAGCACCCGGCAAAGGACCTTGAACTGGGCCTATCGGCAGCGGACGATGGGGACGGATTCCCGGCGCGGGGCGGCTAGCCGCTTAGAACCGATCTTCCTAATTCTTTTCCAGATTGCAGGAATAAAGGGACCTTTCTGCGGGCTTGTGTAGGGAAGGTTACGCGGGTGCAGGTCTGGGCACAGGGCCATTGCCCAAATTACGAGAGTTTGCGAAAGGAGGAAGGGCTGAAAACACAAAATAGAAAATGGAAAAATAGGGAGAAAAAAGCGCGAAGATGAAGACCCACCTTCGAAAACCAAGGGTGCGGCACCCGCCGCTAATCGATCAAGCAAAAAATTTGAAACATCCGAGGCGGCTGGGACATCTTAAGCTGCGCGGTTACCGCCCGACGGGGCGGCCTGGGGCTTGACTTCTACCCCCGGAAGAAATAAGAAGGGGGAACCGCACCATGCTCCAAAGATCCTGTTGGGGGTCGTAATGGACGCTTCTCGCCGTGATTTCCTGAAAATTGCAACTCTAGGAGGGGGCGCAGCCGCGCTGTTCGGGTTTGATTTGCAGCCGGCATACGCGCAACTTCGCAACCTGAAGATCGCCCGCGCGAACGAGACACGTTCGACGTGTCCATACTGCTCGGTAAGCTGCGGGGTAATAATTTATACAATTGGCGACCGCGCCAAGAACGTGACCGCGCAGGTGGTACATGTGGAAGGAGATCCCGACCACCCGATCAACCGTGGGACGTTGTGCCCGAAGGGTTCTTCGCTCGAACAAGACATCCTGAATGACCGGCGCATTATCAAGCCGCAAGTGCGACGGCCGGGCGGAACAGAATGGGAAGACATCAGCTGGGACCAGGCGATCACAGAGATCGCGCAGAAGGTGAAGAAGACGCGGGACGACACGTTTGTCGAAACGGATGCGGAGGGAAACAAGGTGAACCGTTGCGAGTCGATTGCCTTCACCGGCGGCTGCACGGATACCAACGAGTTTAACTATCTGGTGGTAAAAACAATGCGCGCCCTGGGGGTCGTGCATTTAGAAAACCAGGCCAGGGTTTGACACGGCCCCACGGTCTCAAGTTTGGGACCAACATTCGGCCGGGGCGCAATGACCAATGGCTGGGTAGATATCAAGAACGCCGACATGATCCTGGTCATGGGCGGGAATCCTGCGGAGAACCATCCGTGCGGGTTCAAGTGGGTAATTGAAGCCAAGCGCAATCGCAATGCAAAGCTGATTGTGGTGGATCCGCGATTCACGCGGACCGCGTCGGTTTCCGACTATTTCGTCCAGATCCGCGTGGGAACCGATATTGCATTTCTCGGTGGACTGATCCGCTACATGATCGAGAACCAGCGATACAACAAGGAATATCTGGTCAATTACACGAACGCGGGATTTGTTGTTGACAATGATTTCAAGCTGCCGGAAGACGAGGGCGTATTTTCCGGATTCGACGAACAGAAGTTCAGTTACAACCGGGCCTCGTGGAACTACGGCGGGACGGGAGCGAAGCCGGCGCCGGCCGCGAAGCCGGGCCAGCCTCCATCATTGCCTGGCCTGCCGGAACGCGTGGATTACGATGCGACACTACAGAATCCACGGTGCGTCTTCCAGTTGCTGAAGCAGCACTATTCGCGCTACACGCCGGAAATGGTGGAGCGCGTCACGGGCATCCCCAAGGAAAAATACCTGAAGGCATGCGACCTCTTCACTTCGATTCGCAAGGATGGCGACACGAAGAAAGTGGCCACGGTGATTTATGCCCTGGGATGGACGCAACACAGCTTCGGAACGCAAAACATCCGCACGGCGGCAATGATTCAACTGCTGCTGGGCAACGTCGGGCGGGCGGGTGGCGGCGTGAACGCGCTGCGCGGTCACTCGAACATTCAGGGCGCGACCGACATGGCGGGAATTTTCGACAACCTGCCGGGCTACTTGAAGGTGCCAACGCCCGCCGACGGATCGTTCGAGGACTGGATGAAGCGCATCACGCCGACGCCTTCCAAGCCGAGCGACTGGACATCCTTTAATTACTGGGGAAACACGCCGAAGTTTGCCGTCAGCTTGATGAAGGCGTTTTATGGCGATGCGGCAACGAAGCAGAACGACTGGGCGTACGACTACCTGCCGAAGGTGGACCGTAACTATTCGTGGGTCAACATCTGGGACAACATGTACAACGGCATCGTGAAAGGTTTCTTTGCCTTTGGCATGAACGGGGTGATGATCGGGCCGAACGCGAACAAAAACATTGACGCGCTGAAGAAAGCGGATTGGGTGGTGGTGGGAGAGATTTATCCCGACGAAACCAGCGAGTTTTGGAAATCGCCGGGGATCACACCCGATGAGATGAAGAAGATCCAAACGACGGTGTACCGGTTGCCCTGCGCAGGGTTCGCGGAAAAGGACGGGACGTTTACCAACTCCGCGCGATGGCTGCAATGGAAGAATGCGGCCCTGCCAATTCCACCCGGTTGCCGATCCGACCAAGCCGTTGTGTCGCAGATTTTCCTGAAGACGCGCGAGCTTTATCAGAAGGAGGGTGGGAAGTTCCCGAACCCGATTCTGAAGTTGACGTGGAGCTACACGAACCCCAACGATCCGTCGCTGGCGGAAGTGTTGAAGGAGATCAACGGAAAGACTTTCGCGGACGCCGAAGATCCGGTCACGAAGGTGCAGCTGAAGGCGGGCCAACAGGTGCCGGGCTTTGCGTGGCTCAAGGACGACGGCACGACGGCGTGCGGCAACTGGATTTACGCGGGGGCCTACCCCGAAGCGGGCAACCTGACCATGCGGCGCGACGCGAGCGATCCTTCGGGAATGGGCGTGCACCAAAACTGGGGATGGTCGTGGCCGGCAAACCGGCGCGTGCTCTACAACCGAGCTTCGTGCAACGTGGATGGCAAGCCGTGGGATCCCGCGCGGCGGCAAGTGTGGTGGAGCGAAGCGGCACAGAAGTGGGTAGGCAATGATGTGCCTGACTTCAAGGCAGACTCGAAGCCATCGGAGCGCATGGGCCCGTTCATTATGAATCCGGAAGGAGTGGGGCGCATCTTTGGCCCGTTGGGAGCTTTTGCGGACGGGCCATTCCCGACTTTCTATGAGCCAGTGGAAAGCCCGTTCGACAACCTGTTGCACCCGAAGCAAACACACAATCCGGTGGTAAGGCGCTACAAGACGCCGGACGACAAATACGGGACCGTGAAAGACGGCTTCACGGTGATTTGCACGACGTATCGCCTGACGGAGCACTATCACTACTGGACGAAAAACAACCCCATGAATGTGCAGCTGGTGCCGGAGCCGTTTGTGGAGATTTCCGAGGAGATGGCTTCAGAGATGGGATTACAGGGCGGAGAGCGCGTGAAGGTTTCCAGCGCGCGCGGCACGTACATTGCGAAGGCCATGGTGACCAAGCGCATCAAGGCCATGACGATTGACGGTAAGAAGACCTACCAGATCGGAATTCCTATTCATTGGGGATACCGAGGCATTGCGGAGGACGACGGGAAGACCGCGAAGACTCCCGTGAATTTCCTGTCTCCGACGGTAATCGATCCAAACGCCTACACACCGGAATTCAAGGGATTCCTGGTGAAGGTCGAGAAAGCGTAGGAGAGCGCCATGAGCCAAGCGACACTACGCATCCAGAAAATGTCGGCACACTCCGGAACCATTCCCGGAGAAGGGACACAGCGCGAATTCACCGTGTGCAAGCTGGTGGACACCACGACGTGCATCGGTTGCAAGGCGTGCGAAGTTGCCTGCGTGGAATGGAACGACATGCCGTTTTCGCCGACGGTATTCGGCAACACGTACCAGACGATGCCGGAAACGCGGTGGAATTATTGGAACTTGATCCTGTTCAACGAGCACGAGCGGGAAGACGGCAGCCTGCAATGGCTGATGCGCAAGCACCAGTGCATGCACTGCGCGGAGCCGGGCTGCCTGGAAGCATGCCCGTCCGACGGGGCGATCGTGCAATACACGAACGGTGTGGTGGACTTCCAGCAGGATCACTGCATCGGCTGCGGGTATTGCATCACGGGCTGCCCGTTCAACATTCCGAAGCTGAACAGCGTAACCAAGCGCGTGTATAAGTGCTCGCTGTGCACAGACCGCGTCAGCGAAGGACTGGAGCCGGCTTGCATCAAGTCCTGCCCGACGGGTTGCCTGCACTTCGGCAGCAAGGACGACATGAAGGAGCTCGCGGAGATTCGCGCAAAGCAACTGCGCGACCACTACGGCTATGACAAGGCGGGCGTGTACGATCCGCCAGGCGTGGGCGGCACGGGCGTGATTTACGTGCTGCACGACGCGACGCAGCCGGAACTCTACGGCGGGTTGCCGAGCAATCCGAGCATTCCGCTGGCGGTGAAGTTCTGGAAGCATCCGTTGAAGTGGCTCGGGAATCTCGCGATGCTGGGCGGCCTGGTGGGGCTGTTTGCGCACTACCTGAAGTACGGGCCGAAAGCGCGCGAGGAATCGGACCTGGCGAAGAGGGAGGGAGAATGAAAGAACGGGGCATGGTCGGGTATCACCCGGAACAATTAATCCCTCATGACCACATCCTGCGCTACAGCTTCAAGGAACGGCTGAACCATTGGATCGCCGCGGGATCGTTCATTTATTTGATGCTGACGGGGCTGGCGTTCTGGTCGCCTTGGCTTTTCTGGATCGCCGTGATACTGGGCGGAGCCGAACTTTCGCGGATGCTGCATCCGTGGTTAGGCTTGGTGTTCTTTTGCGCGGTTTGCTACATGTTCATGCTGTGGTCGAGCCAGATGAAGGCGGAGCCAGTGGACGCGGAGTGGTGGAAGTCGTTGCACCACTACATCAAGAACGAAGACGACAAGATGCCGCCCGCGGGCCGCTACAACGCGGGACAAAAGCTGCTCTTCTGGAGTTTTTTCTACGGCGGAATTCTGCTTCTGGCTTCGGGGTTGGTGCTATGGTTCACGGAATATATTCCGTGGAACCTGCGCTGGCTGCGGTACATTTCGGTGGTGGTGCACGCGGGAACGGCGCTGCTGCTGATTGGGAATCTGATGATTCACATCTACATGGGCGTTTTCGCGGAACGCGGCGCTTTCGGGAGCGTTATACGCGGAGACGTCTCGCTGGCGTTCGCCAAGCGGTATCACCCGGGATGGTATAAAGAGATCGTCGGGGAAACCGAACGATCGAAATGACACTGCTGGCAGCGGGGAAAGTGAATTACCGTGCGCGAATGGAACGCGCGGCACGGCTGGCGCAATTATGCGAGTTTGCGCGCGAAGTCCTCACCTTTTACCTCGCCATCGCACAATTCCAACACGAATATTACGAATCGCTGCCGAAGCTGTGGGGGAAGAAGCCCGTGGCTCCGGCGGGTGGCGACTTGCGCGCGGAATTGAACCTGGGCGTGGTGCTTGGTGCATTTGCGGATTTGCTGAAAACGGTTGGGGAACGCGCCCCAGGAAAGCTGGCGAGCGAGGCGAAACGTCTGCAGGCACAGAGCGGCGAGCGGCAGGGAGAGATCCTCCAGACGTTCTGGAAAACCGGTTTGCAGGAGGAACAAGCGCCGGGAATGCGGTTCGCGGATTTCTTTGCGCGGGTGGTACTGCAGCCTTACGCGGACTTTGTGTGCGGGGTGATGTTGCCGCCTGCGCCGCTGATGACAGTGTGCCGCTGCCCACGGTGCAATTCCCTGCCCTTGCTGGGTGTGCTGCGGCCGGAAGGCGACGGCGGAAAACGGTATTTGCTGTGCGGGTTTTGCGGGCTGGAATGGGAGTTCCGGCGGATTTTGTGCGCGAAATGCGGCGAAGAACAGGAAGCGAAGCTGCCGATTTACATGGCGGAGCAATTTCCCCATATCCGCATGGAGTGCTGCGAGACGTGCAAGCATTTTGTGCGGACGATTGATTTGACGAAGGACGGGCACGCGGTGCCGGTGGTGGACGATCTAGCGGCGTTGCCGTTAAGCTTGTGGGCCGATGAGCACGGGTACCAGCGGATTCTGGGGAATTTGTTGGGAACGTGAGGGGAATGTAGCCCGTGTTCCGTGCCGCGTGTTCCGAAGAAAGAAGCGGCCAGCCTTAAAAGGCGGGCCCTACACTGAAATGGAGCAGATATGAGGCGAATGAGCGTCATGTTGTGCTTGGTTTTGGCGGGCGGTGC